>Ga0209400_1002672_pt1 | contig 13361 bp, 8 predicted proteins | sample M_130807_EF_Meta_FD_187313 | JGI IMG/M metagenome (GOLD analysis project Ga0209400, IMG submission 187313) | Freshwater microbial communities from Lake Montjoie, Canada to study carbon cycling - M_130807_EF_MetaG (SPAdes) (version 2) | ecosystem: Environmental > Aquatic > Freshwater > Lake... | reverse complement strand
AGCAGCCATTGATTGGTTACGTAAGCAAGGACAAAAAGTCGCTGCAAAGCGTAGCGATCGTGAAGCAAAAGAAGGTGTAATTATTGCACAAACTTCTGCTGATCACAAAACAGGTTTTGTTGTTTGTATTTCTTGTGAAACAGATTTCGTTTCTAAGAATGCTGAATTCGTAGCATTTGCGCAAATCATTGCTGATGCTGCAGTTGCGAACAATGTAAAATCTGCGGAAGAATTAAATGAAGTAAGCGTGAATGGTACAAAAGTATCTGACATGATTAATGATAAATTAGCTTCTATCGGTGAAAAAATTGGTGTTGCTAAATTTGAAAGAGTAGACGCGCCATTTGTGGCTTCTTATATTCATGGTTCTTACAGAATGGGTGTATTAGTAGGATTATCTGCGGAGGCTGCTGAATTAGGTAAAGACCTTGCGATGCAAATTGCTGCAATGAATCCAGTGGCAGTTGATGCTGATTCAGTTCCAGCGGAAACAGTATCTCGTGAGCGTGCAATCATCATTGATACCATGAAGGAAGATCCTAAAATGGCTGGTAAACCAGAAGAAATGATTGCTAAAATTGCCGAAGGTAAAATTGCAGCTTTCTTTAAAGAGCAAACCTTATTAGCGCAGTCTTTCGTAAAAGACGGTTCTAAAACAGTGGGTGACCACGTTAAGAGCGTAGGTGCTGACCTTAAAGTTACCGAGTTCAAGCGTGTAGCATTGGGATAGTAATAACTAACTAGAATAATATTATAAAAAGGGTCCCCCGATACATCGGGGGACCCTTTTTTGTTGCTCTAAAATTCTTATCTTGCAAGTACAAAACAACATCTACTATGCTGCCAAAATACAAACGTGTATTATTAAAATTATCAGGGGAAGCATTATTAGGAGAACAAAGAAATGGAGATCCATTTGATCCTAAGATTATTGAGCAATATGCCAAAGAAATTAAACAAGTCACCGACTTAGGTGTGCAAGTAGCTATTGTGATTGGTGGTGGTAATATTTATCGCGGTATGAATGAAGCGGATAGTGGTATTGAGCGTGCGCATGGTGATTATATGGGTATGTTGGCAACGATGATTAATGCCATGGCGATACAAGCCATGCTTGAAAAAATAGGGGTATATACGCGATTGCAATCTGCCATAAATATGGAGCAAGTAGCTGAGCCTTACATTCGTCGTAAAGCATTGCGTCATTTGGAAAAGGGACGTGTAGTAATTTTTGGAGCCGGTACAGGTAATCCTTATTTCACTACAGATACGGCAGGGTCACTTCGTGCCATTGAAATGAAAGCAGATGTTATTTTGAAAGGAACACGTGTGGATGGGGTTTATGATAGTGATCCAGAAAAAAATCCAAACGCAGTTAAATTTGAAAAAATCAGCTTCCAGGATTGTATATCAAAAAATTTAAAAGTGATGGACATGACGGCCTTTACCTTATGTATGGAAAATAAATTACCAATTATTGTATTTGATATGAATCAGCCAGGTAATTTGTTAAGAGTTGTGCAAGGGGGTGAAGTGGGTACTTTAGTTGGATAGTAGGCATCTCGCCACTTGTGTAATATATTTTGAGACGAAGCAGGGTGTAGTTAATTTTATTATATGCAAAAATCAGGATTGAGAATTACATTTATTAGCCTATTTTTTTTAGCAGCATTAAGTCATAATGCGGTTGCACAAAAAACTTTAAGCTTAAACGAAGCCATTCAAACTGCTTTAAAAAACAGTTATGATATTCAATTGGTGGAAAATAATTTAGCGATTGCTAAAAACAATAATAATATTGGCGTTGCAGGGGGCTTACCCACCGTTACCAATACAAGCACCAACAATAATACATTAACTACGATTAATCAAACCTTCCCAGATGCAAGTCGTAACACTTCAAGAAATAGTGTTGATGGAAGTACCTTGAATAGTGGTGTGAATGCTACGATGGTATTATTTAATGGTTATAAAGTACAGGCTACTAAAAATCGTTTGGAAAGTTTGGAGCGTCAAAATAAATCATTACTTGAATCGCAACTGTTGAATACCATTTCAACAGTAATGCAACAATATTATAATGTTGTACGTCAACAAGCATTTTTAAAAACAATTCAAAAATCTATTGAGACTTCAAAGCAAAGATTAGATATTGTTGAAACGCGTCAAAAAATTGGTGTAGCGAATCAAGCTGATTTTTTACAATCTAATTTGGATTTAAATGCTTTAATACAAGCTGAACAAAATCAATTATTAATTATTGACCAAGCCAAGGCCGACTTATTAAATACCATTGTAATGCCTAATACCAATAGCGTTATTATCAATGATAGTATTAAAGTGGACGATCAATTAGTATTGTCGGCAGTGGAAGCAAAAATAAAGGAGCATCCTTTATTACAATCCGCACAACAGTTGGTTAATGTGAATCAGTTTTTGGAAAAGGAAACCAAAACTTTAACTTACCCAACGCTAAGAGCGAGTACTGGATTCAATTACAATAGCAATAAGTCAGCAGCAGGTTTTATATTATTGAATGAAAGTTATGGTCCTTTTTTGGGGCTAAATTTAAGCATCCCAATTTATACGGGTGGTGCAAATAAGCGCGCCATTAAAAATGCAGAAATCAATACCAAGTCTGCAAAAATTCAATTACAAAATACGGAGCAGGATTTGACTACTGAATTATTTAAAACGTATCAGAGTTATAAAAATAGTTTAAAGCAAACGCCAATTGAAATACAAAATTTTGAAATGTCACAATCCTTATTGGATTTAGTGATGCAAAAATATAAATTAGGTCAAGCCACTATGGTGGATGTAAAGCAAGCCCAACAAAGCTTTGAAACAGCTGGATTTAGATTAGTAAGCTTGCGCTTCAATGCAAAAATTGCTGAAATCGAATTAAAGCGATTATCCAATCAATTGAATTTTTAATTTAACTTTTTGTATGCAATCAAAGCTTCCCAATATTGGCACTAGTATTTTTACGGTCATGAGCCAATTGGCGGCAAAGCATAATGCAATAAATTTAGGACAGGGCTTCCCTGATTTTCCAATGAGTGCGGAGTTGATTGAATGTGTTAATAAAGCCATGCAATCGGGCGGTAATCAATATGCACACACCAATGGTGTTCCATTATTACGGGAAAGATTGGCGGAGAAAATAAAATATTTATATGATGTAAATATTAATCCCGAAACGAATATTACCATTACGCCGGGCGGTACCTACTCTATTTTTTGTGCTTTTTCAACGATTATACAACCAGGCGATGAAGTGATTATTTTTGAACCTGCTTATGATAGTTATATCCCTAATATTGTTTTTAACGGAGGTATTGTGGTGCCTATTGAATTAGAATTTCCTGATTATACTATTCCATGGGATAAAGTGAAGGCAGCGATTACGCCCAAAACAAAAGCGATACTAGTAAACACACCGCATAATCCTACTGGGCGTGTATTTACCAAAGAGGATATTTTAATTTTACAAGAAATAGTGCTTTCAAATAATTTGTACTTAATCAGCGATGAAGTATACGAGCATTTGATTTATGATAATAAGCAACATGAAACAGTGATGAAATATCCTGATTTGTTTGCGCGCACTTTTGTTTGTTTTTCTTTTGGCAAAACCTACCATTGTACCGGTTGGAAATTAGGATATTGTATTGCACCTGAAAATATAATGAAGGAGTATCGAAAAGTGCATCAGTTTAATGCCTTTGGATGTGATACCCCCAAGCAAATAGCGATTGCGGAGTATATGACCAATAAGGAAGCCTATTTATCTATAGGTGCCATGTACCAAGAAAAAAGAGATTACTTAAGAGGCTTACTGGACAATACTAAATTTGTTCGCCTACCATCCTCAGGTTCCTATTTTGAAAGTTATCGATATGATACAATTTCAGATGAACCTGATACCATATTTGCAGAACGTTTGGTCAGGGAATTTGGTATTGCTATTGTTCCGATGTCTGCATTTTATCAAAAGTCTACCGATCATAAAGTGATTCGTTTGTGTTTCGCTAAAGTTAAAGAAACATTGGATGCTGCTGCAGCTTGTTTGCAAAAGGTTCATTAACTTTAAATCCAACAATTAATATTTATTTAGGAATGCAAGATATTCGTGTGTCCTTTCAACAGTTATTTAATTCATCTGCTTCCTTAGTAGTGCAATCACCTGGGCGCATTAATTTAATTGGCGAACATACGGACTATAACAATGGTTTTGTATTACCTGCGGCTATTGATAAATGCGTGCAAGTAGCCATCGCAAAACGAACAGATGGTGCAATACATATGCACGCCATTGATTTACAAGAAAGCGTGATTGTACCTGCTGTTGCTATTCAACCACATGCAACCCATTGGGTGAATTATATTATTGGCGTGGTCGCACAGGTACAAAAATATATTGCTAACGCATCAAGCAACAGTGCTACCCATGAACTTGTTAAGGGTTTTGATATTTGCTTACAAGGGGATATTCCTATTGGTGCTGGCTTATCAAGTTCGGCAGCGGTGGAGTGTGCTGTTATTTTTGCGCTGAATGAAATGTATCAGCTGGGTTTAAGTACCATGCAAATGGCATTAATGACACAGCAATCGGAACATGAATTTGCAGGTGTTAAATGTGGCATCATGGACATGTTTGCTAGTTTACATGGGAAAAGTAATCAAGTGATGCTATTGGATTGCGGAAGCTTACAACACCATTATTATCCTTTAGATTTAAAGGAGTATCAAATAGTTTTATTTGACACACAAATTAAACATGCTTTAGCTTCTTCTGAATACAATACACGAAGATTGGAATGCGAACAAGGCGTTGAAATTTTACAAAAAAAATATCCATCTATCAAAACTTTACGTGATGCAAGTAAGCAACAGGTAGACGAACTATTAAAAACAGAGGCAACCTTAATTGGCACTAAAGTATATAACCGATGTAAATATGTAGTGGATGAAATTGAACGTGTGCAATTAGCAGTAAAGGATTTATTGGCTGGTGATATCAACGCCTTTGGTCAAAAGATGTATGAAACACACGAAGGCTTATCTCAATTATATGAAGTAAGCTGTCGGGAATTGGACATTTTAGTCAATGCGGTCAAGGATCATCCACAGGTATTAGGGGCAAGGATGATGGGTGGTGGATTTGGTGGCTGTACGATAAATATTATTAAAAAATCGGAAGTGGAAGCAATTATCGCTACCGTAGCTGATGTATATGCACAACAAACAACGCATATTTTAAAAGTGCATCAAGTAAAAATTGCCCAAGGAACTCACATAAAATAATTATATTACAGAGGGTATTAAAAATAGCCCCATCTTACTTTATATTTAATTTAAATATTTATGTCAAAAAAAGTACTACAAGGTTTTATTTTAACGCTTGTAATTTCATTTTTCAATCAAGCATGTTCATCCAATAATACAAATACTATGGATACTACTGTTAAGTTGACCAGCCAAGCTTATGGTGAATTTGAGGGTCAACCCATTACGGAATACACATTAACCAACGCGCATGGCATGCAAGTAGGCATTATTAATTATGGCGGCGCACTCACAAAAATTATAACACAAGCAAAGGACAGTAGCTGGGGGGATGTTTTAACGGGTTATGATTCCTTAAGTGGATTTACGCAAACAGCTAATCCTTATTTTGGTGCATTAATTGGTCGCTATGCCAATCGTATTGCCAAAGGAACTTATAAAGTGGATGGTATTGAATACCATGCAGCATTGAATAATAATGGACAATCATTACATGGCGGATTGAAAGGTTTTGATAAGGTAGTATGGACGGCCACCCCATTAGCAGGCGATAGTAGTATTCAATTAAATTACGAAAGTAAGGATGGAGAAGAAGGTTATCCTGGAAATTTAAAAGTACAGGTAGTGTATACCTTAACCGCGGATAATGGAATCAAAATAGATTATACTGCAACCACAGATAAAACCACCGTGATTAATTTAACCAATCACGCTTATTTTAATTTATCTGCTGGAAAGTCACTTACGATTGAGGATCATGTTTTGCAAATAAATGCAAATCAATATACACCCGTGGACAGCTTGCTAATTCCTACCGGGGAGTCCTTGGATGTGAAAGGCACGCCAATGGATTTTACACAAGCCAAGCGTATTGGAGATGACCTTGGTAAAGTAGCAGGGGGATATGATCATAATTGGATATTAAATAAAGCGGAAGGTTTACAAGAAGTGGCTAATGTATATGATCCTTTGTCAGGCCGCAGTTTAACTGTATTGACGACAGAGCCTGGTTTACAATTTTATTCTGGTAATTTTTTAGATGGCACATTAATGCATACTAAAAATGGCATTCAATATATTAAGCATGGTGCATTGACCTTGGAAACACAACATTTCCCTGATGCACCCAATCAAGCAAAATTTCCGAGTACCTTATTAAAGCCAGGAGAAACTTATACGCATACCACTGTTTATAAGTTCGCAACAAAATAACCAAAACCCAACCAATCGATTACGTATGAATTATCAATTAAGCACATTAGATTACATTGTATTTCTTGTCTACTTTGTTTTAATCCTATCTTATGGATATTACATTTATAAAAAAAGACATACCAAAGAACATGATTCAAAAGCATTCTTTTTAGCGGAAGGATCTTTAACCTGGTGGGCGATTGGTGCATCTCTTATTGCCTCAAATATATCAGCGGAGCAATTCATCGGCATGAGTGGTAATGGTTATTTTGTGGGTATTGCCGTATCTGCTTATGAGTGGATTGCTGCATTGGGCTTGGTGATTATTGCGGTTTGGTTTATGCCTATTTATTTAAAAAATAAGATATACACCATGCCTCAGTTTTTACAAATGAGGTACAATGAAACGGTGTCTTTAATCATGGCCATTTTCTGGTTGTTTTTATATGTGTTCGTGAATTTAACTTCCATTTTATATTTAGGCGCCATCGCCATCAATGGATTACTACCGGGTCAAAATCATTTACATGAAATTATTGTTTGCTTAGCCATCTTCGCCGTGTTTATTACCTTGGGCGGAATGAAAGTTATCGGATATACGGATGTTATACAAGTAACGGTTTTAATTATTGGCGGATTGGCCACTACATATATGGCATTATCCATGGTGAGTGAAAAGTTTGGCATGGGTGGCGGAATCATATCTGGATTTACTACATTAATGCAACAAGCACCCGAACATTTTCATATGGTCATGGACAAACCCAATGCCGCTTCATCGCAGGAATATATTGATAAGTATATGATTCTTCCGGGTATTGCGATGTATGCAGCAGGCCAATGGATTTTGAATATAAATTATTGGGGATGTAATCAATATATTACACAACGTGCCCTAGGCGCTGATTTACCTACTGCACGTAAAGGAATATTATTTGCAGCCCTATTAAAATTATTAATGCCTGTCATTGTAATGTTACCGGGTATCGCGGCATACGTACTCCATAAAAATGGACATTTAAATCATTTGGTGGGCGGTATGGATGGTGCGTATTCTGCGGTATTGGCTTTTTTACCTACGGGCATTAAAGGTTTATCACTAGCAGCGCTTACTGCTGCTATCGTTGCTTCCTTAGCAGGTAAATCAAATAGCATTAGTACCATTTTCACTTTAGATATTTATAAAAAATATTTTGCTAAAGAGGCGAGTGAACAAAAATTAGTGAATATGGGAAGATGGGTGGTTATATGCGCTATGTGTATTAGTGTACTATTTACTTGGGATGATATTTTAGGTATCGGAGGCGCAGGTGGATTTACTTTTATACAAAAGTATACCGGCTTTATTAGCCCAGGCGTATTGGTGGTATTTGTATTAGGTATGTTTTGGAAGCGTACCACAGGTACTGCAGCCGTAGTGGGTATATTAGGCGGTTTTATTTTATCCTTATTCTATAATGAATTTGCGCCCATGGTATTTGGCAATGAAACATTCTATTATACAGCGTATCCGAATAGCGCGGGCGTATACAAAATTCCATTTTTAGTGGCGATGGGTATTGCCGGAATCATCACCGCCATATTAATGGTCGTGATTACATTATTTGGACCAAAAGTAAATCCAAAAGCATTTGTATCCGATAAGTCAATGTTTAAAGTAGATAACACCACCTTGGTATTAATTGTTTCGATATTGATGATTTTATCTGCCTTATATATTAAGTTCTGGTAAATACCACTGGATTGATTAATGTATAATTACGATTGTCAATTTGGTAACGAATAGCAGTAAGAAATTATACCGCAGATAAAAAAGCCCTCCTCCGAATTTCGGAGGAGGGCTTTTTGCGATAGTTCATTTGCATTAATCGATTTGAAATAGTTGATTCACTGCAATTATTAAACTAGATCTATTGGTGGTTTAATACCAAGAACCATTTATTGTTTTATCGCCGTTTGCATTATTGTTTGCGTTTCTTCTTTTTTCATTTCTTCTGTGAATGAAAGCAGTCACAAACATTAATGGTAAAAAGATAAAAGTTAAAGGAGGTATTCCTAACATGCTAATCCATTTACCACCAAAGTGACGACGCATTGGACGGCGTAAACGTTCTGCGATTAAATACATCGCAGGTACAATAAACAAAGTCATGAAAAATGCGAATATCAATCCAAAAATTAAAGTCCAGCTCAATGGCTTCCAGAAGGAAACGCTATCACCACCAAAAAAGATATGTGGGTTTAACTCACTAAATAAAGTAACAAAGTTGATATTAAATCCAATGGCGATAGGTATAAATCCTAGGATGGCAGCCAAGGCAGTCAAAAGTACAGGGATAATCCTGGTTTTACCTGCTTGCACCAATGCCTCTTTTGTTTTCATGCCTCTTGCCCTTAATACATCGGTGAATTCAATAATTAATATACCATTTTTCACAACAATACCAGCAAGTCCAACAATACCTAAGCCGGTCATTACTCCAGATACTTTCATTCCAAATATGGAAAATCCTAATAACACCCCAATGATACTAAATAAGATCTCTGTTAAAATAATCACTGATTTTGAAATAGAATTAAACTGTAATACCAAAGTGAAAAGGATCAACATTAATGCAATGATTAATGCTTTTCCTAAAAAGCTTACTGTTTCTAATTGTTGTTGGTTTTCACCAGTTTGCTTAATGGTAACGCCTTCCTGTAGACCATTAAAATTAGATATGTATTGTGCTATAACTGCATTTACTGAAGTAGGGTTAAAGCCTTGCGCTAATAATACATTTGAACTTAATTGAATAAGACGTTTTTGATCCTTACGTCTTACACTTCCTAAGGTATTGGTAGGTTCTACTTTTACTAATGAACTAATAGGAATATTTTTAACCATACCGCCTGCTGCCATATCTCTAAAGGACAAACGCATATTCAATATATCCACTAAATTTTTACGTTGTAAACTTTCATTACGTAATTGAATCTTATATTCTTCTTTACCGTCTTTAATTTTTGAAACTTCTTTTCCAAATAAAGCAGTTCTGATTTGCATACCTACTTGTGCCGATGAAACGCCCGCAATTAATGCGCGCTCTCGATCCACAGTTAAAGTTAATTCTGGATTTTGTAAGTCCACGTCCATTTTTAATTCTTCCACACCCGGCACCTGCACCGAATCTAAATAGTTTTTTAAACCCACTGCAGTTTTAATTAAATTATCAAAATCATCCCCTTGAATTTCAATATTAATAGGCGGATCGGTTGGAGGACCGCTTTGTTCTTGTGTTACTGATATTTCAGCACCAGGTATTCCTTTTAATTGTGCACGAATCGCATCTAAATAAGGACCTGTTGATTTGCCATCACGTTTTTCAAAGGCAACAAAATTAATTTGTAATCTTCCTAATTCTGCATGCGGGCTTCGATCACCACGCATTGGGTCACCCGCACCTACGGCTACATTGGTAATCACACTTTCAACAATTGGATTTCGCTTACCGGGCTCGTTGTCCAATACCTTATTTACTTTGGCTTCAAGCACTTTGGTTACGGAATCAGTATATCCGACTTGTGTGCCTACCGGTAATTTTAAATAAACATATAATTGGTTGGGGTCACCTACTGGGAAAAATTCAATTCCAACACGACCTTTAGCAACGCTAATTCCAAATACTACAAAGGAAACGACCAATAACACAAAAGTCCCAATTAATAATTTTACGGGTCTCCATCCAGTTAATGCACGGCGCAATCCATTTTCATACACGCGCATTAAATTAGGTAAAGTAACAGTTTGGAATTTATGAATCGCAGAAGCAATAAAATATCTATTAGCTAATACTAATATCATAAAGAAAATAAGCAGGTTACCTAAAAAAGTAAATCCAGTTAAATCCAATAAAATCCCAACGATTACGGGAATCCAAAATCCTTTTTGCTTAAATATTTTAGCCCTGTTTTTTAAACGCGCTTCCTCGCTTTCTTCTTCATGGTTCATAAAATCAACCGCAAAAACCGGGTTCATAATAAATGCGACCAATAAGGAAGCGGTTAATGTAAATATTAACATCGTTGGTAAGTAAATCATAAACTTACCAATCAAACCAGGCCAGAATAATAGTGGGAAAAAGGGTGCTAATGTAGTAATGGTGCCGGCCAACACTGGAACAAATACTTCACCTGCTGCCATCTTCGCCGAAACCGTAGCTGATAATTTTCCTTTGCCCTGAATAAAAATACGATGGGTGTTTTCAATAACTACGATAGCATCATCTACAATAATACCCAATCCAAACAAGAGTGCAAATAGTACGATAAAGTTTAGGGTGATGCTGTTTCCTACAATTAGTTCAGCACCTGGAATAAATACAAAGGCAACAAACATACTCAAGGGCACCGATAAGGCAACAAAGAATGCGTTGGTCACACCCATGAAAAACATAAGCACAATTAATACAAGTACAAATCCAATAACAATGGAGTTGACTAATTCTGTAAATGAACTTCTTGTTCTAATACTTTGGTCACCCGATATAACTACTTTTAAATCCGATGGAAAATCATTCAGTATGGTTTCATCCACCACTTTTTTAACCGCATCTGAAGTTGCGATTAAATTTTCACCACTTCTTTTAATAATATTTAATGTCATTACATTTTTACCATCTAAACGCGCATAACTTTCATTGGTCTTAACGGTATCCACAATACGCGCTACATCTTTTAAATATATAGCAGAACCACTGGTGTTGCGAACAATGATATTACTAATATCATTCGCATTTTTTAATTGTCCTTTTAATTGCAGGTTGCGATTCATGGTACCTACTTCCAATAAACCACCGGATAAATCTAAATTTTCACGTTGAATTGCAAAAGTGATATCATCAAAAGTGATACCTGCACTTTGCATTTTATAATTATCTACATTAATTTGAAATTCTCTTTCAGGTGCACCTACGATATCAATTCTATTGATTTGAAAAACATTCTCCAATTTATCTTTCAATAATTCTGAATACTTAGATAATTGCACTAAATCGTAGTTGCCATTAATATTTACATACATAATGGGCTGCTCGCTTAAACTAATCTCAATGACCCTAGGCGCTTGTGTTAAATCATTCGGTAAATCGGACTTGGCTTTATCCACCGCATCTTTTACCTTTTGTAAAGCCACATCTGTTGGAACATTGGTCCCAAACTCAATGGTAATCGCCGAAAAGTCCTGTTGCGAGTTGGAAGTAAACTTTGTAATTTTTGCACCTGTAATACCCTTGATTTGCTTTTCGATAGGTCCTGTTACCAGGTTTTCAATATCCTTAGGGGAATTACCTACATATACGGTTTGTACAAATATGGTCGGGATAATAATATCAGGAAACTGCTCCTTTGGGAGTGTCAAAAACTGGAATATTCCGCCTAGGCTTATAAATAGCATAAGTAGATATATCGAAGTTTTATTAGTGATACTCCAAGAAGTAGGTTTAAACTCCTTAAATTTTTCTTTTATATTTTGAATTGTCGACATAGTAATCTGTTAATGAGTTGAATTATTTATTTAGCTACTGTTGTTATAAACTGACCATCAAATAAATTTTGGTAACCAGTTGTAATAATTGCATCGCCAATGACTAAACCGCTTAACACTTCCATATTATCGCCATAAAATTCACCTACGGTAATCATTTTTTTACGTGCAATCATTTTTCCATTTTCGCTAACAGCCACATAAATGAATTTACCTTTTTCATCATTTTGTAAAATATTGATGGGGATACTTAAGGCATTTGATTTAGAATAATCTTTAATTCTTACTTGTACCAATTGATTCGGTCTAAAGTCGCTATTCGGTGCTAATTTAGTTTCAATAAAAAAGCTTCTGCTTAAAGGATCAATCACTTTACCCATCACACTAATTTTTGTTTCAATCGTTTTTTGCATGTCAGGAAAGTTTAAAGCCACATCACTACCCACATGTACTTTTCCTGTATAGTTTTCGGGAACCAATGCCGTTGCTTTTAACTTTTGTGTGTTCACAATTTTTATTTGACCAGCGCCCATGAACATTTCTCCCACATGTATATTTACTTCCTCCGCAACGCCATCCACATCACTATAAATACTAGTATAAGCCAATTGGTCTTTAATTACGCCTACTTGTTCAGTAGCACCTTTTAGTTGACTAGCCAATGCTTCAGCATTTGTTTTTGCAGTTAACAACTGAATTTCGCTGCCAATATTTTGTTCCCATAAATTCTTTTGTTTTTCATACACCGATTTTGCTAAAGCAGCTTGTGCTTTTAGTGTTTCAATATTTTGAGATGCAGCAGCTGCACTTTGCTTAATTAAGCTATTATCTAATTGTAATAATAATTGCCCTTTTTTTACAATATCGCCTCTTTTAACATAAAGCGATCTTACTTGACCGCCACCTGCGCGCGGTGTTATATAAGAAACACTTTCGGATTCAATTTTTCCTTGAAGCTCAATGTAATGGTCAAATACCTGAGTTTTAATGGTATCAATAGAAACTAGAATGGTTTTATCAGCTTTAGCGCCGCCCAACGTTTTTATTTCTTTTTCAAGATTAGCTATGTTAATGCTAATTTCTAAAGCTTGTTTTTTTAAACTAGCCAAAGCTGTTTTTTTAGCTTCTACTGAATTTTTATCGCCACCACAAGCGACTAAAAACAATACCAATGATCCGATAATTAATGTTGCGTAATTTTTCATTATGTTTGATTTTATCATTTATTTTTTTACTGCATTTAAATTTGCAGTGTATTTTATTTTATAATTTTCCTGTTGCTTTAAGTAAATCTACTTTTGCGATTAAAGCGCTATATAAAGCATTCATGTAGTTATTCTGCGCAGTCACC
>Ga0209400_1002668_pt1 | contig 13370 bp, 18 predicted proteins | sample M_130807_EF_Meta_FD_187313 | JGI IMG/M metagenome (GOLD analysis project Ga0209400, IMG submission 187313) | Freshwater microbial communities from Lake Montjoie, Canada to study carbon cycling - M_130807_EF_MetaG (SPAdes) (version 2) | ecosystem: Environmental > Aquatic > Freshwater > Lake... | reverse complement strand
GTCTTTTCTCATTTGTGATTCTACCCCTCGCGCTAGCTAACTGTCAACTTCATTAGTATTACACGCTAGCTAACTATTTGCTTAACTTAGCTAACCGTCTCGCATGGTGTTAGCTAACCGTCCGCAATTTTCCGTTGCCTAACTCGTGCCTTTGCTGTTAGCGTTCGCGCCTATGAGTTACGTCCCGCTCTCCGCACTCACCGACCGCGAGGAAATCGCCGCACTCGCCAAGGCTGAAATAAAAGCTAAGTATCTACGCGGGCAGGCCGAGCACCGCACCGACCTACCAACGGGCGGGCTATCGTGGTTTGCCTCCGCCGCACGCGAAGAAGCCATTGACCAGATCGCCTACACGCATCATATCATCGCCAAGTGCGCGCAACTCCGCGCCCTACATGGCCGGATGTGCGAAGGGTTGATGACGATGGCGCAAGCCACCGAGGAAATGGGCGTCATTATCTCGTGCAATCCGCCACAGAAGCACCCGCAATCATGATATACCTAGCCACACCCTACACGCACCACGACCGCGCCGTGATGCTCGCCCGCTTTCGAGCCGTATCCAAAGCCGCCGCCGTGCTCATGGCGCAGGGGCTTCACATATTATCTCCAATCTCGCACTCTCACCCGATAGCCGAGGCCGGGGCGTTGCCGACAAGTTGGGATTTTTGGGAGAAATATGACCGTGAAATCCTAAAATGCTGCTCGCAAGTAATCGTGCTTATGCTTGACGGCTGGAAAGAGTCAAAAGGCGTGCGTGCAGAGATAGAAATTGCGGAAAGTCTAGGCATTGGCATAAGCTATGCAGAGCCGGACGCGCTTTCTAGCTTTACATCTGCGAAAAACTAGCTAGAGAGGCGAAACTTATGACGAAGGAAACACCCGTTAAAACCGAGGCCGTCAATCTTTGTCGCCGCTTCCCCACTCTTCCGGCACGAACGCTTGCAAGGATGCTCAATCGAGACTTCCCGCAGCTTTACCCTACAGTGGAAAGGGCGCGGTGCGCGGTTCGTGATGTGATGGGGCTTCACGGCGCGAAGCATATGAAATTCAGCGCAGTTGCCGATCTTGTTCGCCCGAAGCGATGCGCCGGAGAATGGGAAGGCGTGCCCGTTGGCTCGCGTGAAATAGACTGGAGAACATTCGATGTGGACGGAAAGGCGAGGTGCCTTGTGCTTTCCGACATTCACATCCCTTTTCATGATGAGAAAAGCCTCGTTCTATCGCTCAAACAAGGCAAACGCGACAAGTGCGACGTGATACTTTTGAACGGAGACTTGATGGATTGCTACAAACTCAGCCGGTGGGAGGTTGACCCGCGCAAGTTTCCTTTCCACCGCGAAGTTTCGGACACCATCGCTTTCTTAGAGACTTTGCGCGAAAACTTTCCAAAGGCGCGGATTGTTTGGAAGCTCGGCAACCACGAAGAACGATTTATGAACGTGATGAAGAAAGACCATGCCGTCTTTCTCGACGTGCCAGACTTCGACCTTGGCCGACTAGTTCACGCCGACAAGCTCGGCATTGAAATCGTGGATGATATGCGCCCCGTGAAGCTCGGCAAGTTGAGCGTTCTCCACGGGCACGAATACCGATTCAGCATTAGCAATCCCGTCAATCCGGCACGCGGGCTTTTCATGCGGGCAAAGGTTTCCGTCATGTGTTCACACTTCCATCAAACCAGCCAACACAGCGAAAGCGACCTAGACGGCAAGGTTGTCAGCGCGTGGTCACTCGGCTGTCTCTGCGACCTTCACCCGCGCTATATGCCGCTCAACAAATGGAACATCGGATTCGCCAAAGTAGAGACGGACAACGAAGGGCGGTTTGAAGTGAGCAACTATCGCATCGTTGACGGGAGGATATACGCGTGAGCGAGCCGGGACTACCAGAAGCAATCACCGCCGCGTCGCTCATCGTCGCCGTGTGCGGCGTCGGCAATATGATTTTCCGCATCGGAAAAAGCGGACGCAAACGAACGAACAAAAGGCGCAAGCCTCTGCCATGAATCGCCATGAACGAAGCCGCTGAACAAGCACTTGCAAGGGCCGCAGAGCTTCTAGGCGAACACTTCGCGGAGTATGTGATAGTCTGCGCGCAAAAGGCGTCACGTTTGCCGATTATCGAGCATGGCGGAAGCGTGTTTGCTGCAAAGGGGCTTGCCGACGCCGCCGCGTATCAACTAGACGTTCTCGACAAATGCGACGATGACGAGGATGACGGCGAGAAGAAATGGAAAGACGACGGAGACGACTTCACAGACGGCGACCCGAAAGTTAAAGCCTAGTCAAATCACGAATACGCCAGCCGCTTCCCGTTCGCGCTCTAGCGCGGCAAGAAACGCATCTTCGCGGCGGGCACACTCGGCTTCATCAGCCAAGGCATCCAACTGCGCGTCCGTCAGCGTATCGGTCATTATGTCGAATGGAATGTCCATTTGCGTTGATAATTAACGCATTGGCGTAAGTTGTCAATGCTGTTTTCGCATATTTGAGAAAATGGCCGCTCTAGTTTCTCATTATTGCGAAAAGGGGTGAATTGAAAAAACGATTCGAGTAAGGGGAAGCGCCTGCTTTCAGTGGCTAGGGTCGTGCCAAGTGTGGGAAAAGATTCCTTGCCGGTGCCTATGGCGCGGAAATTGTTGTCTCGCTTGTCGCGTCGTGCTATCCCGGCGGCATGAGTTCACCGAGATTTACCCAATCGAGCGCGAGTTACTGAGTCGGTTGTGCGTGCTGGAGGCTATCACGCCGAGGATACGTGCTGCGGAGGCCGGGAAGTGCGCTTGCGTGACGTGGAGAGTGGACGACTTGGGCGTCGGCGAGGTGGAAGTGGTGGCGATGGAGCGCGCGGGGTAGGTCGAGTGCTCGAAACTGGTGACACACGAGGCCTTATATTGCACTAGTTGCGCGTAAAACGCTTGTGTTGGCTGTTTTGCGCGATGTTTTACAGCGACTCTACTATTTCCAGTATCTTTCGGGCCGCATCTTGGGCTGAAATGAGTTGTCCCGCCTTAATCGAGGCGAGAACGTGGTGGAATTGCTGTTTTAGCTCGAAATCGGTCACTGCGCGTCCTTTTTTTACGAGAGCGGCGTCAAAATTGTTCAAATCTTCCTTTTTCCAGTCTGTTTCGAGTGCTTTCTTTAGCCATCCAGCATTAAGCCGCCTTGTGACGCCGATTACGGCAAGCTGCTTGTCTGTTGCGTGGACTAGTTGGAATCTTGTGAGTTTCATGGTGTTTAGTTCGCCTTATTGTCTGAAAGGAATTGCCTGATAGGAGCGAGGGAGGGAACACGGCACAACTCACCTATTGCTAGGCAAGTTGATTGAAAGAAGCTGCCCGATTAGGTTTTCGGTTTAGGTTTCCAACACCGTCCCGAAGGACGCACAGGCTGCCAGCAATGCGTCGCTCGGTCATCCGGTAACGACTTGGCCTGTGAACTCACGTGCTCGCGCACAATGACGGTCAAAGTGAGAAGATTTGAACTTCTCTCGATATACAGTTCACAAGGCTATCACGCGCATTGTTTCAAGTGCGTCCCTCGTGCGCGGCCATTGTTGCTGTCCGCTCTTTATTCTCGCCCGTAACGCTGGCGAGTCTTTCGTGTTCGCTATGCGGCTCTTTGTGCGTATGCCGTAGCATGAGGCCAAAGAAAAACCGCACTGCGGGTCAAACACAGTGCGGCTTTCGGGGCGAACCCCAAAGAAATCTTGGCATCGCATCTGACCTGCGAACTGGAAGGCTTATCGCTCATCTTGTCGCCCCTTGCAAGCTCTTTTTGCGCTTTTCGCTATATTCTCCCGCGAGAGCAGGAAAAACGCGCTGGCGGGCGTCATGGAGAGCGGGAAGAGGCGACTGGCGGGCATATCGGTGACGGCAACGGAATGGTCGGGACATCGAGCCGGTGGAATTGTCCCCTTTGGAGTGAAATCGAGCCAAGCAAATCCCGCAGGCCACGCCCGATTTTCATGCAATCTCGCGCTGAAATAGCGCCCGCTTTTGTTGCAATCACAATTTATTTTTACGTAGGTAAATTGCAAGTTTTTAGCTGAAAGGTGAAAAAGAGTTTGACGGAATACGAGGCACGCTCTAGCTTTCCCCCATGAAAACAAGCCAACGCAAAAACACATTCCCGAAAGACAACTGCAAATTCTGCGGAGAATTTGTCAATCTCGACGACGAAGGCACGCAATACCGCGACGGAAGCTGCGCGCATGAATCATGCGACGATAGCAACCAATTCCAGAAAGCCAACGAATCAGACTTTCGGGACTAACGCGCACTTTCAACCTACACAAACAAAAACCAATTATGAAAACCTACGACCAACTCCAAGCCGAATACGACGCGAAACTAGCCGAACTCGACAGACTCATCGCGGAGAATAACGCCAAGCTCGCAGCAAACGCCCTCGCCATGCAAGAAGCCATTGCCGACGCGCAATCCGCCATCACGACAGCCATTGAAAAACTGCAAGCTACAGACAAATGAGCAAAACATCGCCAATCAAATACGAATTAACCGCGCATATCACGGAGGCGGAATCCAATCACTCCCGCATAGCTCCGGGCCTAGTGAAGTTTCGTGCCTTTTCGGATTATTCAAAAGAAATTCCCGTCGCAACAGGGATAACGATGCCGATGCCTTCAAGCGCGGAACCGCAAATGCACAATTTCTTGGGAAGAAAAGTCAAAATCACCGTTGAATTTATCTGATATCAAAAAGACTCAGCAAATGAAACTAGACCTTAAAAAAATCTGCGCAAATTATAGAAAATACAGCGGAGAACGTGTCAGGTTGGTATTGCTCGACGCTTCTATGGAGTGCCGAAGATGCGGAAAAATGACAAAAGTAAGGGAAATGGGAATGTATGCTAGTTATTGTCGAGATTGCCGCCTTAGAATTTCAGAATATAAATCAGAAATATGGATTCCAACCCCAGAGCAAAGAATTGGAGCAGCCAAGCAAATGCTTGGTCATCCAGCAAACAAAAACGAAAACCTAGTCATGGCGAAAGCCGCTCAATTAGCAATTAAAAAACTAAACAAATCATATGAAAAACATCCACGACTTACGGAACGAGCTTTGCGACGTATTCGAGACGCTAAAAAAAGACCCAAGGCGGGGCAATCAAGCCAAGGAACTAAGCAATGCGGCTGGTAAAATAATCGGCACTTGCAAGGTTCAGATTGAATATGCTAAAATCAGGAAAGAAAAGCCGGAAATTGCTTTCTTAAACGAGCAATGAAACGATTCCCGCTTTCCTCAATTCCTAACGTCGCAGGATTCCGTTTCATCGGCATCACAAAAGCCGACATTCGCATCAACTGCTATGTAATGCAAAACGAACAAGGCGCACACGAAGCACGCGACGAATCGGATGGCAGTAATTGCTTTCATCGTCTCGCATATTGGGAGATAATCACGGGCTGATATGGCAAAGACTACACAAAACGACGGCACGGGCGCGCCAGCAGCGTTAAAACGCCTAGAGACGGAGGAGTTGAAATGCTACCAATCGAAAGAAGCACTAGAGGCGATGCTATTCACGCTGGAAGAGCCGTCGTTAAACGCGACAACTGAGCAGCGGGAACTTTGGGCAACCACAAAGACGAGAATCGAGAGCGACCTGCTTTTTGCCTTCAAACGCTGGGACGTGGCGCGCAAGGCTCTGATGGAATACGACAAGTCCGTCGCGCCGGAGAAACGCGAGGGTGAGAAGATTCTTGTGAGCGAGTGCAAAGAGATTTTCGCGCAGTATCAACTTAGCATTGACCTCGCCATAGAGCAGACAATCATCGCAGACGCGCAATCCGCCGCGCTGTGCGACTCGCCAGAGGCTTTTCACATCGCCCATGCGGGAAACTACCGCGCGGCAAAGGAAGGCGCGATTACGGCGGCAAAGAATGACGGCGTGCTTCCCGCGTGGTTGACTTCTTAACGTGTTCACTGTAAAAAGAACGAGCGTTGCCAATGTATTCAGCATCAGCAACGCTCTAACTCCAATACATAAAAACACTATGAAAGAAGCTATCAGTTCACTAACCGCCATGAAGGAAAAAGACAAGGCGGTTTTCATCGGGAATAAATACGGCAGGCTTCAGTGCTTGCCGCTTGTCGCCAAGTGGAAAATTCTATGTCGCTGCGATTGCGGAAAGCAAAAATTGATTTACAGATACGACATTATCAGTGGACAAACACAAAGCTGCGGATGCCTCAGAAATGAACGAGTAACTGCGGCGATTCAAACTCACGGGCACTCCAAGCGAAGGAAAAGAAGCCGCGAATACGAAACATGGGCAGGAATGATTAAAAGAACCACCAATCCAGATAACGCTGAATATAAAAACTATGGCGGGCGCGGAATTGTAGTTTGCGAAAGGTGGAAAAAATTCGCTAACTTTTTAGAGGACATGGGCCATCGCCCGAACGGACTTAGTATTGAGCGGATTGACGTGAACGGAAATTACGAGAAATTGAATTGCATTTGGGCTGATTCTAAGGCGCAGTCACGAAACAAGCGTCAGTCAATACGACTCACGATAGGCGAAACAAACCTCCACATAAAAGAGTGGGCAGAAATCTCTGGAACTAAATACGACACGATACATCACCGATTCACGCACGGGAAATCAGAGCTGGAGTCGGTATTCGGAAAATGACGACAATACAATTTGCGCGGCAAAACATTCGATTCGACAAGTCGTCTCCGATTACGGGGCCGTTCAGAGACGAGCTATATCCATTTATTCGCAAGCCAATGGATGCCGCCGACGATATTTCATGTAAAAGACTTGTGATTTATAAAGCTAGTTCCTGTATGGGAACGGTTTTGGGGCAAATCATAAACGCGAAGCGAATTATTCACGACCCCGGCGACCAGCTTATGGTTTGCCAAACAGACGACGACGCCGCAACTTGGGCGAAGACTCGCGGAAAAGATTGGATACGTTCTTTGCCAAATGCAATGCGATTACTTTCCCGCGAAAAGTATGCAATGACAAATGACCTATGGCTTTTCCGTCATAAGTTTTTAGCAATATCGGGGCCCGGCATTTCATCGGCTCAAAGTTTGCAATGCCGATATATGCAGAGCGACGAGGCGCACCTAGATAGCTACGCGCCGGGTCGGCTTATTGAGTTTGAGAAGCGGCTTGGCGGGAGATACAACCGACAGGCAACGCATATCACTACGGCTCCAGATGAGGGCAAGGAAGTGGACACATTCTTTCTCGCGGGCCAACAGGACGAGTGGCATTTTCGCTGCCCAAAATGCACGGAACTATTTTGGCCACTCTGGGCGGAAGATGCCAAGGACAAATACGGCGCGGAGGTGTTCGTGATTAACGGCGACTCGATTTCCTGCGTTTGCCCGCATTGCCACGAATCATTTCAAGACACCGCCCGCGAACGCTACGCGCTTGTAAAAGACGGCGACTATGTTGCGCAGAATCCGACAGCATCGCCGGAAACGCGCTCCTTCCGCTGGTCAGTGTTCGCCGCCCATTGGATTTCATGGCGTGAAATGCTGATTGAGTCGCAAGCGGCAATGGAAGCGGCGAAGCTCGGAAACTTAAAGCCGCTGGAAGATTTCCATAAAAAGCGACTGTGCAAATCTTGGAAGCCGTTCTTGCCGAATTTCGGCGGAGAAAAAGGCGTGAACGATTACAAGCTCGGCGACCCGTGGAAAGACGGCGAAGAAACACGGCGATTCATCGGCGCGGATTTTCAGGCGGGAAGCGGCAGCGAGGGCGCGCACATTCACGCGCTTTGCGTGGAATACGACAGGCAGGGCAACTCTCGCCGTATAGATTACCGGCGACTTGATACGTTCGCGCAGCTTCACGAAATGGCAGTGACGTTAAACGTGCAGGAAGCAAAAACAGACGGCGCGATTAACGGCAAAGATTCATTTGTGATTGTGGACTCCGGCCATGAAAACCGCCTCGTCTATCGTGAGTGCTCGAAATATGGATGGTATGCGTATCGCGGAAGCGACTTGGAGCAATACCACACGATGATGCAAGGCGGGCGGCAAATTAGTTTTGCCATGCCGTATTCAACTCCAAAGCCGGAAAGCGGCATCGTCGGCGAAAAGCAGCCTGATAGACTGCGCGGGATTAGCAAGGGCGCTCTGCCGGAGGGATGGGCGTTTGTTATCGTCGGAGACAATAATACTCTTTACGGCTATTTGTCCGCGCTTATTGGCGGTTCTAGCGGACGTTACTTCGGCATTGCGTCCGATATGCCGGAGATTTACGTCGCCAATATGCCCGCTTTTATCGCTATCACAGAGACCGACAAAAAGACGAACAAGCCGAAGCCTATCGCATGGCGTAAAGTGAGAAAGGATCACTTTTGGGATTGTGAAGTTATGGCGCTTGCGCTTGCTATGAAGCACGGATTTTTCCCGCTTGCTATATCTAATCAACAGCCGTAAAAAACAGCACAGACGGGCAACAGTAAATAGGCGGTGCAAGTGTTTCACTAGTTATTTCATCACTGGAGCCGTAACCAAATAAAAGCGCGCTCACCGTCACATTTTTATGCTTGCTTATTGCAAGCGGTTTGCTTTATATGGTTGGCGATGCCGTCCCCAGCATACCTACTCCGTGACCTTTTTACCGTTGATGAACTCAAGGCGGCGATCAAAGACTTGATGACGAACGGGCGATTTACAAGCCTAAGCGGAGGCGCGAAATCTAGCGGCATTGAATATATGCCATTTGACCAACAGATGATTGAGCTTCGAGCAGAGTTAAACAGACTACAAGGCACGACTCCTCCGCAGAAAGTAGAGCAGAGACTTTACCCCTATGACACCAACGTTGCCTAATCCGAAGCCGTCGCTTTTCGGCGCAATTAAGAACATCGGGCAGGGCATTTACCGCAGGACGGCGCAGTTCGCGGGCTATGGAGCGGCAACGCCTACAGCGACAACAACCCAAGGCTCGCGCATCGGCACAAATCCAAACTCCACATACGCAAGCGTGCAGCGAGTCGGTATGCAGTTCACCGCCGAAATGGTGGCGAAAAACTCAGCCATTGGCGCGGCATACTTGGCGCAGCGCGTCAATTATTGCTCTAGCTCGATTGACTACGTTCCGCACACGGGAGACACGGGACTTGATAGGGAGATCAAGCAATACCTACAAGGCGCGGACGGCGTCGGTGGATACTTCTCCACGATGGGCGTTGATTGTTCGATGCAAGACGCCTTTTCGCGCACTGCTGACATTGAAACTCCCGTGCGCGGCGATGCAGGTTTGATTTTCTGGCGCGACGCCATGGGCGACTTGCGACTGATTGAATTTTCCGCAGACCAACTAGGCGAGGTGTATCAGTTCACGATGCCGCGCCCTTGCTCGCTTTCGCGTGATGCCGCCGGGCAGCTTTACGAGTCATCCGGCAGCGATTGTATTTATTTTGCGGGCCGATACTTTCGCGGGGCGGATTGCATTGCGTATCGCATTTACGAGCGCACTAACGCATGGTATGGCAACCCGCAAATCTATGATGCGAATGACGTGATTTATTTTCGCGATCCGGCGAGCTTTCGCGGAGTGCGTGGCGTGACTAAATTCGCAAACGCTTTACAGCATATGCAAAAGGGCGAGGATATGCTACAAGCCGCACTGAGCGCGGCGCAACGGCAAGCTCGCACGGCTGGCAGGGTGTTTAATAATAGCGGCGGGCCTGCCGATGGTTATGGCTCAGAAGTAATGACGGGCGATCCGGCGCTTGGCGGCAATACGATTAAGTATTTTGAGCGCGAGCCGGGCGGGCCAATGATTGAGTATTTCTACAACGGCGACAGTGCGGAGTTTGTTAATCCAACCGCTCCGGGGCCGGAGTTAATCGCGGGAGTGGAAACAAGCGACGAGCGCGTTGCTATTTCACTAGGTCTGAACTACGCCTTCTTGATTTCAGCAACGAAAGTTGGCGGCGCTCCTTCGCGGCTAGAGATTGAAAAAGCGGACAAAGAAATCCAGCGAATCCAACGCACGATTCACCGCCCTCGACTCAATACAATTCGTGACCGCGTTTTAATGGATGCGCTCCATCGCGGAATCATTCGCAAGCCCTTCGGGATGCCGCGCGATCAGTTCCTTCGCGGGAACTGGCAGCTTCCGATCTCCCCTAGCGTTGATGCGTTCTATGATGCCAAGGAAAACATTTCGATGGTGCGCGCAGGAATGGAAGCCGCGCAGGATGTGATTGCGGAGACAAATCGAAATTGGGAAGATGTTCTCGAAAAAAATGCGCAATGGGCAATGAAATGCTCTATGGTTCGGCAGGACGCAAACAAGCAACTAATTGCGGCGGGATACAAGCCAGACATCACGCCCGCAGACATCGCGCAAAACAGCGACAACCCGCAGCAATCGGCGGCGGCAGAAAACATTGAACAAGGCAAGCCAGCGGCGGGCGGTTCACAGCCTCAAGCGACCGCACAATAATTTATGATAACTCCCGCAGTTCTCCCCTCTGAAATCGTATCACTTTTAATTCCGCGCTTATCCGATGAGTTTAAGGCGTTTTACTTTTACCGCGATGCGTCTAATTGGTGCGCGAATGTCGGCTTTTTGAAAGCGGCTGAATACTTCGCCAAAGAAAGCGCGGACGAATTAGAGCACGCGAAGAAAATCGAATCCTATTTGACTGACTGGAATGTGACGCCAACGCTTCCACCGATTGCATCGCCAGCTAGTCAATTTGCAAAACTTAGCGACGTTATAGATGCGGCTTATCAAATCGAATACGCGCTTTATGGTGCGTATGTAGCAACCAGCCAAGCGGCTTTTGCGAGCGACCTTTGCACGTTTGATTTCCTGACTCAATTCCGCAAAATACAAGTTGAGAGCGTCGCGCAATATAGTGACTTACTTAATAGGCTAACTGGCGTAAATGTGGAAAGTAAGTTTGAAATGTTGGCACTAGAGGAAACGCTTTTCGCCTAGGTGATTTCTCATATCTGCGAAAGTATTTTTTCACAAATGAGAAAAAAGCCTTGCAAGCCTAACCGATTTAATCTATAAGCGCACAAATGCAAGTTGCTGTATTTAAGAGCCAAATCGGAAATCCGATTATTGACGAACGAAACGGAATCATCTCCGGCGTTCGCATTGCTACGCTTGGAGCAGTCAGCGAATCAAAAGAAGGACAAGGGCGCGGGCTTGTGATGGACAACGAGGCAATCACCGCACTTTTCAACCTAGCTAAAGAAAAAGGCGACAAGGTTCCTGCGTTTTTTACTCACGATTGGTTTGACAGCCAAGACGACGGACTGAATCACGATGCCGGTGTTTATCGCAACTTTAGGCGCGATGAAGGCGGAAACCTAATCGCGGACTTTAACGCTTTCGATACGCCTCGCAAGGCTGGTATTTTTAGCCGCGCAAAGACTGACCCTGATGGCATCGCGACCTCTCCGCTCTTTCATTACAATTTCCGCGACGGCGACAAAAACCGTTGCACTCCCACAGAGTTTGTCAGTTGCGACTTCGTAAAACGGGGCGCGATTAACAAGGCTCTTTTTTCACAAAACCAACCCCAAAACATGACCATTGACGAATTATTGACGATGCTTGCTGACCCAGCCGTAAAAACCGCGCTGCAATCAATCATTGACTCACATGACGACGGCAAACAAGGCGAAGGAGACGACGCCGCGCTTGCTGAATACGAAGCCGCATCCGGCGTAACCGACGAAGACAAGAAGCCAGAGGACGACACGAAGCCCGCAATCATGCGCGCTCACGTTCGCGCTGCTCGCGCTATTAAGCGTCAAACCGCGTCCCTTAAATCAGACAAAACCGCAATCCTCGCGGAAGCCAAAGTTCAGGCGGAAGCCGCGCAGACCGCTATCCTTGGGCGCGGGCCTTTGCTTAAGCAGGGCATCGTTACTCCCGACGCCGCTAATGACCCGGAGGCTTTCATCGCTTCGCAAATCGCGGAAGGCAAAGCTAAAAATCGCGGGCAAGCTATCGCTCTCATGGGTCGGCAGAAACCCGAACTCTATCAACTCCACACCTCTCGTTAATCCCCTAACCACATACTAACATGGCAGAACTAGCAACTAACATCGGGGTAGTCCCCCAAACCATTCTCGCTTCTACAAGCGCGATCAATCGCGGTCTCCGCACTACGCTTGCCAGCGACGGCACGGTCAGCGTCGCAGCAATCAGCGTTCGCGGCGACTATATCACCGTCAATGACGTAGCCGCTTCTGGCTACGGAACAGGACACGCTTGCGGCACGGGCGCAAAAATCAGCGCACTTGCCAGCGAAGCAGTCGCAATCGGCGATCTCGCCTACTCAGCCGCTTCCGGCAAGTTTAGCAAAACCTCCACAAACGCGGTGCTTATGGGCCGTTGGGTGCAAGCCGCATCCGGCGATGGCGTCCTCGGCGTCGTGCAACTCACAACCCTCGCCTAATTACTAACTAACATACCCCCATGCCAGCACAATCAAATCTCGCAGCACTTCCAAGGCAAGAACTAGCTCTCGCAGTTGTTGAAGGCGAAGGAGCAATCAAAGGCGCAATCGGTGAAAAGATTCTCGGCCCTCTGCCGATTAGCTACCGCAACGCGCACTACATCAAAGCAACCCTCGGCGGCTCTCTCGGCCTTCGTCACATCGGCGCGACAAAATACGTCCGCGCAATGGGAACGAAATACGAGCGCGCAACCGCAACGCTCACCGATGGAACACTGACCGTCACGCCTCGCGGCTTGGAAATCAGCGTTCCCCGCGAAATGACGCTCGACTACAAGAACGTATTCGACGCCCTCGCGTTCTTCTCTGGACGCTTCGGAACCGAAATCGGCGGACTGACTAAAGAGTATCTGATCGCTCAGACTATCTTTAGTTCTAGCGCCTACGTCCTCGGCAGCGCGACCAATAGCGGCGTTGCTTATACTGCCACTAATCGCGACAAAACCGATGGAACCGGCATGAATCCTATTCAGGACATCATCGCTTCCGCCCGTCGCGTTCGCGCAAACGGCGAAGTTGCTGACACTGTTATTATGAGCGGGCCAGTTTGGGAGCGCGTTTCTACGTGCTATCAGACCCTGCAGTTCGTTCGCGGTATCTTTGGCCCTATCGCCGATGTTACCCCGTCAAACTTCGCGGCGGCTCTCGGCGCTTACGGCATCAAGCAGGTGCTCGTTGGCGACAACTACATCAACACCGCAGCGGACGGCGCAACGCCAGTTCTTACGCAGGTTTGGAGCAATACCTACATGGTCGTTTGCAAAGCTGGAATGTCCTCGACTGGCTCAACTGAAGGCTCCCTCGTTCCTTCGCTCACCGGCCTCGGCGCGAATGTGTTCTGGGAAGGCTTCGACGGCACCGGCAACGGCACGCT
>Ga0209400_1002667_pt1 | contig 13372 bp, 11 predicted proteins | sample M_130807_EF_Meta_FD_187313 | JGI IMG/M metagenome (GOLD analysis project Ga0209400, IMG submission 187313) | Freshwater microbial communities from Lake Montjoie, Canada to study carbon cycling - M_130807_EF_MetaG (SPAdes) (version 2) | ecosystem: Environmental > Aquatic > Freshwater > Lake... | reverse complement strand
AACCCGTTGATTTGCATCCGGTCTCGACCGTGCGCGACTTGCAAACCGGCTCTGACCCCGCCCGTGCCGTGCAGGCAGCGGCTGCGATGCTTTCAAGTTTGAGTCAGTTTGCCGGGGTGGTGTTGTCACCGCGCCGGGCGCAAGTGTTTCATCAGATTGAGTTCATCCGGCTCTCTGAAAAACGCATCTTGTTAATTATTGTGACGCCCGATGGCGATGTACAAAACCGTATTTTGCTGACGCCGCGCGACTATACCGCCGCCTCTTTAACTGAAGCGGCTAACTTCTTTAATCATAATTTTGCGGGTAAGTCGTTTGCTGCTGTCCGGCAAACGCTAGCCCATGACTTGGCACGATTGCAAATTGACATGTCGCGCCTCATGCAAGCCGCTGTCGAGGCCGGTGCGCAAGCGGCCGACGAGGTTGAAACCGTGGTGATTTCGGGCGAGCGTAAATTACTCGATGTCAACGAGTTGGCGTCTGACATGGATCGCTTGCGCAAAACCTTTTCAATGTTTGAGAAAAAAACCGAGTTATTGCAATTGCTCGAAGTCTCGAGCCAGGCCCAAGGTGTGCAGATTTATATCGGTGGCGATTCGCAGTTGGTCCCCACTGAAGATTTATCTGTGGTGACGGCGCCCTACAGCATTGATGGCCATGTGATCGGCACGCTTGGCGTGATTGGCCCCACACGCATGGCCTACGAGCGTGTGATCCCGATCGTCGATATTACGGCGCGTCTGCTTTCCAGCGCGCTCAGCCACCCTCCTTACGAGCGTTAATAGCAATGCGTTTTTGGCCTGAATCTAAGCGTGATCTGAGTCGCGCACCTCGCTTTATCCCCTGGCCCAAGCCCTTTAAAACGGGCGGTGTGGGTGTCATTTTGGTCAATCTTGGCACGCCAGATGAACCGACTGCACCGGCGATCCGCAAATACTTGCGCGAGTTTTTGTCCGACCCACGCGTCATTGAAATCCCTAAATTGTTGTGGTGGCCGATCTTGAATGGTCCGATTTTGATGGCACGGCCACGCAAGTTGGTGCCGCGCTACAAAAGCGTCTGGATGGAAGGTGGATCGCCGTTGATGGTCTATACCCAGCGCCAAACAGAAGGGCTGCGCAAGCTCTTTGCGCAGCGTGGGCTGGCGATCGAAGTTGAAACGGGCATGCGCTACGGCGAGCCTTCAATCAAAAATGCCATGCTGCGTTTGCGCGAGCGTGGCTGCGAGCACCTGCTCGTGGTGCCGTTGTACCCGCAATACGCGTCAAGCACCACCGCGACCGTGGTGGATGAAGTCGCTCGGGTTACCAGCCACATGCGCGATCAGCCCGCTCTGCGTTTTATTAAGCGTTTTCATACGGATCTGGCCTTTATTCGCCCGCTAGGCGACAAAATCGCGGCTTTTTGGCAGCAGCACGGTAAGCCACAAAAGCTTGTCATGAGTTTTCATGGCTTGCCCAGGCAGTGCGTGGATATGGGTGATCCATACTGCCGTGATTGCTACGAAACCGCTCGAGCTTTGGCGCAGTATCTGGGCTTGTCTGATGATGCCTATCAAGTGACGTTTCAAAGCCGGTTTGGCCCGGCTAAATGGCTCGAACCCTACACCGAGCCCACCTTGCAAAAGCTTGCTCAGCAAGGGATCACAGAGATCGATGTGGTGTGCCCAGGCTTTTTGGCCGACTGCCTTGAAACGCTTGAAGAGATTCAGGTCGAGGTCTGTGAAACCTTTATGCACGCGGGCGGTAAGCGGTTTAGATATATTCCGGCGCTGAACGACGATCAGGCCTGGGTGAACGCGTTGGGCGATATGGTGTTGAGTCATCTGCAGGGCTGGCCGATCGAACCCTGATCAAATTTTTCGTGGTTTACCCTTGAAATATCGGGTTCAGCCCCAATGTTTCTGACTAATCATGCATTTTTCTGGAGAAGTAAATGGCAGCCCCCCAAGACTCGACTGATGACAACAAGCACGACCCGGCAACGGCCGAGACACCTTCAGAGGGTGCGCCTGCGGTCAATGACGAGGCGGTTGTCCTAGACCCCATCGAGCAATTGCAAGCTGAACTCGCTGCTGCGTTGGCCCAAGTTGCAGAGCAAAAAGATCAAGCCTTGCGTGCCCACGCTGAGATGGAAAACGTTCGCCGTCGCGCCCAAGAAGAGGTCTCTAAGGCACGGAAGTTTGGCATTGAGTCGTTCGCCGAAGGCTTAGTGCCAGTTAAAGATAGTTTAGAGGCCGCACTGGCGCAGGCTGAACAAACTGCCGAAACCATGCGTACGGGGATTGAAGTCACCCTTAAACAGTTGGTCAGTGCGTTCGACCGCAATCATCTTAAAGAAATTGCGCCTGAAGCCGGTGCCAAGTTTGACCCACACCAACACCAGGCGATTGCAACGATTCCGGCTGAACAAGCGGCTAATACCGTGGTGCAGACGCTGCAAAAAGGCTATCTGATTGCAGACCGCGTCTTGCGCCCAGCGCTGGTTACGGTTGCCGCCTAAACTTTTGGCTCGGATGTTGGGTTGGTGGCTTGACCGCTCGGAGTAAATAAGGGTCGCGTCGCCCGGTTAGCGCAGTAAAGCTCGAATTTAAGAAGAGCTTGTGACTTGGAGTCGGCTGAATGAAAGCCGGGTTCGAGAAAGATTTGCGGCCTGACGCCGATTGAATGCAGTCCGAGTTTGATCATGAAATTTTTTGTGATTTTGGGTAATAAAAGGGGGTTTTAGTCTTGAAATCGCCCATTTACCCCCCAATTACCACTCATCAAAGCAGTTCATCCTAATTCTGATTTTTTAAAAGGTAGTTTGACCATGAGCAAGATTATCGGTATCGACCTTGGCACCACCAATAGCTGCGTGGCAGTGATGGATGGCGGCAAAGTAAAAATTCTTGAAAACGCAGAGGGCACCCGCACCACGCCTTCAATCGTCGCCTACATGGAAGACGGTGAAACCTTGGTGGGCGCGCCCGCCAAGCGTCAGGCTGTGACCAATCCCACCAACACCTTGTACGCTGTCAAGCGCTTGATCGGCCGTAAGTTCACCGAAAACGCTGTGCAAAAAGACATCAATCTGATGCCTTACAAAATCGTCAAGGCTGACAACGGCGATGCGTGGGTTGAAGCGCAAGGTAAAAAACTCGCGCCATCGCAGGTTGCTGCAGACGTCTTGCGCAAAATGAAAAAGACGGCAGAAGACTTTTTAGGCGAAACCGTCACTGAAGCCGTGATTACCGTGCCCGCGTACTTTAACGACAGCCAGCGCCAGGCGACGAAAGATGCAGGTCGCATCGCCGGTTTGGATGTAAAGCGCATCATCAACGAGCCAACCGCTGCGGCGCTTGCGTTCGGCATGGACAAGTCTGAAAAGGGTGATCGTAAGATCGCTGTATTTGACTTGGGTGGCGGCACGTTCGACATCTCGATTATTGAGATTGCCGACGTTGACGGTGAAAAGCAATTTGAAGTGTTGTCAACCAACGGCGATACCTTCTTGGGTGGCGAGGACTTTGACCAACGCATCATTGAATATGTGATCGCTGAATTCAAGAAAGAGCAAGGCGTTGATCTGTCAAAAGACGTCCTGGCCTTGCAACGCTTAAAAGAAGCGGCTGAAAAAGCCAAGATCGAATTGTCGTCGGCGCAGCAAACTGAGATTAATTTGCCGTACATCACGGCAGATGCCTCAGGCCCTAAGCATTTGAACTTGAAGATGACACGTGCCAAGCTCGAGTCATTGGTTGAAGAGCTCATTGCACGCACGATGGAACCTTGCAAAATTGCGATCAAAGACGCAGGCGTCAAGATCAGCGAAATTGACGACGTGATTTTGGTGGGCGGTATGACTCGCATGCCTAAAGTGCAAGAAAAGGTTAAAGAATTGTTTGGCCGCGAGCCACGTAAAGACGTCAACCCCGATGAAGCGGTTGCGGCTGGTGCTGCGATTCAGGGTTCAGTGTTGTCGGGCGATCGTAAAGACGTGTTGCTGCTTGACGTGACACCGTTGTCTTTGGGTATCGAGACACTGGGTGGCGTGATGACCAAGATGATTACCAAGAACACGACAATCCCAACGCGCCATTCGCAAGTGTTTTCAACGGCCGATGATAATCAGCCAGCGGTGACGATTAAGGTGTTTCAGGGCGAGCGCGAAATCGCTGCAGGTAACAAGACGCTGGGTGAGTTCAATCTTGAAGGGATCCCGCCAGCTTCACGTGGCACCCCACAGATTGAAGTGACGTTTGATATCGATGCCAACGGTATTGTGCACGTGTCTGCTAAAGACAAGGGCACAGGCAAAGAAAACAAAATCACGATTCAAGCGAATTCAGGGCTGACCGAAGAAGAAATTCAACGGATGGTCAAGGACGCTGAAGCGAATGCTGAAGAAGATCACCGTATGGCAGAGTTAGCCTTGGCTCGTAATAGCGCCGATGGCTTAGTGCACTCTACCCGTAAGTCAATGACCGAGTATGGCGATAAACTTGACGAAGCTGATAAGACAGCGATTGAAGCGGCTTTGAAAGACGTCGAAGACGCCCTAAAAGATAATGCCGATAAAGCTGCGATTGATGCCAAAGTCGAAGCCTTGGGCACTGCCTCGCAAAAGCTGGGCGAAAAGATGTATGCCGAAGCCCAAGCCGCACAGGCGGCGGCCGGTGGTGGGGCAGAGGGCGCTGGTGCAGGTGCTGCTGGTGGCAGTAAGCCAGCCGATGATAATGTGGTTGACGCTGATTTTAAAGAAGTTAAGCGCGACGCAAAATGATCGCCGAGTTGTAAATCGTATCCGCCCGGAACGCTTTTTAGCCTTCCGGGCGTGTTGTTTTGATTCACTTACTGAGCTTAAAGCATGGCAAAGCGCGATTTTTACGAAACCCTTGGTGTAGCCAAAAATGCGTCAGATGACGAGCTGAAAAAAGCTTATCGCAAACTGGCGATGAAATACCATCCTGATCGCAACCCAGATAGCAAAGAGGCCGAAGAGAAATTCAAGCAAGCCAAAGAGGCTTACGAGATTTTGTCTGACGATAGCAAGCGTGCGGCCTACGATCGTTATGGCCATGCGGGCGTCGATCCAAATGCCGCGGGCGCGGCGGGTGGTGCCGGCTTTGGTGATGCATTTGGCGATATTTTTGGTGAGATTTTTGGGGGTGCTAGGCGTGGCGGTGGCGGTGGTGGCCCGCAGGTTTATCGCGGCGCAGATCTTAAGTACGCGATGGACATCACCCTCGAGCAAGCCGCCAACGGTTTTGACACCGAAATTCGTGTGCCAAGTTGGGAGAACTGCGAGGTGTGTAAAGGCTCGGGTGCCAAGGTTGGTACTAAGCCTAAAACGTGTCACACCTGCGGTGGGGCTGGCGCGGTACGGATGCAGCAGGGCTTTTTCAGTGTGCAGCAAACCTGCCCGACTTGTCATGGCAATGGTAAAGAAATCACTGACCCATGTGTATCGTGTGATGGTGTGGGCCGCTCACGCCGCAACAAAACCTTGCAGGTCAAGATCCCCGCAGGGATTGATGACAGTATGCGGATTCGCTCGTCGGGTAATGGTGAGCCAGGTATCAACGGTGGCCCCTCAGGCGACTTGTTTGTTGAGATCCACATCAAAGAGCACAAGATTTTTCAGCGTGACAACGATGACTTGCATTGTGAGTTGACGATTCCGTTTACCAGTGCGGCATTAGGTGGGGATATTCAGGTGCCTACCTTGAATGGTAAAGCTGAGATTTCGATCCCAGAGGGTACTCAATCCGGCAAAACGTTCAGGCTGCGTGGTAAGGGTATTAAAGGCGTACGTGCGTCTTATCCTGGCGATTTGTATTGCCATGTGGTGGTCGAAACGCCTGTGCGTTTAACGGATGAGCAAAAGGGGCTGTTGCGTCAGTTTGAGGCTTCGCTTGGTGAGGGCAGTGATAAGCACTCGCCGCAAAGCAAGTCTTGGACAGATCGGGTGAAAGACTTCTTTTCTTAGTAACAAAAACCTTGTGACATTAAAGTTCAAGTAACAGAAGACTTAGAAATTAAAAGCCCCCAAAAAATTGGCTCAATTGCCAAGTTTCTGGGGGCTTTGAAACGAAACGTATGCAAATCCTCCTTGATCAACGGAGGGGTTTTCAAGTTTGCAAGTATCCCCGAAGTGATCCCACGGGGGCCACTACTTGGTTATTTCTTTTTCTCAAAGTCACCCGCAGCCACGCTGCTGAATTGAGCGGGTTGTAAATACTTGCGAACCGCTGCGTTCAGCTGGTCAGGCGTCAGCGCGGCGATCTTTTTGTCTAAGTCGGCGGCCCACGCAAAGGTGCGTTCAGTGTCTAAGTAGCTGACCCAGGCCGAGGCCAAGCTGCCTTGCTGCGCGCGAGCGAGTTTGCGGTAGTTCAGCAGGGCAGTGATGCCGTCTTTTACTTCAGTGGCCTCAAAGCCGTCTTTGACCAAGCGATCAAGTTCTTGGCGAATCGCGTCTTGAACTTTGGTGCGATTTTCGGGGGCGAAGATTGCGTAGACCCCCCAAGTAGCCGTGGGTTCAAAGGATGAGACCGACAAGCGGCTGCGAACGTTATAAGACAGACCTTCTTTTTCGCGCACCCGCATCCAGAGGCGAGAGGTTTCAGACGAACCCAGCAAAAAGTTTGCCACGTAGAGCGCTGGGTACGCTGGGTCAGTATCCTGAAGTTTTAAACCTAAGTTGGCCGTATAAAAGGCATTCGCCTTATCAGGTGTTAAAGCCTGCATTTGTTCAGGCTTGACCTCGCGATGCGGGTTGCTGATCCGCGTGTAGGGTGCACCGGGGCCCCAAGTGCTTAAGGCCTTAGTAACGGTTTGTTCGAAGCTTGCAGGATTAAAGTGCCCCACGATACCGATTGAAATCTTGCTAGCACCGTAAAAGGTTTGATGAAAATTCACCAAATCGCTGCGTTTGAGACTTGTGACGGCGGCTAAAGACTCTTCGAAGCTAGGCATGTAACGGATATCGTCTTTTGCCCACGGATTGTCGTGACGCGTGAGCATGCGCGAAGCAATCGCGGTGGGCTCGGTCATCGAACTTTTTAGACTTGTGGTGAGCTTGCTGGTGTATTCGTCGAGTTGCTCTTGGGCAAAGTTAGCGTTTTGCACCACCTCAAACACCAGTGCCACCAGCGCATCAATATTGGCATGTGTGGTCGACACGCTAATTGTCAAATCAGTCCCCGAACCCGAGATACCAATCTCGCCGCCGAGCGCATCAATGCGATCACCAATTTGCTCGCGTGTCAGGGTGTTGGTGCCCTTGAGCAGAAGGTCTGCCGTCACGATCGCGTTTAAACGCTGACCTTTCAAGGTCTCGACGCTTCCGAACTGCAAGGCGATGGTGGCATTGACCCGATCGCCGCGGGCCTCTTTGGGCAGCATGGCGAGTTTGACTAAGCCATTGGGAACCTTAAGCGTTTTACGTTGCGTCAGGGCGTCGATATTTGCCGGGTCTGGATCAAAGGCTTCAGCTTGTTTGAGTTGCGTATTGCCGGTGTAGCCTGCCAAGTCTTTTTGTAAGTCAGGGATAGCGACTAACGGTGCGCGTACCGGCTTGTCTGTGGGAATGTACTGACCTTGCGTGCGATTGGATTGTGTCAGGTACTCTTGTCCGACCCGCTGTGCCTGCTCAAGAGTCACCGCACGAATACGATCGCGCGACACAAACAACATTCGCCAGTCACCCACGGCGATCGCCTCAGAGAGCACTGAGCTGATTTTTTGGGCATCACTAAACATTTGATCCCAGCTTTTGAGCCATTGGTTACGCACACGCTCAAGTTCTTCTGGGGTGAACGGCTGCTTGGCCAGCGACTCAATCGTGGTAGTGAGTGTGTCGAGCGCTTTGGCTTGATCGGTGCCCGGCTCTAAGGTCGCTCCAAACATCACAATGCCCGGTGCATATTCGTCCATCGTAAAACCTAAGACGCTTGCTGCCTGCTTGGTCGGTACCAAAGCCTTGTACAGTCGGCCTGAAGGGGTATCGGCAATCATCATGCTGGCGAGATCGAGCGCCGAAAAATCGATGTGTGAGGCGGGGGGCACGTGGTACATCGTCGCCACGAGCGGCGAGCCGCCAGCGCGGCGCAAAGTAATCGCACGCTCGCCATCTTGCACGGGCTCGACCGTGTATTCGGGGGGTAACTTGCGTGTTGGCTTTGGAATATTGCCAAAGGCGCTCACCACATCTTTTAAGGCCGCTTCGGGCTCGAATTTGCCCGCTACGATCAAGACTGCGTTGTCGGGTTGATAGTGCGCGCGGTAGAAGGCCTGTAACTGAGCGATATCGACATTTTCGACATCAGAGCGCGCGCCAATGGGAGTTTTGCCGTAGTTATGCCACTGAAAGGCAACTCCCAACATCTTTTGCCAAAGCATTTGAAAGGGATTGTTTTCGCCGCTTTCCATCTCGTTGCGCACTACAGTCATTTCGGTATCGAGGTCTTCGCGTTTGATCGTTGAATTGATCATGGCATCGGCTTGCCAGCCGATATACCACTTCAGGGTATCGGGATTGGCGGCGAAGCTTGCGTAATAGTTAGTGCGATCCGTTGAGGTTGAACCGTTGGCTTGCAGGCCACGTTTTGAAAACTCACCTAATGCGTTTGGAGTGTTAGGCGTGCCTTTAAAGAGCATGTGTTCGAGTAAATGTGCCATGCCGGTTTCGCCATAGTTTTCATGACGCGAACCCACCAGATAAGTCATGTTGACCGTAGTTGTTGGCTTAGAGTCATCGGGCGCCAGCAAAATGCGCAAACCGTTGGCCTCAAGCCGGTATTCGGTAATACCCTCAACGCTCGTGATTTGGGTGATACCTGCGGGTGGGGTGAAAGCCATACTTTGGGTTGCCGCCATAAAAAAGAGAGAACCCAGTAAGGTGCACTTCAAGGCGCGGGTAAACAGCCACATAGGAGAAATCCAAAAAGATGTGAATGAACCAGTTTGAGCGCAATCGCTCGAAATGGTTCACTTGTGCGGCAAATTACTTAGAAAGCAGACGCATCGCCTGTTCGATGCCAGACACCGTCACCGGAAACATCTTGTCTTGCACGATGTTACGAATCAGGGCGATGGATTGCCGATACTGCCAAGACGCCTGTGGCTCGGGATTGAGCCACACAGCCTTTGGCCAGGTCGTAATCATGCGTTGCAACCATTCGGCGCCCGGCTCTTTGTTGTAGTGCTCGACCGAACCACCGGGTTGTAAAATTTCATACGGGCTCATCGTGGCATCGCCTACAAAAATCAGACGCCAGTCTGCATTGAACTTGCGCAACACATCTTGCGTTTCAAAACGCTCCATTTGCCTGCGGCGATTTGATTTCCAGAGGTGCTCGTAGGGGCAGTTATGAAAATAATAGACTTCTAAGTGCTTGAACTCGCTGCTTGCCGCCGAGAACAGCTCTTCAACGCGTGCAATGTGATCGTCCATGCTGCCGCCTACATCCAGCAGCATTAAGACCTTAACGTTGTTGTGGCGTTCAGGCACCATTTTGATATCAAGGTAGCCTGCATTGCGCGCAGTGCTCGTGATGGTGTCGTCAAGATCCAGTTCAAAGTCTGAACCCTCGCGGGCAAAGCGACGCAGACGTCGCAAGGCCACTTTGAAATTGCGTGTACCCAGTTCAATTGAATCGTCGTAATCCCTAAAATTACGTTCGTCCCAAACTTTAACGGCGGTGCGATTGCCGCCCGAGGCGCCGCCCACCCGGATGCCTTCTGGGTTGAAACCACCGTTGCCAAATGGCGAGGTGCCACCCGTACCAATCCATTTGCTGCCACCTTCGTGGCGCTCTTTTTGCTCTTCGAGCCGTTCTTTGAACATTTCTAAAAGCTTGTCGAGCCCGTGTTTTTCAAGCTCGGCTTTTTGCTCGGGCGTGAGGTGCTTTTGCAGCTCTTTCACCAACCAGTCGAGGGGGATCTTTTTGCCGGGCGGCAGAATCTGCTCAAGGCTGCGGTAATACCCCGCAAAGGCCCGATCAAAGCGATCAAAGAGCGTTTCGTCTTTGATGAGCGTGGTGCGCGCTAAAAAATAAAAGTCTTCAAGCGTGGGCGGCATCAAGGGCGTTGAGAGCGCCTCAAGAAGCGTCAGGTACTCTTTAACCGAGACCTTGAGTTTTTGCGTGCGCAAATGGTAGAAGAAGTCAACGAGCATGGCGTTTGAGCTGATAGGTTAGGTGGTCGCGAACCTCGGACCATTCGCCAGCGATGACGCTGTACATGACAGTGTCACGCACTGTGCCATCACGGCGTAGGGCATGGTGACGGATCGCACCGTCGCGTTTAGCCCCAAGCCGTTCGATGGCGCGCTGTGAGGCATAGTTAAAGTTGTCGGTGCGCCAACCTACAACGCCGGCGCCCAGCGTATCAAACGCGTGAGTGAGCAACAGGAGTTTGCAGGCGGTATTGACGTGTGTGCGTTGCAGGCTCTTGGCGTACCAAGTGTAGCCAATTTCAAGACGCGCAACGGGGGCGATGATGTCGTGGTAGCGAGTGGTACCAAGGATTTTGCCCGAGGCCTCATCCTTGACCACGAAGGGCAGCATGTGCCCTGCTGCCAAACCGTCAAGCGCCGTCTGAATATAGCTAGACGTTTGGTCGGGTTCGGGTACTGAGGTCACCCGCAGGTTCCAGAGTTCTCCGTCGCGTGCCGCGGCCGTCAAGCCATCGGCGTGCGCTTGCGAGAGTGGTTCGAGGCGTACGCCCCACCCGTGCAAGGTACAGGGCGAGGGTGCCTGCTGAAAACCTTGATTTTTAACCATTGCTAGGGCCAGACGGGCGACGGGTGCTGCTGCGCGTGACGGCAGCGAGGCGCTCGAGTAGTTGCAAGTCTTGCTCGTTTTTGAGCAAGGCGCCGGCCAGCATGGGCACCGAGGTGGCGGCGTGGGCATCAATTTCTGCAGGGCTGACGTCTTCGGCGATTAACAGGCGCAGCCAGTCGAGAAACTCAGAGGTTGAAGGCTTTTTCTTGAGGCCAGGCGCTTCGCGTAACGCAAAAAACGTGTCGAGTGCCGCGCGCAAAACTTCGGCGTGTAGGTGAGGAAAGTGCACATCGACAATACTGCGCAAGGTGTCGCGATCAGGAAAGCGAATGTAATGAAAGAAGCAGCGGCGCAGAAACGCGTCAGGTAGATCTTTTTCGTTATTTGAAGTGATGATCACCAGCGGACGGTGCAGTGCGCTAATCGTTTCACGCGTTTCGTAGACGTGAAATTGCATTTGATCGAGTTCGCGCAGCAGGTCATTGGGAAACTCAATGTCGGCTTTGTCAATTTCATCGATGAGCAGCACAACAGGGCTGGGAGCCGTAAAGGCTTGCCACAGCACACCCTGCATGATGTAGTTGCGGATGTCTTTGACTTTTTCTTCGCCTAGCTGCGAATCACGTAAACGCGACACGGCATCATATTCGTAGAGCCCTTGGTGCGCTTTGGTGGTCGATTTAATGTGCCATTGCAGCAGGGGACGGTCAAGCGCAGCGGCAACCTCTTCGGCCAGCATGGTTTTACCGGTACCGGGCTCGCCCTTGATAAGCAAGGGGCGCTGAAGTGTCAAGGCTGCATTGACAGCGAGTTTGAGGTCGTCGGTGGCGACATAGCGCTCGGTGCCGTCAAAGCGTTTAGTTTGCTCGGTGTTCGGGGTCGAAGAGGTCATGTAGGGGCCGCAAGGTAAAGGTTCGGTGTGAAAAGTTCAGGTGTCGAAATCTAATTTCGCCAATTATCGTACAATCTTAACGTTTTGCGGCCGAGAGTATTCTCGGAATGTTGTTCTGTGTAATCAGAGCTTTTTAAGATGAATTTGTCCAAGACCATGTATCCAAATCAGATGCGTAATGGTAAAGCGTCGATTGTTCGACGACTCCCACAAGTTTTTGCAGGTTTAGCAACGGTAGTTTCCTGTGTCTTTGCCTCAAACGGCTTTGCTGCAGAGGCTGTTGGCAACGCTGAAGCCGCTAAAGCAAAAGTCTCCATGTGTATTGGTTGCCATGGTATCCCTGGTTATCGGGCAAGTTATCCTGAGGTGTACTCGGTGCCGATGATCGCGGGCCAAAATGGTGCCTATCTGCAGGCCGCCCTGCGTGCCTATGCTTCGGGCGAGCGAACCCATCCCACCATGGATGCAATCGCAAAAAGCCTGTCAGATCAAGACATTGCTGATCTGTCTGCCTACTATTCCAAACTTAAATAATCGGGGGCTCACATGAAATATCTGAAGCTTGCCCTCTGTGGCGTTGTGGTGATGATCGGTTCGAGTTTGGCACAAGCGGCCGATCTCAAGGCCGGCAAAGCCACCTGGGAAAAACTCAACTGTGCCTCTTGTCATGGTGCAGATGCTAAGTCGCCAATCATGCCGGCGTACCCTATTTTGGCGGGCCAGCATGCCGATTTCTTGGCGCACGCCTTGAAGGCCTACCAACGTGGCGCAACGGGCGCACCGGCTTCGGCTAACGTGCGTAAAAACGCCGTGATGGGCGCTTTTGCGACGCAAATGTCTAAGCAAGACGTCGAAAACGTTTCTGCATGGCTGGCCTCGCAGCCTGGGCCGTTGGCCGTACGTAGGTAAAAACACGCTTTGTGTATAGGTAAAAACCGCCTGAGGGCGGTTTTTTGTTGGGCCCAGCGCTCACAACTAGTCGCGACTGACACGCCGTCTAATCAGTTCGATGTAGGCATCGCTATCGAGCGGTGTACCAAGGCGTTGAGACTCCCAGACGACTTGTCCGAGGCATTCCATGATTTGATGCACCGCATCGTGTCCGTTCGAGCCACGTGCCAGGGTCTCGAAGGCTTGTTTGATGCCGCGAGGGTGGTCAATCGAAAGTTGCTCGGCGATCGCCAAATGCATGGAGAGGTGCAAAAAGGGGTTGCTGCGACCCTCTTCGACTTTAAATTCTTGTATCAAGGCCTCTGGGCTTTCAAGAATTTCGTGGTATTCGGGGTGTTGCTTGATCCAGTCTAAAGCGATCGCTTCGAGTGGGGTCAAGAGCTCGTGGGCGCGGTCTTTGCGCCAGGTGTGGACAAAGAATTCTCGAACTTGGTCGCGCGATGGGTTAAACATGAGACTCCGTGAAAAGTTTAGTACGCAAGCGCACAATTCTGTCCATATAGTGAAACAACAGATTAGAAAAGCCTAAATATAGGGCATACCCCAATGCCACAATACCCATGACGGTGCAGAATCATTCTCATGCAGGTGAGGGGACAAGGCTCTGCATGAGCAAGCTGGCAGCATCGGCTGTATAACAAAAATAAGCACGACTCTAATAAAAACAAATCGCACAACGGCTGGCACTTCGGTGTCGGCCGTTGTCGCTTATATCCGACAACTTGTATATATTAGGTGATCATGCGCTCTGCTCAAGCCAACTC
>Ga0209400_1002664_pt1 | contig 13386 bp, 19 predicted proteins | sample M_130807_EF_Meta_FD_187313 | JGI IMG/M metagenome (GOLD analysis project Ga0209400, IMG submission 187313) | Freshwater microbial communities from Lake Montjoie, Canada to study carbon cycling - M_130807_EF_MetaG (SPAdes) (version 2) | ecosystem: Environmental > Aquatic > Freshwater > Lake... | reverse complement strand
GTTGTTATATTATAATTAGTAATACCGAATGTTGCTATATTAACTATTTTTGCTGACACTTCATCTGAAGTATATGTCGTTTTATATAGAATTGTGTCTCCTATTCTTAAATTACCTAATTCAATTGAAAAAGTATTATTTATGGGATCAATAACTATGTTTTTATTATCATATAATCCTGAAGACCAATTAGTAGAGGCGTAAACTTGTTTCAAATCTTTTATTACTTTTAATGTTATTGTATATGCAGATTGAGTTAAGACTTCATCAATAATGTCAACTCCAGTTTCAATGACTTCTTGTGAATACTTGAATTTCTCCAATTCCAATTCATAAAAATATGGAACTTTTCTACCCAACATAAAAAAATCTTTTGTTTGATTTGTAAATTTAATTTCATATAGTTCGCCTGTACCATTCATAAACGGCACATAAATCAAATCTCCTTCTCTAGGTCTAGTAAAAGCATTCTGTGGAACTCTTTGTGAAAATGATCGTTTCGATAGAATTACATTAACATTGTTTTTAATTTCAAGACCAAATTTAGAAAAGAATTCTTTTTCACCCATATACTCAGTTGAGTTTGAAAGATATAATTCTAATGGAAATGCACTTCTAAATTTTTTTACTGGATCTTCACCAAATAATAAATCTCTTGCTGCATCATTATCGTTGGGAAGATAAAATGCATCAAATCCCATTATCTTAATAGATTCTACAATAATGTCTTCTATTAGTCTTTGCTCTGAGTGAGCACCATAGTTGTTGAAATATGATGAAGTTGCCATTTTAATTCATAAAAAATTCTAACGGTGCACCATAATTAGTTTGCATTTGTTCTTCAAGTTTTGCAATTTCTTCCGTTGCCTCTTGAAAAACTTTATCTCCATTGAGTGTTACACCACCAGGCAATTGTAGACCTGAGAATTTTTTCATATTATTTCCCCAAGTTCTTTTGATTAATGCAGTTGCATATTCTTTTAACCAACGATCATTCCATACTTTTGTGTATGCTGCAGGATCGATGGCTGCATAACACTCTGCAATAACAACTGTTCCGACTGGTGCTTCATAATTTCCCCATGCCCAATCGATATACAATCTCTGCATATGTCGTTGAAAACGAATTGGCACTTCACCTGAAAACAATATCTCCAATGACCTTAAATGTTGCATCGTCATGGTATAATTAATATATGATGCAGAAGTGAAGTCGTATAATTCGTTTAGGCGCAACTGATATCGTAGATCAAACATACTTATAGATGCTTGCGAATCTGTGACAGGAAATATCCTGGTCACACCAACAATATCTAAAGTATTATTAGCTCTATCTTTTGCCTGAGTCAAATCTAAATATTTGTTATTAACATCTGTTTGACTTATCGCTTTAATGTAATAGACTTTTTGTAACCCATCAAAATGATAATCTTGCCAATATTGTAATGCATCATCGATTCTATCTTCAATTTGGTCATCATCTACGTTTATTTCAATGACAGGAAACCCAAGTCTGCGTAGACAGTAGTCTTTGAACTGCGATCTTGTAGTTGGGTTTGACATGTTTAAAATTTCCTATATGAATTTATATATTTATTTATTTTCAGGATCATTATATTTGGGCCATATAATATTAAATGGATCTTGTTGTGATTCGGGTAAATTTGCCAACTCTTGAATATAAACGTCTAATTCGTCAATATTATCAATTTGATTTAAACCTAATCGTTCTCTTCTAGCAATTCTTTCGTATCTCCAAGTATTTTGTCTAATGAAAAAATCTCTTTCCATTCGTATTTTTTCCCATTGACTTTCTATCATACTACTCTTTTCTTCATCAGATATATCTTTTATTACCCATCCGTTCTCCCAAGTCACATAAGAGAATCTATTATTTGTTTCTGGTTTGTCTTCAACTCTAATATATCCATTTTCTTCTAATACTTTATCCGATAAATTTATAGAGTTTGTTAAAAAATTACCACTTTCTGTTGGTATAAGTTCAGGCAAGACTTTTGGATTACCGCCTTTATATGAGTAAAGTTTTCTGTTGAGTAATTGCATAATAATATACCTTTATGATAATGCGTATTAGAGACTGGGAACCATAACACTATAAGCACTTATATACAAATTAGAATTAGTTGGATAGTATGTTGATGCTGTTCCTGGCACATATGTTGTAAGTTGCATATCTGAGGCTGTACCAATGAAAGCGTGTGTTGTTAGACCACTATTGGAAAATTTATCAGTAGTTAACATTGAAAAATAGCCTGAACCTAAATTTTTACGATCATACCCTCTATTTTTAGAATTTAGATAATCTGGCCATTCACTCACTATGTCATATGTTGAAATTACAACACCAATTAATGTATCGTTATTATTACCTGACGGCAGAGTAAGACTTCTAAAATTATCATCCGAGTAATAAAAACCTGCAAAAGGTGAGGTTGAAAGTTGTAATGAATTGCCTAACAACACTCTTGTATACGGAGAAGGTCCTATATTGTAACTTGCTCTATATGTAGTTAATCTATTAATATCCACATTTCTAAATACAAATGCATATGTGTGCTTAAAATATGTTGAACTTCCAGATGGTAAATTGTATAGGCTTGTGTAAATCCTGTAATTACCGGGCTGTGTTACAATACCATATCCTGTAACAATATATGATCTATATGTTGACATTATAGTAGTATTTAAATCTGTGTTAACAATTGCTCTAGATGAACTGCTATTTCGTCTAACATCATAAAATGCCAACTCCCTGTTCGTAAGAGAGTTGACGGAAACACCATCATATGGTTCTCTGTAGGCCTCGGCATACCAACCATATGCATTATTTAAATTTGTAGCACCAGTTGTTGTTGATGTAGTACTACCTACATATGCATCTGTCATTATCCAGTAGATTACATCATTAGGTTGTAAACCATTTACTAATTGACTACTTGAACCTAAATAACTACCAGCACCAGTAGTATTAAATTCTGCAAAACCCACCAGTTTTAAAGTCGAATCCCCTAACGCAAAACCGCCATATCCACGCAGACTATTATCTAATGTAAATAAACCACTTTGATTACTTCTATCTATTGTATTTGGCACTAAAGAATTGCCAATTATTCCTCCGTTTACTCTCATATTATTATCTTGTATATTTATTAATATTCGTTAAAAACAAGGTCAAACTCATAATATGTTCCATCTAACCAAAAATTTTGAAATGCTCTACGAAAACTTGTTTCGTACCGTGTATTATAATCGAGTTGAGAACCTGTATATGAATTTGAATATGTTTGCGGATTAATTATATCCCAATGAACAGATAAATAACTGCTTCTAGTTGCGTAACCATAAGTTGTCACCCAATATCGTTGAGGTATTCCCGAATTCATATAAATTTGAGACTCAGGATCATACCCGGATGAAAGTATTCTCTGTGACCCCATTCCAAATCTTAATCTAGTGGCATAAGTAGAAAAATTATTAGTACTAGTAGCAACACCTGCAGGTCGAGCGGTGGAGGCCGACGAAAAATTAGTTGGTCCAACTAAAGACTGAAATGAAAAGTTTGCAGGAAGATCCCTAATTATAAGATAAAAGAAACCCACTTGATGGTCTGCAGCTCTTATAGAAAAAGTTGTTGCATTAGGCGTTACGCTCGGATGAGTTATATACCTATATTGTTCAGTATCTGCTACATTTGGAACAATAAAATAATTTGCTTGCATTGGTGGACTTGATGCTGTGTGAGTCATAATCGAACTCATAGAAGTATTATTATCTAGTCCTATACGCGGACTAGAACCAAATGGATAATAATTTGTAGCGTATGACGTTGTTAACCACAATATAAAATCACCTGGTTTTAATGTATTTGCTGCAATAATTGGTCCACCGTAATTGTGAATACCCACTAAACTATATGGGAATATTTGTCCAGTCCAACCGGTTGTATCTTGAGTAGAGGATGTTTCTCCGACAGTTACATACCATGGTTTTTTAGCCCAATGTTTAAGACTTTTGAAGTTATATTGTGATTTTAAGTTGTAGATTCCTGGTCTATAACCAATAAAAGACTGATATCTGGGATATACAGAATAATCGGATTCTTTTCCAGTTAAATCATCAATGTAATTATCAAATTGAAATCCGTTATTTCCCGATTCACCAACAATGCCGCCACTAAAAGAACTTTGTGCTTTATTAAACATAATTACGCAGATGTTGTAATTAATTCATATGATATCGTTGCTGATGAACCACTACCTCCAGCAAATATGTTTAAAGTATTACCTGTTCCTAAATAAACGCCAGTATCTTTTGATAATACCACAAGTGTTGCTTTTGGTGGAATAGTTATAGCATTTGCAAGATAACCAATCACAGAGTTGACTACCACATATACAGTAACATCTACTGAACTAGATGTGCCACTTACAATAATACTGTTTAATTTAATTACTTGATTTGCACCAACAGATAAACCAGTAGAAGTATCAGATGTTGGTACTGTAAGTGTTAATGTTTTTGGTTCTATTGAAGTTGTAGTAGTTAAATTAGGCATCTTTTATTCCTTAACCATAGACCATTGCATTTATAATTACTGCTGCTAGTGTAACACCACCCACACTAGTACTGCTGAGTACACTTGTTTCTACATTCATACTTAATCCTGATCCAACTTTTATTCCACCTAATGTAGACGCACTAGCAACAGGTAATTGATATGTAGTAGCAGCATTTGCCCAATTTGGAACAGAGTTTGCACCAGTTGAAGTTAAAACTTGCCCAGAATTGCCATAATTTATTACACCATTCGCACTATTGATACCAACTTTTCCATTTATTGATAACGTATTAATGTTTAAAACATTTGATACAGTTCCATCACCAATCAAATTCAGTTGACCTGGATTTTTGAAACTACCTATTGTTATAGCATCAGTTACGATTGGTGTTATCATTTTAGATTAAATTTTCCTATAAATTATTATATATTTATGATTAATCTGGCGCATCATATTTTGGCCATATTAATTTGAATGGATTTTCTTGTGCTTGTGGTAAATCTGCCAAAGCACGAACATAATAATCTAATTTGTTAATGTCATCTATTTGATTTCCGCCCAATCTTTCTATTCTAAAATATCTGTCGTATCTCCACTCAACATCTTTTATTAATTGATTTCTTTTTTCTCTTACTTTATTCCACTCTTCTTGTATAAGATCGATCTTTTCTTCTTCAGTCTTATCGATTATTACCCAATATTCATCTGTCCAAATTAATTTTTGCCTAGATTCATCAAATATTGGTTTTGGTGGCACTTTAACATATCCAGCAGATAGAAGTTCCTCTTCAGTAAATGATGAAGGATCAGTTCTAGTAAAACCGTTAGGCAATTCTATTCTAAACGGCAACTCTTCTGGATATTGTTTTTTATAACTATACAACATTTATTTTTCCTTATTTATGACCATGCTATAGTTCCGCTACTTCCTGAATGTGCTGTAAATGTGTAGACATAGTAACCAGGACGTGATGTTGTTGACACAGAATATGTTAAATTTGTAATTGTCGTTATCGCAGCGAATGCTGTAGGATATGCTAAAATTACTACGCCGCTAGAACCAGCACCACAACCGCCACCAGCACTACCGCCGCCGCCGCTACCTCTATTTGGAATAGAGGCGTTTTGATTTATAGTACTGTAGGAGGAAGACGAGCCCCTACCCGCGCCCGCGCCGGCAGATGCAACGATGTTATATCCGTTATATCCGTATCCAGTATATCCTCCTCCTCCACCACCTCCAGCGTACTCAGTTAATACTCCTGTTATATCTGATGTTGCGCAAAGTCCTCCAGCGGGTAAATACGGGCCTCCACTGCTCGGCAGATTACCGTAAGGTTCAATATAATCACCTCCTTTTCCTCCGGCACCGCCTCCACCACCTCCGCCGCCTCTATACGGATACACACTGGTAGAAGAAAATCCTGATTTTCCTCCATCATACCCTTGCCCAGCAATTCCTGATCCGCCATTCATTGCAACAAAAACGAAACCGGGCCCATTTGGCATTCCTCCGCCACCAGAACCTCCAGTACCTCCATGATCAACAAATGCCCGAACAGGTATAGTAGCGATCATAGAAGTATATGACCATCCCCCGCCACCACCAACTGAATGTATACTTGCAAATCTAGAATCTCCACCATTTCTTCCAACTAAATCGTAAAGAGATGATCCACCGGCACCACCACCACCAATAACAATAGGAAAACTATTAGTTCTAGTTGCTGGTGTAATTTGAAAAATTCCAGTTCTAAATCCACCTGCACCACCACCACCAGACACATAGTAACCTGAAGCACCACCTCCAGCAACAACCAAATATTCAACCAAAGAAGGTACATTATTCAATAATGTATATGGCCAGACTCCACCTTTTGTGTAGTTAAATTTATTGATATTACTAGAAATACCCGACGCTTTTGTTGTCGTAACGCTTGCCTCTTTACCTATAAAACTATTATTTTTTCTCATTTATAGATATACCGGTGAATCTTCCGTTTTTTTATAAACATAAAAATTTTCTTCAAGTGTAATATCAAGATTATCCATGTTAGGTATAATATTTTTAGTAATCATCGCATTGATATTTCGTAAACCCACAAGTCTATAATATATTCTCTTACACCCTGGACAAACAAATTGTTCATCTTGTATCCACCAATCATTTTTTGGATCATATGTTTTTACTGGACCACTGTAATAGTCCATTACTTGATTATTTACATTAATTTTACCTACAAAATGTAAACTTTTATATCCTAATATTTTTGATCTAACAGAAAAAACATTCCATTCGGTAATTTCAATCACATCTCCAGTAAAAACTATTGGTTCTGGTAGTTTTTGATTGATTGTATCTGTCTCAGGATCATATGGAAACTGAATCTCCAATTCTGCTAAACTAATTTCTTCTGACATTTTGTATCCTTACATCAGTAATGTGTGTAGTTCCAAAGGTAATACAGCATTTTTCATATTCTCTGGATGCCACAACATACCCCAAATTGACTTTTTATCGTGCTTAAATGCTTCTATATTATATTCTTTATCTGTGGCTATAATATTAAAATTTTTACCAAGTTTTGTAATTTTGCTATTATGTGAACTATTTACTATAAATTCTTTATCTTCCATATTAATCATGTGTTCTGTATCTTTATGTCCTTTAACATCTGCACATATTGAACCATTTATTTCTGCGATAAAAAAAGCACCATGACAAATACCAATTATAGGCAAATTTTTATCCACAGCATGATTATATAACTTTAATTCTGTGTGAAACCTAGATAAACTACAGTTGCCACCACTTAAAATTAAAACATCAAAATCATATTCTTTGTTATCATCTACGTTAGGTATAGGAATAATCTGATGTTTATTTAAAAATTTATACCAATTTTGTGCCAAACAATCATAAGTAAATTTTCCAATAGTTTCTTCTCGCTGACTAATTGCTATTTTCAAACTGCTCTGCTTTACCATATGCTTTTTCGATTAATTCACGAGTACCTTCCATCTCTCCTGAACCACTGCAATTAATTTCATATAGATCAATACGCATTGCGTTAGCAATTTTCATTGCACGTTCTTGTTTTTCTGGAGTATCACAAAGTTGCATCAATTTACGTCTACCAATTTTTGAGTGAAATTTTTCATCTCGTGCAATTCTTGCGTAAGTATTTGCAATAAATGGATCTGTAACACAAGTTGACATCATAAACCAATTTCGTGCTGCACGACCCTCGCAAATAAACTGATATAATGCCATTGCCATTTCGTCATTGTCACAATTATATTTTTGAATAAGTTTAGCACCTTTAGAACTAGAATTATTTGCTGAATCATATTCAACAAATTCTTTAATGTTGATTGGACCACCATTTAAATGTTCAACAACATCTTTTACCATTCTAAAATGATTAGCCTCATCTAATGCTTGTTTACTTAATAATTGTAATTCTTTTGGATCCATACCCGCATCAGAATTAGCAATTTGCTTGGCCAACTCTACCATATTCATACGCTCATTAACCATACGACTGGTAAAATGCTTTACCAAATCTGTGTTTGAATGTGTCATATAAAAGTTTTTAACTTGTTTTTCTGAAACTGCAAATAAAGTTTCGTTATCAGATTCTATTTTGTCAACAAATTGTTTAATTTGATGATTTACAGAATCATTGTCTTCTGCCATTTTTTCTATATCTACCATATCATATTTCATTGTCTATTCCTTATTGATCTTTTATTAAACTGTTATCTACTTGTTGCCATTTATTTAATGGACAAGTAGAATTTGCAATTTTAGCCTTCAATGGCATAATACAACCACACTCAGAACATCTATGCAAAACTTTTTCAAATTTATCACATGATGTACAAATTTGCAGTCTACTGTAATACGTTTTTTTATCAACTAAAAATGATGAAATCATTATTTCTCTTTGAATATTTATTTTAATATTGTAACTAGAACGTCTGAACTTTTGGTTATTATTTCTGTAGTCTGACCAAAATTATCTTGAATCCAATCTTCTGTTAAATAATTCCATGTCAAATTGTATTTATAAGCAGACTCTAATATATGTGAATTGATTTTAATTATCTCACCTAGCATAGTAGAACTATCTTTATACCAAGTATATTTGGGATATGAAATTTTAAATCCACCGAGTTCATGCCACCAAGAATAACTAACCATGTCTGGTCTATAAACTAACATAATCCAATCATCAGGAAACTTATTTTTTATCTCTTCTATTTTATAAGCCCATTCATGACTTTTTATTATTCGTGTGCCATTCAAATTACTCCATGCTTGATCTAAGTAATCTGCATCTAATATGGCCTCAAATTCCATTTCGTGACCAAAGTATGATCCATTGTGTCCAACAATGTTGCTTCCTCTACCAATACCTTTTCTGTAATGCACTCTGTTATCATTACGATCACTAGTATTGAATCCGCTAAGATTCTCGATAGTTTGTGCTATGCCACTCCAACGGCTGCCTGGTGCACCTGTGAAAAATATTCTTTTAGGAAGTTCTATACCATTCTGCATATAATCTTGGCCTCACAACGTGTTCGTCCATAGCCTGAGCGATTTGAATAAAATTATGTTTATTTGCATATACATTTAACTGTTCAAATGACCATGGATAAAAAGGAACTTTTAAACATTCTGTACTATTGTGATCAAATCTTCCAGGATTTAATCTCCAATATATTCTAGATTGTGGTTTCAAACAACTAACAACTTTATCAATTTGTCTTTCGATGATATCTTCGGTACCAAAATTTATACTACCTAAACACGTTGCAACATCAAATAGTCTATCGGGTTCATATTCTTCTATAGTGCATTTATAATCTGCTTCGTTAAATGCAGGATCTATGCCTATAACATTTTTAAGTAACCGTTTAAATGGATTAGTTCCACAACCTACATCCAACAACCATTCGTCTTCTTTAATTAAAGTTGCTATAGTTTTTGGTGATGAAATACCCGCTACTCCACGGGATGTCCAATGATTTGAAAAATAATTATTTAGTAACTCTTGATTGCTTTCTGTGTAATCGCATACTTTCATATTCACGTTCCATCCTTAGTGCAAAAGAATAATCATCTTCAAAATTATTTGACCAATGCCAAAATTGTTTGATTTTATTGTATATAGTCTTGATAAATTTAATGAACATGCGTTATTCAATCTTTAAATTTTGCAAAATTGGAATCCATTGTTCTCTTAATTTTACTATATTATTTTTAAATCCAATCGGTGTCAGTTCGCGTTCATCAGTAAACATATAGTTTTGATCAAAAAACTTTTTACTTTCAGATGATCTTATTACATTTGCAAAGTTGTCAACATACCAGTTGACTATTTCTGACGGTGTGTCTTTAGGTAATACAATGCCCCAAGCAGCATAAACATTCATGCCTGGAATCCATTTATTCATTAGTGGTGCATCAATATTAGATAAAGTTTTTTCACTACATAAACCTAAGATTTTAATTTTTCCACTTGAAAGCAATGGTGCTGCTACCGCAATTGGTATAATACCAAATTCTACATGACCGCCAGCAACATCTTGTGCTGCTTGTGCTGGTCCTTTATAACCTACAGTTTTAACCAAATCACTCATTTCAACTTTGCTTTTCATATATTCAAAAGCAAGTCTATGTGAACCACTACCAGCAGCAAATGTTATAGGTTTATTTGTAGTTTTAATTCTTTGTAGTAAATCAGGAACAGTATTAACTGAACTTTCACCATACGCAATAACGGCTAGTGGACTTTTTGCAATAGTAACCACGTATTCAAAATCGTTTACTGTAAAATTTACAAGATTTTTATAGAAAAATTCACCTGTTAGCCATATACCTTGATGACTTGGAATATAAACATGATAACCATCAGCAGGTTTTTTCATAAAGTCATTTATTGCAATTAAACCATCTGCACCAGGCTTATTTTCAATAATAAATTTAACTTTTGGATTATTTTTTTCTAATATACTACTGACTCCACGGAAACTAACTTCATTTCCTGATCCTGGAGCAAAACCAATCATAACATTAATTGGTTTAGTTGGTTCCCAAGCATATGCTTGAGTACAAAATATTGTCAATAATAGTAATAATTTTTTAAACATCGTTACCTCCAATTTGTAAAATTATAATTTTTCGGATCAATCACTTCATATTCATTGCAATCTATTATACTAATTTGTTGTTCAAATTCTTTTTTAATAACTTGATCATATTCTCCTTGAAAGTGGTTGCCAATTAATTTTACTGTTTTGGATAAAAATAATTTCTGTAAAACCAATATACTAATATTATCAGACTTTATATTATACTCAGAAAATGTTCCGGCAATTATAAAAAAGTTTTCTAATGTTTTTGGTTTATTCTCCGCAAAACCACAGACAACAATATAATTATTCTCTTTTATTATTTCTTCTGTTGTAAAATTTATATATTTTCTTTCATCAAAACGATACATTTTCCAATCAACTATTCCTGTATTAAAGTCCAACTCTTGACTTTTAGATGCATCTTGATAGTGATAGATTGCTGGTTGATCTACTATATATTCACTATTTGAATTTGATGTGTATGATAATGTAATTAATGATTTATTCCAATTTTCATCTATAGTATTTGTTATTTGAATTGGATTTAATGCCATAATTCTTTTAACTTTAGGTTTATTCTCATAATAATGTTGATCACCAGTATAATCCAAAATTAATTGTTTAAGTGGTAACTTGATCGTATGAGTTCTATAATCAATACCCAATTCATCTAAAGATAAACTCAAAGAATAATAATTAAAATCTTCAGTATCATAAAAATGAAATAAATTTTTATTTAATAGTAAATTTTTATAATATAAAGATAGTCTAAGTTGCACACGTTGATATTCTAGGTTAAATTTTATACTTCTGCCAAAATCTCTTGCTGTAATAATTGGAATGGGAAAATTTTTAACATATTCATCAACAACACTATGATATTGTGATGCATTTGGGTCCAGTACTGCTTCCCAAGGATCGTTGATCCAATCAATTGATGTTAAACTACTTTTTTTTCTAGGAGGTCTAGACATAAAAAGTTGATCACCTAGTTCACCCGTAACAAATATACTGTCGATGTTTGCCAATTTGTTAATAGTTAATCCAAATTCGACAATACCCAGGTCAATAATTTCATGTTCTGATATCATTTCGTTATATAATTCAGGATATTCTTTAATTGAATTTTTATTACATAATATAACTAATTTTTTATTATCTGTTAAATGTTTTTTTATAGCGCAATAGACACTAGTGCTATCTATTCCACCACTCCACATTAAATAAATTGGTATGTTTCTTGTATTGCTTAATTGAATTAATTCTTTTGCTCTGCTTTCTATTAGGATATCAAAATCATATTTGCGCGAAGAATCATAGTTTAATAGAGGTTGAATAACTATAATGTTTGGATCATTACCTATAATATTCATTCTGTCTACTGAATATAAATCTTTTCTAGTAAATACATTTAGCTTGACGGCGCGCCTAAATTCAACCATTTTAGGGTAATTTGCTAATAGATATGGGTGTGTATAATATTTCATTTATATTCTTCGCTATTAAGGGAAGCCGCAACAAGTACCATCGTCAGTATTTCTTACCCAATAACCACAGCTTCCATCATTTAGTATATATTGAGTATTACAGCCCTCACAGTAAGTACTTGTGCCGGGCACATATTGACCGCCTACACCACAAACTGGGTTGGTTATAAATGCTGGACCAGTTCCAATTGCATTTGTTGCAGTTATAGTAGCGATCAATGAATATCCAACACCAAGGCTAAAATAAATGGTAGTAATAACACCAAAAGATCCAGAAAGTAATACTGATGAATCTCTATAATGTAATATTTGATAATTATATGAGGTTATTGGACTTCCTCCATTACTAATTGGAGGACTATAGTACAGATAAAAATAACCATTTGTACCAATAGTAAAATCTCTAAAAAAAGTATTAGGAAAACCGGCGGCACCGGGAACATAATACGGTGTTGGAGCACCGGGAACAGTTAAAGTTTTTCCTTTAACTATTCGTGACGTTTCTGTACTAAAAACTTTGTCTGTTACTTTATTACTAGTCCTGTCTAGGCCTATCATACTATTGTTTTCAATAAACGTACTGCCAGACATTAACTTATCTCCTCATAACTACAAAAACCACTTAATGTACTATTGCTACTAGATAAAAATTCAATGTAATCACCCTCCTCTAAGTATATGCTTGTATCTTTAGAAATTAATACAAGCGTAGAACTACCAGGAACTGTGATCGTAAAAGCAATATAATATGCTGTTGTTACTCCAGATTTATAAACCCGAGCAGAAATATCTGCACTAGTAGAAGTTGTAATATTAGATATAATAAATGAATTAATTTTCAATACTTTACCAGAACCTGCTAAATTAGTTAGTATAGTAGCAAAACTTGTTGTTACGGCTCTTCCAACAGACTTAGCTGTAATTGTTGCTACGTTAACAATATTTGGTGCGGCCATTAATTATCCTCCAAACACAATTGCCATTGCGATTGTTTTGCCTGTTGAAACTCCACTTGAACTAGTAGCTGCACCAGTAGAACTTCCTCCAGACCAAATGGGAGCAGCATTTGCGCCACTTGAAGTTAATACTTGACCAGCGACACCATAATTTATTGTACCATTCGCACTATTGATACCAACTTTTCCATTTATTGATAATGTATTTACATTGAG
>Ga0209400_1002663_pt1 | contig 13389 bp, 29 predicted proteins | sample M_130807_EF_Meta_FD_187313 | JGI IMG/M metagenome (GOLD analysis project Ga0209400, IMG submission 187313) | Freshwater microbial communities from Lake Montjoie, Canada to study carbon cycling - M_130807_EF_MetaG (SPAdes) (version 2) | ecosystem: Environmental > Aquatic > Freshwater > Lake... | reverse complement strand
TACTGGTGGAAGGTAACTTAACTAGTAACCGTCATTACTACGACAAGCACCTAGAGAGTATGTCCAATATACAGTTTGTCTTTGACTCATCACCATCACTAGATGATATTGAGTTAGAGATCAAGGCTTATGTTGAACTCTATGGTGTTCCACCAGAGTTGATTGTTGTTGATAACCTAATGAATGTGGTTGCTGAATCTGATAATGAGTGGGCAGGATTACGAGCTATTATGGTGGACTTCCACGATATGGCTCGCAAGACTGAGGCTTGTGTGATGGTTCTACACCACGTCAGCGAGCAGACTGAGTATGGTAAGACTAACTTCCCACCTCATCGCAGGGCTATTCACGGCAAGGTATCTCAACTACCAGCATTAATACTTACTCTTGGCTTTGATCCTTTAGATGGAACTTTAAAGGTGGCACCAGTTAAGAATAGGTTTGGTCCACATACAGCAGATGGTTCAGACTTTGCTACTTTATTTGTAAACTATTCTGTCTGTCAGATCAGTGATGCAGATGAGTATGGTCGGATGTATAGAAGGGATAGCCTACTAAATGTCAGCCAAGTACAATAAACAAAAGGGTTCACAGTTTGAAGTAGATGTAATGAAATGGTTTAGAAAGATGGGCGCAGTAGCTGAACGCTTGCGCTTATCAGGAGCAGAGGATGAGGGTGATCTAGTAGTTATAGTTGCCGGTGAGACCTACATCTTTGAATTAAAGAACACTAAGAAGTTAAATTTGAAGGAGTTTTGGGATGAAGCGCAAACAGAAGCTGTTAATTACGCTAAGCATCGTGGCGTTAATCAGCCTTTATCTTATGTATTATTCAAAAGAAGAAACGCAGGAATAGAAAAGGCTTGGGTAATCCAAGACTTAACACAATGGCTAGAGGAGAAGAAATGACACCAACACCAGAAGGTATAATCACTACAACAGAAATACTACAACCAGTAATAGAGGTAGTAGTAGAGGAAGAGGTAAAGGAGGAGGAATGATCTGCGATCTATGTAGGTCGGGCGGTGAGCTGAATAGAACTGGTCAGTTCAAGCGTGCTATTACTATGCACAAGAAATGTAAGGAGGATTGTGGATGTCAGCATCAGACTGGTCCAGGAGTAGGAAGCCTAGCCTTCGCAATGGCAGAACCGATGCGAACACAATACCCATTGGAATAATAGTTGCTCACTATGGCGGTGAAGTAAGAGAAGGTAGGGCTTGCTCTGTAAGGTGTGTATTGCATAGCGACAGTAGAAGAAGTGCAGTAATAAATACGCAGGAGAATTTATACTTTTGTCATACCTGCGGTAAGGGTGGCAATGCAGTAAACATTATTAGTATCAAAGAGAATATGGAGTTTAAAGATGCTCTCGCCCGTGCAATTGAAATCATCGCTGGAAGCGGCGGTTCAGTACAACAAAGATCTAAGCGAAGAAGCGGTAGCGTTTCTCGCAGGTCGTGGGATCTCTAAAGAGATAGCTGACCAGTACCTACTTGGTACCATAGTGGTACCAGTTGCAGGACACGAGAACTATCAGGGCTGGCTATCCATACCTTATATAACAGTGCTTGGACACTGTGTTGGTTTTAAGTTTAGAAGACTAGATGATGGCAAGCCTAAGTATGGAGCACCTCTTGGACAAAAGGGTCATCTCTATAATGTTAACGATATTATTTTAACCAGTGAATACATAGCAGTTTGTGAAGGTGAGTTAGATACAATCATTTGTTCTGCGGTACTAGGTATACCAGCAGTTGGAGTTCCTGGTGTTGCTGCTTGGAAGCCACACTTTACTAAGATGTTTACCGGTTATGGCAAAGTTTATATCATTGGTGATAATGATGTTAAGGAAGATGGTTCTAATCCTGGGGCTGAGTTTTCAAGGAGAGTAGCGCAAGAGGTAATGAACTCTTCAATCGTGTCGCTTCCTGCTGGATTAGACCTTAATGATCTATACTTAGCAAAAGGTATAGAAGAGACAAAGCGGACAATTGGAGTGCCTAATGTATGAAGAACGCAGAGCTGACGGAACTAGCCATTTGGTTGACGGAGTTGGGACTGGAAGTGGTTTTGATAGATTACGAAACTGGGATACTCCAAGTAAAGGCGAAGCCGATAAGAAAGTAGATAGTGAGTTTGCTTTTAATATGTGGGCTGTTATGGATGCAGCAGGTAACTTACTTATCAGTAAGCACCACGATTACGGTCCATTAAATATAGCAAGATCTCCTGGTGGTCCTATCAATGGGCTAAGAGTGCGTATGTGGGACAAGATTGCTCGCATTAATAATCTAGTAGACTCTAATGTTAAACCAAGTAATGAATCATTACGAGATTCTTTTGTTGATCTACTTAACTATTCAGCTATTGCATTGATGGTATTAGATGGCAACTGGCCTGAAATGCAGACACTGGATTGTGAATGACACCAGAGCTACACCCAACTCTATACGAGTTAGTCCCTTCAGTTACTTACACTATTGTAAGTAGGTTTAAGGGCTGGGTTGACACTGATGATGTAAGGCAAGAATGTTATCTCTGGGCTATTGGTCGTGGTCAACAGTTTACTGATCTACTTAATGAACCTAACCCTGATAAGCGTGAGCAGAATGAACGGCGCATTGCCTATCAGATGCGTAGAGTTGCAGAAAGATATGCTCGTAAAGAGAAAGCTCGTAAGGCTGGATACAAAGTAGGAGATGAAGCCTTCTACGATACAACAATTATAGCTCAGTTAATTCCATTTGTTATTGCTTCCATTGTTAATGGCACTGTCCTTGAGCAAGCACAAGAGATGATTAACGATGGCACACCTCGTAAGCAATCAACACCTGCTGAGGGTGGCAACCTACTAGCTATCCTAATTGATATCAAGAAACAATACTTAAAATTAGAGCAAGAAGATAAGACTATATTGCAGATGAGATACCACGATAACTTTACCTTGCAACAGATAGGTCAGTACTTGGAGTGTGCTACCTCCACTGCTGATCGCAGATGTACATCAGCTCTGCGTAGATTACAAAACAAATTGGGTGGTGAAACACCTTGGGCTTAAACATAATTTATAATGAAGATTGTTTGGAGACTATGAAAGGTATGGAAAATAATTCCATAGACCTAACCATTACATCTCCACCTTATGATTCACTTAGAATTTATAATGGATACTCATTTAACTTTCCTCAAGTGGCTAAGTCTTTATATGAAGTTACTAAACCTGGTGGTGTACTGGTATGGATAGTGGGCGATGAAACAATTAAAGGTAGTGAGACTGGTACATCTTTTAAACAAGTACTTGGTTTGAAAGAAGCTGGCTTTAATCTGCACGATACTATGATCTGGCGTAAGACTAATCCTATGCCAAAGTTTAAACACAAGCGTTATTCTTGTGTCTTTGAGTATATGTTTGTGTTATCTAAAGGTCAACCTAAAACATTCAATCCTTTAATGCAACCTAACAAAAGAGCTGGTGAACTATACGATTATACAGCCAAGGTAAAGACTACTGGTAAGGTAAGAAAGAAAAAAACATTTAATATAAACAGTGAAAAGTATAGAGATAATATATGGGAGATAGCTGTTGCAAGGAATGAGACAAATCATCCTGCTGTATTTCCTGAAAGCCTTGTATCAGATCATATACTTTCCTGGACTAATGAAGGTGATGTCGTTTATGACCCATTTATGGGGTCGGGAACTACTGCTATTGCAGCCAAGAAACTTAATAGAAACTATATAGGCAGTGAGATTAGTTCTGAGTATTGTGCTATGGCAGTGGGTAGATTATGATAGAGTTAAAAGAACCGGAACTACTTGACTATCTTAAAGAGTTCTATTACCCAGACCTTGAGAAGTCGGAAGAGTTTGATAACTGGGATTGTATATCACTAGAACATAAAATGTTTATAGAATTAAAATCCCGTAAGACACACTACCCTGATCTACTTATTGAAGAAAGTAAGTATCAGGGTTTAATTATGGCAGCAGGTATTAGATCACTTACTCCTTGGTATATCAACGCCACACCTGAAGGTATATGGGGCTTTAACTTAACAGAAATACCTCAACCTAAGTGGGAGGATAAGTGGCTACCTATTACTACTGAGTTTGCAAACAAGGCTAGTCGTACTAAACTGGTAGGGTTCTTAAAGCTAGAAGATGGGATACTGTTTTGATATACGAATACGAATGTCCTGGTGGTGATGAGACTATCAGTATTGAAAGATCTGTTAATGCACCAGAAGAAAACTATAGATGTTCAACCTGTGGCGATACGCTAAGGCGTATCTATTCTCCACCCGCTATTGCTTTTAAGGGTAGTGGCTTTTATACTACAGACAAATGAGCTATCCAAATTGGTTTGCACAAAGCGCACAGAATAACTTTGTTACCTACCTTGCAGAGTATGTAGGCAAACCTAACCTAAGGTTCTTACAACTGGGTGTATATACAGGAGATGCCAGCGTATGGTTATGCAATAACATTCTAACCGATAAGAGTTCAATACTTATTGATGTTGATACTTGGCGGGGAAGTGATGAGATAAACCACGCCGAGATGGACTTCAGCGCAGTTGAGATAGAGTATAAAAAGAAGATTGAAAACTTATCTGTTGTATCTGTGGTCAGTGATACTGTTGAGTATCTAATCAGACAACGCAATAACTTTATGAACGCATATGATTTTATTTATATTGATGCAGACCACACAGCAGTTAGTGTGCTGATGGATGCTGAACTTAGCTGGCCTCTATTAAAGTCCGGTGGTGTTATGGCCTTTGATGATTACACTTGGGGTCGCCATCTACCACCATCTAAGACACCTCGCCCTGGCATACTCTTATTTACTGAGCGACATAAGACTGAGATGGACACGCTAGTTATTAATGATCAGTATTGGATTAGAAAAAAGTAGAAAGCCCCACCAGGAAGGGTTGGTAGGGCTTTCTTATGATGATCGGAGAGAGCCGATCAAGAACTAGATACTATCAACAATACCCTGAATAATCCACTCCACTACCGGCACTGCAACTGCGTTGCCCATCTGTTTATATCTGTGAGTATCAACTTGGTCTGCTGTCCAACCATCAGGAAATCCTTGTAATCTTTCACACTCAAGCGGCGTAAGCCTACGCACCTGTGTAGTAGCTACCATAGGCATATTGTTTCCACCTGTTCCCATCCTTGCTTGTAGTGTATTGATCTTATCATCTTGTAATCTTATATCAGCAACTCTATTACCATAAAATATAATAGTAGTAGCTCTTGTATCTCCATTATCAAATGCGTTCATAGTTGGTACTACCCCCCCCTGGACCCACGTTTCATAGTCATCATTGGTTTGCGCTCTTCTACTTTTGTTCCACCACAAGTTTATTTTCTGCGACATACTGGTTACCTACCCCCTTATAGTCTCGTGCTTGCAGTGAACCAACAATGTTTCGCTGCCCCCCCCTAGATCTCCGCCACTTTGTCTTAAAGTTCCAGCACCTTCTTTATATTGGGCAAAGGATGATGAAGTAAAACCATTAACTACAACATTATCTTCAGGTCTTTTATATGAGGTAGCAGTTAAGGTTGCCGGTCCTTCTGTGTATCCTGCGAAACTTGATTGACCAAAGCTTCTTGCAGTGCTGGCGGTAGTGTCTTGCCCCTGCGGTTTGCTCTGCGTAGTATTCCTTCGCAAGCCTTCGGACTTAAATAATACTTCTGCTGAACTGAGTCCGTCTCCAGTACGTCTGCCAACGATGAAGACACGCCTTCTCCTTTGGGGAACTCCGAAGTGCTGAGCATCAAGCACCCGCCAAGCGAGGCTATACCCGATGTCGGCCATCGTTCCAATGACCACTCCAAAATCTTTTCCTTTGTTTGAGGTAAGAAGACCAGGGACATTTTCAAGGATGAACCACTCAGTTTTCGTTTCTTCAATAAGTCTTGCAATTTCCCAGAATAATCCGCTTCTTTCTCCAACAAGACCAGCCCTCTTTCCAGCCACGCTAAGGTCTTGACAGGGAAATCCGCCTGTGATAATTCCTCTATTAGGTTGAAATCCTGCTGCAATTAAATCACTTCCTTTCACATCTGTTATGTCGGAGAACTGCTTAGCTTTAGGGAAATGCTTTGCCAATACCTTTTGGCATTGCTTATCTATCTCAACATTAGCTACTACCTCTACGCCGTTGCGTTCCATAGCAAGATCAAAGCCGCCAACACCGGCGAAGAGGGAAACTCCTGTTAGTTTATCCATTAGTAGTGGTGAGGGCTGGTGTTAAGCCAAAACTTGTAGGCTCTACAAGGTGTTCCGTATCGTTTAGAAATATATCTAAGACCTTTAAGGATTTGATATTCGCTTCGGTTATCTTTCTCTCCAAGCAGTTGAGCAATTCCGTAAGCTGTTGATCTTGCTCTCCCGTTCTTGTCCTTTGGGTAGGCATAGTTATCAAACCTGCTTTCACCGGTCCAAAGGGTGATAAGGCACTCGCTCTCTCTCCCACTCCAGCCCCAACCAGCCGCAGCGTAGTCCTTTGCGAGCTTTTTGTTATAGTCTTTCTCATCTTTTGTTGCCTTCCTATTCTCTATTACACCATCAGGTATTCTGCCTACTGGTGGCGGAAATAATTTATCTTGACCTTGTATCAATAAGGCTAGTGTTACCATCAAGATCAAGCCATTTCTTACCCATTTTTTCATCAGCTTCCTTCTCCTCTTCTAGAAAAGAGCGGTATACCTCAGGGTAAGTATTAGCTAACCTGGTAAATGCTCTCTGTCTAGCTCGTTGGTAGTTGCGCTGGCGAACTGCTTGATCTGCCGCACTTTGTAATCTCTTTTCTAACTTACTCATTTACTCCATCTGTCTATGCTGTCTGTGATAGTGGCAAGCACTATCGGGGTTATCTCTACTGGTTCAGAGATTAGTTTGGCATCTTCCTCATCAGCCAACCAACCTGATACCCATATCTTACTACCAATAGGTGCTGATCTATACCAAGCCAAAGCTGATGTCGGATCTTCCCCGCCCCATATTGCTATGTCTTGGCTATCACTTATCTCATATAGCGAGATATGCTTTTTATTATTTAGCTGTATTACCTCACTCAGATTATTTTCTAAGTATCGCTTGATCTTACTCACTTGCTCTCCTTCTCTCTCGCTACTCTCTTATCCTCACACTCAGAACAGGTGTCTGATTGGTATTCTGTGCGGTCAAACTCAACCGCACACTCTTTACAATTGATTAGCTCCTCATAGCCTCCGGTGTGGGCATACTCATCTCCGGATAGATAGCGTGGCTCACTCACTAGTTCGCTCAGCTTCTAGGAAATCAATCAGCACTCTCATTTGGTTCTCTGTTACTACCGTGCTTAATAAACTAGCAAGATATTCAGTAGAGTTCTCACTATATCTATTCTTTACCAGCGATACGAGATTACTGGTCGTATATTTAAGTTCTACTTCTTTAATCATTTGCTCACCTCCTCCTCGTATTTACAAGTTGGACACCCTTCATCTTTATTAAAATAAATGTAGTGTTCAACACACCAATCTTGATCTAGTAATACCTTAATCATCTGCTCGCCCCCTCTCTCTCCTTGTAATGTTCTATATCCTTATCCATTAAGCAATCATCACAAGCGTAGCCGCCGTTGTAGCTGTTATACCACTCAGGTCTTGCTATCTCCCACCCGCAGAATTGGCATAGGTTCATACGCTCACCCCCTTACTCACTAGGATAGCTACACCATCACAGCCATCATCACTTAATAAAGTGCTATCGCATACGCGTAAGCACTCTCCCTCACACTCGCAATTACTTTCATCTCCGGCGTGTAGTATACGCCACTCATTAGACCCGCATAATTCGCATATGCGTATCTCATTATTGAGTAAGGTTTCTAGTATTTCGTTCATACCTTCTCCTTTATATTTTTCTTTGCTTGTAGGATAGCTTCATCTAATTGGTAGCGTAGGTCTGTTGTTTCCCACTTATCCATTAAGCGATTAGCCTCACTCCATACCTCATTAGAGATAGGCTCTTTTTCGTCATATTCCATATCTGATTTCTCATACCATTGAGCGCATATCTCAGCCTCTAACGGTAAGTCATTAAGTATTGTTAGTGCTTCTTTTACTTTCATTTCAGGCTCTCTCTCTCTTTTGCTAGTTGTATCAGCCGTTTAGCTGAACTCTCTATCTCTCTCATATAGCTTAGGCAATCACACTCACTTATTGGGACTAAGTGATCGCCGCACATAACCGGTGTAGCTTTCATACTGATACCTCCTCATAATCCTCACCCTGAGATATTAAACTTTCAAACCCAGCATTAGGATTTATATGGTTAGTAGATACCGCCTGAATAAAGCGCAACGAGCAACTGCTGTCATACCAATCTTCTACCAACTCAAACATCTCATCACTAGACATTTGGTCGGCAGTAATTAGTGGGTCGTATCCATAACCACGCATTAAGTCCACCTGCTCACTATCCATTAAAAGATAGATCTTATGGCAGGTATCCCAAGCAATACCCTTAGCCTCACTTACACGCTCATAAATTAGATCAGGATTTTTCATTATGGCCTCTCTTCCGTTAAGCTATCAAGGACATACTCAAACTCAGGCCGTATTTCTAAACTAGGGAAACCATCACCATCAACATTTTCTAACCGATAGCCATCTCCCATATTCCAATACAACCAATATCTATTAGCAACACCGGCTTTATCGGTAATCGTAATAGTTTTAACCCAAGAGGTATCTTCCTTCTCTTCCAATACCACTTGATAGCCCTCTCTCACCATTTCATCAACGGTAATTTCGGGTAGCTTTGCTTGCGTATTCATACTCTCTCCCTCTCGTTTTTTGTTGGCTCTGACGGAATTAAATAACCGCCTAAGCCAACCTCTAAGTTGGTTTCTATTAACACTCTATCGCCAACGTAAAATATCTCAGCGTTGGGCAATATACTTTTGACCACGATAATTAAACCGTCTATCGTATCCATACTCTTTCTCTCTCTCTCGTAGTTGTTCTCTCATTAGCTTTTAATGAAAGACTACCACCGCCTATCATAGGTGATAAGCGGGGATAGTCAAGCATTAACTTGCTTTCTTTAGCTCTTCTTTAAACAATTTGACCGCTTGCGCTCTCGTGTAATCGTAGTATGTGCGGGTTAATAGATACTCGCCCGCCCCCTCTTTCACGAACGCAGACAAGACTAAAGCTCCCTCGTTGTTCTTTGCGTAGGTAATAATCATTTACTCACCCCCTTTCTCTCTATCACAAGGACACCACGCCCCTAGATTTAGCTTGCCACACTTTGGGCAATTCCAAAATGTGTTTTTGAGTGGATCGGTTTCGCTCATCTTGCGCCCTCTCTCTCTCTTGCTTGTAGTTTCCTGACCCTTTCCATACCTGCCAGGTGAAAGCTCGCCAGCCGGTCAAGCAGCCAAACGAGGCCACCAGCTACGGCAAACAAACCGAAGACCCAAAAGCTGATGAGAATTAGATCAATAAACATTTTAATATTCCCTTGAGCTTTCTACTAGTTGGTTAAAAATCTCTTCATTACCGATTAAATTAATTAAGCGTTCCCCGTTGCGCTGACACGCTTTATAGGTGGAGAGAGCTTTAGTGCTGTTGGTATCGTAGCCGTATTCGTAAGCCCAATCCTTAAAGCTTTCTTTAAGTGCTGTGCTATCTACCGCCACCGCCCAAACTAAATCACTCGCGGTAGGTGTTTTACTAGCCCCGCCACCATAGAAACGGAATTGCGCCCGCTTCTTATTATATTTAAGGACTATTGACCAGCCCTGTTTAGCCCACTCAGGGAATTGAGTTAAATCCCCGTCTAACTCTCTTACGCTTGCGGTTATGCCTAACTCAGCGCATAACTCAGCAAGCGGTTTAGTAAGTGTATCGTTCATTTGTTGCCTTCCTTTTGTTGCTGACCTCGTCAGTTGCCGAATTACGGCAAGACCGCCCGAAGGCGGTTTCGGTCTAGTTTAATAAATAGAGGTTTTTCTTTACCAATTCCACCAAATTAGAGCAAACCTCAGGACGGCAGCCCTCTTCTTCATCACCGATAAAATCCTGAGGGGTTAATTCTTGTTCGTTGTCGTATTCATTAAGATCAGGCGAAAACATTAAACCCGTAGCGGTGATCATTAAAGTTTTTTTCTCGTCTTCTGAATAAACAAAGACAACCATACAGAAACCGCCCGTTTGCTCAACGGTATTCCTAATTCCTGCCTCTGTTAAGGCTTCTGAAATTGCCTCCGTTCCTTGTTCTTTGCTTGCTGATGTTGTTCGCTCTAAATAATAGGTAGTGAAATCTTGATCGGTTTTCATTATTTAACCTCTTCCATTTTGTAAGTGATCTCTTTTACTTCATAACTAACATCATTTTGATCATAATCTTTTGGCTCTTCTAGTTGTAGGGAAATTGCGCTTTCTAGGTCTGCCAATTCACCATTAGTCAATTCTTGATTGGTGGTAAATGTGATCTCTATTTTATATTTCATTAGTAATTTCCTTCCGAATTAATACAACCAACAACAGGACAGAACAAAAGGGGAATACGAACACCAACAACACAACGAGAGCCACAAGAGGCGCAAGTGATGAAACCGCTATCTTTTGTTTTCATTTTCTTACCTTCCTTTATTGGGGGCTTTCCCCAATGGGATCAGCGTAGCAGAAAATCTGCTCGTCTATCATAGGTTTTAGGTGTTTCTTTTGCTCAGCTCGTTGCTGCCGTTTGCCTCAGCTCGGGGCTTTTGAGCGTAAATCTTTGACCCAAAAACCAGGAAAGCCGGTTTTCAGCTAAACGCAGCAGGGCGAGCTTTAAGCGTAGCCCCACGAAAACAAAGAGTAACGGCCAAAAAGAAAGGGGCGAGGTTGCCCGTAGAGGCCGATTAGTTAAGGGGCAAGGGGTAAGAGGTGGGGCAGATTGAGCCACCAACAAAAGCAACAAGAGCAGAAAGGGGAAGGCCAACGGTTGGCGATCCCTTCGGTTGGTGGTTGGTTGGGGTCAGCAATTGGGGAAGATGTTTAATTAGGTGTGCCGTAAATGTAGTCAGCCCCCGCATCTTTACCAATACACCCGCAACGGCTACCAAACCCTAACCACCGCCCCTTGATTACCGCCCACCGCGCCACAAACTGACCCCCCTATGCTTAAATCGCGCAACGTATATGTTATGTACCCACAATAAATATATTTGCTAAAGTAAAACTGGCAGCTATATAGCCCAATATGTCCGTTATGTCCTAGTATGTAAGTGAGGTGTATCACATTTATAAAGATTTATTACCAAAAAACGGGAAATGCGTTATATTTCCCGCCTTATATATAGTAAGGGAGTAAAACGAACCGCTTTAAGTTTTACGACCACATCGCTTCGGTAAACCTTCGCGATGCCCCCTAAGGGCGAGTGAAGGTTTTACCCCTCAGTCGCTGTAGCTCCTTCGGGAGTTACCAGACAACATACGCAAGCGGCAGGTGTAATATAATATTATCTCCAGTATAATATTCTGGGCCTAGTAATAAATTAAAGATTTCAATTACGGGGTTTATCCACAGCTTTATACACAGGGAGTTAAATGGCTGAGAACTCAGCAGATATAGCAAAACGGATTATTCTAAACTCCGTAGCTGAAAGTATGACTATAGAACAGGCCTGTGCTTCCGCCGGTAAATCTATTAAGACTTATGAGTACTACCGCAGGACAGATAAGATATTTGCAGACAAGGTAGATAGAACTAGGTTAGGTCTTAGGGATAAGAACTACGCATTAGGTGATGTAAATGAAATTACTTTTGCCCAGTTTAGAGATCGCTTCTTACATAATAAGACCTTCCCCCATCAACAAAATTTAGTAGATATGATTGAGGTCGGTGAGCCTTCTTGGTTGCACCCCTCTATGAAGTATGAAAAAGGATTAGCTAATAACCGCATACTTCTAAACATTCCACCCAACCACGCCAAGTCAATGACTATTACAATTGACTACGTCACCTGGCAGGTTTGTAAGAACCCTAACTTTAGAGTACTTATAGTATCCCAGACCCAACGCCTAGCGGCAGACTTTTTATACGCTATAAAGCAAAGACTTACCCACCCACAGTATGAGGCCCTTCAGTCAGCTTACGCTGCTGGTATCGGCTTTAAATCTAAGAGCGCCTCTTGGCAAGCAACTCGCGTTACCTTCGGTGATGAATTGCGTGAATCCGGTGAGAAAGATCCCAATATAGAAGCAGTTGGTATTGGCGGTCAGATCTACGGTAAACGAGCAGATATGATTATAGTAGATGATGCTGTAACTCTATCCAATGCTAATGACTTTGAAAGACAGATCAAGTGGTTAACCCAAGATGTAAGATCTCGTCTTAACCCTACTGGCAAATTAATCATCATAGGTACCCGTGTGGCATCAGTTGATTTATATAAAGAGCTACGCAACAACGATAGATATCCTGGTGGCCTAGTACCTTGGTCCTACCTAGCAATGCCAGCTCTACTTACAGTAGATGATGATCCTGATAAGTGGGAAACCTTATGGCCTGCTTCCGATCAACCATTTGATGGTCAAAAGGAAGAGGAGAAGGATCCAGTAACTGATCTTTATCCTAGATGGAATGGGCGCAACTTATATAACGAACGCCAATCTATGGATGCTTCCACTTGGGCTTTGATTTACCAGCAACAAGACATATCAGATGACGCAGCCTTTGACCCTGTCTGTGTTCGTGGATCTATAGATGGTATGCGTAAGTCAGGCAGACTAACTGCAGGTCATCCTGGACACCCAAGAGATTTAAATGGTTTTACCTATATCTGTGGACTTGACCCTGCAATGGTAGGAGATACCGCAGCAGTTTGTTATGCAATAGATAGAGCTACTAACAAACGCTATATTGTAGATGCTATTAAAATTACCCGTCCTAGTCCTGCTGCTATTAGAAATTTAATATTTGACTGGACATCCTTGTATGGTCCTAGTGAGTGGATAGTAGAGAAGAACGCATTTCAATCTTTCCTAACACAAGATGAAGGTATTAGAACACACCTAGCATCTAAAGGTGTACAGTTTAAAGAACACCATACTGGCAGTAATAAATGGGATGCAGGTTTTGGTGTTGCATCTATGGCTACTTTATTTGGTACTAAACAGTTTGATAACAAGCACCACAGGGATAACCTAATACATTTACCTTCAGATCAAACTGAAAACATTAAGGCTCTAATAGAGCAGTTAATTACTTGGTCTCCTACGACTAAGGGTAAGACAGATATGGTAATGGCTCTTTGGTTCTGTGAGATCAGAGCAAGAGAGATGCTCAACTATGGTAAGTACCAGACACACCATCTTAAAAATCCAT
>Ga0209400_1002662_pt1 | contig 13390 bp, 10 predicted proteins | sample M_130807_EF_Meta_FD_187313 | JGI IMG/M metagenome (GOLD analysis project Ga0209400, IMG submission 187313) | Freshwater microbial communities from Lake Montjoie, Canada to study carbon cycling - M_130807_EF_MetaG (SPAdes) (version 2) | ecosystem: Environmental > Aquatic > Freshwater > Lake... | reverse complement strand
AGCACTCATTGGCGCTGGTCTACTCTGGACCATTTATGCCATTGCGAGTCCTGATGCCAAAGTTGTAGAGGTAGCCATGGGTGAGTCGCTCATGTCAACCGCTCAAATTGTGTTCTTCCTCATGGGAGCCATGACCATTGTGGAGGTGGTGGCTGCACACAATGGTTTCGAAGTCATTACCTCCCGTATACGCACCACACAACTTTCAAGCTTAATGTGGTTGGTGGGCTTCGTGACGTTTTTCCTCAGTGCCATATTGGACAACCTTACCACCACCATTGTCATGGTGTCCCTTATGAAAAAGCTGTTGGATAAGCGAGACGACCGACTCTTTTTTGCTGGCATGATTGTGATTGCTGCCAATGCAGGTGGCGCATGGACGCCCATTGGTGATGTGACTACCACCATGCTTTGGATTGGTGGGCAAGTGACCACAGTGGAAATCATGAAGGGCTTGTTCATACCCTCCATGATTAACCTTTTAGTGCCTTTGTCGGTCACTGCTTATTTGTTGCGAGGCCGCTTGGTTGAAGCGCCGCCACGCGAAGTCAATGCGGGTCAAGTTGAAACCACCGCCTTTGAACGACAACTCATGTTTTTTATGGGTCTGGGTATTTTGGTGGCCGTACCTGCTTTTAAAACCATCACGCACTTGCCACCTTTCTTGGGCATCTTGTTTGGCTTGGGCCTGCTTTGGTTGGTGGGTGATTTAATCCACCGTGAAAAATCAGATGACGACAAAGAGCGCTTCACTTTGGTCAGCGCCTTAACGCGCATTGACATGAGTTCAATATTGTTCTTCGTTGGTATTTTACTGGCGGTGGCAAGTTTGGAACACGCTCACATTTTGACGGCCGTGGCGCAGTGGTTAAACGATGTGGTCGGTCGTTTGGATGTCATTGTGATTCTGATCGGATTGGTCAGTGCTGTGGTGGACAACGTGCCTTTGGTAGCGGCATCCATGGGCATGTACAGTTTGGCTGAATACCCTACAGACAGTTTCTTGTGGGAGTTCATGGCTTACTGTGCTGGCACAGGCGGTTCTATTTTGATCATTGGTTCGGCTGCAGGTGTGGCGGCCATGGGCTTGGAAAAAATTGATTTCCTCTGGTACATGAAGAAAATCAGTTTGTTGGCGCTGTTGGGATATTTCGGCGGAGCGTTTTTCTACATCTTTCAATATCAATTGACCCACTGAATTTGCACCTAAGTTTGAATTCTTCTCAATGATGAAAACCTCCACCATTCATTTGAAAGTTTGCGCATGAAGCCTAAGTTGTTAGTGGCCAGACCCATTTTTCAATCGGTCATTGATTCACTGTCTGAAAAATTTGAGGTCACCAGCAATCAAGCTGATAAACCCTGGACCCCCGATGCATGGCAAGATGCCATAGCAAGTCATGATGCAGCTTTAACCACAGGGTCAGACCCCATCAACACCCAAGTTTTGGGCGCACAGCCCAGGCTCAAGATGGCAGCCAATATGGCGGTAGGCTTCAATAACTTCGATGTTCCCGCCATGACCAGCCTGGGTGTGATTGCCAGCAATACGCCCGATGTGCTCACTGAAACAACCGCTGATTTCGGCTTTGCACTCATGATGGCTACAGCACGTCGAATGACAGAAAGCGAACATTACTTGCGCGCAGGTCTTTGGAAGCAATGGCGCTACGACATGTTTGCGGGTGCAGAAGTTCACGGCAGCACCTTGGGTATTTTGGGCATGGGACGCATTGGCCAAGCCATTGCACGCCGCGGCGCCTTGGGTTTTGGCATGAAGGTCATTTATCACAACAGAAGCCCACTCGATGCGGATACCGAGAATGAATGCAAAGCCACTTATGTAGACAAAGAGACGCTTCTCAAAACTGCCGACCACTTGGTCTTGGTTCTGCCCTACAGCGCTGCTTCACATCACAGCATAGGCGCTACAGAAATTGCCCAAATGAAGCCAACAGCCACGTTGGTGAACATTGCGCGCGGTGGCATTGTGGACGATGCGGCCTTGGCATTGGCGCTGAAAAATAAGCAAATTGCTGCAGCTGGTTTGGATGTGTTTGAAGGCGAACCTTCTGTGCATCCTGACTTGTTAACGCTGCCCAATGTGGTTCTCACGCCGCACATCGCCAGCTCAACCGTCAAAACGCGCTTGGCCATGGCGCAACTGGCCGCCGATAATTTGGTTTCTTTCTTTGCCACCGGCAAGGCGCTGACACCCCTTAACCAAGTTACTTCCAAATAAGCAGCTTGCTTGATCAAACACTGAATCAAACGGCATTCACACATGGACAGCAGCATGCTAATTTGGATTCTCATCGCGATCAGTTTTTTGACGCTAGGTTTGCTGTTTTCGGTATGGCGACAGCGTCGAGAAGGCTCCCAAGCTTCTGAAGAGTTGGTGCAATTGACCTCGTCTCTCCAACTGGCCAATGAGAGATTAGAGCGAGAACTTCGCAACGCCATCAGCGAGTCTGCCAGAGGCGGGCGCCAAGAGCTGATTCAAACTTTAGGTACCTTCCAGCAAAGTTTGGTTCAACAAGGCGCAGAAGCCACCCGAACCCAAAACAGCCAGATGGATGCGTTTGCACAACAGTTGGCTTTGTTGCAAAAAACACTTTCTGACACGCTCACCTTTCAGGTGCAACAATTATCCGAGACCAATGCCAGACGCCTCACTGAAATGCGCGGCACTCTGGAAACGCAATTGGCGCAGCTTCAACAAAGCAACACCGCCAAGCTTGATGAAATGCGTCAAACAGTGGACGAAAAATTGCAGACCACCTTGCAAGCGCGCTTGGGCGAAAGTTTCAAGCAAGTGGCCGACCGTTTGGAGCAGGTGCACAAAGGGCTGGGTGAAATGAACACCTTGGCGCAGGGGGTGGGTGACCTGAAGCATTTGCTCACCAACGTCAAAACGCGCGGCATGTTTGGCGAAGCTCAGCTGGCTTCATTGCTAGAGCAAGTGATGGCTCCTGATCAGTATGCAACGCAACACGCCACACGGCCTGGTAGCAAAAACCGAGTGGACTTTGCCATTCGATTGCCAGGTCGATCTGACGATGGCGAACCCGTTTGGTTGCCCATCGATGCCAAGTTTCCCAATGAAGACTACGAGCGCCTGCTAGATGCGCAATCGCGGGCCGATGTGATTCAGGCAGATCTGTGCAGCAAGGCTTTGGAGGCGCGGGTTCGTTTAGAAGCCAAATCCATGACTGAGAAATATGTTGAGCCGCCTTACACCACAGACTTCGCCATCATGTTTTTGCCCACTGAAGGTTTGTATGCTGAAGTGTTGCGCAGACCCGGTCTGATTGAATCTTTACAACGTGATTTCCGAGTCACCCTAGCAGGCCCTACAACCCTGATGGCCATGTTGAACTCTTTGCAAATGGGTTTCCGAACCTTGGCGCTCGAAAAACGTTCCAGCGAAGTTTGGCAAGTTTTGGGTGCCGTCAAAACAGAGTTTGGCAAGTTTGGCGACGTGTTGGCCAAAGTCAAAGAACAAACGCAAACTGTCTTAAATACGCTGGACAAAGCGCAAACGCGAAGCAATGTGATGCACCGCGCATTGCGCCAAGTGGAAGCATTGCCTGAAGGCCAAGCGGCCGGTTTGCTGCCACATGAAGCCGATGTCAGTGACGGCGAAACCAGTGAAGCGTGAACTCGCTAAGCTGATTACTGGGCAGATTTTTCTGCATGCCTGTATGACAGGTATGCGAATGACGACACCGCTTCTTGCGCTTCAACAAGGTTACAGCACCATGGCGGTGGGTGTTTTGTTGGCGCTGTTTTCTGTCACGCAAGTATTCATGGCCATTCCAGCTGGTCGATTCACAGATCGACATGGCTTGAAACGACCGGTGCAAATCGGTGTGGTCATGGCTTGTTTTGGCGCAGGACTGGCCGTCATTTGGCCCATATTTCCTGTTCTTTGCATAGGCGCCCTTGCCACTGGAGGGGCTACGGGTATTACTGTCATTGCTTTGCAAAGGCACGTAGGCCGAATTGCAGCCGATGCCAACCAGCTGAAAGAAACATTCAGTTGGTTGGCCATTGGCCCCGCTGCTTCTAATTTCATAGGACCATTTTGTGCGGGCTTGATGATTGACCATGCGGGCGCCATGCCAGCCGATGCCGATGGCTTTCGCGCCACGTTTGTGATGCTGACCCTTTTTCCTCTGCTGGCGTGGTTATGGATTCGCAACATTGAAGAAAAACCCATTCCGCCTCAACTTCCTGAGCATGCCAATGGGCGTGTATGGGACTTGCTGCATGAGCCGCTCATGCAGCGCCTGCTGTTGGTCAATTGGTTGTTGTCTTCTTGTTGGGATATTCACACCTTTGTGGTGCCAGTCTTGGGACACGAACGCGGCCTCAGTGCATCGGTGGTTGGTACTATTTTGGGTTCCTTCGCTGTGGCCTCAGCCCTGATTCGGGTGATCCTGCCTTTGGTTGCACGGCACCTTCAAGAATATCGATTGCTCACAGGTGCCATGATTTGCGCAGGCCTCATCTTTGCTATTTATCCCATGGTTGATTCTGCATTGGCCATGGGTATTTGTTCGGTCTGTTTGGGTTTGGTTTTAGGCGTGGTTCAGCCGATGGTCATGAGTACTTTGCACCAAATCACACCCGCACATCGACAGGGCGAAGCACTGGGTTTGCGAATCATGACGGTCAATGCCTCTAGCGTTTTGATGCCCCTTATTTTTGGCGCTGCTGGTGCCGTGGTAGGGGTGTCTGTGGTCTTTTGGGTTGTGGGTTCAGCAGTGGCGAGTGGCGCGCCGCAAGCTTGGCGCCTGCGCCCCAAATCGGAACCGCCTGCTGCCCCCTAAAAAAAAGACCTCCTAAGAGGTCTTGTTACGCAGTGGCCAGGCCCACTGAAACAAGTTGATCAAACGCGCTTGCGGTATTCGCCTGTGCGTGTGTCAATTTCAATTTTGTCACCTTGATTGACAAACAAAGGCACAGGCACTTCAAAGCCGGTGGCAATTTTGGCGGGCTTGAGCACTTTGCCAGAGGTGTCGCCTTTAACGGCTGGCTCGGTCCAAGTGATTTCGCGTTCTACGCTAGTGGGCAGTTCAACAGAGATGGCCTTGCCGTCGTAGAACACCACTTCAACGGACATGCCGTCTTCTAGGTAGTGCAAGGCATCGCCCATGTTTTCGGATTCAACTTCGTACTGGTTGAATTCAGTGTCCATGAAAACATACATGGGGTCGGCAAAGTAAGAGTAGGTGCACTCTTTTTGATCCAAGATCACTTGGTCCATTTTGTCGTCGGCTTTGAAAACAGACTCGGTGCCCATATTGCTCAGCAAGGCTTTGAGCTTCATGCGAACGGTGGCCGCACCGCGGCCGCCGCGGCTGTATTCAGTGCGCAAAACGATCATGGGGTCTTTGCCCTGCATGATGACGTTACCAACGCGAATTTCTTGAGCTACTTTCATAATCTGTCCAATGTTGTCCCAAAGCCCACGATCTTAGCGCTTTTCTTCAACAAATTGAAGCAATTGACTGACCAAATCCATTTGTTGTACCAAACGCGCTTGCGCAGCCATTGCGCAAGCTTGCCAAGCGGGCAGGTCCACCTCAGGCAATGGTTCTTGAGAAAGTCCATTCCAGCTTAAGTAAAAGCGACGAAGGCTGTCTGGCGCATCAAGCCAGTCTAAAAAGGCATTCAATTTGGGGCCGTGAGCGCCATCGTCTTGGGGGTAAATTTGCCAAACAAAGGCCTTGCCAGCCCAGAGCGCCCTGACCAAAGAGTCTTCCCCCCTGACGAAATTCAGGTCACTTGACTTTAAAAGTTGGTCAAATTTTGTTTGAGAAAGAGGCTGGATAAACTGATGTGAAGGCCGATCAACATGGCTTGGCAAATTGCGCAATGCGTTCTCGAAGGCCAAAGCGCCTCGCCCATGCGCCACTTGCCATTGGTGTTCAGCTGAATTTAACGAAGCCAACTGGATGGCCTCTGCCAAGGCTGCTGGCTCGTAACAAAAAAGAGTGCTTTTTTGAGGGTAGGGCTTGCTGCCAGATTGATCGAACGTTGGCGTTGCAGTGGCGTCCAATTTTTCGAGAACCCGTGCCTCTCGAATCAAGCCACCTGTTTTGTCATTGAACCCTGGATAAAAAAACCATTTGGTTCGGCCTTTCAAGAGGCCGCTCATGATGGGGGAGGGCAGTTTGTGGCTTCTTTCCACGTAAGTCTCTGCGCTTAAATATTCCAAATTAAGCCAAACGGGGCATGAGGGGCTATTTGCATTGGGTTGGCTTTGATGCGCCCAATTGACAAAGTGCTCAGGTAGTTCGCACCCGAAGGCTTCTACCCACACGATGGAGGGCTGGTCAATGCCATCGAGGGCATCATGCCAAGCCCGTACCACCACGGTTCCCGTTGTCGTATTGAACTGGACTCGGCCCTCGGCATTGGGCGTCGCATCGGGTGCCATCCAAACAAGCGCACTTGCATCGTCTACCCAAAGCCTGACGCTGTGACCGCGCGAGGCCAAATCGGCACTCAGGCGCCAACAGACCCCCAGATCTCCGTGGTTATCGATGACGCGGCAAAAAATGTCCCATTGCATGCGTGATATTGTCGCGCGCTTCGAGACACAATAGCCCCCATGTCCAGTGTTCACCCAGAATCTTTGTTGGCCGAAGTGGCCGCACTTCCCAGCTTGCCTGGGGTTTATCGCTATTTCGATGCGGAAGATCAGGTCTTGTACGTTGGCAAGGCCAGGAATTTAAAAAAGCGCGTTAGCAGTTATTTTCAGAAAGACCATGGCGGCACCCGAATCGGACACATGATTAGCAAGATCAGGCGCATGCAAACCACCGTGGTGCGTTCAGAAGCAGAGGCCTTGCTGCTTGAAAATAATTTGATCAAAACATTGAGCCCCAAGTTCAATATTTTGTTTCGAGACGACAAAAGCTACCCTTATCTCAAAGTATCTGGCACCGGTGTGACCCGCCGCAACAAGCCAACTTCCGATTCACCAAGCGAAGACAAGCCCGTTGCCAAGGCAGAAGATTATTCAAGGATTGCTTACTACCGCGGGGGCGTTGAAAAAAAACACCGCTACTTTGGGCCTTACCCCAGTGCATGGGCTGTGAAGGAAACGATCCAACTGCTGCAAAAAGTCTTCAGACTTCGCACATGTGAGGACACTGTTTTTTCAAACCGAACTCGGCCTTGTTTGCTGTACCAAATCAAACGTTGTTCGGGCCCTTGTGTGGGTGTGGTGTCAGTGGCGCAGTATGCGCAAGATGTGGCGCAAGCTGAAGCCTTCTTGCAGGGCGAGACGCAGGCCGTCTTAAAGGCGATGGAAGAGCGCATGATGGCGCACGCCGACAAGCTTGAGTTTGAGATGGCTGCAGAAGTTCGCAATCAGATGACGGCTTTGTCGCGCGTTTTGCATCAGCAATCGGTTGATAACGTATCAGACACCGACGTCGATATTTTGGCCGTCAAGGTGCAGGGCGGCAGGGCGTGTGTCAATTTGGCTATGGTTCGCGGGGGCAGGCATTTGGGCGATCGGCCTTATTTTCCCTCGCATGTGGAAGATGGCCACGCCATGCTCAACTTGGCATTGGAAGACGATGTCAGCGTGGTTGCACAAACATTGGAGGTGAAAGTGTTGGAGGCCTTCATTGCGCAGCATTACTTGAGCATTCCAGTGCCGACAACATTGATCACCAGCGAGAAAATAGATGCCAAGGTGCTTGATGCCATCGCCTTGCAGTCTGGCATGAAAGTCAACGCCGTGCACAACCCCCGCGAGCAAAGAAGATCATGGTTGGAGATGGCTGAGAAAAATGCGGCCATTCAACTGGCCCGATTGTTGGCGGAAGAGGGCTCGCAACAAGCGCGCACCAGAGCCTTGGTTGAAGCGCTCGATTTAGCGCCAGATGACATGGATGCCTTGCGCATGGAGTGCTTTGACATTTCGCATACATCTGGCGAAGCGACCCAAGCTTCTTGTGTGGTTTTTCAAAATCACAAAATGCAAAACAGCGAATATCGACGCTACAAAATTGAAGACATCACACCCGGTGACGATTACGCAGCGATGCGGCAGGTCTTGCTGCGGCGATATGGCAAGTTGGCCGAGGCCATCAAATCCGGCGAAGTAGATCGCAAGGTCCGCATGCCAGATTTGGTGCTCATTGATGGTGGCAAGGGACAGGTATCGATGGCCCGAGAGGTCTTCGAAGCTTTGGGCCTCGATCTGTCCTTGATTGTGGGCGTTGAAAAAGGGGAGGGCCGAAAAGTGGGCCTCGAAGAACTGGTCTTTGCCGATGGCCGAGACAAGGTTTATCTGGGCAAAGATTCAGCGGCCTTGATGCTGGTCGCTCAAGTCAGGGATGAGGCGCACCGATTTGCCATCACGGGAATGCGTGCACAACGCGCTAAAGTTCGAATGGGCGGTGGACGTTTAGAGGAAATTGGGGGCATTGGCCCCAAAAAACGCGCCAAACTGTTGCAGCGCTTTGGGGGTGTGCGTGGCGTAGAAGACGCCAGTGTTGAAGACCTGATGTCGGTGGACGGTATCTCTAGGGAATTGGCAGAAATCATTTACCAGGCCCTTCACTGAGCATGGCGCCTTGGTGTCAGCAAACTGACTTCAATGCGTGACACAATATCCCCCATGTTTTTCACCATTCCCACCCTCATGACTTGGACGCGCATCGTCGCGATTCCCTTCATTGTGGGGGTGTTCTACACTGAGTTGCCAGTTGAATCACGCAACTTTTTGGCCACCACCATGTTTGTGATTTTTGCAGCCACCGACTGGCTCGATGGTTTTTTGGCCCGAAAGCTCAACCAAACCTCTTCATTTGGCGCATTTTTAGACCCTGTGGCCGACAAGTTTTTGGTCTGTGCCTCCCTGTTGGTACTGGTTCACTTGCACCGCGTTCATGTTTTTGTGGCCTTGATCATCATTGGGCGTGAGATCGCCATCTCGGCCTTGCGAGAGTGGATGGCGCAAATTGGCGCTAGCAAAAGTGTCGCGGTTCATTTCGTTGGCAAACTAAAGACCACGGTGCAGATGGTGGCCATTCCGTTTTTACTTTTCAATGGTCAATTGTTTGGCGTGATTGACACGCATGTGTGGGGCACTGGCCTGATCTGGATTGCCTCCATTCTGACCATTTGGTCTATGATTTACTACATGCAAAAGGCCCTCCCTGAGATTCGTGCGCGAGTGAAATGAATCACTCAGAATCTTCCGACGCCTGGGTTCGGGCCATGCCTGCGGTCTTCGTGCTCATTTGGAGCACGGGCTTCATCGTTGCACGTTTTGGCATGCCCAATGCACCACCGTTTTCCTTTTTAGGGCTTCGCTACGCCCTGTCCATTGCTTGCTTTGTGATTTGGATCAGGGTGGCTAAGGTGCGTTGGCCGCAAAGTCGATCGGAATGGTTTCACTTGTCGGTCACTGGCGTTCTTATGCATGCAGGCTACTTGGGCGGCGTTTGGGCTGCGGTGAAGGCGGGCATGGGGTCTGGTTTGTCGGCCCTCATTGTGGGGTTGCAGCCCGTGCTGACCGCCATTTGGCTGTCGTCCAGAGATACCACTTTAGAAAACAAGGTGAGCCGCCGACAGTGGACCGGTTTGTTGCTGGGTTTTTGTGGGCTGCTTTTGGTGGTCTGGCACAAACTCACGCAGGGCAGTGCTTTGGACCATGTCAATGCACTCAATTTGAGTTTTGCCATCATGGCGCTGCTCTCTATTACCTTGGGCACGCTTTACCAAAAAAGCTTCGTCAAGCCATGTGACGTTCGATCGGCCAATACCGTTCAATTGCTTGCGGCCTTGATTGTGACAACCCCCTTGGCGCTGTTAGAAACTGAATCCGTGCAATTCAACGCCGAGTTCATTGGCGCCATGGCGTGGTCTGTATTAGGATTGACCTTAGGCGGCAGCTCGCTTTTGTACATGCTCATTCAGAAGGGCGCTGCTGCCAGTGTGACCAGCTTGATGTACCTTGTGCCGCCCTGTACGGCTTTGGTGGCATGGTTGTTATTTGATGAACCCATCACTGCTTTCACACTGATCGGTATTGCCCTTACGGCTTGGGGCGTCAGTTGGGTTGTGAGGCCCGCTCAGTAAATTTTAGGAGAAAAAACATGACAAAAAAACGCATTGCAGTCATTGCTGGAGATGGCATTGGCAAAGAAGTCATGCCCGAGGGCCTGAGGGTCATGGCGGCAGCCGCTTCAAAATTCAATCTCGATTTGCAATTTGATCATTTCGACTTTTCAAGTTGGGACTACTGTGAAAAGCATGGCCAAATGTTGCCCGACAATTGGAAAGACCAAATCGGTGGCCACGATGCCATCTACTTTGGTGCTGTGGGCTGGCCAGACAAAATTGCCGACCATGTGTCTTTGTGGGGCTCTTTGCTTTTGTTTCGCCGTGAGTTTGATCAGTACATCAACTTGCGTCCTGCCAGACTCATGCCAGGCATCATTGCACCCGTGGTGCGAAGAGATGGCTCGCCCAGACAGCCCGGTGAAATTGACATGTACATCGTGCGCGAAAACACCGAGGGTGAGTACTCCAGCATTGGCGGGCGCATGTACCCTGGTACCGAACGTGAAATTGTGATGCAAGAAACGGTCATGTCGCGCATTGGCGTCGATCGCGTCTTGAAATTTGCCTTTGAACTTGCGCAGACTCGCCCTAAAAAGCATCTCACCAGTGCCACCAAATCCAACGGCATTGCCATTACCATGCCTTATTGGGATGAGCGTGTTGTCGAAATGGCCAAGAACTACCCGGGCATCCATGTTGATAAGTTTCACATCGATATTTTGACGGCGCACTTTGTGCAGCGCCCCGACTTTTTCGATGTGGTGGTGGCCAGCAATTTGTTTGGTGATATTTTGAGCGACTTGGGCCCAGCTTGCACAGGCACGATTGGCATTGCACCCAGTGCCAACCTCAATCCCGATCGCAAATTTCCCTCTTTGTTTGAACCGGTTCATGGCTCTGCGCCAGACATCGCAGGCAAGAACATTGCAAACCCGATCGGTCAAATTTGGTGCGGTGCCATGATGTTGGAATTTTTGGGTTGCAAGCCTGCCCACGATGCCGTATTGGCTGCCATTGAAAAAGTATTGGCACCCAATAGTGGTGCGCCACGCACCGCAGACATTGGGGGTTCTGCTAATACGCAAGACGTTGGAAAAGCCATTGCTGCAGCTTTATGAGAACTTTTGGGATCTAGTTGTTGGATCTCTAAATTTTTTTTCGCGAAGCCCCTTGCAGACATTCAGTTTGCGTCTAGAATTCGTGTCGCATTGCGGTTTCTAGACACAAAATCATTTGACAGGCTTGTTTTGTCTGGTTAAATTGAGGTCAACAAATTCATTGCGAAGACAATGTTTTGTCCCGGAAGTTTTTTTAAAACTTCAAAAAAATTTTAACAATCATGAGTCACTCAGATTTTGAGTTCTCTTATTTTTTCCTAAGGTTCTTTGTATGAACAAGACTGAATTGATCGAGCACATTGCCAAACAAGCAGACATCTCTAAAGCTGCTGCTGGCCGTGCATTGGAAGCCACCATCGGCGCCGTTCGCACCACATTGAAAAAAGGCGGCACTGTCGCTTTGGTTGGTTTCGGTACATTCGCCGTCACCAAGCGTGCTGCTCGCGCTGGTCGCAACCCACGTACTGGTGCTGCCATCAAAATCAAATCAGCCAAGGTGCCTAAGTTCCGTCCAGGCAAGGCTTTAAAAGACGCCTTGAATTAATCTTTGATTAGGGGGGTGCTTAGCTCAGTCGGTAGAGCGGCGCCCTTACAAGGCGTAGGTCGGCGGTTCGACCCCGTCAGCACCCACCACCCCCAAACAGAGGCGAACAGGTTGTTCGCCTTTTGTCTTTTTGTGACATTTACAGCGTTAATAGACAGAGAGTTCTCACATGTTTGATTTTGTCCGTAACAACACCAAGATCATGATGGGCATCTTGTTCCTGCTCATCATTCCCTCCTTCGTTTTGTTTGGTCTTGAAGGCTACAGTCGTTTCAATGACAAGGGCGCCGTGGTCGCCAAAGTCAACGGCAACAAAATCAACCAAACCGATTGGGACGCCGCACACAAGCGCGAAGTCGATCGAATTCGGGCGTCGATGCCCAATATTGATGCCAAGTTGTTTGACACGCCAGAAGCCAAGTACGCCACATTAGAGCGCTTGGTTCGTGACCAGGTCATTTCAGCAGCGGCTCAAAAATTACAGTTGGTGGCCAGCGACACACGTTTGGCGCGCGAGTTACAGCAAAGCCCTGCCATTGCGGCTTTGCGCACGGCTGATGGCAAGCTTGACATGGCGCGTTACAAACAACTGGCAGCTTCTCAAGGCATGACGCCAGAAATGTTTGAAATGCAAGTTCGTGCAGATTTGTCCAATCGCCAGGTCATTCAAGGTGTTCAAGCATCTGCCTACGCCACTTCTGCGCAAACACAAACGGCCATGAACGCTTTCATGCAAAGTCGCGAAGTTCAAATTCTGAATTTCCCAGCTGCTGACTACCTCGGCAAAGTCACGGTCTCTGATGCTGATTTGCAGGCTTATTACGATAAAAACAAAGACAAATACCAATCTTCCGAATCAGCTGACATTGAGTACATTGTTCTCGACATTGAAAGTCTGCGTCAATCGATTACTTTGAACGAACAAGACTTGAAGTCTTACTACGAGCAAAACTTGCAGCGCTTGTCCAGCAAAGAAGAGCGTCGTGCCAGCCATATTCTGATCACTGCAGCCAAGGATTCCCCTGAAGCTGAGAAAAAAGCAGCACGCGCCAAGGCTGAGGAGTTGTTGAAATTGGTCAAAGCCAAGCCTGCAAGCTTCGCCGATGTCGCTCGCAAAAACTCTCAAGACCCCGGCTCTGCTGTCAAAGGGGGTGATTTGGACTTCTTCGGTCGTGGTGCCATGGTGAAAGCCTTTGAGGATGCCGCATTCAGCATGAAAACGTCAGACATCAGTGACTTGGTCGAGTCTGAGTTTGGCTACCACATCATTCAACTCACCGACATCAAGGCGGCCAAAGCCCAAAGCTTTGAGTCAATGCGCCCCTCCTTGGAAGCAGACTTGAAGAAGCAGCAAGCCCAGCGTAAATATGCCGAGTTGGCAGAAACATTTTCCAATACGGTGTACGAGCAGTCCGACAGCTTGAAGCCTGTGGCAGACAAGCTCAAACTCAACATTCAAAAGGCCAATCAAGTGGCACGCCAACCCACGCAGGCCCGAAGTGTCTTGAGCCATCCAGGTTTGTTGCAAGCTATTTTCAGTGAAGCATCTTTGCAAAAGCAGCGCAACACAGAAGCCATTGAAGTGGCACCCAGCACGCTGGTTTCAGCCCGTGTGGTCAAGCACCAACCC
>Ga0209400_1002657_pt1 | contig 13397 bp, 26 predicted proteins | sample M_130807_EF_Meta_FD_187313 | JGI IMG/M metagenome (GOLD analysis project Ga0209400, IMG submission 187313) | Freshwater microbial communities from Lake Montjoie, Canada to study carbon cycling - M_130807_EF_MetaG (SPAdes) (version 2) | ecosystem: Environmental > Aquatic > Freshwater > Lake... | reverse complement strand
TGGCACGTGAACGTGCGCCTCCTCCACGACCAGGAACTGCCTGCCGTGCTGGTTCCCTTCATCATCAAGCCGAAGACCCCGAGCCGAGTCTGGTTTTAACCATGCGCCGCTTCCTCGCCATCCTCGCAGTGTTCGCGCTGGCTGGATGCGGCCCGCATCTGGAGCCGATGCCGCCGGCGACGAATCACCAATCGGCGACCGAGGCCAAGAGCGCACTAGCCAACCAGCTCCTGCGCATCGTGCCAGTGCTCGGGACAGGTAGCATGGCGCCTTGGATTCCTGCGCATCCGCTAGGCCGCAAGATCGTCGTCGCCTTCGCTGGGCTCGACTCGACTCCTTACGCGCACCTCAAGCCGGGCAACGTGGTGGTCTATTCACGCTATGGCCAACTCATCATTCATCGGCTTGGAGAACAGGATGAACGCGGCTTCTTGGCTTTTGGAATCGCGAACGAATATGGCGACCGGAATCCCGATGGCGGACTCGGTTTTGTTACGCCTTACAACTTTATAGGCAAGGTCGCGACCGTCGCGCTCTTCCCGCTAAAAAACTAATACCATGGACTGGACTTCTATTCTTGGAAACGTGGCCTCAGGTGGCGTGCTCGGCCTGCTGGGCTCTGCGTTTGGCGAGGTGGCAGGATTCTTTCGACGCAAGCAGGAACACAGTCAGTTCATCGAGCGCACCCGATTGGAAGGCGAACTGAATGCGGCCAAGACTTCTGGCGAAATGGCAGTGGCTCGCGAGCGTGGAGCAGCCGATGCGTTCACCGAATCGCAGCGCGCCGAATCCGCCCTTCGTGGCGAGCATCGCTGGGTCACGAGCTTCCGTGCATTCACTCGCCCGGGTCTTACTTGGGTGGCGCTGCTCATCACGTTTTATTTCGGCGTCTTCCCCCCGAGCACCGAGCCAGGCATTACCTTGGCCATGACGGTCGGCACCTATGCCGGCATGATGATTGCTTGGTGGTTTGGCCAACGAGCCATCGACAAGACGACGGTGCGCTTTGGTAATTCAACCGCGGGCGCTAGTGTTCAATCAAAATGACTCTCAGCGAAGCCATCCTGATCGGCGAGGATTTCCAGCTCTGGCGTCGTGGCGCGGAGCACTACGAATGGGGACAGGATGGACAGCCGCCGATGCGCTACACGCCGAAGCAATATGGTGAAGCCCTCGACATCCTCCTCCACATCTGCCGCGAGGCTCTCCAGTCATGAACCTCGCGCTCGATCTCAATACGATCCTGACCAGCCTCGTGCTCGGTGGCATCGTCTGGATTCTGAAAAACCAGAGCGACAACACTACCGCCATCGCGTTGGCCGTTCAGAAACACGAGCAGGCCGAGCGCGAGATGGTGGAACTACGCGCGCGAGTGGTGGCGGCTGAGGTCGCGATCACCGAAGTCAGTTTGCGAGTAGCACACCTCGAAGGCCAAAAAGCCTGAGCATTTTATGAAAACCAACCAACGCCCAAAACTGGTATTCGTTTTGAGCGACTTGCATTGCGGCTCAACCTTGGCCGTGATGCCGCCAGGCTTCGTGACTCTGGAAGGCAACAGCGTGGCGCTGAATCCGGTGCAGCAGTGGCTCTGGACTTGCTGGCTGGAAACACAAAAGTGGATTCTCGAAACCGCCGCCGGCGAACCCTTCGCGCTCGTCATCAATGGTGACCTCATCGAAGGCAATCACCACCGGACGATGCAGATAATCTCGCCCGACATCGCCGACCACGTAGGCGCGGCCATCGATCTACTCACTCCGCTTTCCAAGGCCGCCGCCAAGCTCTTTATCGTGCGCGGCACCGAGTGCCATACCGGCAGCGTGGAGAACGCCATTGCCAAGGCCCTGAGGGCCACGCCAACGCCGACCGGAGCAGGTGCATGGGATCGACTCTTGCTCGACGTGAACGGCACGCGCTGCGTTTTCAGGCACCATATCGGAACCAGCACCCGCCTCGCGCTCTCGCTGACCCAACTGGGCGTGCAGCTTGCCGAGGAACAACTTGAGGCCGCCCGCGCTGGAGATCCTCTGCCAACGGTTCTATGCTGCGCCCATCGCCACAAGTTCGACCACGGCGGTAATCACAAGGGCATCGTCGTCGTCTCACCACCTTGGCAGGCGCTAACTCGCTTTGGCCACAAGGTGGTTTCTCAGGCTCGCACCTATCCTGGCGTCTTCGCTTTGGACTTCCGAGGTCAGGAATCTGGCGAGATTCCGCGCGTGCGCTCCTGCATCTTTGAGCCTCCAACCCCTGATTCCGTAGCTTTATGAGCCACCAAGTTAAGAAGATCCCAGTGCCCTCCGGATGGGAAAAGTTAATGACTCAGCGGCAGGTTGGCAGGCCCAGCTCGAAGCACCTTACCGTCGCCGAATATGCTGAATTAAACAACCGCAGTTGGCAGCGCGCCAGTGACGAGTTGAAACGCATGGTAAAGGCAGGAAAAATCTCGGTTACGCAGTCGGTCTATGATGGTCATCTGACCAACTTCTACGCACCACAGTAGTCATGCGCATCACGTTCACCGTTCGTCATGAAGCAATGGACGGAGAACGCTCCTATGACTCGACGGTGGAGCTGCCCGACAAGACCTCGCTGGAGGTGATTGAGGCTCACGCGCGCAGCATGATCCGCATCCTTGCTGATCAGGCCAAGGCAGACTGCGAGGTCGAGGTCGAGGACGACGACGACGGCGAGGAGTGGAAGAACACTGCCGGGCATTCCTGACAGGCCCGCGCGACTGGCTCGGCGTTGAGTGTGCCTAGTAGCATTACGCCACCACAGCGGCTACAACGCAGGCCCTGCTCGCGTGCCCAGGTGATGGCCTCGCGCTGCGCTTTATCCGCTGAAAAATGCGAGCTAAAAATGGAGGCAGAAACTTTCATTTGTTTTGGGGTTGAAGGTAAAAGAGTCAGCGCAGCACCATGCGCCATGCCGACCAATCCGGTCGGCAATTAACCGAATAAAAATATGAGCGGAACGTGGAACGGAAAGCCAATGGCTTTGACTCGAGGATCCTCAATTCTCGACATGGCTGAAGCAGCAATGAAGCGACTTGGTGCGCAGTCATCACCAGCAGGAATCAGCCCTGATCGCGTGCGCATCCTCATGGCTCAGCAGGCAAAACTCTTTGCCAATGTTGAGATGCCAAAAGCCAAGATCCCTGAGCGAGCTCTCAAGCCGCTGAAAAATAAGGACAGGATTAACGAATACAACAAGGCCAAGCGAAGAAAGGAAGTGGTCGAAAAGTGGCTGGCTATACCCGAGCCGACTCGCACCTTGTCCGCATTCTGCCGCATTCACAAAATGCACACCTCGACGCTGGTGCATTACCTCAATATGGCTGGACTTGAACCATATTCGGCTGAACTGCGCGCTTCGATTATCGAAGCCTATAAAACGAAGAAAATGGGTCAGATCAGCGAGGAGTTTTCGATGAGCCTATCGGTCATTCACCGGATGCTGATGGATGCTGGGGTGACGAAATCCCAGAACGGCAAATCAAAGCCTGCGTGAGCAACTGAAGGAACGGCCCACTGGTGAGCGTGCTAGGTTGGCACCTAAGCACGCACCAGCCCGCTGCCGCGGCATGGTTGTATTTTTCGAGGTCGGCGACGAAGCCTTTGCCTCGGGTATGCCTTCCGCCGATCCAGACGCCGCCCTCCACCTCGACGGCGACCATAAGATCCGGCCATGCGAAGTCGAAACGCCACTTGCGTGTGGCGTGGAAGCGGTGCTCAGGCGTTGGCTCAGGTAGATTGAGGCCGCGGAGGATCTGGGAGAAGGTCACGCATAGCCTTCAGATCGGTAAACTCTCAGCCTAGCTCGGTGCTGCGAGTTCGCCGTGCGAGCGCCGGCATCCTCCAGTTCGATGATCAGGCCCGAGCTTTTGCCTCCGTGCGGCCGCATGACACGACCCACCCGCTGAATCACCCGCCCGAACTCACGCCCACCGCAGGCCATGATAACGACCGACGCGACCGGGCAATCGAGCCCCTCATCGGCAAGGCTGGTAGCGACTAGGCAACGGATGGCACTCTCAGGATCTTTGAACGCGCCGATGGTCTCGCGGCGGCGCTTCATTCCCATGCGCGAGAAGCAGGCCGCGGCTCCTTGGATCAGGCTGGCTAGCAACTCGGCGTGCTCGACGGTGCCGACCAGCACCAAGACCTTTTCACCGCTGGCAATGTGAGCCGAAGCGGTGGCGGCAATCAGGCAGTTGCGGCTTTCATCGGCACGCAGAATCTCGTGCGTTACCTGATTGCGCAGTTGGCGCTCGCGCTCGTCGCGCATGGAGCCGAAAAACCGATTCCCCATCCGCGCCTTCACCTCGGCCTCGATCTGCGGGTCGAACTCGCCCGGCTGCGAGGTGGGAAGGATCTTGAGGCGGCCGGCGACCAAGCCGCCGGCCTCCATGACTTCCGATTTCTGAATGACGAAAAACCCATCAGAAAAGACCTGCCGCATCACCTCGTTGCGCTCTGGGCTTGAATGCTTTGGCGTGGCCGTGAAACCCACCAGCCGCGCGTCGGCGCGCATGGTCTGGATGAGTATGTAAACGGTGCGGCTCGGCAGGTGATGAGCCTCGTCGAGAATGACAAAGTCGTAATCGGCTAGGCTGGAAAAAGAGCCGTAGCACCCGACATCAACCTGCAGCGCATCCAGCAGCGTGACCCGAGCCAGCGCCGTTTGCGCTTGGTCGCATTGGTCTCGAGTATTTGCCAGCCATGCGCAGCGACCTAAAGCCAAGCCATAATTGGCTACGATGGCCGCTGCGATGACGGTCTTACCTGCGCCAGCCGGAGCCACTACGCAGGACATGCGACGCCCACCAATCCACTCAACTGCCTCGGACTGGTAGGCGCGCAGGTTCATCAGTATGGATTACCTGACTTCTTGGGAGCAGCTGCGCCTACCTCGCGAACGATTCGCGAAGCCTTGGCCGAGAGCTTCGCGGTCAGCACCTCAGCATTCGAGAGAGGACGAGGAGCCGAGCGCAGCGAGTTAATCCACTTAATCCGAGGACGGAGGTTTCCTTTATCGTCGGCCTCCTCCTCGACGACGATCTGGCATTCCTTGCCCACGAGCTGATCGGCGAGCGTCTCGAAGTCATCGTCGAAGCCGAAGGCATCGCGGAGCGTTTTGACGGCGCGCTCGAAGGCAGCGTCGGAGAGGTAAAGCCAAGCCGTGGCGGTATCGCCGGCGGAGTCGAACTCGATTTGCACGCACGGTGTTCCCTTCGAGGATTCAGAGAGAGCGGCTGCGGTAACGGTGGCGTGGTGTTTTCCGATGGGTATCATTTGATTTGGATGGTGTTTTTGGTTACGACCTCAGCGAGGCCGGAAAGGATGGAGGCATTGCCATTTTCGAAGGCTTCTTTAATCGCTATCTTGTCCGCTTCGACGATGACCTTCTCGCGCACGAACTCCTTGGGCAGCCTGGAGATGTCGGCCAAAAGCTGCACGCTTTGGCTCTTGCGCCAAGAGATAACGACGCGAGGATCTTTGATCTTCTCGCCGGGCGATAGATTGCCAGCGAGGTAAACGCGCAGCCATTCAGCTTGGCGCTCGGCAGTCTTGCGGCGATTGCGGAGCTTCAGCTCCTCCTCGGCCAGCGCCTCGGCGTCGGCTTCGATGCCTTTAATCAGGCAGGCGATGGCGACGGCCTTCTCGGCAAGACTTATCTCGGCCTGCTTGAGCATGCCCTCCAACTGATCGAGATGCTCAGGCCCAGCTTCGAGGTCGAATGCCTCGTCGGCATGCTGCCAGAGAGTTTCAATCTGGCTATTGATTTCGTAGAGTTTCATTTAGCCGCCTCCTCTTTCATCCGCTTGAGAACTTGTGCGGCTTGTTCGGCGGTGAACTCCGACCAATCGATCACTTGATAATGATCTTGAGCACGATCCAGAACCCGCTTGGCGGCAGGCGACTTGACTGCCAGCTCATCGATCTCGTGGAGCATGGCCGGCAGCACTGGAGCCTCTGCTTTGATCGGAGCGGCGACGGTCTGCGGTGCGCGTGGCTTAACCCCTTCGAAGCATGATAGCACGTGCTCAGGTGAGAATGGCACCGAGGCCGGCAGGTTGAAACGGTTCTTCGCATCCCATGCAGCCGAGTGCTCCAGGTGGAGGATGCGCTCTTTGCCTCCAGTGGCCTTGGTGCGGCCATCGGTGCCTTCGACCACTTGGCTGCGGAAGTTCGCGAAGCCAAGAAGGTCGGCCCACTCCTTCAGGATCGGCGCGACTTGTTTCGCGAGCTTGAGTTCATATCGGTCGAAGCCGTCGGTCTGGTCGGGTGGACTCTGGCGTACGACCTTGGAGTGAGCCAAGAATACTACGTTTTTGCCGCGGCTGATCAGCGCCTCGGCTTTGGCTATCACCTTGCGAAACTCTTCGGCGAGGATGACGTAGCCTTTGCCGAACCCAAAATCTTCAATCGACTTCTTGCCGTGCTTCTTGAGCACGATCTCAGCGCAGGCAGCCTCGGCCCAGTCTGCGGTGTCAATCACCACCGTTTCGAAGTCGGTCTGAAGGCACTCATTCAGAGCGGCCTCCAGGTCGCTCCACGTGTCGATCTCGACTCGCGAGATGTCGAGGTGGCTGGTGCCTTTCTCCAAGTCGAGAAAAAGCGGACTAGGAAGCCCAGCCGCGAATGTGCTTTTGCCGATGCCTTCGACGCCGTAAAACACGGCGCGGACGGCGGTTTTAACTTTGCCTTTTGATATGTTCATTTTTTGGGTTTGGTGGTTTTCAGACTAGGTTTTCACGGACAAAGTTGCCGACGCGACCATCGTATTCGTGGAGAGAATCAAGCACGGCGTCGGGATAAATCTTGGCGAGCGTGGTTCCTTCGGACGCGCAGCGGATCAGGCGCAGGGCGACCGCATAGGCTGGACTGCGTTTCTCGAAGTTGCCGAACAGCGACTTGAAATCCTTCTCCAACTTGCAACGCAGCGCCCGAATGGCAGGCGGCATGTTCACGTTATTCTCCACCAGCTGCACATACCAGCTTCGCGATTCGCGAATGCCATTAAGTTCTGCGACCTTAAAAGCTGCATGTATTGGCGCTCTTGTTATGAAGCTAACGTGCTGGGTCTGATCCATATCGCCAAGGCAAGGAAACTGCTCACAGAGCAGCTGGCGCTGCGCTGGCATCGGAGTCTGGCCGGTGATCGATGAGACGATGACTCCAGCGCAGGCAAGATCGGCACGAGGGAGTCCGGTGACAACCGAGAGCTGCCTCTTAACGCCGAAGTCGATTCGGCGAGCTGCCGGTGCGCCAAAAGTCACGACCATCCGCATCGGGATGTTCGCCTGAACGATAGCGGACAGGCGATGCTGGCCATCGATCAGCACACCCGGCGACCCAAGCGAGTCGCCGCTTACCCCTATTCCCTGATGAGTCGTCTGCCACAGCCCGCTCCTCATGTCCTCGGCATATTGGCGGACGACACGCTGATTTATGTTTCGAGGATTCTGGTCGTTGTGTTCCCTCAACAGTCGCTCGGCGTCAGCCGGCTTTATCGTTACGATCTCGGTTTTCATTTTGTGCGTTTCAGTTTGGTTGGTTGGACACCGGCCTGCGAGAGTCCGATGAGAAAGAGGCGACGAGCCAGCGACGCGGCAGGCTCTATGTTCAGCTCGTCGGAACGACGTAGACGCTCAAAGGCCGCATGCTGAATCGCTGTTACGTTGAAGGAGATTTTCTTCATGGCATCGCGGAACAAGACCGCTCGTCATGGCTTCGTCAATACCTTTTATTTCCAAATTGGAAACTTTTTGTCCTTGAACTTGGCGCGTCTCGCGCTCAATCCATCGCTCCCTTCAATGCCCGACCTCTTCCCCACCATCACCGACCACGAGTGGCGCGTCGGTCTCGCCGCAGCTCGTGCGCGGCGCGTGGTTCGCTCTCAATTCTTCAAACTTTATCTCCAGAATGCTCTCGAAAAAGCCCAACAGCGCGGCGATCTCAGCGACAGAGAAACGGCTACTCGCCGAGATCCTGCTCAACAGGACGGTGCTGGATCGGGCGCGTGACGCCGGCATCGATGCGGCCAGCTTCGTAGTTCCTGCGCATGCGGAAATCTGGCGCGCCTTTGGGCGGCTAGGCTCGCAGGAGATCGACACGGCAGGCCTGATCGGCAACCTCCAGCAGGCTGGCACACTCGACCAAGTCGGAGGCATGGCTTGGATATTGGAGTTGGATGGCTTAGTGGCGACCTCGGCCAACGCTCGCCAGACGATCGAAGCGGTGAGCGAAGCGGCTCGCGCTCGCTCACTGGCGAAGGAAGCTCAGCGAATGCTCGAGGTGCTCGAGGGCGGAGGTGGAAAGATCCCCGAGGCCGTGCCGGTCGTGCTTGAGCGGATGGCAATCGCGCTCGAGGGCAAGGGCGAGCAGCCGATCCTGGAGATGCTGGATGCGCGCGCCTTCTCGCTGGGCGCGGCTCCGGCTAAGCCCAAGCTGCGCGTCTGGCTAGGCGGCGCCCAGGTGGCCACCTCGGGCAATCTTTCGGCGCTCATCGCGCAAGCCAAGGCTGGCAAATCGACGGTGGTCGGCGCAATCATCTCGGCTTTCCTCGGTGCATCTGAGGCAGAATCATTCGGCTTCAAGGCCGCGAACGCGGAAGGCTTTGCCGTGCTCCACTTCGACACCGAGCAATCGCTCTGGGACAGTGACCAACTCATCCGGCGCGCAATGGCTCGCGCTCGCGTCACCACGCTGCCGGGCTGGTTTCAGTCCTACCGACTCGCAGGCCTCCAGCCGAAGCAAGTCAGAGAGTGCATCAACCGCGCCGTGGCGCGCGCGGCCCGAACCTGCGGCGGCCTGGCGCTAGTGATCATCGACGGCGTGGCCGACGCAGTGGTGGACGTGAACGACCCAGACGAGGCCAATCCCTACGTCGCAGAGCTGCATGGTCTGGCCATCGCCCGCGACTGCCCGATCTTGTCAATCATTCACCAGAATCCATCTAATGGCCTGAAGCCGAAGTCACCGGAATCGGCCAAGGCCCGCGGGCACCTCGGCTCGCAGCTAGAACGCAAGTGCGAGTCGAACATCTACATCACGAAGAACGACGACGGTGTGAGCGTGCTCTGGTCGGACAAGATGAGAGGAGCTCCGATCCCGCTCACCAAAGGCCCAGCGTTTGCATGGAGCGACGAGCATTCGCGGCACGTCCAGGTGGCGAATCCATTCGGCACCGATGATTCCGGCCACGAGGAGCTGCGTGAGATCATCCGCGCAGGCTGGCCGGTGAACGGCGAGACCATCCGCGACATTGACTTAGCTCGACAGATTGCGGCTCGCGCTGGCGTCAGCGAGCGCACGGCAAAGCGCAAGATCGTGGCCGCGGCAGAGGCTGGGCTGGTGGAAATCGACGAAGGATTGGTGCGCTGGGCTTAAAATAAAGATGCGCTAAGTCTCGATGGATTGGTAGTTTGTGGATAAAGCGAAAATAATTTCGCATTCAGTGTTGACGATGCGCAGAAACTTGCGCAAGGTCGTTGGCATGGAAGCCACCACGGCGACCGAAACCTTCAAACCAAATCCAAAACATGAACACCTACACATTCACCTCTGCCTCAGAAATCATTAGCTTCGAGGCCGATACATACAATCAGGCTCTGGAAGATCTCATAAGCTATATCGGTTCACGGGATGAATCCGATCTCAATTTGTGGATCTATCGCGGGGAGTAATCTAAGCACTATTTCGCTCCCATGAAACTCGCCCTCATTATCGCCTCTCTCATCGCCCTCGTTTGGTGGTTCATCACCGGCTTCCTCGATTCCCTATGAACTTTGCAACCAAGATCAGCAACCATACTCGCCGACTCGGCATCGCCGAGGTCTGCGCGGCATTGAACATCAGCCGAAGGACGCTTGAGGCGTGGCGCTACGGAGCCAAGCCGCCGCGCAAGGTGATTCAGGCCGGCGCGCTGGCTTTATTGCATGCCATCCCGACGAAGGAGGCAGCCGCATGACTTCTCAATGCCACGGTGAATATCTCCTCTGGCGCGCCGCCGAGGGCCTACCATATCCCGACGACGGAGACCACGCTGCCGCCGCTAAGGAGCTGGCGGAGGAATACAGCGAAGATGCAACCCCAACCCAGTCCGAGAGGGCTGAATGAGCAACCCAAGCCCACCTGCATCTGGTGGGCTTTTTTTTAACCCATGACCGCCACACATCGCCGTTCCCGCGGCATCGAACATTCCCACAAGATCAAGTCATCTCCTCGCTTTCACGAATATCAGATCGAGCGAAAGCGGCGATTGGCCGAGCCTCCACCGAGCGAATGGACGCACGCAGAAAATGAGGCCGCCAAGGCCAAGGCCGATAAACGACTCAGGCGCCGCGTGCTTAAGCCAGATCCTCAAGCATGGCTGAAGGCTTGCGGCTTCGATCTCTCCGGCATCAGTCGGCAGCTGCGCGAGTATTACGTGCTCGGCTACGTTCAGGCTTTGCGTGACGTGAAGCGCGAGCGCGAGAAGGCAGAGCGTGGCAGCTACGAGGCTGCCATGCCAAGGCTCAGCAAGCAGGAGTTGGCTACGATCTCGCACGCATGGAGTCGGCATTTGTAAATGCTTTTTTACAAAATCGGACAACTGGACAAACACTGGACAAAAGTTTTGTCCACTGGACAAACCAACTTGTCCAATCTGCGCAACCTGCCTTGGCATCGCTGGTTGCGCTCTTTTGTATCCGTGCCGCAATTACATTTTACCCAGTCAGAAAGTGGTAAGGCGGCGCGGGCGCTTACGCTGCGCCGCCTTCCCTGACAGGGCGGATTCTAAAAACGAAATCAGAGACGACCTGTCAACACTCTTTTTCCATGTCCTCAACTGCCCTATCTCGCCTCCTAACGGCCCGCGCCAAGGCCTTGCAGCCTGCCGCTTTAGCCATTCCAAAGCCTGAGCCTGAGCCTGTTTCACCGCCAAAGAAATCGACTTTCGTGCGCCCGCCTGAGCCACCCGGCGACTGGACAACCAGCTGGAATGATGGGCAGGTGATCGCGGAGCGCTTGGTCGGTGGGCGACCCGTTTTTTTGCGATATGATGCGATTAAAAATCGACATTAAATCTTTTTTAATGCTCATTTAATTCATGCCAAGAGGCCGACCCAAGATTCCAGATCACATGCGGAACGTATCCGTTATCCTTCGCCTGCGGCCCGATCTGCTCTCGCGGATTCAGGCCAATGCAGAGGCTGTTGGTATGAGCCGCAACCAGTTAATCGCCTACATTCTAACCAATGCAACCACTGCTCAGCATACTGACGCCAGCCATCCCGGAGCGACTGCCTAAGCTCCAGCGCCTCGCCGGCCAACTCGAACCGCAGTTGCGGCAGTTCCCGCACTCGGTCGAGTGGCTTTCATTCGTTGATCCTCGCGGCTGCCGCACCATCGGCGAGAAGCGCGACGACCTAGTGCAGCTCGCCCGCGGCCAGTTCGTGGCTTTCGTCGACGATGACGACTTAGTGCAGCCGAGTTATGTCGCATCGTTGGTGCAGGTGCTTGCGGTCATCGTAGCCGATAACGAGCCGGTGGACGTGGTGACGTTCAGACAGGAGGCCATTATTGAGCGCCACCGTTCGGAGGTGCGGTTCAATCTGCGCGCAGGAAACGAGGCTTTCAACCCGGGCGGAGTGACCCAGCGCGCAGCCTGGCATGTCTGCGCTTGGCGCTCCACGCTGGCCAAGCGATTCCACTTCGAGGCGTCGAACTACGGCGAAGACTGGTCGTGGGCTCGCCACCTGAACCTCGACGCCCGTGGCGAGATCCATATCCCCGAGATCCTTCATACCTACATCTTCGATTCAGCCATTTCAGCCGCACCCGCACCCACTCCATGAATAACGACGACAACCTACTCGCTCGCGCCCACCGCTCTATCCGCCTGCTTGAGACCAGAAAGAAGGCCGTGCTGAAGGAGCATGCCGAGCGCATCAAGCGCCTGCGTAATGCCTGCGACGTGATCGTGGCTGACTCACTCGAGCCCGAGGCGATGCTGATTGATACGAAGCGCACCATTGATCCCGAAGTGCTCACGCTGATCGACGCGCCCGACGAAGGACTATAAGCCGTGCTCACCATCTATCAGCAGCCGATCACCCAGCCCGACCGCGGTGAGCGCACCGAGCGCACCGCTGAGGCCGAGCTCGCGGCCATCGCTGCCGAGATCGCCGCTCGGCTGGATGAGATGGAATCTATTAAGCTCATGTCAGGTGGTGCACTTATATCAAAGTTCGCTGCCTGTCGCTCTATAAGTCCAGTTGCGTTTCGCATGACTTTACAATTACTATCAGGTAACGTGCTGCCTTTATTAAGCTACGCAGACCGAGCCGCGGCTCGCGGTGTATCAAAGCAGACTGTATATCTTGAAACCAAGAATGAACTCGAGCGGGTGCGCCATATCTTCCCGCAGTTGGTTCTCGCTCTCGAGGTGATGCGACGCAATGCTCTTGCCCATGAAGATCCCACCTCAAATGCCGATTCCCTGCGCGACTAGGCAAATCTTGCCTACACTTGATTGGCTACTATCACGGCCTTACTCGGCCGGCGCTCAGGCGTCGAAATTGGGGAAAGCCTTCTCCATGCCCAACGTTGGAGACAATGAACTCAGGGTGATCTACCTCAAGCGCATGGGTTATGGCTACAAGGCTATCGCCAAGGAAATAGGCGTAGGATCATTAATCGTGCGCAACTGGCTTATTCGTGCTGGTTTTGAGCTTAACACATCCACCGAATCCCCAGCGGTTGCTCAAAGGTATAAAGAAGGCAGGGAGCTAAAAGCTAAATTACACCAACGAGAAAAGCTCATTGAGATCTATGGCGGAACATGGCATAATGAGTGGGTCGATGTGGTTGAGGACTATTATTCTGAAATACACAGATTAACATTGCATCGCAAAAACCTATATCCAGCCGGCACGCCAGAATACAGACGGCATTGGATCTTTATGAAAACAGGCCGTAAGCCTAAGCCAATCTCTGAATACTTGGCCTCAGTAAAGCCGAGTAACACAACAAGGGATAGTAAGGTAAGGAGGCTCAGGAAGCGGCTAAAGGACTTTATTAAGTCAGGAACAAAAATGCATGTTCATTTGTTTGGATGTAGTTCGCACCTGCTGCGTATGCACATTGAAAGCCAATTTAAGAAAGGCATGACTTGGAGTAACTATGGCGATTGGCATATTGACCATATCAGGCCATGTGCTTCGTTTCTTTTCGAGGAAAGGTCGGATGCCCTATTGTGCTTCAACTGGCGAAACCTGCGCCCCATGTGGGCAAAGGATAACCATCGAAAGGGCTCCAAGTGGAAGGGCCAGCTTTGGGCGATGGGCGCGCCAATAGAACAATTTAAGGATCCCTGCGCCGCCTAGGCGGTCGGGTTCTGCTACC
>Ga0209400_1002654_pt1 | contig 13405 bp, 24 predicted proteins | sample M_130807_EF_Meta_FD_187313 | JGI IMG/M metagenome (GOLD analysis project Ga0209400, IMG submission 187313) | Freshwater microbial communities from Lake Montjoie, Canada to study carbon cycling - M_130807_EF_MetaG (SPAdes) (version 2) | ecosystem: Environmental > Aquatic > Freshwater > Lake... | reverse complement strand
CAAACGAATTTAAAAAAGAATGTGGTGTGGGTCAATATTGGTGTACAACCGATATGGTCTGTAAACCTATACAAGAAGATGCACCAGTCAACGCTGTTGGTGTTGGCCAAATTGCAGGCATTGGTGTTGGACCTAAAGGTGAACCTGGTGTCAACAGAAAGAAGAAAACTGCTTCTTTCATCTCTTTCATAAAGAGAAAATCAAATGTGGCTTCTTAATTGGTTACCTAACTGGATATTCTATGCTATAGGATTAGTAGGTTTGATTGGTCTATTTTCGACCTATCTACTTAGATTTATACCAATTCCAGCAATCTATATGTACAAGACACCAATTCAACTGGTGTCTATTGTTTTAATTGGATTTGCAACATACATGTCAGGTGGTATTGCAAACGAAGCTAAGTGGAATGCAAGAGTAAAAGAAGTTGAGGCTAAAGTTGCTGCGGCTGAAGTCGAATCAGCTAAGCAGAATGTAAAGATAGTAGAAAAAGTTGTTAAGAAAACTGAATATATAACTAGGAAAGGTAACGATGTAATTCAGTATGTTGATCGTGAAATCGTTAAGTATGATAGTTCATGTGTAATACCAAAAGAGTTTGTTAAGGCACATAACGATGCAACGGATCTGAACAAATGAAATATCTTACATGCGTTTTGCTTATTCTGATATCAGGATGTTCAACTGTTGTTCCTGTAACAGCTAAGTTCCCTGAAGTGCCAACAAAGTTGCAAGTTAAATGCCCACAACTTGAGAAACTGAAAGATGAATCAAAACTAAGTGAAGTATCTAAAACAATCACAATGAACTATTCAACATACTATGAATGTGCTGTCAAGCTAGATTCATGGATCGAATGGTATCAGGTGAACAAAATAATATTTGAAGGACTAAAGTAATGGAATTAACAATAGAACAACTGAAAGAATTACTGCCAAAGAATCCCTATGTGGCTCATTGGCATGATGCATTGTCTAAACTATTACCTGACTATGAAATCAATACACCAAAACGTATTGCAGCCTTCATTGCACAATGCTCACATGAGTCTGGTGGATTCACCGCACTTAAAGAGAATCTAAATTACAAACCAGCAACTTTGCGTAAGTTGTTTTCTAAGTATTTTCCAAATGATGCAATTGCAGCAGAATATTGTGCAAAACCAAACAAACAAGAGGCTATTGCAAACAGAGTATATGCATCACGCATGGGCAATGGTAACGAGGCCTCTGGTGATGGTTACAAATATTGTGGTCGGGGTTTAATTCAATTGACTGGTAAATCAAACTATGTTGCATTTGCTGATTCTTTAGAGATTACACCAGAAGAAGCATCTGAGTATCTTGCAACTTTTGAAGGTGCAGCTCAATCCGCATGTTGGTTTTGGGAGTCAAACAATCTAAACCAATGGGCAGATAAGGGTGATATTCTTACATTAACAAAACGAATCAATGGCGGTACCATCGGACTTGAGGATCGCATCAAACATTATGAACACGCACTACATGTTTTAGGAGTATAAGTCATGTTAGAAACACTATTTTGGTTAGCACTAGGTGCATTTGTTGGATGGAATTTTCCTCAACCTGAATTTGCAAAACGCATACAGGCTAAAGTTCTGGTTGCATTTAAAAAGGATCAATAAAATGGCAGAAGAAATAAGCGAAAGCGAAAAGAAAAAAGAAGATTGGATGAACAGTAAATGGCGTCCAATGATGGGTTGGATGTATATGATGGTTTGTACAATGGATTTTATAGGTTTTCCTATACTGTGGAGTTTGTTACAATCAATGAGTCACGGACAAGTTAACAGTCAATGGCAACCATTAACACTACAAGGTGCAGGATTATTTCACATTGCCATGGGCGCAGTACTAGGTTTGGCAGCATATGGTCGCACACAAGAAAAACTTAATGGCGCTAACAATGGTGGCATTCAGATGCCATCTAATGCTGGTACAACCTATGTTCCACCAGGTCAAGGCCAAGTAAATGTGAACAATCAATCTGGTTATTCACAACCACAAACTAATTTTGGCGGTGGATTCAATGGCACTTCTGCATCGGATTTTAATCAACCAGTTTCAGTAACAGTAGGATTTGGTGGTAAATCTGCACCACCTCCTGCACCTCAACCATTAATCTAAAGAACTAATATGAAAAACCTTGCATGGAAATTGCTCTTACCTTTAGTTGTTTGTTTTACTGTCGGTTCATCGACAGCTTATGCAGAGGCACAAACGAAAGAGGTGTGTCATGATAAAGCAGGTAAAGACGGCAAACCAATAACTGGTAAAGATGGCAAAATTGTACAAGAATGTAAAAAAATCAAAGTACACAAAAAACTAGAAGGCACAGAAGTTCCTGTGAAGAAATAAATGGTAACTACGACAGAACGACTTGGTATTGTTGAGACTAAGGTACAAAACTTAGATGAGAAACTAGATGATCTTAAAGTTGATGTAAAAGATATGCATGATTGCCTTGATAAAACAAGGGAAGGCTTAACAGAGAAGTTGAATACGATGTATGATGCTTCTTGCAGCCAACATAAATCTTTAGCTGAAGAAATTAACGCATTGAAATCTCAAAGAGACAAATGGGTGTGGACTGCCGCTGGTGCAATTGCCGTTATGGGTTGGGTATCTGGCCATTCGGAAATATTAATAAAACTCATAAGTTAACCTTGACAATGACTGAGAGGTGTGTTACAATATGAGACTATGTTACACACCGACTCAAAATACATCAAACTGGTTTCTTCTCGCTTGCGTAACTTCAAGCAGAAGGATGCCTATCTTTGGAACTTTTCTTGTCCCATCTGCGGCGATAGTCAAAAGAATAAACTAAAAGCCCGTGGTTACGTCTTCAAAAAAGGCAATGATCTATTCTATCGTTGCCATAACTGTGGTATAGGAACTAGTCTTGCCAATCTTCTTAAAAACCTCGATACCGCACTACACAGCGAGTATGTTCTTGAACGATACAAAACGGGTGAATCCGGTGTTAAGAACTATTCCAACGTGGCGATTTCCGTACCATCCCCCAAGTTTGGAAGATTACAGAAGTCTAAAGTCTTCGAACTCGCTGAATGGATCAATAAATTACCATCTGAGCATTTCTGCTTAATATATGCGACAAAAAGACTGATCCCGACTCAATTTTACGACAAATTACTGTTTACCAGTCATTATAAGCAGTTTATTACGTCACTAGTTCCGAATCACGGAAAACAGCTGTTAGATGACGCTCGGCTTGTAATACCGTTCTATAACGTGTATAATGAACTTATCGCTGTATCTGGCAGAGCTTTAGAGACCAGTGATAAAACTCTACGATATGTGACAATCCGTGTCAAAGAAAGTGATGACAAACTTATCTATGGGTTGGATAGAGTTGATCTGAATAAACCTGTGAAGATTGTAGAAGGTCCAATCGATTCAATGTTCTTGAATAATTGTGTCGCCTCTGGTGATGCTAACTTGACTCTAGTGGCAAAAGATATTGATTGTGCTAAAAAAATATTAATATTTGACAATGAACCACGGAATAAAGAAATCGTGAAGATGATGCAAGATGCAATCAAATCAGGGCATGATATTGTTATTTGGCCAGATATCATTAAAGCTAAAGATATTAATGAGATGATAGTGAGTGGCATTTCTGTGGATGAAATTGAAAGTATTATAAGTACTAACTCCTTCACCGGCATTAAGGCTCAGATGAGATTTGTTAGTTGGAAAAAAATATAATAAAGTTGGAGTAAAGATGGACATTGTTCGTGGTATTAAGGTAGATTATACAAGAGATAGTTTGTTTGATGAGTTGGGATTAAAGAGATTAAAAGAAAGTTATATGAAAGAGGATGAGGTTTCTCCTCAAGAAAGATTTGCACATGTTTCAAGCTCGTTTGGTTCCAATCCGGAACATGCACAACGATTATATGAGTATAGCAGTAAGCATTGGTTGTCTTATTCTACTCCCATTCTTTCTTTTGGTCGCAGTAAGCGTGGTTTGCCTATATCATGTTTTTTACCTTATCTTCATGATAGCGCAGAAGGTCTTGTTGATTGTCTTGCAGAAGTAAATTGGTTGTCCATGTTGGGCGGAGGAGTAGGAATTGGAATTGGTATTAGATCCTCAGATGATAAAAGCGTTGGCGTTATGCCTCATCTTCGCACTTATGACGCTAGTAGTTTGGCATACAGACAAGGGCGGACAAGGAGGGGGTCTTATGCTGCTTATCTTGATATATCTCATCCCGATATTCTTATCTTTTTAGAGATGCGTAAACCAACAGGCGACCCTAACATGCGTTGCCTGAATCTACATCACGGTATTAATATCACCGATGATTTCATGCGTTTGATTGAAAAGGCTATGATTGATCCAACATCTAATGATGATTGGGAATTAAAAGACCCACACAATGGTGAGGTGCGTGAAGTTGTATCTGCAAGGGATTTGTGGCAACGTGTACTTGAAATGCGTATGCAAACAGGTGAGCCTTACATACATTTTATTGATGCGAGTAATCGTGCATTGCCTGAGTTTCAAAAGAAATTGGGTCTTAGCATTAAACAAAGTAATCTCTGTAGTGAAATTATTTTACCTACAGATAAAGATAGAACAGCGGTGTGCTGTTTGTCTTCTGTTAACTTGGAGTATTATGATGATTGGAAATCAGATCCTAATTTTCTGCGTGATATTGCTGAAATGTTGGATAATGTTTTGGAGTATTTTATTCTTCATGCACCTTCCGCCGTTAAGCGTGCAAGGTATAGTGCCAGTCGTGAGCGCAGTATTGGTGTCGGTGCTTTGGGTTGGCATGCTTATCTACAACGAAATAACATCCCATGGGAATCAGCATTAGCAACTGGTGCTAACATGAAGATATTCAAACACATTAGGAGTAAACTAGATGAAGCAAATGTTCAGCTGGGTTCGGAAAGAGGTGAATGCCCTGATGCTACTGGCACTGGTTTGCGTTTCAGTCATCTTATGGCTATTGCTCCAAATGCTTCTAGCTCTATCATTATGGGAAATACTTCTCCTAGTATTGAGCCTTATCGTGCTAATGCGTATAGGCAGGACACTCTATCGGGCTCATCTTTGAATAAGAATAAGTTTTTAGATAAATTTATTAAAGAGGCGTGTGATGCAAACAAAAAACTTGATTATCAAGAAATCTGGTCAAGCATTATTGCAAATGACGGATCCGTACAACACTTGGAATTTCTTGACGAGTGGACCAAAGACGTATTCAAAACGAGTATGGAGATTGACCAACGATGGATTGTGGATCACGCAGCTCACAGACAGAATTACATTGACCAAGCACAATCCCTTAACCTGTTCTTTAGACCAGACGTTAATGTGAAATACCTACATGCCGTGCATTTTCAGGCATGGAAACAAGGCCTAAAAACCCTGTACTACTGCCGTTCTGAGAAGATTGGTAAGGCAGATAAGGTATCTAAAAAGATTCAACGTGAAATTATTGAAGAAATAGATTTAAAGGCATTGGCAACTGAAGAAGTTTGTTTGGCTTGCGAGGGCTAAAAGATGGCATATTCACAACAAGTAATTGATCACTATGAAAACCCACGAAATGTGGGTAGTTTCAGTAAAGATGAAGAAGATATCGGCACAGGCATGGTGGGTGCACCAGCTTGTGGTGACGTGATGAAACTACAAATCAAAGTCAAAGACGGAATCATTACAGATGCTAAATTTAAAACATATGGATGTGGTTCTGCAATTGCTTCTAGTTCATTAGTTACAGAGTGGGTGAAAGGCAAGACCCTCAATGAAGCCTCAACAATTAGTAACTCGGAAATTGCTTCTGAGTTAGCATTGCCACCAGTAAAAATACATTGTTCTATATTAGCTGAAGATGCAATCAAAGCGGCCGTAAATGATTACCTTAACCGACACAGCCAATAATAAAATTAAACAACTTCTAACTAAACGTGGTCGAGGTGTTGGCATACGATTAGGTGTGAGAACTACTGGTTGTAGTGGGTTAGCATATACGATAGAATATGTCGATAAGTATGATGCTGAAGTTGGCGTAATTAACTATTCACAAAAAGATTTTGTGATATTAGTAGATTTGAAAAGTGATGTGTATCTTAAAGGCCTTACAATGGATTGGGTTCGTAATGGACTCAATGAAGGATTTGATTTCAAAAACCCAAATGAACGTGACCGTTGTGGTTGCGGAGAAAGTTTCAGAATATGATAACAATAACAGAATCAGCAAAAATAAAAATACTGGATCTTTTTGCAGAAGAAGGCAATCCAGATTTAAAATTAAGAACATTTGTACAAGGTGGTGGGTGTAGTGGAATGACCTATGGATTTACTTTTGATGAAATAAAGAATGAAGATGATTTTGAAATGGAATTAGGAGATACTGGGATATTGATTGATGCAATGAGTATGCAGTATTTACAAGGTGCAAGCGTTGACTATAAAGATGATCTTCAAGGTTCACAGTTTGTTATTAGTAATCCAAATGCTCAATCAACCTGTGGCTGCGGTAGTAGTTTCTCTGTCTAAATGAAAACTGTTGCTTTATTTGTATACGATCCTAAGTGTTCGGTACAATCTAGTAATGGTATCATTAACGCATTAAATCACCAATACAAAATTAAACTATTCTCAAAGAATGAAGTTGAGGATGGTTTCTTTGATGATGTTGATATGATTGCAGTACCTGGTGGCATAGGTGATGCAGATTCATTTGATTCATTGTTAAAATACAATCAAGAATATGTTAAACAATTCGTAAAGAATGGTGGTAAATATTTTGGTATTTGTATGGGGGCATATTGGGCTGGTAAAAACTACTTTAATATGTTAGATGACGTTGAACCAGAACAATATATAAAAAGACCATATACAGATACAAGGAGACCACATGCTAAGAATATTAAAATCAACTGGAATGGAACTAACACAGAAATGTTTTTTTACGATGGTTGTGCTTTGGTTGGTAATGGAAACTATGAAACAATCGCTACATATGCGAATGGTGACCCAATGGCAATCATTCAAAGAAACATTGGCTTAATTGGGTGTCATCCAGAAAGTCAAAAGTTTTGGTATGATAGTTATTCTTGGATGAAAGGTAAGTATCATAATGGAACACATCACAAATTGTTGTTAGATTTTGTAAACGAATTAATGGAAAAATAAATGTCACATATAGTAGCAAATCTACCACCAGTCAAGTGTTTCATTCGTAGAGAATTTCTGTATGACTTTGAAAAGGGCCACGGAGAACTTGAACCTTGTTGGTGGATCACAATCAAAAGCCAACGTAGCCAAGCATTTAGAATTGAATCGTATCTAAATCAATATGGTGCGTTATATGACAAACTACCATTACATGCTTTTTGTTGGAAACCTATAGAGGGTAAACCATATCCTTTAGATTTCTTACAATTGTGGAACAGCATGTCTTATGATATTACTGTGATTAAAAAAGCAATGATAGCTAATATGCGCTGTAAAATTAAAATGAAGGACGGATCTTGGTTAGGAGGAGAATATCTTTTTACAGTTGATTCCGCACATCCAGATTTTAACACGTTAGATTGTGGTCATAGTGAAGATGTTGAGGATCACAAATCTTTTAATTTTATTAAATGTGACAATGGACAATTTGCAGCACAACCAAATAATCGTATTGTTATATTGGAACCAGCATCTAATCCTAAAGAAATGAAAATACCAGATTTCAATGTTGCCACTACTAGATGGAATGTTGAAATGGATCCAAAATGGGATTACGGATTACCAGAAAATAAATGGAGAATGAACGAATGATAACTAAAACTAAATCTAACTTAACAGACAGCAGAGATGCGTTTAAACCATTCAACTATCCATGGGCATATGATGCCTGGTTGAAGCATGAACAAAGTCATTGGTTACACACAGAAGTACCGATGGCTGAAGATGTGAAAGACTGGAAGAATAAACTAACTAATGAAGAAAAACAATTTCTCACAAACATATTTCGATTCTTTACTCAAGGCGATATCGATGTTGCCGGTGGTTATGTTAACAATTATCTTCCTTATTTTCCTCAGCCTGAGATACGGATGATGTTAATGGGCTTTGCAGCTCGTGAAGCATTACACATTGCAGCCTATTCGCATTTAATTGAGACATTGGGATTACCTGATACAACATACAATCAATTCATGGAATATCAGGCAATGAGAGATAAACATGATTATGTTATGGACTTGTCTGCACAGAATACAACCAAAGAAAATACGGCCACACACATTGCTGTGTTCTCCGCATTTACAGAAGGTATGCAGTTGTTTAGTTCATTCATTATGTTGTTGAATTTCCCACGCACAGGTAAAATGAAGGGCATGGGTCAAATCGTTACATGGTCTATTGTTGATGAAACTATGCACGCTGAGAATATGATTAAATTGTTCCGTACATACATAGAAGAAAATAAAGAGATTTGGAATGATGATCTAAAGTCTCGCATATATACTATTGCAGAGAAAATGGTTGAATTAGAAGATAAATTCATTGACTTGGCATTTGAAATGGGTCCGATGGAAGGCCTATCAAATGAAGATGTTAAGAAATATATCAGATACATTGCTGATCGTAGATTGATTAGTCTTGGTCTAAAGGGTGTGTTTAAAGTTAAGAAGAATCCATTACCATGGGTTGAAGAAATGATTAACGCACCAACACATACTAATTTCTTTGAGAACAGAGCAACAGACTATGCCAAAGGTGCCCTATCGGGAGACTGGCATGATGTATGGGGTAAAGCCGCATGAAAAAACTTTTAATACTATCGTTGATGTTGATATCGTTGTCAGCATCAGCTCAACACCGTCATGGCCATTGGCACCATGGTGGTGGCAATCCATGGTTTTGGGTTGCACCAACTGTAATAGGCGGTGTAGTCGGATATGAGATTGCAAGACAACAGCAACCTGTGGTAATACAACAAATACCAACATGTGCGTCACCTGGAATACGTTGTAGTTATGAAATACAACCAATTCAAGTGCAACCAATTTGTTCAATATGGACTGAAGTGCAACATCCTGATGGGACAATAACTAGAACAAGAACATGCACACAATAAGAAAGATTATATGAAAAAATTACTAATTATCGCACTTTTAGTGCCTATCATTGCTTTTGCTCAAGGCAAACAAAAACCTGGCGTGACATATGATGCAATTCTAACAAGAGTTGTTGATGGTGATACAGTTGCGTTTCAAGCCAACTTTTTGCCTGAGCCCCTAAAGAAAGAATTAAGCATTCGTGTCTTTGGTGTTGATACACCTGAGAAAGGTCATCGTGCAATGTGCCCTAGTGAGGCTGCAAAAGGTGAGGCTGCAAGTGCATTCACTAAAGCTGCTGTAAATGCTTCTACAAAACGTCAAGTTATTCTAATGGATTGGGACAAATACGGTGGTCGTGTACTTGGTGATGTAATACTTGATGGTAAAAGCTTACGTCAGATGTTAATCACAGCTGGTCATGCTCGTGAGTATTATGGTGAGGCTAAACAAAGCTGGTGTAACTGATGGCGGCAATACATCATACATGTGAAGACTGTAATTCAGAATTCACAATCAAATACGATCCAGATATTTGCGATAGCGACCCATTACATTGCCCATTCTGCTCAGCATACATACTTGAATCAGAGGAGTATGATGATGAGGATGAATAGTGTGGCATTATAATGGTATTGAATTTACAGAAGACTTAATAGATAAATCATTTGGGTTTGTGTACTGTATCACAAACCTATCTAATGGTCGAAGATATATTGGTAAGAAACTATTTACCAAATCAGGCCGCAAGCAAACCAAAGGTAAGATTAAGAAAGTCCGTGTAACATCGGACTGGCTTGATTACTATGGGTCGAACAAAGAGTTACAGGAAGATGTAGTGAAGAACGGTGCAGATACATTTCACCGTGAGATACTACACCTGTGTGCCACTAGGTCTGAGTGCTCGTATAGAGAAACACAAGAGATATTCAATCGAGGTGCCTTGCTGACTGAGAATTATTACAATTCGTGGGTCACCTGTAAGATACACAAGGCACATGTTCTAGGCAAATTTTAAAGTCTACCCTCTAGATTGTTGCATTGCAATATAAAAGTGTATAAATACATTAGTAGAAACACTATTATCGTTTCTACTCATTCAAACACAATTTGGAGTCAACATGTTAAAGTTCTTACAAAGAATTTTTTATATCAAACCGCAATCACGGTTAGAACAATACCTTTCAACTAAGTCTATCACCGATTCTGGTCAACTAGAACAGTACATGCGTGATTACGAAAGACAAACACAGAAAGGATACATATGAAAATCGTTTTAATTAAAATTTATAAAGCATTTAAAGCTCTTGGTAGTTTCACTAAGGAATACCGAGAAACCAAATACGGTGCATACCGCACCGGCAAATAACCTATCGTCTAAGGAGATAAACCATGGCCAATTCTATTTTTACACCATTATACTTTGCAAACTATTTTGTAGATCAGATACAAGATGCAAAGAACAAGATCGTTGACACATTCGTGTTTGATGACAAAATCAAAAAATCTGTTAAAGATTTTGTTGAAGCACAACGTGAATTCACCAAACAAGTGAATCGTTCTACTAATGAAGTTGCTGAACTAACAGCAGTAACATTCAAAGAAACACTAGAGAAAACTGCTAAAACTGTCAAATCACTATAACGGTGAAGTTGTTTAGATAAAATCGTTCAAAGCATACATATCCTTAGAGTAGGTTTAAGGGTATATGCAAAAGAACAAAATACTTCCGTCGGCTAATTATATCAAACACGCAGTAAAAACTGTATCGTGGCAACCAATCATAAGAAATGGTTGGATTGTCAAATTCTCAGTATTTGATCATGGCTCAAGCATTCTATTGATGTTTGTTTCGAATCAAACTGGTCACACAATAATTCGAAACTTTACCAATGAGAACGATGCCGTTAATTTTATTAACTATGTCGTACAATTGGATCCCGCTGAATATATTTAATAGCATAAATACCTAAATAACATCAATAACCAATAACATGGTAGGAATTTTATGGCATTAACAAGAATCTACGGTAACTTAATATCAAGTGCTACTTTTACCGGTAATATATTTCAGGCACAGTCTATTACTGGTGACAAGATTGGGCTAACTGCTATTACTGGTAACTTAATATCTGCGGCCGCAATTACCGGCGACAAGATTGCATCCGCAACAATTGGTTCATCCAACCTAACATCAACTGGTGTTTCCTCTGGTTCATACGGTGGTACAGGAAATACAGTAAGTATAACCGTTGACTCACAGGGTAGGGTTACAGCGGCTGCAAATGTGGCTTCTGCTAGTCCCTCTGCCGCTACACCTACTGCATTGGGTACTGTGTATGGTAAGCAAACGACAAGTGGTGCATCTCCTCGCCTAACTGCACTTGGTTATAACGCAGGTGTGGCAACCACAGGGGCAAACAATGTTTTTGTAGGTGTTAGTGCTGGAGAGGCAAACGTCACTGGTACTGACAGTATTGCCATTGGTTATCAAGCCATGAAAAACTACAGCGGTGGAGATGGTTTAAACATTGCTATTGGTACAGCTGCACTATCTGCCGCAACTACTGGTAGTGTCTACTACAACATCGCAATTGGCCACGAAGCCCTGAGTTTAAACACTTCGGGCTATGGCAATATTGCCATGGGATATAGGGCTTTATACAACAACACATCGGGCAGATTTAGCACAGCCGTTGGATATGCCGCATTGAGGGCGTTGCAAACAGGCAATGACGGCTCAACCGCTGTTGGTTCAGACAGTTTATCAAATGTAACAACTGGCGTATACAACGTGGCCGTTGGCGGTAGTACAGGTGGCAGTATAAACACGGGCAGTTACAACACCCTAATGGGTTATGGTGCTTTAGGAGGGGGTTCTACATCTACTTCTTCTAACAATGTCGCTATTGGCTACAACGCAATGGCGACCGCAGGTATTAAAGGTAGTAATATTGCTATTGGAAGAGATGCTATGTACGCCCTCACTACAGGAACATACAATGTAGCAATTGGCCGTGATGCGCTTGTTCAGATCACGGATACGGTATACAACACAGCAGTGGGTTATCAAGCTGGATATGGAGCAAACACACAGGGCTATAACACTTACCTTGGCGCTTTTACAGGTTATACCGCTACTGCCGGAGAATATAACGTAGCAATTGGTTATGGATCTGGTTACAACATAACCACGGGCGATGGAAATATTTGTATTCATGATTATACAAGCCGTAGCTATGCGATTTTTAGTGTCACTTCTGAAAATGACCGAGTTGTTATGGGTCATAATTATATTACTAATGCTTACATTAAAGTTGCATGGACAATTACATCAGACGCTAGAGACAAGACAGACGTTACGCCATCAACTTACGGTTTAGACTTTGTGAATAAACTCAAGCCTGTTACTTTCAGATGGGATGAACGCACAAGTTACGAAAACAAAACTCCAGACGGAAGTAAAAAGAAACTTAAAACTCAACTTGGATTCTTGGCTCAAGACGTTATTGCGTTAGAAAAAGAGTTTGGTGCGGTTGCTAAAGACTTGTTGGTTGCTGATGATGAGCAAGAAGACAGTTTAAAAATTACAGAAACTAAGATGATTCCAGTCTTGGTTAAAGCAATTCAAGAACTCAAAGCAGAATTTGACGCATACAAATTAACTCATCCTTGAAAGAAACTTAAATGATTATTGATACTCAAACACCAGAACAAATTGCACAGTACTACTCTGCCGCAATGGATTGCGTAAACCTAATCAATGGTAGCAAACCAGAAGACATGACTGATGCTGAATGGGCTGATTGCCTAACACGCAACAAAGAACATTTAAAAATCATGTTGGCTAAAGACTATTGGACAACTGAAGACCTTGCACCACTACAGGCCGCAGCAGCATAACAGGAAGCCACTACCTGATATTAGTGGCATTTTATGAGGAAAAATCATGGGAAAAAATACAAAAACCCCTGTGACAATTGAAGGTACAAATTATTTTTTTGAAGATTTAACAGATAATCAAAAAATACTTTTTAATCATGTTATTGATTTGAATAGAAAAATAGATTCATCCAAATTCAATTTAGACCAACTTCAAGTCGGTAGAGATGCATTTTTAAATATGTTGAAAGCTGAGATGCAAATCAAAGCTGAAGAACCTATTTCTAATGTAAAGAAAATGAATCCAAAGAATCGTCAGATGAATTAATTAATTTTTGACTCTATAACAACCCGCTTCGGCGGGTTTTTTATTGGTATAAGTACATTATTACCATTATTATACT
>Ga0209400_1002651_pt1 | contig 13422 bp, 14 predicted proteins | sample M_130807_EF_Meta_FD_187313 | JGI IMG/M metagenome (GOLD analysis project Ga0209400, IMG submission 187313) | Freshwater microbial communities from Lake Montjoie, Canada to study carbon cycling - M_130807_EF_MetaG (SPAdes) (version 2) | ecosystem: Environmental > Aquatic > Freshwater > Lake... | reverse complement strand
CAGCAAGAGTCTGAGCATCAACATGGTGCCAAACTCTTCTACCGATACATTCGGCTACCAATAAATCTCGCTCACCGTAAATCTTGGCTAGCTTAGATCCAGATTCGGTGATTTCCAGATCACCATCCACTTCAGATAAGTACTCAAGTTCAAGTAGTACTTCGGTGATGCGGTCAAAAGTCTTAGCAACCTGATTAGTTCGAGATTCGATCTGCTTAATGATTGCCGCTGTTTCTCTTTCTAATTTGTACCAGCGCTCGCCCCATCTGGAATGTGCTTCACGATCCGGGCAACCGTGACATGGATGTGATCGTAACTCACGCTTTAGGTTGGTTATTCGAAGTTCTTGTTGACGCATTGTTTTTGTTTGACGAAGATCGTTTCGTCTGGCTTGTCGACCTGATTGAGCAATCTCACGCTCAAGATCACTTACTTGTCGTCTTAGGCGTGCGTATTCTCTAAAGTCTCCAACATGGCACTTCATGGATTCTTCGTACCCGTCAAGAGAAGCCTGTTTCTCTCTAATTCCTCTAGCCAGCCCCACTACAGAGCGGTCAGCTTGGAATTGTGCGAAAGAAGTTTCCAACACCTCGCGAGATCTCCTTTGCCCGAAAGCTTCAATTAGGTTTACTCCCATATTGAATGTCGGTCGGAAGGAAGAAACCAATGGGTAGGTCCGCTTAGATGCCAAACCTGCAACATATGTTGGGTCTAGATTGGCAGCCCATTGAATAACTGAGTGTCCTTCAACATCTATTCCACGTCTACCAGCGCGGCCAGTTAGCTGAGTGTACTCACCAGGAGTTATTTGAACCCGGCCCTCGCCATTGAATTTATCTAGTCTGTCCAGAACCACTGTTCTAGCCGGCATATTTATTCCCAGTGCCAGAGTCTCAGTTGCGAAAACAACCTTGACTAATTTTCTGAGGAACAGCTCTTCTACTACTTCCTTGAAAGCAGGCAGCAAACCAGCATGGTGGGCCGCTACTCCCCTCTCCAAAGCGCTCAACCACTCGAAGTAGCCAAGAGCTGCGAGATCTTCATCGGCTATGGAACCACATTTCTCTTCAGCGATGCGACGAATAATCTGCTTATCTTCAGGTTTAGTCAACCTGGTGCCTGATGCTAAAACTGCCTGCACAGCAGCTTCGCAACCTGCTCTCGAGAAGATAAAGAAGATTGCTGGAAGTAGATCGGCTTCATCCAAGAGATCAATAATCTCTGGCTTACTTGCCTTATAGATTCTTCCCATGTTTCGATCGGGAAAACCTTCATGACCTCTTCTACCGCGTATCGGCTTATTTATGGGCTGCCTTAGCTTGTTGGCATGGCGTTGAACAAGATCAACATTTACTCGGAGCTCTTTGTTGCTGTCATCAAATAATGGAATAAGTTCATCGCCGAAAAGTACATGTTGGTTCAGTGGAACTGGTCGCACTTCAGAAACAACTACTGCTGTTCCACCACGCACTTCATCAAGCCAAGCACCGAACTCCTCCGCGTTTGACACTGTGGCACTGAGTGAGACTACTTTCACATCCTTGGGTAGGTGCAGAATAACTTCTTCCCAAACCGCTCCCCTAAATCGATCAGCAAGATAGTGCACTTCATCCATAACTACGAAACCCAGGCGAATAAGTGAATTGGAGTTAGCGTAGATCATGTTTCTAAGCACTTCGGTTGTCATCACAAGAATCTGAGCATCGGAGTTGATGTTGGTGTCACCTGTTAGAAGTCCGACTTTGTCTGAGCCATACCTAGCTTTTAGTTCAGAATATTTCTGATTACTCAAAGCCTTTATTGGTGTTGTGTAAAAAACTTTTAGGTCATTCTCCACAGCAAGGTGGATTGCAAATTCTCCTACGATAGTCTTGCCAGCGCCGGTAGGTGCAGCAACCAAGACTCCATTACCCTCTGCTAAAGCTCGACAAGCCTGTAATTGAAAATCATCTAAAGGGAACTTTATTAACCTTAGAAAGCTCTCGACACTTGGAATAGCTTTATTTTGTTTGGCTCGAGCAAACCTCTCAGCAGGAGTTAGCTCTTCCATTAGCCGATGTCTCCTGGCTGATAGTTCTTGGCCAGGTCCAACTCTTCTTTATTTTTAGATCGCATAGCTCGACGTTTATCGTTAGCTAAAGCGATAGCGGCTGATAGATAGTAAAAAGCCAAAAGTGGAATCATTAGAAGGAACATTGATACCGGATCTGATACTGGAGTTGCTAAAGCTCCAATGAGAGAGATAATGAAAACGGCGGGACGCCAGCCACGAAGAATACCTCTACCACTCAAAGTTCCAATCGCGTTCAAAAGAACTAGCACAGCAGGTAAGACGAATGCCAGACCAAACACCAGAAGCACTCTCACTGTGAATAAGACATACTCTGAGGCATTGATCACGTTGGAGCTACCAGCAGGAGTAAAACCTAGAAGGCTGCGCACAAAACCTGGGAAAAGCACCCAACCAAAGTAAGCACCTCCTAAGAACAAAGGCGTGCTCGTCAGAGCAAAGAAAACAGTGAATTTGCGCTCTCTTTTTTTGAAGGCCGGTGCCACAAAAGCCCAAATCTGATACAGCCATATCGGACTGGTTAGAAAAAGCCCGATAAAGAACGCTACCTGCAGGTGTAAGTCAAAGGCGGAGACAACAGATGAAAAGTTTACGGTTGCATTAACATTGGCCTCTTTGGCCACCATAATTATTGGTTTTTGCAATTCGTTGAAAACAGGATCGAAAAGTTGCCAGCCCGCTAAAGTGCCAGCGAGTATGGCGATAGCAGATCGAAAAAGTCTTTTTCGGAATTCACGTAGGTGCCCTGAGAGTTTCATCCTCTTATCAGGGTTGCGGCGGGAAGCCATTAGTCTTTCTTGGGTTGTTCTTTCTCAGAACTCGCCTTCTTGTCCTCTTCGCGCTCATCGCCCAACTGCTTCATTTCTTTGCGGAAAATACGCATGGACTCGCCCAGGCTCTTTGCAAAACCAGGAAGTTTTGGAGCTCCCCAAATGATAAGCACAACAAGAATGATGAAACCTAGGTGCCAGCCTTCTAAACGCATCTCTAAACCTTACTTCCGGGAACGGGTCTTTTTGGATCCAGTATTCTCAAGCCTACGCTGTCTATCCAGCCTTGAGCGCTTGAGTGCACTTAGTTCAATCTTAAGGGTTTTTGATTTCTGAGAGATAGGGTCAATTGACCTTGAAATCCTTGAGTTGGCGGTCTTTAGTTTCAAGCCTGCATAGGCTAAGCCAGCAACAGTCGATACAGCCAAGAAGATCCAGATGGCAAGCATGAAAGTTTCCATTATTCTGCATCCTTAGGCGTGTTTGAGGATCGCTCCCCTAGGGCGTTTAGCGCAAAATCTCGCACACTCGCTCTAGCTACCTCTGGAGCTATTACTCTGGCAGCTCCACCGAATCTGGCAATAACTCGTCCCAGGTTATTTACATCGCCAACGCGAATCTTGAAGCTTTTCACGGTTGCACTGATGGAGATCGGCTCTTCAACTGGTTTGAAATCAAATATGAGTGAGTAGGCCTCTGGGTCAACCTCAAGGGTTACAACAGTATCTGATTCGGCTGCAGTGTAAATCTCATCACTCAACTCAACTCTTTGAGCTTCTGGGCTGATGGGTATTTCTGTGAGGATTGTGCTTCGCATTCTGTCTAACCTAAATGATCTAATCTCGGCATTTATCGGACAGTATGCTCGCAAATACATCAACTCACCGTGTGGATCAATCCGCAAAGGTTCAAGCAACCTATTTGTAGTGGTGACACCTTTTAGATTCAGATAGTCACAGGAGATTGACACTCCCTTGGCCATCGCTTCCCTAATCACAACAAGGCCTGAATCTCTTGAACCGGTATCAATCAGGACAGTACTGCGCTTGCCAGTTGAATCGTTCATAGCCAAAATCTTTTGTAACTCTTCAATTTCATTATTCTCAGCCAAACCGGGCAAGGAACTGAGATAAACCAAGCCGGCAGCTATTGCAGAAGCTTGACGTGGAGAGAGCCTAGGAACTTCGTCGACCACACCACGGTAGTTGTATTTGATGGACACAAAGCCATCGTTTAGGTCATCGTAGTTTACTTCGTAAGAGCCATCCAGATTTGACTTGAAAAGATCTGTGTAACTGATCATCCGAACAGCTTTGACTAGTTCTTTTTTAGAAACTTTGAAATGCTCAACCAGCTCATCAACCGTGTACTCTTCCCCATCTACCAGGAGTCCCGTTAGGGCAAGCATCAAATTGAATCGGTCGGTGTCGTCTAACTTGATTTCATCAGCCATGCAAATCCGCCACCTTTGCAAATCCTGCTCGAACTAACTCGAGTAACTCCTTTGGCTCTTGAACTTCAATTTGATCTGCATACTCCCGAAGCTGTTCGGCAAGAACGAAAATGTCGTGATAGTTCAGACTCAGTAGCCCTTCAGGTTCAGTTTCGCTTAGGTCTAATTCATATCTAAACCAAGCTTCACTATTTGGTCGCACTTTTATCAGCGCGACTTGATTGCGAGCATGCTCATTCAATTCTTGAACTGACTTTTCAACATCGCTCTGGTCTGGCGCTTCAAACTTTAGATTTTCTTTGCCCTCTTTGACGAAGACAACCTTGCTGACGATTCTTCGAAGCATGAAATTTCTAGCTTCATTACGAACCACATCAAAACCAAGCACCAACCAAGAATCATGAAACTTGCGCATCAGCCAAGGCTGTAAAGTTCTATTTTCAATCTCCCCCGAGTTAGGGTTTCGGTAATCGAACTGCACCACAAGTTGCTCAGCCACTGCATAATCTAAGTCTTTGTATGAAGGTTCGAAGGTGTGAATCCGAGGTGAAATGCCGATGATGTCTGAAGACTGACCAACAACTCCAAGCGCTCGCAGTTTAGTGATGGCTCGGCTTGCTTCAGTCGAGAGAGATCCACCTGCCCACGCTTCTGCCGCAAGGTTTAGTAAAGCCAGTTGCTTGGCAGTTAGTTTCACACTTTCAGGCCAAGAGAAGCTCTCACGTTTGATTCTGTATCTCGAGACTTGGTTGTTTTCATCTTCGTGTTTAGGGATATCTAATTCGATAATGATGCCAACTTCACGCAAGCTATCTTTATCTCTTTCGAATTTCCGGCCGAGACTTTCGTTGTCGCCACTCTCAACGTACTCATTGTCGTAGCCACGAACAGTCTGCAAAATTTGTTTCTTAGTAAGTCCCTCTTTGGCGTACAAAAGCGTGCAGGTAAGGCTGAATAACCTCTCGGGTTTACCAAGATCAAAGTCGTCTGCCGGTTTTGTCGCCATCGGCAAATTTACTTGTTGATACCTAGAACGTCTACTACGAAGATGAGAGTGGAATTAGGCGGGATTGAACCCTGGGCTTGATCTCCATAGCCTTCTGCTGGCGGAATAACTGCAATCACCTGAGATCCAACTGTGATGCCTTCGAGAGCTTTCACAAAGCCCTTGATAACACTTCCTTCAGCGATGGTTAGAGTTGCCGGGCTCATAGGAGTTTGCGGGTCTCTTGGCTCCCAAGAAGTGTCAAAAGGCTCGTCGATATTCTCTGACCAAACCCAACCGGTGTAGTGAAGAGTGACAGAGTCACCTTTCTTTATGACCTCGCCCTTACCAGTTATCAGAGTTGAGCGTTTGAATTCAGCAGGCTTATTGAAGCTTGGTTGAACCAGAGCCGGTTGTCCGGTCTTAGGAGTTAGCACCACCTGAGGGAAGCCAGCTTCTGGAGCGTTACTAGATCCATTGGCGTGTGGAAGATAGACCTTCCTCAACTTCAGAACGAAAAGTGAACCTTCAGGATCGGTAGCTGATACTGGAAGTGCGAAGGCAACTAGAGAACCCTGCTTCACTCCGCTTAGTGCATCACAGTAAACCTTGCTTTCTTTAGAATTAAAGACCTGTGAAGCTGAGTCGGTGCCATCAAATCTATTTGCAGCCAACTGTGCACCAGTAGTCGAGGAGAATACTGCGAAATCAATTGTGATTAGCTCATCACCGGTAAATGCCGGTCCGTTACCTTCAGAGATGATTTTGGTTTGAGCAGATTTGATGCCTGCCAAGGGAGCTTTGACGCCAGAGCCTGGCTGTGAGGTAGCAAACTCCACAGTCGGAACTTTATCTTTCTCAGCAGTTACCTTGACTGCGTCAATCTCTTTACCGCCCTTATTTGCTTCACAGGTAGCTTTTATCCCTTCGAAAGCGCGAACTTCAGGGCTTGCTGAAGACATACAACCGCTTAGAGATATAGCCAGTGCGGAGGAAATTAGGATGGCGGAGATTTTGGACACGATTTCAACTTTCTTCGGAATTTCTCCAGTTTACTCGGCGTTTTCTTCAAATCCTCTAAGCGTTGCCTGAGCAGCGTTGTTTGCAGAGCGAACTGATTTCCTCAATTTCTTTTCACTGACTGAGCGTTCGCCCATGTGTTCAGGGTTCCAAATAGCAAGATCTTCATCTTGGAACTCAGGTTTGTTTCGACGGCTAAAGCTCGGCAATACAGCGCCAGGAGCTAGTCTTCTGGCAGTTAGCAAGAACCCAGTGTGTCCACCCATGCGGTGCTCGGGTCTAACAGCTAGACCCTGTAAGTGCCAACCTCTAACCAAAGACTCAAACGCTTCAGGTTCAGCATAGTTTTCGCTAGACCTGATTTCTTCGGCAACCCTGGATAGCTGGGTCACTGTGGCGACATAGCAAACCAGTACTCCACCAGGGGCAAGGGCAGTAGAAACCTGTTCGATGCACTCCCAAGGAGCTAGCATGTCCAAAACTACTCGATCTATTGAGCCGGCCTCAATCTTCTTGGGCAGTTCTTCTTCAAGGCTGCCTACTAAAACATCCCAGTTGGAAGGACGAAGCCCGAACTGTGTGCTGACATTGGCCTGAGATATTTCGGCAAACTCACTGCGTCTTTCAAAGGAAGTTAGGTGCCCTTCTGAACCTATTGCTCGAAGCAAATACATACTCAGCGCTCCGGAACCGACTCCTGCTTCCACGACTCTAGCCCCAGGGAAAATATCTCCCATCGTCACTATGCTTGCTGCGTCCTTAGGATAAACAATCGCTGCTCCCCTAGGCATTGATAAAACGAAGTCGGTTAGCAGTGGGCGTAGGGCTAGGTATTCAACTCCTGCTTGATTTGAAATTACAGATCCATCTGGCTTGCCAATAATTTCATCGTGCAAGATGTCTCCCCGATGGGTGCCAAACTTTGCTCCGGCAACCAAAGTGATGGTGTTTAGTCGTCCCTTCGGCCCAGTTAGTTGCACACGCTCTCCCGCAACAAATGCTCCGCGGTGTTTTCTGGGCTTTTCACTCATCTAATTAGCTTTCTCAACTGTTTGAAAGTAACCCCGTCAAGGCTCTCCCAAAGCACACGGCCTGGTTTTTCAGGAATAGCAATGAAATTAGGAATACCGATTGCATATGTGCCGGCAGCTTCAGCTGAAGCTAACCCGGTTGACGAATCTTCAAAAGCTATGCAGTTTTTAGGTTCAAATCCCAACAGTGCTGCTGCCTTTTCGTAGGCCTCGGGATGAGGTTTACCTCGGGTTACATCGTCACCGGCAACAATTACATCAAAAGCATCAAAATCGATTGCATCCACAACTTGTTGCGCCATCCTGTGCAAAGACATGGTGACTAACGCAGTTTTAACCTTGTGCTTTCGAAGATCTTGCAGCAACTCCTTAGCTCCTGGTCGCCATGGCACAACCTTGGCCAATCTGCCCTGAACATGATCGGTGAGCCTGTCAACTATTTCACTTGTCTCAAGCGGGATGTTGGCTTTATCTTTTAATACCTTAGAAGACTCATCTAGGCTCAATCCGACAACCCCTAAGCCATCCTGCGCGGTCCAGGTGCCATTATGCTCGGCGGCTAGTGTTTGCTCACTCTCGAGCCAATACGGCTCAGAGTCGATGATTGTGCCATCCATGTCGAATAACACAGCGAATTTCGGGGAACGACCTAACATGATGTGAAAAGTCTAATCTGCTGGAATGAATTAGAGTTCTTATGTCCTTTGAACTGAAATGGTGATTGATTGAGCGAGACCTCAAATATTTTTAGCGGCAGAGTGCTGATTGTTGCTTTTGATGGCTGGACTGACGCAGGAGCTGCCTCAACCGGTGCCCTTTCATACCTTCGGGAGAAACTATCTGCTGAGCTATTGATGGCCATCGATGATCAGGATTATTTCGACTTACTTCGACAAAGACCGATAATCGTTCTAGACGAGAACGGTGAAAGAAACTTTGTCTGGCCGAGCATTGAACTATACGGCCCTGGCAGCCAAACACCTAAACAGGCTAAAGATCTAAACCTGTATTTCTTAACCGGCCAAGAACCTGCACTTCAGTGGCAGACAATAGTCAGCGAGATATTAGAAATTGTGGAAGACAGAGATATTCAGGCAGTGATCATGCTCGGATCTCTTGCAGCCGAGACTCCACACTCTAGACCAATCAAAATCTATAAGAACAGCCAGACTGCCGCTGTTCGAAATGCCTTTGGTGTTGAAAGAAGTAATTACGACGGACGAGCTGGCTTTCTGTCAGTGCTCGGACATGCCATTGAAAAAAGTGGTTTGCCAACTATTTCTATTTGGGCTGAAGTTCCCCACTACGTGGCATCAATGCCTAGTCCGAAGGCTGCTTTGGCGTTAGTAAATGATCTTGAAATTATGTTGGGTTTCACCGTCGATCACAAAGAATTAGTTGATGCAGCTTTTGAGTGGGAAAGATCTGTCGACAGTTTTGCCGAGGGTGATGAAGATCTGCTGAACTATATCGCTGGACTGGAACGCTCTAGGGACGAGGCTGAGGCTGAAGAGATGAGCACCGACCAGCTAGCTCTCGAGTTTGAGAAATTCTTGCGTCAAAACGAGGGTGACGCTGATAAGCCAAATTCTTAGGCAGTAATCCAGCCATTAGTAAGCATCACCAGCAAAAGAACTCCCACAACTAGTCGCCAAATCACAAATGGCATGAATGAACCTTTGTTCAAATATTTCAATAAGCCGGCAATAACGGCATAACCAACAACAAATGAGGTTGCTGTGGCAACCATGGTTCCAGCCAAAGCCTGCGAGTCTAGGTACTGGTAGCTATCTTTGAATTCGATCAATCCGCTGGCTAGAACCGCTGGGATTCCGATCAGAAAGCTGAACCTAGCTGCGGCGGCTCTGTTGAATCCTGCGAAAAGTCCAAAGCTTATGCTTGCCCCTGATCTTGAGATACCAGGGATAACCGCGAGTGCCTGACCAAAACCGAAACCAAGTGCTGATCTGAGGTTTACATCTTTGAGCTCTTTTTCTCTGGATCCATATCTGTCTGCTAAGAGAAGAATAATTCCAAAAAGAATCATCGTGAATGCAACTACCCAAAGGGTTCTAACGGTTTCCTGAATAAAACCTCTTAGTAGATAGCCAATGAGACCAACTGGAATTGATGCCATGATGACTAACCAAGACATTTTGTAATCTGCGTTTGATCTTGCTTGAGAATTGAACAGTCCCCTAAACCAAGCCTTCACCAACCTTGATATGTCTTTGGCGAAGTAAATCAAAACTGCCGCTTCAGTGCCTAGCTGGATAGTGGCAATAAAAGCAGTGGTAGCTGAATTCTTATCAGATAACCCTTTAACCTGCATTAATTCTGATGCTATTTGGACGTGGGCACTAGATGAAACTGGGAGAAATTCAGTTAGACCCTGAACAATTCCAAGAATGATGGCTTGGAAAAAATTCAAACCCAGTCCTCGTCGTCTTCGGCTAGTTCCATCGGAAGAACTTCAGCGAATTGGTCAGAGATGGCCTCTTCATAGTCCATGAATGCGCCTTTTAGATGCTCATATGCTGCACCTACCGCAGGGTCATCTGTCCCTCTGCCTGATGAGATGGCCTCGAAGTGCCTTTCAAGTGCTGCAACTAAACCATTTAATGTCTTGCGTGCGTCTTCAGCCATATAACAAAACTACTACTGCATTCAAGATTTGTCGCGAACTAGACTCAGAAGTCTTCCAAGGTATTCGTAGTAACATTTAGAACTGGTAATCAACTTGGATTATCAAACCTTATGTCCGGGTGGCGAAATGGTAGACGCGCTAGCTTGAGGTGCTAGTCCTCGCAAGGGGGTAGGGGTTCAAGTCCCCTTTCGGACACGTAGTTTGAGACAGCTACCACAAAGCCCTGATATTCAGTATCAGGGCTTTGTTCTTTTCTGAAACTTTTCACACTTTCAAAACTCTCAGGTAAAAAACAGAACACGTACGGCATAATGGAAGCAACAAGGCAATCTTTGGAGGGAAGGTTATGCGTCCATACAAAACTCTGGCCACATTGATTATTGCTCTGGGGTTGTTGACTTTCGGATCCGCACAGGCCACAACTCCCCCAGGTCGCTATGTTGCCCTTGCCATTCAAGACGTTGGCGGATACACGCTACGAGAATATGCTTTCTCGAGAACGCCAGCCGTTCTATACAGCGATGGTCTCTTGATTGTTCCTCAAAGAATCCAAACGTTGAGATATCCAGGACAATTTGTGACCGGTTTTCAGCAAAAGCGGGAACCAGCCTCAGTTTCAAGATTTTTAGCAGCTGCGCAAAAGCTCAATCTAACTGATCCTAAATTTGATTGGGGCATGCCTTGGATAGTTGACGTGCCGGATACGACTTTCATAAGCCAAATCTCTACCAAAGCTCCTCAAACCAGGCTGTCAATTTACGCACTGGGCTTTGACTCAGATGTCGAGCCGAAATCAAAACGAGATGCCCGTCTGGCAGCCGCTAAGTTCAGAGACAAGGTCGAATCCTTCAGCTCTGAGTTTATGTGGACTAAATCTAGACCAACTGTTTGGAAACCAACCAAGTGGCTTTACATGGCCGCTGTTGAATCAACCAAAGATTCTCAGATGAACCTTCACAAGTGGGTCGGTTCAAGTCCACTCAAGATGTCATTTGACTGCCAAGTCATGACCGACGCTGAAAACTCTAAGCTCAACTTCCTGTTGCCAAAATTGAACCAAGCATCAAGGTTTAGTTCCAACGGCAAGATTTGGCGTGTGACCGTGAGGCCGCTATTCCCGCACGAAACAGGTTGCCAGTCAATAATTAATTAGTTCCAGATGTAAACTTCTCAATAATGTCCCAACTCGATAATCCAGAACTTTCGCACGCCGCCCAGTATTCACTTGAAGTGGCGCGTGAGCGTATCGCTGGCAAAAAACTCTTCGTGCTAACTGGCGCTGGCCTTAGCACCGACTCTGGGATTCCTGATTACCGAGGTCAAGGCCGGGTGGCCAAGCACCCTATGACCTATGACACTTTTATGGGTTCACTTATCGCTCAGCAAAGATATTGGGCTAGAAGTTATGTCGGTTGGTCAAGAATCGCTGCTGCCCTTCCTAACCAAGGTCATTTAGCTTTAGCCAAAGCCGAGGCTAGTGGAAGTGTAAGCTACCTCGTAACTCAGAATGTTGACGGCTTGCATCAATCAGCAGGAAGTCAAAAGGTAATTGATCTGCACGGCAGATTAGATCAAGTTGTTTGCATGGGCTGCAAAACATCCATATCTAGAGTTGATATGGATACCCTGTTGCAAAAACTCAACCCTTCAATTTCGAAAGATGAATCAGTCGAATTCACTCCAGATGGCGACGCTGAAGTTGAAGGCACGGAAAACTTCGTAGTGCCCAGTTGCCCTACCTGCGGTGGAGTCTATAAACCAGACGTGGTCTTTTTTGGAGAATCAGTTCCTATTCCACGTGTCGAGCTTGCGCTGAGTCAATTAGCTGACTCCGAAGTTTTACTTATTGCCGGCACATCTCTAACAGTTAATTCCGGATATCGTTTTGCCAAGCAGGCTGCTTTGGCTCAGAAACCAATTGTGATAGTCAACATCGGTCCAACCAGGGCAGACTCGTTAGCCATTGCAAAGATTGAGGCTAATACATCATTTGCTCTGGAAAGGCTTTTCATTGACTGAAACTATTCTGGGATTGCTCCGCCATGGACAAACCGATTGGAACATTGATCTTCGATTGCAGGGCTCTAGCGATATCCCGCTAAATGACACGGGACGAGAACAGGCACTAACTGCTGGCAAATTCTTAGATAGCGATAGCTGGGATCTGATTCTCTCCTCTCCGCTGTCAAGAGCTAGAGACACAGCTGAGATTGTTGCGGCCGAACTCGGCAAGAAAGTAATCATCCTGCCAGAGCTTATCGAGAGATCCTTTGGCGTTGCCGAAGGTTTAGATCACACATCTTGGCGCAAGTTGTATGAGAGTGGCCAAGAAATTGAAGGACTGGAATCGCTGGAGGATCTTCGATACCGAACCCACTTGCTATTGTCACTTATTGCAGAAAACTACTCGGGTCAAAGAGTTCTTGCGGTCTCGCACGGAGCTTTCATCAGAAAAGTTTTGACGATTGTCACAAACGGAGAACTACCCCGCGAAGGTGAGCGTCTAAGCAATGCTTCGCTAAATACCTTCAGCCACCAAAATGGTACCTGGTCTATAACTGACTACAACCCGTTAGCTCTCGGAATCTAAGCGATCGAATTGTGCCAGTAGTGCCTGAGCTGAATTAGCCCAGTCAAAATTTTTCGCCTGTTGGACCCCAAGTTTAGATTTACTAAGCCACAGTTCACCTTCAAGCGATCTAATTTGGCTAGCCAACTCTTGTGGGCTATCCGCTTGGAAAAACAACCCAGCTTCACCAGCGACTTCTCTAAAAATATCTAAATCAGAAACTACCACTGGAGTTCCCGACTGCATAGCTTCCACCAGCGGGATTCCGAAACCTTCATCTTGGCTTGCTGTGACAAGTGCAAAAGATCCAGCTAGAAGATTTCGATACTCTTCATCAGAAACACCGTTGTGAAAAACTACTTTTGCCTGGGATTGAATGGCAAGTTCTTGCAGCTGGGCTTTACGAACAGGAGTGATTTTACTGAGCAAGTGAAGCTCAAAATCACTAAGCATTCCCACAGCTCTAATCAAAGTTTCAACGTTCTTATAAGGCATGAACGAACCAATATAAATCAACTTGCGATCTGCAGGTGCACCTGCTCTGGTAGCCGTGACAAGCTTGTCCGGGGCGTTGTATACAACAGTGACAGGTCTTTTTGTTAGGTGATGTTTCTGAATCAAAGCCTTGGTGGTTTCCGACACCGTGGCAACAGCATCAGCCCTGTTCAATAGCCAGCGCTGAGGCTGATAACTCAAGTGATAAGCTCGCCAGATACCTCGAATCAAAATGTTTAAATCTTGTGGTGGTTTGCGGTGGCGATAATAGATCAGGTCATGCAGGGTCAGTATTAGTTTGTACTTTCGACCAACACTTCCCATCAGTTGCATTGGCGAGAAAACTCTTTGCGCGCCAACTTTGTTTAGTTTTCTAGCTAT
>Ga0209400_1002648_pt1 | contig 13426 bp, 7 predicted proteins | sample M_130807_EF_Meta_FD_187313 | JGI IMG/M metagenome (GOLD analysis project Ga0209400, IMG submission 187313) | Freshwater microbial communities from Lake Montjoie, Canada to study carbon cycling - M_130807_EF_MetaG (SPAdes) (version 2) | ecosystem: Environmental > Aquatic > Freshwater > Lake... | reverse complement strand
GTTTGGACTTTGAAGGCCAATTCACTCTTGACTGTGACTGGTTCGGTGTTGGTATGCACTTCAACCAGGTCTATGTTCCATTTGGTCTAACCACCAACCTAACTTTCCACGCTTCGACTCCATCTGGTGCGCCACTTGCTTTCACCAAGGTAACTCTTCGCGCTAACAAGGGATACTCAAACTCAAATGCCGCTGTCAAGGTAAACGGCATCAAGGCAAGACCAGCTCCATCCAACGCATCCGATGGTGCAAACGTCTTTGCGAATACAGATGTAAATGGAAACGTGACATTTGTTGTTCAGTCACCGACTGACTGTGAAGCATACGGTGGTGTGCTTCCAGCAGCCCCTGCAAACGTTGGAGCAGATACTCCTAACGACAGAAACGCAGACCCTTCGACTGACTGTTACAGCCAGTTCCTTCCAAGCATCACCGGCGAGAAGACCGATGCCGCTGACTTCGTAGAACTTCACTACTTCGATTCCGCTGGTCTTGACTACTCAGCTGACTCAGCGAACGTTGACATTGTTGCTCCAACTTTGGATGACACAAACTCAATCGCTGGTGACGGTGTTGTTCAGACATACGCAGCTGTTGGCTCTAAGCAGGTCATGGTCTTCCAGGCTCTAAAGGGTGACGGAAGCTACGCACGTAACCGCGCTGTCACAGTTGTAATCAACAAGGCTAACTCTGCCGCGAATGCAAAGATTTCAGCTGGACTAATTGCTGTCACTGGGCTTGCAACGCTAACCCCAGCGGATTCAACAAAGACCACCCAGGACCAGCTAGTTCTAACTGGAACTACTGATGCTTTCGGAAACGTTGCATTCGTTGTTGCTAACTCAGACGTAACCGGAGAACCAACTCCTGCAACCAAGACCAGCCCAGTTCCAACCAGCGGGGCAGTATTTGCTAACTTCATGGCTTCTCTAGACGGTGTTGCTGGAACTGCTAAGACTGCTGAAGTTCACTACTTCAAGGCTGCTCCGGTTCTTGTGACATCAATCACTGCTGTTGCATCGGGTAGAAAGATCACAGTAACAATTAACAACGCGATTGGTAAGACTTCAACTATTTCTATTACAGGAAAAGCTAAGGTCACACTCAAGCCAACCGTTGCTAAGAAGGTACTAACATACACAGTAACCAAGGGCACCAAGAAGGTTGTTGTGACTGCCAACGGTAAGTCATTGACAAAGACATTTGTAATTAAATAAATCTCAGAGTTAAAAAGAACGGCTGTCCAAAAGGACAGCCGTTCTTTTCTTTAAAGAGTTAGTTGATTAGATCTGCTATTGAGTTCAGAATTTCGTTTGGTCTGAACGGATACTTGTTGATCTCTGCATCATCAGCAATACCGGTTAGGACTAGAACAGTGTGAAGACCTGCTTCGATACCGGCAACAATGTCAGTGTCCATACGGTCACCAATCATGCCTGTAGTTTCTGAGTGAGCATTGATCTTGTTCATAGCTGAACGGAACATCATTGGGTTTGGCTTACCAACGATGTATGGGTCTTTACCGGTTGCCTTAGTAATAAGTGCAGCAACAGAACCTGTTGCAGGTAAGACACCATCAGCACTAGGGCCGGTTGCATCTGGGTTGGTGGCAATAAACCTAGAACCGTTGTTAATCAATCTGATTGCTTTGGTCAGTGAATCGAAGTTGAAGTTACGAGTTTCACCCAACACTACATAGTCAGGGTTCACATCAGTCATCACATAGCCAATTTCGTGCATGGCTGTAGTAAGGCCTGCTTCTCCTAGAACAAATGCGGTTCCTTTTGGCTTTTGAGAGTGCAGGAAGTCTGCTGTTGCTAGAGCTGAGGTCCAGATAGCTTCCTCTGGAATGGCAAGCCCTGTTGCCTTGAGTCTTGCGGCAAGGTCTCTAGGGGTATAGATCGAGTTATTGGTTAGAACTAGGAACCTAAGCCCCTCTTCCTTCCACTGCTTGATTACATCAGCAGCTCCAGGGAGCGCTCTACCTTCGTGGACCAGCACACCGTCCATGTCGGTGAGCCAACATTCGATTCTTCTTCTTTCAGCCATAGTCTCAGTTTACCTTTAGCAAAGTTAGGCTTGAGTAGATGTCAGATAAAGAGCAGCCAAACAACCCCAGTCACGAGCTATCAACTTGGGGCGTTGGCCCTTGGCAGGGGGAATGGCCAGAAGGTGCTGAACTACCTGAGTCCATCTACGACACTGAGTTATTAACTAACGGGGACACTAGAAACGTAGTTGATAAATACCGTTACTGGAAGATGGCAGCCATTGTGGCTGACCTTGACCTCAAGAGACATCCTTTCCACGTCGCTATTGAGAACTGGCAACATGATCTAAACATCGGCTCAATAGTCAGAAACGCCAATGCTTTCCTGGCTCAAGAGGTTCACATCATTGGCAATAAGCGTTGGAACAGACGAGGAGCCATGGTAACCGACCGCTACCAGCACATCAGACACCATGAAACAGTCGAAGATTTCCTGTCCTGGGCTAAGTCAGAGAACCTACCAATCATCGCCATCGACAATGTCCCAGGCTGCCAAAAAATAGAGCTATTCAAGCTCCCCGAGAGCTGTGTTTTCCTATTTGGACAAGAAGGCCCAGGCCTTAGTGAACAAGCCATTGAAGCCAGTGATGTAGTACTAGAAATCACCCAGTTTGGCTCTACCAGGTCTATAAACGCCTCAGCTGCAGCTGCTATCACCATGCACGCATGGATACAGCAACACGTCTTCGGATAAAAAGAGATTCAGAGGAACCCTTTAATTCACTCCCCCCAAATTTCCTGAATTAGGCTTTGACGGACCATATTTCGATTTGGTTAAGTCATGAAGAAATCAAAAATAGCAAAATGCCCTGTTTCCATTAGGAGACTATAGTCATGGCAGATGGGAGGAAGTTTCCAATGGACCTAGGCGCAGGCGAACTCTATTTTGTAAGAGAAATTGATCCACAAACTAAGAAATACACAAAGTTTGTAAAAATAGGTTTGGTTCACGAAAAAGAAGGAAGAGACTCTCTCCACAGGCTTTCTGAACATCAAACAGGAAACCCTAGGACTTTGATCCTTCCTCCAGACAACTATTTTTCAAGTCCTGCCATCAATCGCGTTGAAGCGATGATGCACAAAGTGTTTGCACGCAATCGTGTTTCAGGTGAGTGGTTTGAATTTGAAACAGAGCGCGAAGTCCTCTCTGCAATCAAGAAAGCTAAAGCGCTATCAGCCGAAGTAGTTGCCCAAATTCCAACTTTCACCAAGGCAACCAAACTTGGGCAGTCTCAGGACAACGGTAAGACTATTAAAGCGACAGCTGTAGCGAAGGAACTAATTGAAGTTATTGCAGTTTCTCGAGCGAAGCGTTCGAGTCTTTTAGAAATTGCAGACCAAATATCTACAAAACTCAAATCTGCAATCAATGATGGAGCAAACGTCCAAGGCGCAGCAACAGAAGTTAAAGTGACTCGTAAAGGCAAATTCTTGCTAGACCTTCTAATAGAAGAAGACCCTAAGACATACAGAAAGTACTTGTTAACTTCTTTGTCAATGTCTGCAAGATTCACTCCAAAGGTGGCGAAGTTGAGCCTTGAAGAGTTAGATCTAAGTTTTCAAAAACTGGTTGAGCGACTTCATTCAAGAGTTAAGGAAGCTGGAAAAAAGGATTTCCAAGCCTTGAATCAGGTTCAGCTAATAATTACTGATGAAATAGCATCCTCTGAATGGGATGAAGAGTTTGCTTTGGCTGAGTTGAAAATTGCCTGTGGCAGAAACCAAGCTATTGAAGGCATTTGTACCTGGAAACGAAAGCTTGTTGAAAAAGAGACTTTCGATGAAAAGTCTTTCAAACTAGAGAATCCTAAAAAGTATGAGAAGTACCTAGAACAACCCAAAACCACCAGCTACATAAAAATTACTAAACGTAAGGTTTGAAAATGCGCAAATTAATCTCATTACTAGTTCCAGCGCTTCTCGTATCATCATTTTTCTCGAGCACTCCTGCGGAAGCTGCCACTGCTCCGCAAAGAGTAGTTGTTGAGGGTACTTTGTCAGCAGATTTTTATCATTCTTGTGCGGTGACGGTTGCTGGTTTGGTTCGCTGTTGGGGATACAACGGGGACGGCCAAACTGATGTTCCGTCGGATTTGGGTGTGGTCTCTCAGGTCAGTGCAGGTGCGCATCATTCTTGTGCGGTGACGGTTGCTGGTTTGGTTCGCTGTTGGGGAGCCAAATGGTACGGCCAAACTGATGTTCCGTCGGATTTGGGTGTGGTCTCGCAGGTCAGTGCAGGTCAGGATTTTTCTTGTGCGGTGACTGTTGCTGGTTTGGTTCGCTGTTGGGGATACAACGCGTGGAGGCAAACTGATGTTCCGTCGGATTTGGGTGTGGTCTCTCAGGTCAGTGCAGGTTATTTTCATTCTTGTGCGGTGACTGTTGCTGGTTTGGTTCGCTGTTGGGGATCCAACGATTCCGGCCAAACAGCTGTTCCGTCGGATTTGGGTGTGGTCTCTCAGGTCAGTGCAGGTTATTTTCATTCTTGTGCGGTGACTGTTGCTGGTTTGGTTCGCTGTTGGGGAAACAACTATCCCGGCCAAACAGCTGTTCCGTCGGATTTGGGTGTGGTCTCTCAGGTCAGTGCAGGTAGTAATTTTTCTTGTGCGGTGACTGTTGCTGGTTTGGTTCGCTGTTGGGGATACAACGCGTGGAGGAAAACTGATGTTCCGTCGGATTTGGGTGTGGTCTCTCAGGTCCGTGCAGGTATTAATTTTTCTTGTGCGATGACTGTTGCTGGTTTGGTTCGTTGTTGGGGAAACAACGATTTCGGCCAAACAGCTGTTCCGTCGGATTTGGGTGTCGCCTCTCAGGTCAGTGCAGGTGCGCATCATTCTTGTGCGGTGACGGTTGCTGGTTTGGTTCGCTGTTGGGGAGCCAACTGGTGGGGGCAAACAACCGTTCCGTCGGATTTGGGTGTGGTCTCTCAGGTCATTGCAGGCCCTAACCATTCTTGTGCGGTGACGGTTGCTGGTTTGGTTCGCTGTTGGGGAAACAACGAGTGGAGGCAAACTGATGTTCCGTCGGATTTGGGTGTGGTCTCGCAGGTCAGTGCAGGTCAGGATTTTTCTTGTGCGGTGACTGTTGCTGGTTTGGTTCGCTGTTGGGGATACAACGGGTGGGGGCAAACAACCGTTCCGTCGGATTTGGGTGTGGTCTCTCAGGTCAGTGCAGGTAAGGATTTTTCTTGTGCGGTGACGGTTGCTGGTTTGGTTCGCTGTTGGGGAAACAACTATCCCGGCCTAACAGCTGTTCCGTCGAATTTGGGTGCCGCCTCTCAGGTCAGTGCAGGTTATTATCATTCTTGTGCGGTGACGGTTGCTGGTTTGGTTCGCTGTTGGGGATCCAACGATTACGGCAAAACAGCTGTTCCGTCGGATTTGGGTGTGGTCTCGCAGGTCAGTGCAGGTGAGGATTTTTCTTGTGCGGTGACTGTTGCTGGGTTGGTTCGCTGTTGGGGATCCAACGATTCCGGCCAAACAGCTGTTCCGTCGGATTTGGGTGTGGTCTCTCAGGTCAGTGCAGGTTATTTTCATTTCTGTGCGGTGACGGTTGCTGGTTTGGTTCGCTGTTGGGGCCTCAACTGGGCCGGCCAAACTAGTGTTGATGACCCAATCGCTTCTCCTATTGAATTCAGGCAACCTAAAGTTTTGGATGTTGGAGCTATCGAAGGCGCAATCCTTGGAGAGACTAGTTCAGGTTCTTTGGTGCGAGCTGAATTTAATTCAGGCGAGGGCCAACTTTTCTACTATCAGTGGTATCGAGATGGACTTGCAATCTCAGGAGCGACACAATCTACCCACAAAATAACCGAAGATGATTTTGGGGCGGAGTTGAAGGTAGCGGTGATGCAGCGAAGCGCAAATAAAATCTACTTTGGTACAGCTTCTAGAATTGTCGAATATCCTTCTCTGATTTTCTCGCAGCCGACCATTAGTGGTGTGAACAGTGTAGGCAGTTTACTGACAGCTGAGGTTAGCAACTCAGATTCCGAATTTTACTTCTCATATCAGTGGCTTCGAAATGGTGAAGTCATTTCTGGCGCTACAGCAAGTCAGTATCGAGTGGGTTTGATGGATTTAGGTAAGGATCTGTCGGTAAGCGTTACTGGTTGGAAAGAGCGATTTAGTTCAACCACTCGCACAAGTAGCGTTACTGGAATATCGATGGTTATTCCTAATTCACCTTGTGCCGGAACTATAGATGCAACGTCCACATGGTTTGGAACAGCATCTCAACCGGGTATCTCTGGAAGTCCAGCATTCGGCCAGACCTTGAAAGGTTCTAACGGGGTATGGGCTTCAGGCACGAAGTTCTGTCTGTTTTGGATGGCTGATGGAGTAATTGTGCCAAAGGCAAGCACTTCAAGTCTGAAATTGGACGGAAGCACTGTTGGCAAATATGTTCAGTTTGTAGTTGTGGGAATCGATAAAAGCTCTAGAAGAGTGGCCAGGGTTAGTAATCCTGTGCTGATAACCAAAGCTAGTTTCACAAATATCAAGAGTCCAGTAGTAAAAGGTGTAGGTAAAGTGGGACTTAAATTAACTACTAGCAGCGCTTCCTGGGGCACTGGGACTTCCTACGGTTATCAGTGGCTGAGAGACTCAGAAGAAATCTTTGGAGCGACAACGAGCAGCTATATCCCAACTTCCTCTGATGTTGGCTTTAACTTGACTTTGAGAGTTTGCGGTTCTAGGCAGTACTTTGAGCAACTGTGTGTTGAAAGCATGCCACAAATTGTCTCTCTTGGAGCGATAAGTAAAGTTGGGCAAACCTCTATTCGCGGGACTTCCACTAATGTTGGCGCGACCTTGATGGGAAGTACCACTCAGTGGATGACTGGAGTTGAGCTTTCTTGGCAGTGGCTTGCCGACGGAGTTGAAATCAGAGCCGCAACCGCCAGCACATACACAATTGCACGATCAGATAGAGGTAAGACTCTTAGCCTTCGAGTGACTGGCGATGCTGATGGCTACCAAAGCGTTTCCAAGGTGGTCCAGTTCAAAAAGATCCCATAGGTGCGGGGCCTGATTTCGAAAGCCAGAATGTAGAGCTATCCAAGCTCCCCGAGAGCTGTGTTTTCCTGTTTGGACAAGAAGGCCCAGGCCTTAGTGAACAAGACATTGAAGCAAGTGATGTAGTACTAGAAATCACCCAGTTTGGCTCTACCAGGTCTATAAACGCCTCAGCTGCAGCTGCTATCACCATGCACGCATGGATACAGCAACACGTCTCTGGGTAAACTGAAATCGTCCCTATAAGGGCACACAATTTGGGAGGTGTAGATTGGGCAACATGCCTTCTAAACCAAAAACAAAGCGGGCGTTGATTGCCTATTTAGTCGAACCCAAGCTCACCCTTCGAGTAAAACTCAGCACTCTCGAATCCAATCTGCGAAAGGAAGCAGATTTGGGCTTTCAAGGTGTATTCCGGGTTCTAAGGAGTAGGCGGGTGATAATCCATAGTGAAGCCGGAGCTAGTCAGGCCGATCTGCCAATTAGGTCGCTCGCACTATATAAATTTTCTAAGGACATGTTCGTGCTACTAGCGGAGGTGGAACAAAAGGCAACCGTAACAGCTTGGAAAGATTTAGGAGACCCTTCACGCAAAGGGTTCCCAGAGCAGCTCTTCACTCAACTTCAGGGGCGATTGCAGTTTATAAAGGTCCCAGCCCCGATAATGTATCTAGTAGCTAATTTGAATCAAAGCCAAAGCCAACCCGAAATGTGGGCGACAAATAACTATGTAAGCACCCAGTTGGCAACTCGACTAGTTTTAACTGAAGCGGTCGAAAGACTTCTACTTCTGAGAGTTACCGATCTCTCTGTCGGAAACTATAACCTCGCAAAACTCAATAGAATTCTCCATGCAACGACCCAGTGGCATGCAGCTTGGAGCAGCTCTGGCCGCAACGTGCCAACATTAGTTGAATCATATGTAAAAAGCTACTCAAAAAATGTAGATTTCAATAAATACAAGGAGATCCTTAGACTAGCAAACAACAAAGAACAACGCAGGCTAGCGTGGGCATCCGGAACGGCAGTTGCGGTTGGTAACTTGGCGGCATCAACTATCCCAGTAGAGTGCTTCAAATGGGTCGCTTGGCCTGTATTTCTTCTAATTTTCATCACAATGTACTTGGCAAAACCCTTCACAAGGCTATAGACGGTTGAGGATGCGAACGGCAATGGGTTCAATGAGTAATAGCGAACATAAACGCAAAAGTAAATCTATGGAAGCGCTGAGAAGAAGCATCATAATCACCCTGACAGCGTTGAGTCTTGCACAGGGGATTCCAGCACAGGCAAGCGATGTCACAAATCACTTAGGTAACTCTTGGAGCGCTCTCAACATACCTGGCAACGTACCGGGGGCAGCTAACTGGAGAAAGATTTCGGTCAGTTCATCTGGGGGAGTAATTGCTGCAATCACAGGGGCCGGCGGACTTTATTTGTCCAGAGACTTCGGTGATAGCTGGCGAGCAGTAATCGAGGTCGGGTACTCAGATTTAGTCGACGTTGATGTTTCTCAAGACGGAAACACAATTACGGCTTACACCACTCGCCAGCTCTTTCAAAGTAACGATGCCGGTATAACTTGGATCGAGGCCGTTGGGACATTCGATGATCATGTCGGATGTCCTATTTTATTTCGTTGCATACCCAATTACCTAGAATCTTTTGAGGGGAATCTTGGGTCAGGCGCACCCCCAAACGTTACGAGTATGCTATTGCGGCCTGGTAAAATTTATGTTTCGAGCGAGACAACAGGCGGTAGTTGGAAGAGAAGCCTGAGCATCCAAGATTATTGGAATTGGACTGCGAAGGGTCAATCCGCTGATGGGACAAAACTATTTGCCGCCGCCGTGCAGTGGTCAAATCCAGGTCCTGCTAGCGTGCTCTATGTTTCGACCAACTCAGGGTCCTCTTTCTCAAAGGTTTCCTCAGTCCAGAATGCAGTGCTTGGCGCTATTAGCGAAGATGGCAGCACCTTGGTCGTGGCTAGTGAGAATGGAAGCATAAGCGTTTCAAGGGACATGGGGTTAACTTGGAATTCGAACGGCAGCCCAAATGAGGTTAATTGGAAATTCGAATCGAGTGTTGACGGAACCAAACTTTTCGCGACAGGTCAAGGCATTTTTGAATCACGTGATTCGGGAAAGACATGGAAACTGATTGTTATTCCAGAGGTAATGTTCTATGGCGGGCTGACCTGCAACGAGAATTGCACTTCAGTATTGGTATCTGGTCGTGTGGCCGACGAGTGGCAAATATTTGAATCTAATGATGGGGGGCAAAACTGGAATGTTTTGCAAAATGTCCCAAAATGGTTCGGACTAGGTGGAAAGTTAGCCGTGAGTCTAGACGGAACAGTCATAATCGCAGCAACTGACGACAAGCTTGCAACATCATCTGATGGCGGTGCCAATTGGACTACTGCGGATATCTACACTCAGGGCTGCAACTACCCACCTGTTATTAGCGCAGACGGTAGCTCAGCTGTGCTTCTTAATTGTCTTGGTGAGATGTACACAAGTCGGGACGAAGGTGTGCACTGGGTGGCGACACCTTTTCCAACAAATAGCCTTACCTCGATCGCTTATTCCGAAACTTTACTAATTGCAGCAACGCCAAAGTCGATTTACACGTCAAATGATTTTGGTCTTTCATGGCAGATTAAACTAACCAGCCCAGACAATATCTCTGGACAAAACGAGAGCACATTTCACAGTGTTGCCGTTAGCTCCGATGGGCGGGCCATAATTCTAGATCAAACTGGCCCAACCGTAATAATCTCCTATGATCAGGGTGCCACATGGGCTGTTCTGCATGATTTTTCAATAGAATCTGGATACGACGGTGACTTAGACATAGGGTACCCCTACAGTTTCTGGCTGAACAGAGACGGCACAGAGGGAATCATCTGCAGGAGATTTGGGACGTGCTGGCTTTATTCACCTACTCCTTTAGTTGTGGGTTCTGGCGTCGTAGGTACTTTATTGACTGTGAATCCTGGAACTTGGGATTCTGGTGTTCAACTTTTCTATCAGTGGTTGAAGAATGGAACCCCTATTGTTGGGGAGGTTGGGTCTGAGTATCTTGTTGCTCCATCTGATTTGACTTCTATGATTTCGGTCAGTGTCTTAGGAGTCAGATCAGGGGTTGAGCCTGTGCGTAGGCTTAGTGGAGCGGTGAGTGTCACCGCAGGGACAATGGTTTTATCTCCTAATCCTTTGATCGTGGGTTCTGGCGCGGTTGGTACTTCGCTGTCTGTTAACCCGGGCTCTTGGGATTCTGGGGTTGCGTTGTCTTATCAGTGGTTAAAGAATGGGTCTCCAATTGTTGGGAAGGTTGGGTCTGAGTATCTTGTGTCTGCTTCAGACTTTGGGTCTTCTATCAGTGTGAGTGTGTCAGGATCTCGTGTGGGGTATTCACCTGCTGAGAGGGTTAGCTCACCTTTGCCTGTAGTTGCGGGTACTCTTTCTCTCACTCCCGCGCCGGTTGTTGTTGGTTCTGGTGTTGTTGGTACTTCGCTGTCTGTTAACCCAGGTTCTTGGGATCCTGGTGTTGCGTTGTCTTATCAGTGGTTAAAGAATGGGTCTCCAATTGTTGGGAAGGTTGGGTCTGAGTATCTTGTGTCTGCTTCAGACTTTGGGTCTTCTATCAGTGTGAGTGTGTCAGGATCTCGTGTGGGGTATTCACCTGCTGAGAGGGTTAGCTCACCTTTGCCTGTAGTTGCGGGTACTCTTTCTCTCACTCCCGCGCCGGTTGTTGTTGGTTCTGGTGTTGTTGGTACTTCGCTGTCTGTTAACCCAGGTTCTTGGGATCCTGGTGTTGCGTTGTCTTATCAGTGGTTAAAGAATGGGTCTCCAATTGTTGGGAAGGTTGGGTCTGAGTATCTTGTGTCTGCTTCAGACTATGGATCTGCTATCAGTGTGAGAGTGTCAGGAAGCAAGGCAGGTTACCTAGCGGCCTCACAAAACAGCCTTGCAGTGTCGGTAACACCAATGGTCATGAAGAATCAAGTAAAACCTAAGATTTCTGGGGTGGCAAAGGCGGGAAGTACCCTGAAAGCAATTACTTCAAAGTGGGCACCAAATGCCCAGATTACGTACAACTGGACTCTAGATGGCCGTCAAATATCTGGAGCAAATCGCCAGACATTGAAGTTGCTGCCAAGCTACAAAAAGAAGCTTGTAAGTGTTGTGGTGACACAAAGTTGCCAGGGTTGCAAGGTAGCAAAACAGACATCTGCGTCCGTAAGAGTCTCATAACCTTTGAGAGCATCTAGTAACTCAAACCAGAGTCTCACCTTGAGTGGTTCTCGAGTTGCCTGCATAGATTGATACACTGTGACTGTTCCTATTAGGACACAAACGGCTCAGGCGGGTTCATGAAAAAGCCGAACAAGGATTCTGTCGCAAACGCAGCAAAGATCGCACTTAGCTGGGCTAAGGAAACAGCGGGAAAAGCTAAGGACAAAAGCCGCGAGGGGCTAGATCGTGCTTTTGAAGTCAAGCGGCCCTTTGCAGTTGCAGCTCTAGAGCAACTGCGGGCAGACAATCCAAAAGCAACTCCAGCAAAGATTCAGAAGATGCTGGATGAAGAACTCATGGCTTTGGAGGCAGAACATGACAGCACCTCCGGAGATTTCGCATCAGCGGTTTCTATGTATGTATTTACTTCTCTTGAACTTCACGATGTCGATGCAGAAGCAGAGTCAAAGCATCAGAAAATGATTGATCTGATGGTTGTTCTAGACAGTACTGCAGTGAAAGTAGCCCGAAAAGCCGTTGGCATCGCAGCAACCGTTGTGATGTTTCTTCCACAGGGCAAGGCAGTAAAAGGCGTTGCAGTAGCCAAGAAAGCAATTGCTGGTGCAGCAGTAGCAAAAGGCGTTCTGGCTAGCAAGAAGGCTGAGAGCCGAGTGGCCAAGACCATTATTGAGCGAACCGCCAAGACCTTGGGCCCAGCCCCAAAGGCGTGGCGAGATTAGTAATCCAAGCTGTGCAAGCTCTCGGCGCGAGGGCTTGCACAGCTTCATAAAGTAAAATAAAGAGGTACCTCCATCTCTAAAGAAATGAGATTGCCATGCCTGCATTTGTGATCGTAGGAGCTCAGTGGGGCGATGAAGGCAAGGGTAAAGCTACTGACCTTTTGGCTGAACACATTCAATATGTTGTTAAGTTCAATGGTGGAAACAACGCAGGTCACACCGTTGTTATCGGTGATGAGAAATATGCGCTTCATTTACTTCCTTCAGGTATTTTGACTCCTGGAGTGATTCCAGTTATCTCTAACGGTGTCGTTATCGATCTACATGTTCTGTTCGAAGAACTTGATGCTTTGAATGCAAGAGGCATTGACACTAGTCGTCTACGTATCTCTGCAAATTCACACGTCATTACTCCTTATCACGTGTCACTTGATAAGACTGCTGAACGATTCTTGGGTAAGAGGGCGATTGGAACAACTGGTCGAGGTATTGGTCCAACATACGCGGACAAGATCAACCGCGTTGGTATTCGCATTCAAGACTTGTTTGATGAATCAATTCTTCGTCAAAAGGTTGAAGCCGCACTAGTTCAAAAGAACCAGTTGCTAAGTAAGGTTTATAACCGTGCTGCTATACGAGTTGAAGAAGTTGTTACTGAACTGCTTTCATACACAGAGCGTCTTTCGCCGTATGTTGCAGACACAGCACTAGAACTACACCAAGCTATTGAAGCTGGTAAGAATGTTCTGTTTGAAGGTGGCCAGGCAACAATGCTAGATGTCGATCATGGAACTTACCCGTTCGTTACTTCATCTAATGCAACCGCCGGTGGTGCTGCAACTGGTTCTGGTATTGGTCCTGGGCTATTCCAGAACGTAATTGGAATTGTTAAGGCATACACAACTCGTGTTGGAGCGGGTCCATTCCCAACAGAACTGTTTGACGAGTGGGGCGAACTACTTCGTAAGACTGGTCACGAGTATGGAACTACTACTGGTCGCCCACGTCGCTGTGGTTGGTATGACGCTCCGATTGCGCGTTATTCAGCACGCATAAACGGACTAACTGACTTTGTTCTAACCAAATTGGATGTTCTTACTGGCATCAAAGAGATTCCTGTTTGTGTGGCCTATGAAGTTGACGGCAAGAGAGTTGAAGAAGTTCCTGTTTCACAATCTGACTTCCACCACGCTATTCCGATCTATGAGAACTTCCCAGGCTGGGATGAAGACATCACCGGATGCCGAACATTCGAAGAACTACCTAAGAATGCTCAGGATTATGTCAGAGCACTTGAGAAGATGAGCAACTGCAGAATCTCAGCTATTGGTGTTGGACCTGCTCGCGATGCAACTATCGTGATGCACGACATGCTTGGCT
>Ga0209400_1002647_pt1 | contig 13432 bp, 16 predicted proteins | sample M_130807_EF_Meta_FD_187313 | JGI IMG/M metagenome (GOLD analysis project Ga0209400, IMG submission 187313) | Freshwater microbial communities from Lake Montjoie, Canada to study carbon cycling - M_130807_EF_MetaG (SPAdes) (version 2) | ecosystem: Environmental > Aquatic > Freshwater > Lake... | reverse complement strand
GTGCTTGCATCTGCCACCTCTTTTTTGAGTGAAATTTAAAAACCGTACTTAGACCTATGGGACGCCCTAAAAACACCGCCATCCATGCACAAGCCGCCGCTGCCGGCGTCGGTCTGCGCCAAGCTCGGCGCCAGCTTGAAAAGCAGGCGGCCGCAAACCCGCCCAAAGCACTCGAGGCGATCGATGGCGTTGGTCTGGACGGTGAAATCGATCGACTGGAATCACTGGCCGCCACCCTGGGCGAAGCGGCCAAGCAGGCGACCGGCCCGGAGCGGTCGGCATTAATCAGCGATTACACCCGAGTAGTGGAGGCGCTCCGCAAAATGAAGGGCGATCGGCCAGACATCAACGAAGCTGAAGGAAAAATGGTGCCTGTGGATGAGGCCGACAAGCTGCTGGCCGCCCGGGACAACGCGCTGATTCCGCTGCTGAAGGGGATGGCAAAACGGCTGGCACCGATCTGCGCCAACCGCCCGGCGGCCGAGGTGCAGGCGGAGGTCGAGAACGAGGTGGGGCAGATCATGAGGCAGGTGGAATCGGCGTTGTGACGAAAGCACAAACCGAACTACGCCGGCGAGAAAAGGCCCGCTGGCATTATGAGAAGCCGCCGTCCGTGATTGAATGGGCGGAACGGAACATCCAACTGGACAGCCGGATCACGGCTCGGCCTGGGCTGTACTCCACGGCCAACTCGCCCTACGTCCGGGGCGTGCTCGAAGCGCTGGCGGATCCGGGCGTGCATACGGTCTGCCTGTGTTGGGGATCACAGACAGGCAAGACGCTGACGCTGGCGGTGTGGTTGGCGTACAGGATCGCCAACGATCCAGCGCCGTCACTGCTGGTCATGCCAAACGCGGATTTGGCGCGGTCATATTCCAAGACTCGACTGGTGCCCATCTTTGAAAAATGCAAGCCGGTCAAAGCGCTGTTTCCTTACGACAGCGACGACTTTGCAAATCTCGAAATGCAATTTCTTAGTTGTACGTTAAATCTTACTGGCAGTAACAGTCCGGCCTCTATTAGCAGTCGTCCTTGTTGCATAGCAATTTTGGATGAATTGGATAAGTTTGCGCCACCGACCGACAAAGAAAGTTCTGCTATGTCGCTATGCCTAGAACGCACAAAGGCATTTCCATCACGCAAACACGTTCTGACCAGCACGCCCACACTCAGCACCGGCGACATATGGACGAACTATCTGGCCGGATCTCAAGAGACCTATCACGTCCCATGCCCGGCCTGCAACGAAGCGCAGGCGATGGAATTTGGACAGGTGCGATGGGACGACGCAGCCCGGGACGCGAACGGAAAGTGGGACATGAAAAAGGTGGGAGAGACAGCCCGGTATCACTGCACAAAATGCGATCACCCGTGGACGGAAGGCGAACGGCGCAAGGCAATCGATCATGGGAAGTGGGTGGCCAACAATCCAAACGCCGAGCCGGGCCGGCGTAGCTTCCGGCTGCCGTCGTACTATTCACTGAGCGTCACGATCGCCGACTGCGCCAAAAAGTTTCTGACGGAAAAACATTATCTGCACGGATTGCAGGGGTTCGTGAACGGGTGGAGCGCTTTACCCTGGGAAGATCAGTTCGACGACGACAAGACTGTGGACATTCCAGCGGGCGCTTTTGCGAAAAGGCAATCATGGGAAACGGAACATATAAAACTTGCGGCCATAGATAGACAGATCGACGAATACTGGTTCGTCGTGCGTGCGTTCGCCAGGGACGGATCGAGTCGGCTGATTGAAGAAGGGCGACGCCGAACGATTGAGGACGTGGCGCAAACACTCCACGAGCTCGGTGTGGATCCAAGGCATGTCTGCATCGACTCAGGGTTTGAAGCGCAAGACACCTACCGGATCGCGGCCCGCTACAAGTTCACGGCATTGAAGGGTGAAGAGCGCCCATTTTATTGGATCGAAACTCCACGCGGTCGGATGAAGTCCGTGCATAGCGCAACGCAACCCACGGACGCCGGCTGTATGCTAATCCTGCTTAGCTCACCGGCCTGTCAGGATTTGCTGGCATGGTTACGCCGCGGGCAGGGGCCGCTGTGGGAAGTGGCTCACGACGTTTCACCACAATACAAAGAACACATGAGCTCCCACAAAAAGATCCACCGTATCAATCGAAAGACCGGCAAGGATCTTTACGAATGGGTGCGAATCAAAAGCCGTCAGGATCACTTGTATGACTGCGAGACCTATCTGGCCGGCTTTGCCGTGTATGGGAAAATCATCAGGCCGACAGCCGCTCTCGATGAAGAATCGTTGACACCCACGGGCGAGTGATGGCCATTTCCCGCAGACTTACTCGGGCCGTCGCTACCAACTACCTGGCACAAGCCTCCGGGGTTACAGCGACAGCGCTGACCAATCTGGCGGCCGACAGAAACTCGGCCATGACCGGCGCAGCTTCCGGGCGTGCTTTGGTGGGAACGTCGGCGGGCGGACAATCCGCCAGTTTTCAAATCGACTTGAAACCCACCGAACGCGTCGAACTGTTTCAGGCTGCCATTGATTATCTAAACGGCGTGCAAGTCACACGCACCAGCGCTTCGTTCTCCTACATTCTGGACAGCTAATCATGGCGAAAAAAGTCTCACTCGTGGCCCGGATGGGTGCAGGGATCAAAGCGTTCGGTGCAGGATTTGGCGCTGGCATCAGCACGTTCCAACCTTACGAGGGCGCAGGGTTTTCACGTAAACGGCCCGTCATTTACGGAGCGCACGCCCGCGATTCACGCCTCGATCTAAACGAAGCGACCCGGACGGAACTTCTCAAACTTGCGCGGCACATGTACCGCAACGTCGGTCTGATCAAAGGAGCGGTGGACTCAATCGCCACCTATTCGATCGGGCCCGGACTGCGCCCACAATATCGCGGGAACGATCAGGAATTCGGAAGACTCTGTGAGGAATACTGGCGGGACATGGTTGCGCCATCACCGGAAGTTACCGGCCGGATGACTTGGACGGACATGCTGCTGACGCTTTCACGATCGATCGACGTGGACGGCGACGTGTTCGTCGTCATGACTGAAAAGGGGAAACTGCAAATCGTCGAAGGTCACCGGGTATGCGAAGGCGACGACTACGGAACAGCCGACGGCGTGTTCCTCGGAAAGCTCGGAGAGCCCACCGCCTACCTGATCCAGACAGGCGAACTGTACCGGAAGCTCGGGGCGGAAACGGTCATTCACCTGATGGAACTGGAACGGCCCGATCAGATCCGCGGAGGATCCTCGCTGGCCCGTGCGTTGAATCACGTCCGGGATCTGAAGATGTTGGGTGAATTCGAAAAGGATGCGCTGAAACTTCAGGGCTCGATTGCCGCTGTCATCACGACAAACGAAGGCGATGAGTTGGCCGGGCAGGGTGGATTTTTTGGAACCGTGCAGGCGCAGGACACTGGCGAAAGCACAATCGCCCGCGAGGAAATCACAAGCTCGGCCACGATCCCCCGGCTGGCCCCTGGCGAAAAGATTGAGATGGTCGGGCCGAACCGGCCGCACGCTGGCTTTGAACCGTTCGCCAAGTTCCTGATCCGTGACGTGGCGATGGGGCTGGGACTTCCGGTGGAATTCGTTTATGACCCGGCCAGCGTTGGCGGCGCAGGAATGCGGTTCATCGTGGCCAAAGCGCAGCGCCGTTTTGAACAGCGGCAGCGCCTACTGATCGACAGATTCTGCAATCGGGCGTGGAGGTACTTCATCGGCGGAGCGATTGCGAACGGCGACCTTCCTGCCGTCGAAGACTACGCAAAGGTAACATGGCAGACTCCGAAGTCGCTGACCGTGGACGCCGGCCGGGAGGCACAGCAGGCGCGGGAAGACTACAAAGCCGGGCTGTCCTCGCTTCAGGACTACTTTGGGGAACTTGGACAGGACTGGGAAGAACAGGTCAGACAGATCGCAAAGGAACGGGAATTCATCGCATCCATCGGGACGGTGACTCCACAGACCGACGTGGCGGCTCCGGTCCAAGCAGTCAAAGAAGCTCCGGCCATCGACGAACCCACTCCGGTGAATCCTGAAAAGGATCCGAACGCAGGCCCGGACGCGGAGCTGTCGGCCGTGGTCGAACTGAACATGCCCGATCCCAAACTAGGCGAAAACGAATCCGCTTTCATGGATAGGTGCATGACAGAAACCAGCATGATTAAAGAATATCCCGATCAGGATAAACGGCAGGCGGCGTGCAAACTACGTTTTACGTCAAAGACAGATCTGAAAGCGAAGGTTGAACTGGATCTACCCACACAGAATCCTGGCGAAAGTGACGACAACTTCATGGGCCGGTGTATGGGCAATCCGGCGATGAACAAGGAATTCCCTGACGCGGCACAACGGACGGCCGTGTGCGTTCGGCAGATGAAACTTTCCGCTAAGCCACAGACAGAATCCTTCACGATGAAAGACGATCCTGACTTTAGCCTGTCAGCCAAGGAACTCGATATGGTGGCAAAGGCCGTCGGGATTGGCGTAAAAAAAAAGAAAAAATTGAATTAGCCAAACCCACCGCCGGCATGATTGCCGAGGCCAAGCGCGGGCTGGAATGGCGCAAGAAACACAAACGCGGCGGAACACTTGTCGGCGTTGCAAGGGCGAGAGACATCATCAACAATGTGGACTTTCCAGATTCGACCATCGCTCGAATGCACAGTTACTTCTCAAGACATGAAGTCGATAAGAAGGGCAGAGGATTCAGCCCAGGTGAGCAGGGATTCCCATCAGCCGGTAGAATAGCTTGGGCGCTATGGGGAGGGGATGCTGGTCAGACATGGGCGGCCGCACAAATGAGGCGAATTAACCGCGAAGAATAATTGACACGCGTTGGCCTGCATGGCCAATAAACTCTCAAACGTTTCCATTCTTACGATCGGCGAGGCCAAGGGCCACAATCTGCTGATCGATCAAAAGTCGCTCGAGCAGGCGCTCGAAGTCGCGAATTCCATGAAGCGGATCAAGGTGACCATGGGCCACGGAGCCGAGGTGTCCGGGATCCTTGGTTATATCGACGGTTTCAGGATTGAAGGCGAACGACTGATGGGCGACCTGACTCTGTTCAACACCAACGAAGCACAGTTCGTTCAGCACTTGGCGCAGGTACTCCCGGAGGGGTTCGGCCTATCCCTTACGTTCAGCGGCGTCCCGGAAGAAATCGGCGGAGATCGTTTCGCCAGGGTAACCGAGATCTACGACATCAGCGTGGTGAGTACTCCGGCCGCCAACCCCGCCGGAATGTTTTCTGCATTTACAGCAGTTGACATGAAAAAACTGCAAATGAACGAAGCGTCTGTCGAAGTGAAGAAAGAGGAGATCGCGCCGGCCGTCGTGGCCGAGGTCGCAGCTCCTTACGTTGAAGCTCCCGTTGTCGAAGTCAAAGCCGAGCTGGCCGAAATGCCTGCCGATAAACCTGCCGACAAGCCCGAGGAAAAAATGGCCGAACCTACTTTGACCGACATCGCCGGAATGCTGGCCGAACTGCTCGCGCTGATGAAAGCCGACGCGACTCAGGACGTGACCGAGGCTCCTGAAGTTCCCGCCGAAGACATGGCCAAAAAGCCAATGCCTTCAGAGATGAGCGCCAAGTCCGACGAGAAGGCCGATAAGGCCGTGACCACTTTGGAAAAAGCCAAGGCCGACGCTGCTGGTGCAGTGGCGGTTCCCGCTGAATCGAGCCAACCGCTCGGCCGGGCTGAAATCCTCAATCAATTCAACGCGGAAAAGTCTCCGACCCGTCGGTCGGAACTGCTCCGCAAACTCGGACTGTAATCCAGTCCACTAGGAGAAACTAACATGGCCAACTCAATCGGAACGACGAATGCCAATGTAATCGCTCAGAGGGCTCTCGAGATCCTCGTGGCGGATTACAGCTTCCTGAGAAACTCCGTCACGGATTTCAGCAGCGAAGCGGCAAAATACAACGCCTCGATCTACACCCACCGCATCTCTGCGACAACCGCCCAGGACTACTCGCAGGCCAACGGCTACGTGGCGACTGCTACCACACAAACCGATGTTCAGATCACCCTGAACAAGTTCAAACACGTTTCCTACGCTGTGGACGATCAAGAGCGCACCAGCTCCAACATCAACCTGATCGAACGGTTCGCCGGTGCGGCCGCTCACGCTCTCGGGTTGCAAATGGTCGGTGACTTGCTCGCGCTCGTCACTTCCAGCAGCTTCACCTCCGCGCTCACGCAGAGCTCGGCAACCTTCAGCTACGCCTCTGTGGTGTCGGCTGGAATCACCCTCAACAACGCAAACGTTCCCCAGAACGATCGGTACGCGGTTCTCGCCCCTTCGTTCTATGGCCGTCTCTTAAATGATTCGACCATTGTGGCGAATGCGCAGATCAGCGGTGAACAATCCCGCACGGCCGGCATCGGATCTGTCGCTGGGTTCAACATAAACCTCTATAGCGCTGTGCCCCAAAACAGCATCACCCTCGGCGGCTTCTTTGCCCAACGTGAAGCGCTCTTGATTGCAGCCCGCGTTCCCGAAGTCCCAACTGGCGTCCCGATCCCCGGCGACATCAGCGTGGTGACGGAACCCCGCACTGGCCTGTCGGTTCAGGTTCGCGAGAACTACGACGTGGTCAAAGGGTTGCTCCAACGCACCTACGCGCTGATCTACGGCGTGAAGGCCGGCGAGACCAACAGCCTCGTGCGTATCAACGGTAGCTAATTCACTCGGGGAGGGCGGTGGGCTGAAAGGCCCGCCGCCCTTTCCACTTTAAGAAATCCTCAAATGTCTGAATTTACTGAATGCCTGAAGGAAAGTCTGGCGGCTCTCTACACCCAGACCGGTACCGCCGCCACCATCGGATCCACAAGCGTCACCGGGATCCTGTCCGTTGTCTCACGCAAAGAGAACGTCGAGTTGGGCGGTTTTGATTTGGATCTGAATTCAACGTTCACCATCGACCTGACCGCCATCTCATCGGCCCCCACAATTGGATCCATTCTTGTGGCGAACTCGGTCAGTTATCGGGTGGCGTCGATTGATACATCGATCGGAAGCTACGTCCTCGGACTTCGAGAGGTTTAAACGTGGCCACCCGAAATCCTAAAATTTCAATTTACATGATCGCCGGCCACGAGGCGCAATTTATGGAACGCTGTCTGACCGCATTCAAACCGTTCTGCGATGAGCTGGTCGTCTGCATGGCGCAGGGATCCCGGCCGGACGACGGCACCAAGGCGATCGCTGAAAAGGCTGGGGCCGTCATCACGGAATATCACAACGCCACGGCAGGCGCCGATTGGCCGCATATCGACAATTTCGCAGCCGCCCGCAACAAGGCACTGGACGCCTGCTCTGGCGACTATGCCGTGTGGATCGACTGTGATGACCTGCCTCATAAAGACCTAAAAAACGCGTTTAAAAGGGCCGTGGCGGCGTTTGAATCCGATCCGAAGGTCGGGATCTATGCCGGAGTTTATGCGGTTTTAAACGCCAAACTGACCCCAGTACGGGAACGCATGGTCAAGAAAACCGAGAACGGATGGACGGGCCGGTGGAACTACGCTGTGCATGAAGCATTATTACCCCTTCCGGGATATACATCAGTAGGTGAACAGGCGGTCTGGGTTGAACATCATCCCGGCGGATACAAGCAGGGAAGCGCTGACCGGAATCTGCGCATTCTCAAAGCGCAACTGAGCGAGGCCGGCAAATACGCCTATTACTACCAGCAGGAACTTTTCCTATCCAACAACCGGACGGAATCGATCACCTGGTCAAACGCTGCCGCGCACTGGCCGGATCAGGAGGCAACGCTGGCATACGAGGCGATGAACAATCTTGCGACGGCCACGCCTGACCGTGAAAAGCGGATCGAGCTTTATCACAAAGCGCATCACATGAATCCCAGCCGCCGGGAATCTCTTTACTATCTGGCCCGGGAAGAAGCGTCCGTCGGCCGTTGGTCGTCGGCCTACCATTATCTCAAGTCGGCGATGGTTCAATCGGATCCCGGCGTCACGGTCTGGAACGCCCAGCGAACTGTCTATGACTTTGAATGCATCGATCTGTACATCGCGGCATGCCGGGCCGTAGGCGACAACGACGAGGCCGAGCGCGTGTGGGCGAGCTGGCGGAAGATTCGTCCGGTCAAAATTTCAATCTGTCACGCCACCCGCGGGCGCCCACAAGAAGCAATTAACGCCCGGATCTTATGGATGAAAAAGGCGGCCGATCCGGCGGCCGTCGAATGGATCTTTTCCTGCGACGACGATGACGAAAAGGCGAAGACGCTCAAACCGTGGGGGCCAGTCATGGGCAAGGGTAGCTGTATCGCCGCTTGGAACAGGGCGGCCGCAGTGGCGCAAGGCGAGATCATCGTGCAGGGCTCCGACGATTGGGATCCACCGCTGCACTGGGATCAGATTCTGATCGATAGGCTAGGCGATACCAGCAAGCCGAAGGTTTTGGCGATCAGCGACGGTCACCGGAAAGACGACCTGCTGTGCATGGCAATCATGACCCGGGCGAGACTAGAGGATCAGGGCGCCATGTTTGCAGCTGAATACGATCAATGTTCTGGAATCTTTTCCGACAACGAATTCAGCCACAGGGCAAAATTCGACGGAGTGATCGTGGACGCAAAAGATGTGGTCTTCAAACATAACAACCCATTCTTCACCGGCGCACCACAGGACGAAGAATTCAAAAAGCACAATGCCACAGAAAACTACACGCTGGGAGAAAAGATTTTTAAGGAACGCAATCCGTGATTCACGCGCACAATGCGTTTAGACTTGGCGACAATCTGGTGCAGCTAAACTTTCTGCGCCGCCTATGCCTGCAAAATCCTGAACTAGAGATCACGCATTATTACAATCCCGAGCTGTGCAGATTTGAGGAAATCGACGCGCTCCGGTCTGATATTTCACGCCGGCTATTTCTCAAGACGATTGACCAAGCTCCCAAAGACAGCATCGACTCCTGGCGCGGATCCGACGGCTACTGGTACGGTCATCCCGACAGATTGGATTTTGCAAAGTTTCACCTGTGCTGGTTTGAGGAACTGGCCAGCCGGATGGCCGTAAAAAATCCAATACGCAAAACGGAAGATCTCTTGTTTGATTATTGGGCGCTCGAATCGTTCATTCCTATGACCGAAGACTTTGACGTCGTCGTCATCAATTCCCCCGGGCTGTCGAATCAATTCACAAATTTCAACAAAGACGACTTCACCGTTTTAATTTCAAAACTTGTCGCAAAAGGCCATCGAGTAATCACAACGGCGCCGACTGAAATCTGTCCTGCCTTTGAAAATAAAAACGTCACTTGGATCGGAGCCACGGCCGCCAAGGCGAAAGCGATCATCGGAACATCCACCGGGCCGAGCTGGCCGTGCCTGAACGTTCACAATAAAGACGCCTTTCACCTGCTTTGCGCCGATACCGAAAACGTAATCCTTACTGAACGCGGGCAGATGGCCAGAAGCGCATTTCACGCCATTCATATTTTGGAAGAAGTGGGGCTGCTTTGAAAGCTGAGCTGACGAAAGCTATGGAAACTTTGGCCTGGGATCCGGCCGTCCGGTTCATTGGATACGGCGTAAAAGTGGGCGGTCGGGCCGCCGGCACACTGAACCGCGTTCCAGATTCTCAACTGATCGAGACGCCTGTGGCTGAAAATCTCATGGTTGGAATGGCGACCGGCCTAAGTCTGGCAGGACTGAAGCCCGTCGTTTTTATCGAAAGAATGGATTTCATTCTGAACGCCTTGGACGCAATCGTGAACCATCTAGGCGCTGCGGCCAAAATAAGCTGCGGGCAATTCTATCCGGCCGCCATCATCAGAGTGGTCGTGGGAAATAAAAAGAAGGCACTTTTTACAGGGCCAACGCACACGCAGGACTTTACCCAGGCGATCAGGGGAATGGTGGACTTTCCCGTCATCGATCTTTCACACCCTTCGCAGGTGGCCGGTGAATATAAATTCGCACTTGAGGGACTGAGCTGGGGCCGATCGACCATGCTTGTCGAACGAAAGGACGATTGGTGAAGCAGAACAAATACAGCGACCTGAAAATCTTTTCGTTTCCCGATAAGATCGCCAGCTTCCGGGACGATATTATCACGGCCCCGATCTACGTTCGGATCAAACCGACGAATATCTGCAATCATGCGTGCCGTTTTTGCGTTTATTCTGATGGCACAACTCGGCCCAAGGATCGCCCGGATCTACATCTGCAAGCCGGAATGCACACCAGCATGAACGAACGGGACGTCATGCCTACGGCCAAGGCCATGGAATTGATCGAGGATCTTTCCAACATAGGCACCAAGGCCGTGACGTTCAGCGGAGGCGGCGAACCGCTACTGCATAAAGATATTGTTCAAATTATGACTAAGACTGTTTCGTCCGGGTTGGATCTTTCCATCATCACTAACGGCCAACTTCTCGCCGGAGAGCGGGCGGAAGTATTGGGCAACGCCAAGTGGGTCAGGATTTCCATGGACTACACCAGCGCTGAACAAATGGCCGCCAGCCGAAACGTGCCGGATCGATCGTTTGATTCGGTCATGCAAAACATAAAAAACTTTTCCAATACAAAAACCGAAAGCTGCGATCTTGGAATCAATTTCATCATTACCCGTTATAATTACGAAGGGCTCGTTCCATTTGCAAAAAAGTTGAAGGAATGCGGGGTGAGCAACGTCCGCTTTTCGCCCGTCTATGTTCAAAACTTTAAGGAATATCACGGTACGATTGCGACCAGGGTGCGTGAACAACTTGCGGAATGTCAGTCATTCTGTGATGAGGATTTTACGATCAATACGACTTACGATCTGGATAGTCCAAGCAAGTCGCCGCTCCGGCCGTTTCATCGTTGCCTATATGCTCAAGCCGTTTGCGTGGTCGGTGCGGATCTGGATATCTACGCCTGCCACAATACGGCATACGCAAATCACGGCCGGATCGCATCGATGAAGAATCAAACATTCAGTCAGGCATGGTTCGGCGATGAGGCGAAGGCATGGCACAAGAACTTCAACCCCGGCGTGAGCTGCCTGCATGAATGCGCCAATCACGCGAAGGTTGCGCTGTTTGAAAAGCTGGCAACCGATAGCCATGACGCCTTTGTATGAATAAACAAGACCTGATCGATTTTGAGCTGCGGATCAAAGCCCTTTTTGAGCAGGGGAAACTGCCCTATCTGATCCACCTTTGCGGTGGAAACGAAGATCAACTGATTGAAATCTATAAGGAAATTCGCCCGGGAGATTGGATCTTTTCAACCCATCGATCGCATTATCACTACCTTTTGGCCGGCGGGGATCCCGACGCACTGGAACAGATGATCAAAGATGGCAGATCCATGTTCGTCTTTGAACGAAAATTAAATTTTTACACTTCCAGCGTGCTGGCCGGGACGTGCGGGATAGCGGCCGGAGTCGCGCACACGCTCAAAGAACAGGGCAGCGCATCAAAGGTATGGTGCTTTCTGGGCGACGGGGCGGAGGATGAAGGTCACTTTTATGAAGCCGTGAACTATGTCGCAGGCTCCGGCCTCCCTTGCACCTTTATCATCGAAGACAACGATCGGTCAGTTGATACGTCCAAAGCAGCTAGGGGAAAGGCGACAATCACTTGGCCGGATTGTGTCCGGCGCTATTCCTACACGTCCACGTTTCCCCACGGTGGCGCTGGGTGCAAAACTATGGTCACTTTTGATCCATCGATTCGACCGATCTGGTGACAACAGGGTTTAGAATATGCCCGCCGTCACCATGCTCGATCGCCTTATCGAAGGCGCTTTTCAGGAACTACTTTCCGCCACTGTCACCGGGCAGGACTACCACCTGTCGCACGATCTGACCGAAAACAAGCCACCGTCGATCGTCATCAAAGCGACCATGGGAACAGAGGAACCCGTGCAGGGATCAGGCGTGTTCAGCGTCCCGGTGGAGATCATTCTGGAACAGAGCTATGACGACACGACGCTGGCGGCACATACTCAAAAATGCTCGAAAATCCTTCAGGCGTTTTATGATACAAGCAGCCTGACGGCCAGACTCAACGCCACCACAGCGATCGGTTCGGCCCGCTGCTACAACGCAAAGCTGGAAAGCAGCGAGGCGGAGGCCGACAACGAGGAGCGCAGCATGAAGCGCAATTTCAAACTGGCAGTGATTGCATACCCGAACAGCGTGGCGAGTTGACACAAAAAATAGGGCAATATGGCGACCACAATCGGAACTTCAGGCCTTTCTTTCGGAATGAGCGCAGAGAGCGGAATCCTCGTTTCCAACTTCTCTGAAACAAGGAACATCGAGAAAGCGGAAGTCCGCAACGCGTCCGGCGACGTGGTCGCTCTCGCACTTTATAACCAGACCGACGCTCTCAGCTTTTCCGGCACAATCACCGGAACCTACGCCACAACGGCCGGAGCCGTTCTGACCACCCTCGCCAACGCTACTAGCACCGGCGGAAAGATCGTGGTTGAATCCGTGGCCTTCTCAAAAAGCCCTGACGCGTTCGTCACTGTGGACGTCAGCGCCACTCGCTACCCCAACATGAGCTAAGCCCGAAAGGGCGGTTCACCTGAGATCCTAAAATGATCGAGAGCTTCTGGGGTACAACGAATATCAAAGTAGCAGCGGCCGCTGCCGCTTATGGTGCCAAGCTGAGGCCCATGGATCCGGTCACAAGAATCCAAAAAGAGGATGGGCGCGAGCAGGTCACGTTCTGGTTCACAGATGGCGGCGAAGGACAGGACGCCAGGGCTGAAATGGAACGCACATGGGCTGAAATGAAAAGCCCGGAGGATGCGTCGATCCGGTTCGTCCGGGCTGCACTTGAAAACAGGGAAACCCTGCTCGGCCTTGTAAAACGTGCAGAAAAGATTCTATCCATACAAAGAGGCGGGCAGACGCTATTGGTCGCAGAGAAGGCCCGTCCTGAGCTAAAGAAAGCACTTTTGAGTAGGCTATGAGCGACCAAGACCTAGAGGCGGAATTGAATTCCGCGTTCGTCAGCCCGGATCGATATTTCAAAGATCAACGCCTTGCGCCCTACACCGAAGGCTCCCGGCTGCTTTTGCTCCAAGTCCGGGACGACGCCGACAGCTCAATATATTTCATATGGTCTTTTCTCTACGTTCACATTCTGCTGGCCAAGGATAGGAAAGCCGCGATCCGGCTGGCGTGGAATAAGGACGAATTCCGCGAAAAGCTCATGGAATGGTCAGAGGATATGACGCCGGAGGATCGAGACACGGCCGGGCTGCTGGTGGCGGCGATCCTTGGGGAAGCTAACAAGTCGCGGGTGGCGGTCATCCCGGATAAGAAGCCAATCGGCGACCCGGGAAACGCCTGACGCCGGCCGGATGCGCCGCGAGCGTGTTCGTGCTGGCAAAGGAAACAGGATGGGATTTACAGAAAATTCTGTGGGAAATTCCGATCTGC
>Ga0209400_1002643_pt1 | contig 13442 bp, 21 predicted proteins | sample M_130807_EF_Meta_FD_187313 | JGI IMG/M metagenome (GOLD analysis project Ga0209400, IMG submission 187313) | Freshwater microbial communities from Lake Montjoie, Canada to study carbon cycling - M_130807_EF_MetaG (SPAdes) (version 2) | ecosystem: Environmental > Aquatic > Freshwater > Lake... | reverse complement strand
AAAACATCTTTATTTTTTAATTCTTTTTCACCCACAGCATTTATTGAAATTACATTATCGTAATCTTCATAACATACCGAAACATTGTAACCAAATTGGCCGGCTTCTCTTTCAATAATGATTGCTGCACCTACTGCCGCACCACTTCTACTTAAACGAATAGTATAACTGCGGTCTGGAGATAGACTTGTTCTTTGATAATCTATTTCTACACCTGCAACTCTCCATGCACCAATTGTTTTGTTGTTTAATTTTTCTATATTGTTTATTATTAACATATTATTTATTTTGTAAGTTTGAATGTTCCCACCAATATTTTGTTTTTCGTAAGACTTCGGATATTTCAACTAATAACGATGTCAAACATTTTACTTCTGATATTTCAATTCTCCGTTCCGTTGCTACTTGTAATCCCATACAAAATAATCTGTATGTTCCATTATATTCATTACGAATTAAATGAACTTCTTTTGGTGTTCCCCATCCACCTACACCACTACCATCAATTAAGTCAAATTCAAATACATACGCATGTTCACCTATTGTATTCGTTGTAGTTCTTACATGATAAATGTCTCTACCATAACAGGTCATATTTATTACCTTATCTATATTCTTTATTGTTAACATACTATAAATCTTTTAATGCTTGAGTAAATGTAAATTTCATATTTTTAATTTTTCCAAAGTATTTAGCTGATATCCAATGGTTGTCAAATTTACCATTATCAACTCTATACATATTTACATTTTGTTCACTATCCCATTTCGGGTATCTATATACATCAATATATACCCAGTTACTAATTTCCTTAAATGCAAATCTATATTTTTCATAATATATTTCAACACTTAATAGTGTGTATCTATGATTAACAAAATTCATTCCTTTTATATCGTTTGGATTTTTAATGTGTAACATATTATATTGATTTTGCCATTTCGTAAAATACTTTTTTAAGTCCTTCCAAAGTAGTTATGTTTTCTTTGGGAGTAAGTGTCTGTGCTAATTTAACATCACCACGTTTTGGGTGTACCTCATTCATTGTTACATGAGCAAGTCCACCATTTCCATCAATTGGTATAAACATATCAATATTTATTCTTTCTGGAACTGAAAATCCACGTTTTACTTCACTTAAAGAAATAGTGTAATCTTTACCCGTAGGTGAGGTTTCTATTTCACTAACATCAATACATGTATACATTTGTGACTTTGCGTTGAATATAGGAATGTTAAACTCCATATCAATTAATCTACTTGGACTTTTGTTTATTATTTTTCTCATTATCTATTTAATTTTGTTATACATTCATCAACCTTATCTCTTAATTTACCACCATATCCAAAATCACCATCAACTTGTACATGCCTCCATTGTGGAATACCTAATGATTTATATCCAAAGTTTAATTGCATATCATCAATAGAAATCCAATTGGTAGGTTTGAATGACTTAACCCACATTTCAATCTCACATGCTCTATCCCATTCTAACGATGAACTCATTTTCTTTTTGGGATTGAAATGTGTAGTGGTATCTAATAAGTTCCACCTACCAATACCATAGTGTTCAAATATCATACTCAACTGAGTAAAACCATAATGCTTTTTCCAGTCAGACGATACTACCAATCTTGCATCGGTTTGTTTTATGATTTCATTTAATGCATCACACTCAGCTTTGTCCCATGCGTAAGGTATTGTAAACTCATTCATCGTTCCTTCCATTATTTTCACTTTACCATCTCCCCAATTGCCCCACGATAATGGGCCGTCTATATCTATGAATATTACTTTACCTCTCATAACTTATTTGTTTGTTACATTATCCCAATCATACAATACCTCTTTCAAATAGTTCAGTAATGTGAATGGGTCTTTTACATCATGCAATCCAAAGTTATATTCTAATGGTGTAGAATTTATATTATCCCACAATTTCATTCTATACGAACCCTTATCACCCCAATCATGATGTCTATTCATATGCACTTTGAAATGTGTTGAATGAATGTTATCATGTTCAAATGTAAATTCGTAATAAGCATTATCCCAATCCCACTCTATCACTTCAACATCTTGTGAATTGATTGATAATATTTTATCTATATTGTTTATCGTTAACATACTATAATTGTTGTATCTTTTCCATTACATCGGTTACATCTATGTCTCTTAAATAACCAATCACATCATTTGTAATTGGGGTATCGTATGTTATATGACCATCTTTACCTAAGACTGCTAATTCATACAATCCCTTATCACCACCGTAAGAGTGTTCGTGTCTCACTACTGATGCACCATACCCATTGTCAAATATGATACGACTGATAATCCCATCTTTTTGTGGGTGTGTCTTAAATTCTAAATCCTTAAATTGTTTCATCTTGTTATATATTTTGTTCTTTGTATAATTTTAATAATCTTTCACTCATTTGTTTGTATCTCATATTGAACTTATTGCTCATCTTTGAAATAACCCTTTCATTGCTGTATGGAGAATTGTCAGGCGAACTCCACTTACGAGAATGATACATATAGTTGTAAAACATCACATAAGCATTTGCTTTCCTAATGTAATCATCTATGTCAATCTTCAAATCCCACTTCTTCATCAAAGCAACCGACCTCTTTTCGTTATCTAACTCTAAGTCTCTACTTTGTGCTAATGCAGTTTTGATACCTCGTACTGATTTACCTTCTAACCATTCCTCAACCTTAGTCAATCCTTCACATCCTTTTGTCCAAACTTTCACTCCGTCAGTCCATTGTGTTAAATGACAATATTCGTGTACTAATATACCTAACCAATCGGGTCTATTCATTGCGACTACTAATTCTCTACTATCCTCATCAAAGTAACCACTACATTTGATATTACCACTTAGTTTCAAATACTTCACTTTGCGTAAATCACATTTGATACCATTTTCTTTACACTCTTTCTTAACCCAATTTATAAATCTTTTTTCTTTTGCTCTCATGTTATTTTTTTTGTTACGAAATTCTATATAATACGATAGGGGGTAGAACTTAATCTACCCCCGTCTCGCACTCACCATTAAAACTACTACCAAACGATAGTTTCGTCACCGTCGGTGGTTTCTTCATCTTTCACTTCATTGAAAAGTTGAGACTCATCATCCGACTTAATATATTTTTGTAGTAATTGAGTCATAAATACTCTCTCACTATCTAACCCACCATCATTACTGAAATAAGGTAAGATTGCAATGTTTGCTGCTTCGAACAATGTGAACCCATCATAGATAAGTCCGGCTGCCTCCACATTCACTCTCGTAGAAACGATAGTCGAAATCTTACTTGCGTCAGTCTTAATTAATTGACGAGTAGTATCAGCAATCTCTGCTAATGCGTTTAGAGAATACTCATCAGCTTCAGGGAACTTAAACTTCAATAAAGCAAGTTCGTTCTCTTTGTCTAATAAGTCCATTTCAATTTGAACAAATCTATCCATCAATGCTCTATCCATTACTCTCGTTGCAGTATACTCACCCCCAATATTTGCAGTCGCAATAAACGTCACGCCCGATGCTACTTTGATAATTGGTGAACCTTCTGCCTCATCCAATCGTAAGTATCTTTGACCTGCGTCCAATACTGTCATAAGGATATTTGCGGCTTCTGGGTGAGCTCTACTCAACTCATCCAATAAGATAATTGCGTTAGGAGTCTTAATCGCTTTAACGAATGCCGACTCACTAAAGAATGTTCCCTTCTCTTTGTTGAAATGTGTATTACCAATTAAGGTTGCTCTCGCATCTTGCGTAGCACCTAAGTTAAAGTAATAGTCAGGTCTCTTCAAAGACTTCACTAACGATTGAGCTGCTAATGTCTTACCACAACCCGTTGGGCCTGTCATTAAGATATTCTTACCTCTAACCGCTGAACGGAGTAAATACTTCCACTTCAATTCTTCAATGAATAGTCCGTTTGGTTTTAAGTCCTTACCCTTTGTGTGGATAAATTCTTTAAGAGCATCATGTGTTTCAAATGCTTCACTTACACTATCACATGCAGTATCTTCAATTACATTTGCTACCTTTTTGAACTCATCCATTTCTACCATTTTGTAGGACAACTTACCTGTCTTACCTACATAACCTTGAATTGCTTTACCCTCATCCATAGCTTTCTTCATCGTTTGTTTACTCACACCGGCCACTTTTGTTACGGGCTGATTTTGTGTGGTTAACATAGCGAATGTTCTACCGACTTGAATAACTTTGTAAATCTCATTAGTGAACCCTACGGTGAAATCCTTTACGGCGGATTTTCTTACCGATTGTTTTTTTACCATTTTGTTTGTAGTTTTAAATTTGTTGTTACTTTGTGTTTTACGCATAACTTTGTTTTGTTTAATTGGTGAATTACATATGTAATATACGACTTTTTTCCCGTATTACCAAATCTATTTATAATTGATTGATTAGTAGTGACTTATAGGCAGTAAAAAGACCTAATATATAACTCGTTGATTTCCAACGGATTAGTCATTTAGGTCTTTTTTACCTTAAATTTATGTAGTGGGGCTCTTTTGAACCCCTTACTACATAAGGGGCTTTCCGAGCCTATTTTTTGTTTTTAGATAGGAACAATTCGTTCATCGTTTTTGCGACTTCGAACATATTTTCCACGTTGACATATTTTGCGTCATTTCCATACATCGTTTTGAATACTCTCCAATCGGATGAATGTTCAAAGTTGCTACCATAATCGGTAATAAAGTATGAAAGGACATCTATACCACTTTCTCTAATTTTCTTCACTTGCTGTTTTGTGTGTAATGCAGCAGGTTCACCTGAATACTGAATTTCATCACTGCCTCTACTAATTGAGTAAGAGGGTTGGCCATCGGAAAAGTTTAAGAAATATGATTGACTTTCATTCGTTGACGGAACTAATTGTTTCAATATTGCCTCAAAACACAATCCTTCGGGTGTAGTGTTGTTAGCCTGTAAGATAGACATATATCTTGCGAATTGTCTAAATGTATCTCTACGACTATCATGCACAATTGCAACATAAGGTAAACAATTACTACCACTATCAGTAGAACGGATTGAAACTTGTACATTGATATTACGAGCCATCTCACATGCTTTCACAATAGCGACAGTTGATACAATACACTTTCTCAATTTATCACCACTCATAGAACCAGAATAGTCAATTGATATGTGTAGGTTTGCTTTTTTGAATTGGTCAACTTCGTTTGTGAAAAACACATTCTCATTTTCATAACCCAATGACGCAACCATACGACCATCAATCTTACCTCTTTTCAATCTACTGAATATTGTCTCACGACTTTCACTACGAACTTGTAGTTTTTTACCCAATAGTGTACCCAATGTTGTACCTCTACGAACTTCATCCTCTGCCCATATCTTTACATCGTTTGTATTCCAATCGTTATGTGCGAATGGAAAGTCATCTGATTTTAACATATTTTCGGTCAATCGTTTCACTACGATACAATCTACACCTTTCATAGTAGTACCATATCTATCCATACTATTACCAACACGAACTAATTCAGTATCGGACTCTTGTATATCTTTAAGTTTTTCCAACTCACTCTTTTGGACATTCTTCTTTTTAATATCTCCGTTGATAAAGTCTTTTTGTTTTTGGATTTTCTTATCCAATTGTTTCTTAGCTTTGTCGGATAGTTTCACTTTGGTATCGGCGTCATCACCATTACCATCACCACTACTCATCTTAGCAGTCGCTTGTCCGCTTCCACCACTTGCACTACCCATTTCACCATCTTCATCATTGTCATCACCATCTTCAATATCGGTAATCTCTAATTCACCACTACCATCACCATCACCATTTTCACCTTTACCTTCACCTTTACCTTTCATCATTTGTGCGTTATCGTAAGGGACAGTTTTAAGTATCTCAGCAAGAATATCAATAGCTAACTGAAAACTATCTTTGGTTGATGTTAAACGACTAATGTCCTTTAAGTTCACCATACGATAGATTGCTCTCAAACCTTTCAATTTAGATAGGTCAGTATTTTCGTTCATCAAATTGATAATACGAAACATATATGCTTCAAATGTCTCATCCGTATATTCATCACTTGCAATACCTTTGGTTACAATTTTGTCATTGAAATAGTTATCATACATTTGAGTATAATAATCTCTATAACCAGGTGCAGTTTTGAAAATGTGCATATCAATTCTTCTATCCTCTACCCAATTGGTAAGAGAACTAATGATATTGAATATCTCATCATTCATTGAACCTTTGCTACCAATCTTACCCGTTGATAAATACATCTCATTAAGTAAGTTTTCGTATGTTGGATATTGGCAAGTATACTTTCTAACTTGTGCATCTACTTTATCAATAGTCCAACTAATTGGTGTACCATTTTCAATTTCACTTTCAGTATCTTGATTAATTTGTCTTTGTAATCTTTGATAGTTATACAACATATCGTTCATATTAGACAACAATTTAAAGTCGGATAATATAATATGTGAACCTTCGTGTAATGCTAAACCAACTGACACGTCGAATTTATCATCCACATCGGCAGAAAGTATTACTCTCTTACCATCCGTTTTACTATCACTCTTTGTAGCGAAAGTAACGGGTATGTTCTTTTGTGTAACGATTTGTACAAAGTTAGAAATAGCTCGTCTTACTGATGCTAACTTATATAGGTTGTTAGTCTTTTTATACAAGTCTAAATCTTGTTTCTTGAAACCACCATAGGTCTCTAATACATCATACGAAGTGTCATAGTCATCATACCAAAATGACGACGCATAACTTTTACCCTTTGTTAGATAATCTTTAGTACCTGTTTTGAAATTGTCATACCAACTCATAGCTCGGAAATTTATGTGTTTTGTTAAATAATTGTTTGAATATAATGTAATATACGACTAATTTCCCGAATTACCAAATATTTATTAAACTTTTTTTTAATATGTTGGTAATCAACGAGTTAGGCATAAAAAAAGACCTATATGTATAAGTCTTTGATTATCAATTAGTTAGAAAATACCCCATTTATAGGGTAAAATCTTCACTATTTTGTAGTCCTTTTGTGTTTGATTGTACTTTGTTTCCCACTACCGTAATTTTGGTTTGTGGTTGCTGACTTTGTTGTAAAAGTTCTTTAATCTCATTCAACATTTCCATTAAAGTTTGAAATTGTTCGTCAGTCATACTATTCGGTTTCGTTCTCCATAAAAGTAGTAAATTGTTTTCCTGCGTTTGGATTCACTTCGTATAAATGTTCTAAACTTAATTCGTATCTACCATTTTGGGTTTGTAACATAAAAAGTTCTTCTTGTAATGAATCAACTATATTTTGACTATCACCACCCACCACATTTTGTATTGGTGTTTGTTTTTTCAACGAATCTATTTCTTGATTCTGAAAATAGATTGCACCTAATAGAGCTGCTGCTGTACCCAAACTTAATAATGGGTTAATAAATTTTTTCATAACTTTGTTTTTTTAAATATTAAAATTCTCCTTCCGTATGTGCCATATTGTCATCCCAATCATCCCAATTGTCTCTACCTGCTGATGTACTTAAAAAGTCCTCACCCTTATAATCTGGGTGATTTTCTTTCATATTAGAAATTCCTTTTACCCATGCCCAGGATAAAAGTGCAGAAAAAATAACAATAAATGAGATAACAACAAACATAAAAAATATATAATAAAGGTTTAATAAACTCTTTTAATCCCACCACCCTCTCAAATCTCCATCCACAATTTTCCATAACTCTTTCCACTCTTTCTCCTCAATTTGTCTTGCTCTCTTATATATTCTTTGAGCAAGTTTCCTTTCGGCCGGTGTATCGTTATCTACCAATCTATGAGTTCCATCTCCCATATCTTCAAACTCAAATGGGTTATGTGGTAATTTACCTAACTCTAATTCAGCTCTATCTATGAAATTCTGCTCTCTACTATTTTTAAGTAATTCTAATACTCTACGAATATTACCTACTTTTTTCATCCTACTACCATCTTCCTCTATTCCTTCTAATTCCAATTTATTAACCATTATAGTCAAAGAACGCTCTAACATATTAAGAGTAAATCTATAATCCCACCACGCGTGTGACCACAATTCTTTTCTAAATTTCCAAATATTTTTTAAGAAATGTGCAATATCGTAACGGAATAAAGCGTAAACTTTATACACTTTACTTTCATGCCACATCAATCTTTTCAAACTTTTTGTAAAACTATCACCAAATTGAACATCCATAACTATTATTATTTTCTTTTTTTCTTAAAAAAGTCCATTATTTTCTTTGATTCTTCTATTGTGGTATAACTACCATCTGGATTTTCCTTCAAAAGTGGTGCTTTCCAGATTTCAAAACACATCCATAGTGCACCAAAAATCATTAAAATTCCTATTACTTGTGTTGCTGTATACATATTATTTGTATTTTTTTAAGATGTTGTATCTATTTTGTCTTTCTTCTTCCGTCATGTGAACCGCATCCGAATATGTATGTTCAATATTTACTTTCGTACATACTTCTGGTAATTTACAATTTCTAAAATAATTGTTTATATATCCAATCATATTTGCTGAACCTATTGGATTTGCTGAGTGAATATAAATTGTTGGTAAAGGTATTTTTGTATTCATAGCTTCTGCTACCAAAAACCTTGCACAATCCATTCCTGTTTTTTCAGGTATACGATTGTAGTCCAATTCGTAATTAGGTTTAACATTGGTATAATATTCAACCATTGCACCTTCACCCAAATCGTGGTCTAAACTAATCACTTCATATGCACCCAATCCTTTTAATTTGATATGTGCAACAAATTCATCATAGTTTCTTACTACTTCCCAGTTATCTGTCTTTGGGGTTCTTACATCATCCAAGTAAAGATATAGTTTATTATTTTTCATTTTATAATTTTTTTATATGATTTATAACCATGTTTGCTATTTTAATATGGCCTTCTACCGAAGCGTGGTCGTCAGTATGATTGTATTCATAATTACCATTAAATGCTTTTGCTTTATGATAAACTTTTAATTTATTTACTTCTAAAAAATCACTTATACTTTCGTATTCACCAACACCAATATAACAATCTTTTAAAATATCATTATATAATTGGTATTTTAATATTTCGGATGACCAAGGAATTAGTATTATTTTTATATCAGGAAAATCAGTTTGAAATTGAATTAAATTTCTATATGTTTCTTCCCAAAATAATTTAGCATCATACTTTCCTATCCAATTGATTGCAGCTGCAACAACTTCTTTATTTGGATTTTTTGAATTTAAATATTCATCAATTTCTATTCCCGTATTTGGTAATTTATCACCACCATCTTTTCCATGTAAATTTTCATCCCACCATCTAATATATCCAATTTCCAAAACTATATATTTAGTTTTATCCAATATATCTTTTAATTCATTGGTTCTTTTTATTATATGCCATAGAGTATCAGCTGCACCCGCTCCCATTATAGAACGATTTTCTTCATCATGAACATTGTATTCTTTTAATCCCAATTCTTCACATACTAATTTAGTCCAACGATGTTGTTTCCAATATTTTTGGTAATGATTGTGTCTTGGAATGGGAATTTTTATTCCTTTACTAAGGTATTCTTCACTATTTAATTCATCATCCAATTCCCACTCCAATCCCAAACCAAATGTATTCGATTGACCTGAAAATATTATAGTATCTCTTTCCATTAAATAAAATTTAATTCTCTTGTTGAAAAATTATAATCAAATGTAATTGGTTCGTTATATACTTCATATCTCAAATTACAACTACATCCATTAAAGGTATAAATATCACCCCACGCATCTTTATATGGAATTGTACCATAACCATATGCTTCGTGGATATGTCCTGCAAAATGTAAGTGTGGTTTTACTTCTTGTAGTCTATGATACAAATTTTCACAACCTACATTTTGATTTGTATTAGATGCTCTATCACAATATCCATATATCGGGCTATGTGTAATAACTATATCACTATCCATTGGTATTGTATTCCATACTTCGTTTATATCATGCCCTCTATCTTTATTAAATGCCCAACCCATTCCGAATGATGGACTAATAGGTGAACCCCATATTTTAATATCATCTAACATTACAAAGTTATTCTCTAAATAAAATACATTCGGGTTTAGACCTGATATTAAAAGACTATTCAACCATTCAGGTTTTCCATCTGCAACTTCATCAGTCCAATTTGCATGAACATCAAAGTATGCAGCTTTATCTCTAAATAATTCCTCTCTATCAAAAACTAAGTCGTGATTACCTGCAATGAATATCTTATGAGTATAATTGTCTATACCATTAAACCATTTGATAAATCTTTCTACCTCATCTTTTCTACCAATAGATGTAATATCTCCACTATGAATAAGAATGTCACCTCCCGGTAACTTTCCATTCAATTGATTATGTTTATTATGTGTGTCGCTAATGTGCGTTATTCTCATTTTCATAACTATCTTCTTTATTTCCTATTAATTGATATGCATCCCATAATGAATCTAATGCAATTTCAAACTTTTCTTTTAAGTCACTTTCATTATCAGTTAGTGGATGTTCCAATAGATGTGTGTTTATATTATCCATCATCACATGCGTTCTATCCATTAATTCTAAATAGTGTCCTTTATTTATCGAATTCTTTTTTTGCTTCTTTGATGACATCTGATATTGATTTTGTTGTATTTTTTTGTGCAGTTCTAGCAACTCTTATAATGAACTCTGCTAATTGATGTTTTTTATCAATTTTTTTGATTAACTGAATTAGAGTGTCCAAATCTTCGTAATACTTTCCCATATTATTGTTTTATTAGATAGGTAAGATACGAAAAAAACCCCATATTACCAAATATATTTTTAGTAACAATAGGGTCAATGAGTTATATATACAATTTTTTTATATATAACAATTGCTGTAAGGGATGGATTTGAACCACCAAAGGGAGATTTGATAAGTAACATAATGCTTGCAAGCTGGTGGTCAACCCCATATTACTTTTCTATTTCTTTGTCCCCACCCTCGAGACGAGAGGGCGTGTTTGCCACTTTCACCACCTTACAATTTGCGGAAGCTCAGGGATTCGAACCCCAGATACCCTTTCGAGTATGACAGTTTTCAAGACTGTTCCATTCAACCGCTCTGGCAAGCTTCCGTTATATTAATTATTAATTAATAAATTAATTTCTCTTTCTTTGTCTGAATAAATGTATGTTTCTACTAACTCTTTATTCTTTCTACTTTTTTCAAATGCTTTATTAAACATTTTTTCAAATTCAATATCACTACAATTCTTTAACCATTCACAAAATCTTTCATAATTGGAATAGTTATATTCACCAAACTCTTCATTTAAAAAATAAAATCCATATCGTTTTAATTCTTCATATACGGGATATTGTAAAAGAATATATGCAGGTGTTGAAACTAATAATCCTTTCAAAGTTTTTTCACTAAAGAATTGGTTTGTATTTTTTAAATCTTCCTCAGTATCAGATGAACTTATAGCTTGTGTTTCCATTATTAAATTAAATTTACACAAGTTATAATCATTAATAAATGGTGTATGGTAATAGTTATAATTTGCAAAATACCAAAACCAATCTTCATCCGTATAACTTTTATTTAAAATTTTATTAGTTTCCAATGCTTTTAAAATTGAACTATATCTTGGATGTTCAGAATCTTTATTTGGAGATTTGGAATATAAAAATACTTTATTTTCTCTATTAGATACTTCAAATCCTTGTTCACCTTTTTGAAAATAACTAAATCCTAATTTTATATAAAAGCAAGTAAATGCGTATTTATAATCTATAATAAATTTATTACTATTTTGTTCTTGCCAAATACTTTCAACTAATTTACCATTTTCATCCCTTTTTATCATATTTGAACATGAAAGGAAATATTTCATTTTTTTACAATTCCACATATCTCTTTCACCCGTTTCAAATAATATTTCTGAATTAAAATTTATTATAGAGTAATTAAATTTTTCTATCTCATTTAATTCAAAATAATTATCCATTCTACCGGATTGATATGTTAATATAAAATGAGTAGATTTATTTTTACTAACAATATTTTTTAATGATGTTGCAAAATTGGATTGATTAAATCCAGAAAATTGTAAATAGTAAAAAAAGTATACATCAAATTTTTCAGAATGATAAACCATCCAATCATCATTCGAACATGCAAACTTTTTATCACTTGCTAAATGATGAACCCAATACATTGCGGTATCATCATACATACACATTATAATATTTTTATTTACAATTTCCGAAAACTCAATCGTTGATTCGTATTTGCTAGAAAAATGTTCGTTTATGTAATGCATTTATTAATAGATATGAGTTTCTTCATTTCTGAAATCACTTGTATCTAATTCAAATTTACTTTGTCTTATTCTAGCTTCCTCTGCTGCTTTGACCATTCTAATCCAAGTAATAGACACATCAACAGGTGCTAATACCCATGCCATAACTAATACCATAACAGCATCCAATTCAGGAGAACTATAATCAATTCCTCTTTCTTTATATTTGACATTCAACTGATAAAAACAGTAAATAAGACAAATAACATAATAACCAAATAACCAGTTCATAACTTTCTAATTTTAATAAATATACGAATAATTTTCCAATTTTCCAAATAAGAAAATAAGCAGGTGTGGAGTCACCTACCTATTTTAGTGAATGAGAAACTTATATCTCTCTTTATGGCTTCATCACCAAAGCCCACGTAGTCCGTCGTGGAATCGAACCACGAACATCTCATTAGAAGTGAGAAGTTATATCCATTTAACTAACAGACCCAATGCGGAATGGACGGGACTCGAACCCGTGGCCTCCTGCGTGACAGGCAGGCGTTATAACCAACTTAACTACCACTCCATTTGAGCCCAAGGATGGAATCGAACCTCCGACCTAATCATTACAAATGACTTGCTCTACCAGCTGAGCTACTCGGGCTATTGTACTCGGTACGGGATTCGAACCCGTATTACATCCGTGAAAGGGATGTGACCTAACCCTTAGTCGAACAGAGCATTTAAGGAAAGTAAAAGATGGGTGCGTGGACGATTACTTTTATGATTGGCATTACTTTGGATTTTACCCTCCTCACGCCATAGTTTCCTATTTAGTTTCCCAATCAACCTTATAAGTTAAATATACGATAAATAATTTACTTTACCAAATATTGTACCCGTAATAGGAGTCGAACCTATAATTGTATGGCTTCTAAGACCACTGCGTATACCAATTCCGCCATACGGGTATTTTGGTTGAACGATGAGAATCGAACTCACACACAAAGTGCCACAAACTTTTGCCCTACCATCAGGCT
>Ga0209400_1002641_pt1 | contig 13447 bp, 2 predicted proteins | sample M_130807_EF_Meta_FD_187313 | JGI IMG/M metagenome (GOLD analysis project Ga0209400, IMG submission 187313) | Freshwater microbial communities from Lake Montjoie, Canada to study carbon cycling - M_130807_EF_MetaG (SPAdes) (version 2) | ecosystem: Environmental > Aquatic > Freshwater > Lake... | reverse complement strand
ATCACCGTCGCAAATGAAAAATCCTCTCCGCACCCTTTCTCGACTCCTCCCCAAAGGCACTCTTCGTTTCGACTCCGCCACCCTCCAGGCCAACTCCTCCGACGCTTGGGTGGCCTCAGCCCTACCCACTGCTGTCGCCTTTCCCCGTACCACCGAACAAGTCTCCAAAATTCTCGCCTTCACCCACCGCTACCGTATTCCCGTCACCAGCCGCGGCGCAGGTCGCGGCTACGTGGGCGGCTGCGTTCCCGTTTGTGGTGGCCTCGTCATCTCCCTCGTGAAAATGAACCGTATTCTGCAAATATCCCCTGCCGATGGGGTGGCCGTTGTCCAACCTGGCGTCATCACCGCCAAACTTGGCTCTGACGCCATGCGCCGAAATCTCTTCTACCCTCCCGACCCCGCCAGCCTCAAAGAGTCGACCCTGGGCGGAAATATCGCCACCAACGCAGGCGGTCCCCGTTGCCTCAAATATGGAGTCACCCGCAACTATGTCTTAGGACTAGAAGTTGTCTTGGGCGACGGCACTATCGTGCGACTCGGCGGACGCACTCACAAAAATCGTACTGGCTTCGATCTCATCGGTCTCTTCACCGGCTCTGAGGGGATGCTTGGCTTGGTCACCGAGGCGACTATGCGACTGATTCCACTCCCACCCACCCGCTCCTGCTTGCGGGCCGAGTTCACCTCCGTTGCCAAAGCGGCAGCGGGAGTCCAAAAGATTCTCGGTTCTGGACTTCTCCCATGCGCCCTCGAGATTGCCGACCCTTTCACCCTCGCCGCCGCCCGAAAAGCGATTCCCAACACTCCCAACTGCGATTCGATGCTTATCGTGGAGTTTGATGGACAACCCTCCTCCGTCAAAAGCGAACTGGCCGCCGCGGCAAAGGTTCTGCGCTCCTCCTCGTCCAAAATTGTCACGGCTCACGGCAACACCGCTTGCGAAAAGATCTGGGAGATTCGCAGAGGGTTTAGCTACGCCCTGAGAGACACAGGGCTTGTGAAACTGAATGAGGACGTCACCGTTCCTCGGAGTCGGGTAGTGGATCTCTTTCGGTTGACCGCGCGGCTACAAAAGAAGCATGGAGTTCCTATTTCCAGCTTTGGTCATGCGGGAGACGGCAACATTCACGTCAACCTGATGGCCCCGGCTGGAACCAAGCCGGACGATCGCAGGATGCACCGTATTCTCGACGAGCTTTTCCAAGGAGTCCTCGCCATGGGCGGCGTTATCAGTGGGGAGCACGGCATCGGTCTCGCCAAAAAGCCTTGGTGGAACTCCGCCACCACCCCCGCCCTTCGCTCCCTCCACACAAAAATCAAACGCACCCTCGATCCCCGCCAACTCCTCAACCCTGGCAAATACCTCTAAGCGGAGTCTGACCCCACACTTGGTCCAAGAACTGCCCCCTTAATACGCAATCGTCGCACTCAACTCAGCACGATCGTTCGCCTTGCTTCCAGCAGGGGTCTGCTTCAACTGGAAACCCCAGTCAAACTGCACGCTGACGAATCGATCAATATTATACCGTAATCCTGGTCCCACACCCATCAGGTAGGTCGCGACCTGGCCTGGTGCTGCGTTATTGAATCCCACCCATCCATAATCCCAGAACGCTAAAAATTGAATCCGATCATCAACCTCCTGATTCCCAAAAATCTTAAAAATACTGCCTGGAGGCGTCCGTAACTCCACATTGGTCACCCACGCGTTGTCCCCGTTCGCCACCCGCTCATCGTATCCTCTCACTGTATTGTATCCCCCCAAGCCATACTGTTCCGTGGGCATCAGATTGCTCGTCGTGATCTGCCCGTTAAACGCACCCGTGAGGCTGAAATTGAGCGGTAAAATAAAACCTCTCTTAATATTCAATTTGCCATAACCGTAATCTGGATCTGCATTGTTCCGAATATTCGTGTACGTAGATTGATTATTCAGATTTCCAACTCCGCCTGGACTATAAAAGCCCGCCACCTCAAAACTCGTCGACCCGATCGGATCCGGAATATTTCCACTATATCCCGCCGTCAACTGAAACACATCATACGTCCCAAACCCTCCCCCATCCCCAATTGACGTGTTGTAAATCAAAAGTGAGTTCGATGCCTGCTTGAAATCAAAGCCCCCATACAGCTCATGAGTATACTCGAAAACCATTGGCATCGGCGCATTGTATCTCGCACTCACCTGCCAACTGGATCCATTCAAACTCGTGTTCGAACCGAAAGCAGCCTCCGACCCCGCATACGCTCCGTAAATCGTTAAATAATTCCTCCAAGGAAACGGAATAATCCAACTTCCCGAATATGCATTCAAACTATTAAAGATGCTCTGCGTGGATGTGGTGTACTGAAAATTTACCTGCTGATCCATGTTAAACAGATTCCCGAAGTTAAACCCCGTTGATAACCGATTCTTTCCTGTTAAATCGATTCCATAATTGTCATACGTGAAAAAGAAACGTACCGGCATCCGATCGTTCACCTCCAGAATCACGTCGGTGGATCCCGCCGCCTCCCCAGGCTGAAACGCTAAATCGGTCGACCGAAACGGATTCGTATTCAACCAACGGATATCCTCTTGCAGCTGATCTCCATCCACCTTGTCACCCTCCCTTAAACTCACCTCGTCCTTAAACTTATCTGGATTAAACCATTTTGCCCCTTCCACAATCACCTTTCCCACTCTCGCCTCCGTCACCACAAACTGTACCACTCCGTCTCGCACCGTCTGCTTCGGCACGATCACATTTACAACAGGGAAACCTTCTCTTCGATAATACTCGATCACATCTCGGGAAAGTTTGTTTAAGGTCCCCATCGTCGCCGGTTTTCCAAGATATGCCTTCATCTTATCGCGAAAATCCTCCTGCTTGAGCATGGCAATCCCCGTGACAATCCCGCTCAATCCAGGAACACCATCCGGTTTTACCTGCTCCCCGACTTCTACAAAAACCAACGCCTTCACTTCTGCAGTCACCACCGAATCTCTCCCCTTTGCACCATCAGTAGATTCTATTTTTGGTTCCACTTTAATCCGACCGTCCGAAGGTCTCGGCATGCTCGGAGCCACCGCCTGAAAACCTTGCCCAAACTGCACACTTGGACCCTGGCTCCGCGTGGGATACGGCACCGCATTATCCTCCGAAGACCCCTCTTGAGCTTGAGCAGAAAAAACGCCCAAAAGCGTCCAACCCATTAAGATACACCATGCCCTTCTCATTCCCTATAAGGCTCGTTTCCAACTCCCTATCCTCAAGGTTTCTGACCCTTCTGCATTAACAACTTGTCGAGAAATCCCCAAGAAGTGCCAACAGAGGAGGCTTAGGAAAGATACGGATGACCGTCCCCGGTCATCCTAGCCCCGACTAAGGTCGGGGCGTATCGATCCTCTCATCTCCCCGCTGCAATCGGTGGGGCAATCCCCACCTCAGCGCTCGCCCGCTCCTGCTCCATCACACTCTTCGCATCCAGATTCGCCGCCTGTGTCACTGTCTTCCCTGCACTTGCCCCCTCTGGAGGCTCCGCAGGACGAAGATGAGCAACCGACCGAATCGGACCCGACCTCAAAATCGGCCCACTCGCCCCCTGCTTCACACTCTGAGTCTTCCTAGCCTGCGGCCCAAAGCCCTCCGAAGCTCCTCCCGCACTGGCGGGACTAGGAGCGAAGGAGGGCCGACTCCCGACCTCCGCCTTTTGCATTCCGTCCGCTGGCCTCTGCCCTCTGGCATCTGCCTGCGGCCCAAAGCCCTCCGAAGCTCCTCCCGCACTAGCGGGGCTAGGAGCGAAGGAGGGTCCCCCAGCCTGCGGCTTAGCCCCATCGATCACCTGTACTGGAACTTCCGCACTCTCCTGCTTATCCGTTTCATCCTCAATCGCATCAAAGCTCGTCCTCTCCAAAATCGCTCCACTACGAACAATCGCCGCCTCCCGCACCGCAACTTCTCTCGCCTGAATCTCATCCAATGTCGGTGGTCTACCCAACTCCTGCTCCAACTGACCCAGAACCGCAGCAGGCAGTGTCCTCGTCTCAGGTTCCACTCTCTGCGGGTAGAGGATGTAATCCATCCCGCTCGGCTTCACTGTCGGCATATCAAACCGACCGAAATCAGAGATCATCCAATTCAAATTATCACTACCCGTGAGGAAGGTATTGAACTGACCTCCCCCCGTCTGTGTTCCCCCCAGATTCACACCTGCGATCATAGTCCCACTCGGCGCGAACTGAGACAAAGGTGAAACCGCATAGATCATCGCCCTCGAGGTACCCGGATCCGTAAAGTTGTAGCTGGGAGTGAAACCCGCCAGGGCCGAGATCTGATTCGGCAAACCGCCCATCATTGAGAGAGAGCGGACGACCGCCCGTCCCGTCGTTCCAGCAAAGGGAAGTGCCTGGCCGGAGGTGTTATAAAACTGTCCAGCTACCGTCACTGATGCATCCCCAATAACGGAAACCGCCCCCGCCAAATTTAACTGCCGCCCATTGATAAAGGAGAAGTTTCCCCCCAAAGTCGTTACATTTCCCAAATTCGAAATGGAGTTGAGGGCATTCAACGTGGCCGAACCTGCTGAGGAAACAGTTAAAGTCCCTACCGTGATCGCCCCTTCCGCATTGACACTACCCGAAGTGACAAGATTGAGATTCTGGATATTGGGATAATAGAATGCGGTTGGGATCTGAATATCGCCGGTTCCGTTCAAGGAAAGTGTCTGGACAGAAATATTGGAGAGCTGTGCATTGGTAAGATCAAACTCAGCCCCAGAAGAGCCCGTAGCCGGAAGGACAAAACCAGCATCTGTGCTGATCTTGAAACTTCCAGTGGCTGTCACAGGACCAAGAGACTGATCAGTCACGGCAGGGATATAGACCTGAACGTTCTTAGCCCCAGTGATTGACAGTCCATACCCCGAGAAAACATCGAACCCGAATAAGTTACCAGTGCTGTTAAGGGTCACATCCCCTGAATTGGCGGAGATAACCACCTTACCAGCCCCGCCCAATGTAGCAGTATCCAAAGTTCCACCTGTGAGCCCCTTCGAGGAAATCGTCACATTTCCGACCGCCTGGATCGAATCAAAGGTGAATTGAGGCTTATCCGTTGAGGCGGCACCCGTGACCGTAACGTTCACATTCCCGGACGCAACCAAGTTCCCCATGAAAAGCCCCGCCCCATCAACAGACACGCCATTCACCAGCCTCGAAGAGGTTTGATTCACAATCGTCATGTCATTGAGTCGGCCGTTAATGCTGACTTTACCAATAAAATTATTCTTGGAATTCGATAAACTAAAATCGGATGCTAGGCCATTGAGATTAAAAATGCTCTGCCCACCTACCTGAATTGCATAAGTCGAGATGAGCCCCTCCGCCGAGGTCATTTCCAGGCTATTTCCCTCTCCCAATACACTGAAAGCTCCGCTGATGACCGTGCTCACTCCGGAGGAAGAGTTATCCAAATAAACTGACCCAGTGATCGCGCTGGCTCCGAAGAAACCAACATTGGTGTTGAGCGGTTGTCCCGACGATCCCACACCCCCGGAGGAACTAAAACTCAAAGTCCCGTTAGGAATACTGATATCTAAGATGGGGCTGAAGCCGTTGACCACACTTGATCCGGTGTTCAGGTCGAACAAACTGCCAGCGGCCAGTGTTAACGCGTTATAAAAGTTAACCCCGCCACTCAACCCAGCCAAACCAAGGGAGTAGTTAATACCACTCAGATCCACCGCCCCAGTTGCCCCAATATTGATTCCTCCCGTACTTTTAGAGTTGCCCACGATCACCATACCCCCCGGAACATCCAAGGCCTCCAGTTGAGCTGCGGTCACTCCGTAATCGCCAGGCAACGCGCCGGCCTTGTCGATACTCACGGAGGGACCTTGCGTGAATTGGTTCCCCGTACGGTAGGGTTGCAATTGGACCGCTTGGACCGCGGAGATAATATTTGATCCATCCCAGCTCAGGGTTTCACTTTTCATATTTAAATATCCGCCCGACTGAATCGGAGCAGTAACCACAATCGAACCCGAAGTCTCAAAACTCGAATACCCTGTACCCACGGTTAATCCACCCCCAGGAAGAGTTAATTGAGCCAAATTCGGATTATTTACACTCGTTGCCTCCAGCACCATCGCCCCTGGAATCTGGTATGAAGACTGACTAAGATTCAGTATTATAGGATCTTGATTAGATTTTGGTTCGTTCTTTCCTCCTGCACGTAATGTCACTGCCGTCCCCAAAGTGACCGCCGGAGCAAAGGTGTAGCCCGAGCCTCCCGAGGTCAGGGTGATCCCCGTGACCTTACCGTAGAGAGGACTGGTCTTAACCAAGTCCACCGTGACCGTCCCGGTAGCTCCCGATCCGTTTCCCCCGTTGATCGTTACCGTTGGAGTGGTCGCATATCCGGTCCCAGGGTTGGTCAAGGTCAGGGCTGTTACCTGCCCGTAAGTCGAGCTCCCCGATGAGGTATCGATCGTCGCCAAGGCAGAACCCCAATCCGTGGCTACAGGAATCTGATCAAAGGAAGCCATCTGGATCGTTCCAAGGGTTAGACTGTTGGCATCACTCACTGAGATCGAGTTGGCTCCCGAATTACGGAGATTCAAAGTACTCGAAAAATCGTTACCGGAGTTCTCCAAGATGATTGAACCAGCCACCGCCTTTAAGGTTGCAGCCCCGGCAGTTACTGCCGTACCACTGTTCTGCGACATGGATCCATTCGAGGTAAGAAGCAGGGTTCCAGCCGATCCAGCCGTCACATTTCCCAGAACCATCGAGCCGATTGTTTCAAAAGTAATGCCTCCCGATCCACTGATCAGGGAAATTGTCCCCCCAATATTCGCCACCATATCAGCCGCTTGGGTGATGCTTTTCGCCGCCGTGATGGTTAGGTTTCCGGGAACCTGCAGGTCGGCCAGCTGAATCCCATCTATGTCAGTGAAAGATAGATTCGAGGCTGTACCCGATCCCGTTAATATTGCAGAAAGGACGTCCACATCGTTTGAACCTCCCAAACTAACTGCTCCGGCGTCAAACAAGGTCAGTGCCCCCACCCGAACCCGACTGGTACCACCCCCCGCGGCCTGGCTTGTCGCAGCGGTGATCGATCCCGTAGAACCGCTAGCCAAGGTCACCTGGTAGGGCGCGTTGGGATACTGCAGGTAATTAAATTCAATATTGCTGTTGATCGTGATCGCCCCTGCCGCTCCGGTAGTGGCCGTTGCCGCCGCCGTGTTCGCTCCAAAGATAGGGTCAGCTATTGTTATGTCTGGCGCCGAAGTATAACCCGTACCAGGATTCGAAATCCGCACCCCCGCCACCTTATAGTAGGTTTCCCCGTTCACCACATAGCCAGTGTCGGAAAGAACGGCCTGAGCTGTTGCTCCCGATCCGCCTCCATTGCTAATCGTCACCGTCGGCGGCGCTTGATAACCGAATCCGCCATCCGTGACCTGAATATCCCGCAACGAGCCCGAGCCAATCACCAACCCCTTGGCCTCCACCAGCTCCAACCCCAAGGCCTGCGGATTCCCGATCCTCAACCCCAATACGGACGAGGAGCTAGGAGTTGTGGCATAAAGATTGATTCCGGTCCCAGCCGTCAACGGCGCAAGGGTCACTTGAGCCGTGTTCGCCCCGAGTCCCCCGGAGCCGTATACCCCACCCCCGGTCGTATCCAGGAAACCAACCACCCGCGTCTGCTGGAGTTGATCCGCAAAAATCCTAATATCCCCATTCTGCGTCGTGATTCCTTGGTAAAATCTTTGCCCCGTGCCAAACGCCGCATCCAAGAACACTTCCCCAATCGTAAGAGGAAGCTTGCTCGTGCCGGAGGTCGTCAGGCTGGAGCTCAAAGTAAAGGTGGCGTTTTCCACCAAACCGCTATCTCGGATCACTCCTGAGAAGTAGTGAATCTGGTTTCCCGTTCCGGTCAAAGAGACTTTTCCCCCCGCATCCAAGACAACATTTTCAAAAGCCAATCCAGTGCTCCCCCCACGATCATTGATCTGCCGTGTGCCAGCCAAGGCAATGCCATTTGCGATTCTTAGCGAGCTAGCCGCCACTGCCTGAGAAATAGTAATCACACCCGCCCCCACACTGGGTTCCGTCGCTTGCCGCCGCCCAAGCACCAGATCATTCACCGCAAAGCGTTGGAGATCAGTACTCACAAAAGATGTGCTCCCCACTACCTCTGTCCCCAAATTAACAGGATGCTGATTCGTATAAGGTGCCACCACCGCAGTGGCCGCAGTCACAACTAACGAAGAAGGCGCCCCAGAGAGAATCGAGAAACGGTCCGCCGCCAAAAGTAGCTTATCTACATCCAGATTATAAGGATCTGCACTGGCTTGTAAATATACCGTCGGAGACGATCCGTATCCCGCCCCAGGGCTTGTGATGGTGTAACCTGTAATCTTCCCGTTTGTTAAATTTGCAGTAGCAGTGGCCACTCCCGCAGGGTCGGTCAACGTCACGACGGGCTGGATGTAGAAGATACCCGGGCTATTAATCGTGAATCCTGTCACTTGACCCGCACTATTGATGATGGCTGTAGCCGAAGCCCCCGTTCCAAATCCAGCAGAATCGGTAATCGTTACCGCAGGCGCACTATTATAACCAGTTCCTGCCGTGTCGACAGCGATTGACAGAATTCCACCAATTATACGAACACCCCCTGCTGTCACAATGCCTGAGGTGGCTGTGCCGGTCGCTGGGGTTCCTGCAGGCGGACCCAAGATCACAGTCGGCAGGCTGGTGTACCCATATCCCTTGTCCGTTATGGTTATCCCTGTCACCACCCCATTCGCAACCGTCGCCACTGCCGTCGCCCCAGTCCCACCCCCGCCGGTGATCGTTACCGCTGGCGCATTGCCATATCCCGATCCCGCGTTATCCACCACAATGGCAGACAACTGCCCGCCAGAAACACTCGTCGCTCCAGCTTCTGCTTGAACAATCCCTCCCCCAGTAATCACCACCGTTGGCGCCGTATTATAAAGCGCGCCACCTTGGATTGGGGTGATCAACGTTACCTGCCCGTTCGGTTGACCAGATGTTGTTGTTCCAATGGTAGTGCTCGCCGAACTGGGAGCATACCTCGATAGCGTTAGTTTCCCCTCAAAAGCTCCCACTTCCACACTCACAAAAGACTCATCCGGTAATGTGTTTCCAGCAGTGTCGGTGAACGTAGCATCCGTCTGGAGTCCTGAAATAAATAGGTCGTTGCTACTACGAACGGAAACCTGCCGATGGTTAGGGTCAATGGGCTGGCCAGCCACCGTCTCGATTTCTCCAGGTGCTGGTGCATAAATTTTAAGGTCACCTGCTCCGATTTCCTCGGTAACACGATCTATTGTTCTAGCAGCGAGGACACCGACCGTATTGCTGGAACCACCGCTGGCCGTTCCGATCTGGATCGGAAGACCGGAGGAACCGGTCAAAGTCACTAAGCTGCTTCGATTCGATACCGAGGCGTTGTAATTGGAAATGCTGAAAGCTTGGAGGGTGATGCTCCCTGAACTCGTAGCAGTCGTGTCCCCCGCAAGGCCGTTCACATTCACATCGCCCGTAATCAACACTCCGTCCGCGCCACCGTCGGTGTTCGTCTGAAGAAAATAGCCTGTGTCAATCAAGATGGAACCAGACGTGGCCCCTGTACCCGCCACCCCTTGTGCATTACCCGTCCGCACAGGCGCATTGATATTAAGCACATTCGCCAAACCGGGAACGATCGTACTAAGGGTGATGCTTCCGGAAGCTCGATTTCGATCAACCTGTTCGGTACTGACCCCATATTCGCCGAAGTTGCCAAAGGCCTCTCCTTGGCCGACCAGAACACTGGGAGCGGAACTGTAGCCCTGCCCAGGATCGGTGATCTGGTATCCAATGACTTGGCCCCGCGTTGCGGAGCCAGGGCCAATGTCAATCAAGGCTGTGGCTTGGGCGGTTCGAATCCCGCCACCGCTCAAAGTTATGCTGGGCTCAGTGGAATAACCGGATCCAGATTGGGTTACAAAAATGGGTGTGATTTGTCCCCCGCGGGTAGTCGGATCATACCCCGAAGCCAACTTAACTTGGGCCTGGTTTTGAGCGTTGGAGATCCCTCCACCACTAAAAACGATTGCCGAGACCAAGGAGTAGTTGGAGCCGGGGTCAACGATTTGGACGCCCACTAAGGTGCCACTCGATCCATTACTAAGAATCGGCCTAGCCACCGCTCCCGTTCCATCCCCAAAAATCTGAATAGTCGGGGGGGAGGAGTAGGTCGCCGTGGTCGCCACTTCAAAGGGGGATAATTGCCCAAGGGAATTGATAAAGGCAACGGCTGAAGCTCCCGAACCGCCACCTCCCGATAGGGTGACAGTCGGTGCGGTTGTATAGCCCGTTCCAATAATTTGCGGAACCACCCTATACACGGTTCCGCTCGAACTCACTAAAGCCCTAGCACTGGCTTCCTGAATCCCACCCCCATAGATCGTGACCACCGGACTGGCACTGTACTGCGAACCTCCGCCAGTCGTGATCAACTCCGCCAAACTTCCACCTACAATTGTTGCGGAGGCGGTAGCTCCCGTGGGTGAAACCAAGGCAGAACTGGAGTTGTTGACGACTCTGCCGTCCGCCACTGTCAAAACCTGACCATTGGATCCGCGGGAGTAAATCAAGATATCCCCTCCGCTTCCGACAGTTTGATCCAAGATCGTGCGACCGGTTCTGGCGCTGACTTGAGAAAAAATAGAGCCAAAATTAACTCCTGGGGGCGTTCCCAGTCCGAGTCCCGCATAATCTTCATTTTGCCCACCACGACCATCAAAATTTGCTCCATCTAATCCGGTCAGGCTCAAGCCATACACATTAATGTCCCCATCAGGAAGGTTTCCCACCGCACCTTGCCCAGAAACCAAGCTTACCGTACCCCCGTTAACATGGGGCACAGCGACGGATCTTAGGTCGGGGCCAACATTACCGCCGACTTGGGCTCCTGGTGCCCCGGCATTGTAAAATATATTTTCAAAAAATCGAGCGCGATAGTTCACACTAACTTCGTTGGTTGCCCCAGGGGCTCCCCGATAATAAGTTAACGACGTTCTGGCCGAATCGGCATTCGAGATCGGTTGGATGGTGACGTCGCCTGCTGTGGAACCTCCAATACGAATGGCCGGTGCCTCCAGTAACATGGTTTCGAAGCGACTGATATTATATGCATTGTCTTGGTCAAGGTCAGTTAAGTAAACCTTCTTTCCAGCCCCACCCTGAGAGGTCGGAACAAGACTAAGTGTGCCCCCTGTTCCACTTATTTGCCCACCAGTCCCAATGTTAATCGAAGACGAGGGAGCGATACGTTGCCCAAAAGTTCCCCCAACTCCGGTGGATTGAAATGTATTTATCACCCCGTAATCGCTGTAGGAGGCAGGTGCCACGTCTCCGATTAAAAATTCACCCAGCAAAAAGAGGTCGCTGGAACTGAGTGTTATATTTCCACCGCCTGAGAAAAGTGACGCCCCTATGTTGGCACCATTAAACAGTGGGGGATTATACCCCAAAACAATAGATCCCGTTAAAGACGACAAGGCCAAATCGCGAGTGACACCAGGTGCGCCCAGATTCGCATTTTGAACATTTTGCAAATTGTTAAATACGAAAATATTTCCTGAAGTATTTTGATATGAAAAATCAATTGACCCTGCCTGGACCGCAATTGGATTATTTTGCCCCAAAACGGTGGACAGATTGTTTGAGAAAACATATCCGGTAGCTGTAGAGCCAAATGGCGCATAGCTAGTGGAAACCGTTCCATAATCAAAAACGTTGCCGCCAGAATAATTTAAGAGGTTCCCCCCATCCGTAATCGTCTGACTTGTTGTCGTCCCCGCTGTGGTGACATGAAGTTGCGTCAACGTGCTTTGACTCAGTAGATTGATGGTCGATCCCTCCGTCTTGATCGCCACCCGGGCAGAATTAAACGTAAATGGACCTTGGGCAAGCGTGTCATCCGTAATATTTCCTGCAGAAGATAACGTTAGTAAGCCCGAGCCCAAAGTGACTGCAGATATGCCGCCCGGTCCCAAAATTTTCCCACCCGAAACAAGACTAAAATTGGTACCCCCATTACCCAACGTGCTTAGATCAATGTTCGCTGAAACGGTCAGGTTTCCTGCATCCCGACTACCCACTATAATGGTTCCAGCTTGAATCGTGCCTGTTGTGCCAATAACCGTGATTTGCTGCAACGCCGGAGCGCTGACAAAATCAACCAGTCCACCCACAGCGATTGGCGCTCCCAAACCAGAAGGCTGAATCACCACATTCCCAGCGACGCTGCTTAGACCCAGCGTAGCGCTGCCCCCAGAAAAAGTAACCCCTGGTGCTGCTGTGTAGCCCACGCCATAGCTTGGGATAGAAATGGAGGCACCTGCGCCGTCGAAAGCCAGATTCACAACCTCAAATCCTTGGGTCGTGCTGATCGAAGCCGTTGCCCCGTCGCCGACCCCGCCTGTCGACTGGATTGTAACTTGCGGAGCTAACGTGTATCCGGATCCTGCTAGGGTCACACGAATCCCTGTCACCTGCCCGAAAGTCGCGCTTCCCACCACCGTATCCACAATGGCCGTTGCAGTCGCCCCCGCCCCCGTTGTGTCTCCCGTGGCCGCACTGATGACCACTTTCGGAGTCTGGTAGCTAACCTTTCCGTTGGCATTCACGGTGGCATAACCAGATCCGCCATTTGTGACCAGAATCGTAGCCGTGGGGTCCGTGCTGGTCTGCAGGCCCATCACCGCCGTCGCCGTAGCGGCAATTCCACCAGGGACCGTGGGAGAATCAACCGTCACGCCCGGATCGTCGACGATCCCAGTAATCGAATTATAGCCATAGATTCCACCCGTGATCGTGGTCACGGGCATTTGGAAAGTTTTGAGGGTATTAATGGTTCCGGTTAACGCAACCCCGGAAGCAGTCACCGTCACGTTTCCGCCGTTACTCAACAGGTCAGCCCCTGCGCTCAACGTAAAGGTGCCAGCCCCGCTGTCATTGCTATCCGCGTTGAAGATCATGTTCAGCTCATTGGCGATCGAGGTGATGTCGGCTCCTACCGTAATGTTCCCGGTCGCCTCCAGCTTCAGCGTGGTCGCGTTATCCAGTGTCTTGTTAATGGCGGCATTGACAGAGATGTCATATTCGGCTCCCGTTCCCGTCTGAATCGTCACACTAGTTCCCTGATTCAGCGCAGCCGTGATATCGCTGTTCAGCACCACAGATGGATCGCTTGGCGCGGTAAACACCAACGGATTAGCACCTGAAAAGCCTCCAGGCGTGGTGGGGCCCGTCGAATCAATCGTGATGCTACCCGGATCCAGTAGCCACATCCCCGCTGATCCTTTTGAAGCGGAGGCGTTGACCGACCCGAAGGCCTGCAGATTATTTTTGGAGGAGGTCTCCACAAATCCG
>Ga0209400_1002639_pt1 | contig 13453 bp, 11 predicted proteins | sample M_130807_EF_Meta_FD_187313 | JGI IMG/M metagenome (GOLD analysis project Ga0209400, IMG submission 187313) | Freshwater microbial communities from Lake Montjoie, Canada to study carbon cycling - M_130807_EF_MetaG (SPAdes) (version 2) | ecosystem: Environmental > Aquatic > Freshwater > Lake... | reverse complement strand
GAAACTGAGCAACCTCTGCTTGTGCTCTAGCTCCCTCAACAGCTCGACGTGCACCACCAAACACATCTAGCTTATAAGTAACGTTTACTGAGGTGTTGTAAAGATTGTAAGTGTCAGATCCGTATGGCAGGCCATAGATTGCCGATGGCTGAAGTTGTCGAGTAGCCGCGCCACCAACACTTACTGCTGGGAAATATTGGCCACCAACTTGAGCGCTCACATTTTCTTGTGCAGCACGCAATGCTGCATCTGCCGCGCCTAAGTTTGGATTCTGCTCAAGCGCTTTTTTGATAAGCGCATCTAGCTCCGGTGACTTATAAAGCGTCCACCATTGCGCCTCTATATCTGCCCCCTCGGAAAATTCTTGAGGAGTGCCACCAGGCACTCCATTAGCGGTGGTTAATTTTTGAGATAGAGGGTTTTCTGTGTAAGACTTAGCCTTCGGGGCATCAGGTTGCTTAAAGTCTGGGCCAACTGCACACGCAGACAACAACCCTGTGCAAATCAACAGAAGCAAATTTAAACGTGAGAGTGGTGACACTTTCGACAGAAACATGAATTGCAACAAATATCCTCTTTAACAGGACTTATTTGAACACAGAAATGCAATCAGGGCCCCGTAAAGCCCTGATTTAACTACTTAAATTTGTTCACAGCTTTGGAAAAATGTCAAACATGAAAATTATTCAACAGTAACGCTCTTTGCAAGGTTTCTTGGCTTATCAACATCGGTACCGCGTGCGCAAGCAGTGTGATACGCCAGCAACTGCAGTGGTACTACATGCAAGATTGGCGAAAGATTGCCGTAGTGCTCAGGCAAGCGAATAACATTAATTCCTTCAGTACTAACGATATTGGTATCGTGGTCAGCAAAGACATACAACTTTCCACCGCGCGCTTTTACTTCCTGCATATTGGATTTCAATTTCTCCAGGAGCACATCATTTGGAGCGACTGTAACAACTGGCATCTTGTCAGTCACCAATGCCAATGGGCCGTGCTTTAACTCACCAGCTGGATAGGCTTCAGCATGAATATAAGAAATTTCTTTGAGCTTGAGTGCGCCTTCAAGAGCAATTGGGTAGTGTAAGCCGCGACCTAAGAAAAGTGCATTTTCGCATTGAGAAAATGCATCACTCCAGGCAATGATTTGTGGCTCAAGCGCCAACACTGCATGCAATGCTTTTGGTAAATGACGTAGTTCTCGAAGAAGCTCTTTTTCTTTTTCAGCCGAGATTTTGCCCGCTCGCTTCGCAAGCGAAACAGCCAAAAGGTACAAAGCCAGTAATTGGGTTGTAAATGCCTTGGTGGATGCAACACCAACCTCAATACCCGCCTTGGTCAAGAAATGCCAATTGGTTTCACGAACCATTGCGCTACTAGCAACATTACAAATAGCTAGGGTATAAGGGTGTCCAAGAGTCTTGGAGTGACGAAGCGCTGCCAAAGTATCGGCAGTCTCACCAGATTGAGAAACTACCACAATGAGTGTTTTTGGATTTGGCACAGTCGTACGATAACGATACTCACTGGCAATCTCAACTTGAGTTGGAATACCAGCGATATCTTCTAGCCAATATTTAGCAATGCAAGCTGAGTAATAACTGGTGCCGCAAGCCAGAATCAAGATTTGATCAAATTTTTGCCAATCATCTGGATTGGCGTTAAAAAGTTCTGGGCCAAATGAGGCAATATTAGCGAGAGTATCGCCAATAGCTCTAGGTTGCTCAAAGATCTCTTTTTGCATGTAGTGCTGATAAGGGCCCAAATCTACAGAGTCGGCCTGAGCGGGCATTGGCTTTCGCTCTCTTTGTGCAGGCTTTCCAGCTTGATCGATTACTTGCACAGTGTCAGCCGTGAGAATCGCAATATCGCCTTCTTCCAAATACATCATTGAACTAGCACGTCCAGCTAAAGCAAGAGCATCGGAAGCTAAAAAGTTTTCATGTTCACCAAGCGCTACTACTAGAGGAGATCCAGCGCGCGCCCCAACTAAAGTGGTGGGATTATCTTGAGCAATCACACCAATTGCATATGCACCGTGCAATTTAGGCAAGACTGCCCTTACTGATTGGGCAATATCTTTTCGACTACTAGCAAGGTATTCCTGATGAATCAAATGTGCAATGACTTCAGTATCAGTCTCAGAGGTAAAAACATAACCAGCAGCTTTTAACTCTGTACGTAAATTTTCATAATTCTCAATAATGCCGTTATGTACTACTGCAATCAATTCATTGGAAATGTGGGGATGCGCATTTTGCGTATCTGGCTTGCCATGTGTAGCCCAGCGTGTATGGGCAATACCAATGGTGCCAATAAATTCTTTTCCTTGATCGGCTAATTCAGACACGCGGGCTGTTGTGCGCGCCCTTTCAATTAGATGCTTAGCATCATCTCCATTAATTACCGCAAATCCACAGGAGTCATAACCACGGTACTCAAGGCGACGTAAGCCCTCAACCAGAACATCAACAATATTTTGATGAGAGGCTGCACCAACAATACCGCACATTATTTTTTACCCTTTGCGGTTTTTTTGATAGCAGTCTTCTTTGAAGCAACCTTCTTACTGGATATTTTTTTCGCATCAGCTTTTTTCTCTTGCTTCACAGGCCGCTTCCACTGTAAAGATACTTGCCGAGCTCTTGATACAGTCAACTGGTTTGCAGGGGCATCTTTTGTAAGGGTTGTGCCCGCACCTAATGTAGCGCCACGCCCGACGCGTACCGGAGCAACCAACTGGGTATCTGATCCAATAAAGACATCGTCCTCAATAATGGTCTGATGTTTGTTAATACCGTCATAGTTGCAGGTAATAGTGCCTGCGCCAATATTAACTCTGGATCCAACAATGGAATCGCCCACGTACGACAAATGATTTGCTTTGCTATTAGCGGCAATCTTGCTGTTCTTGACTTCAACGAAGTTACCAATATGAACATCATTTGATAGATCAGCGCCCGGACGTAAACGTGCATATGGACCAATCACTGATTGATCGCCAACTTTGGCGCCATCAATATGGCTATATGCATGCACTGCTACCGCTTTACCAATCACGCTATTGCGAATCACACAGTAAGGGCCAATCTTTGTACCTGTTGCTAAAGTAACGCAGCCCTCGAAGACGCAGCCCACGTCAATGAAAACATCGGTGCCGCACTCAAGGGTGCCACGCACGTCGATGCGCGCAGGATCAGCCAGCGATACGCCAGCATCCATTAGCTGATGAGCAACATTAAGTTGATGGACTCGCTCTAGGCTAGCCAACTGGTCACGACTGTTGATGCCGATAGTTTCAAACTCGTCATCCGCTTGTGTAGTGCGAATGGGTATACCATCTTTAACAGCCATCGCAATCACATCAGTTAAATAGTACTCACCCTGTGCATTACTAGCACGCAAAGCCTTAAGCCACTTCTTTAATGCATTGGTTGGCAATACCATGATGCCGGTATTAATTTCGGCAATCACTTTTTGTGCTGGCGTTGCATCTTTTTCTTCCACAATCTCTTGTACCGAACCATCCGTGTCACGCACTATACGACCATATCCTGTTGGGTTAGCAAGATTCTGAGTAAGCAAAGCTAAAGCTGAATCTTGGCCACGTACACCGTCAGCTAATTTAGCCAATTTACTTAAAGTCTTTTTACTGGTCAGCGGTACATCACCATATAAAACTAAAGTAGGCTCTTGCACATCCAGTTTTGGAAGCGCCTGCAAGAGTGCATGACCTGTACCCTTTTGCTCTGCCTGAAGGACAGTGCTGACTTTGCTAAAACTAGTGTCCTCTTGACTTATATTAACTAAGAATGCTTTAACGTCAGCAGCGCCATGACCAACCACCACAATCGGATCAGTTTTAGTCTGTTTATTTTGTAAAGATAGTGCAGTAACAAGGACGTGCTGAAGAAGTGGTTTGCCCGCCAAAGTTTGTAGGACCTTGGGCAGAGCGGATTTCATCCGCTTTCCTTGGCCCGCAGCCAATATGACGATATTCATAAAGGGGGATTATAAGTCCCTTGAATGAGAGTTCCACAGGCCAATTCGTCTAATTCAGCCTCATCAATTGCCTTATCCCCAGCGGATCTAGCAGCAATGCCAGATAGCTCTGTAGAAATCTCTAAATTTTGGAAATCAAAAGCCTCCCCATCCATCAAATGGGATGGAACGATGTGGTGCATTGAGCGAAATAGATTCTCAACGCGCCCAGGATGTTTCTTCTCCCAATCACGCAACATTTCTTTCATGACTTGGCGCTGAAGATTGGGCTGACTACCGCACAGATCGCACGGAATAATTGGAAAATTCATGTCCTCTGCATATCGCTCTAGTAATTTCTCGGGAACATAAGCCAAAGGACGAATAACAATATGTTTTCCATCATCAGAACGAAGCTTAGGCGGCATACCTTTTAACTTGCCTGCATAAAACATATTAAGCATCAAGGTTTCTAAGATGTCATCGCGATGATGCCCTAAGGCAATTTTGGTGGCGCCTAGTTCATCTGCGACGCGATATAAAATTCCACGACGTAAGCGGGAGCACAAACCGCAAGTTGTCTTACCCTCTGGAATAACACGCTTCACAATGCTATAGGTATCTTGCTCTTCAATATGAAACTGAATGCCCAAGCTTTTTAAATAACTAGGCAGTGTTTCTGCAGGAAAATTAGGTTGCTTCTGGTCGAGGTTAACAGCCACGATCTCAAAGTTAATCGGCGCACGCTCACGTAACTTCATCAAAATATCTAGCATGGCATAACTATCTTTGCCGCCAGAAACACAGACCATTACCTTGTCTCCATCTTCGATCATGCCAAAGTCGCCAATAGCTTGGCCAACCAAGCGACAGAGTTTTTTCTCTAACTTGTTTTCTTCGAAGATCACTTTACGAATATCACCCATAAAAACTCACTTATGCTGACTTAATTCGAAACACTTCAACACCAACAGAATGACAGTCTGGATAAACGTCTGGTTTTGCAGTCCTAACGCATGCTGCTAATACCTTGGGATGCGCAAGCATTACCGTAACAATATCATCGCAAAATGTTTCTTGAAGGTGGATATGGCCCTTAGAGGCCCGTGCCTTAATGGTTTCACGCATAAAGTCATAATCGACCACTTCATCTAATTGGTCGTTTGTTGGCGTATTCTTTGCCAATGGAATGTAGAGGTCTACATTGAGAATGACGCGTTGTTCTGCTTTTTTCTCAAAATCATGAACACCGATGTTGATATAGATTTCATAGTCTCGCAAAAATAAGCGGCGGCAATCAGCAAGTGCAGGATGGGAAAGAATAGTGTGCATAAATAGTCTACTTAATTTGTCTTAAACATCACGTCGCGTGATGATGGTAATAAATGTTGGCCACCGTCAACATATAAAATGGTCCCAGTAATGGCGTTAGCCTGGGCTAAAAAGACAGCTGCTCTAGCGATATCTTCTGGTGTTGAGGATTTTCCTAATGGCGTCATTTGATGTGCCTTCGTAAACCCATCATTAGTTTGATCGCCAGAGGGCAAAGAAATTCCAGGCGCTAAGCCAATTATTCTAAGGTGAGGAGCAAAATCGAGGGCTAATACCTCTACTGAAGTTGCTAGTGCAGCTTTAGATAGGGTGTATGACAAATAATCCGGATTGAGATTAATCAATTTTTGATCGAGCAATTGAATGGCGGACGGTAAATTCTCACCGCCTGATTTGTTTGGATTATTTTTCTGATACTCAAACATCAATTGAGACAACAGAATCGGTGCGGTCAAATTAACCTGCATATGCTCCTGTAAGCTTTTAGCAGTCAATGGTGTATTTGAGTTGGCGCGATCGTACTCAAAAATAGATGCGCTATTGACTAAGCAATGCAGGTTTACAAATTTCTGGCATACGGCAGAAAACAGTTTTTTAACTGCTACTTCGTCTGCTAAATCCGCCTGATAAGCTTGGGCTTTAACCCCCATCATCTCGATTTCTCTGACAACTTCTTTAGCCTCTTGCTCAGATCGCCCATAATGAACAGCAACATCCCATCCCTGGCGCGCAAACTGCAAAGCGATTTCCCGACCCAGACGTTTGGCAGCGCCGGTCACTAAAACTGCTTTCTTTTGCTGGGTTAAGGGTGGGTTCAATTAAATTCTCTTAGACTAGCGAGCTATGGATATTACCTTGACCAGCCTAGAAACGGAGCATAGCGAACTCCTCAAAGGTAAAATTGCCTCTGAGATAGCCTCCCAAGGTGGGTGGCTGCCGTTTTCTAGGTACATGGAGATGGCCCTATATGAGTCTGGAATGGGCTATTACAGCGCTGGAGCCCATAAATTAGGTTCCGGCGGGGACTTCACCACAGCCCCTGCGTTAAGCCCCCTGTTTGGCGCTGCTATTTGTTCGACTTTGTTGCCAGTCCTTGAGGGTCTCAAAGAAAAAGGTTTGCCCACCCAAATCCTTGAATTTGGTGCCGGTACGGGAAAACTTGCCACATCCATTCTGGATCGCTTACATGGTCTTGGGTTTGAATTGGATCGATATGACATTATCGAGATCTCTCCAGACCTGGCACAGCGTCAGCAAGAAAGTATAGGTAATATTGTTACGGAATTGAAGTTATCCACTCACTGCCATTGGCCTCAGGAATTACCAAAGAATTTCAAAGGCATCATGCTTGCCAATGAAGTGATTGATGCTATTCCTTGTGACGCCATCATTTATCAAGATGGATTTTGGTATTGGTATGGCGTTGCCTTTAGGGATGGTAGGCTCATTTGGAAAGTAGGCTCGCCTGTATTGCAAGCATTATTGCCTGAAAGCCTTTTGGATGGGAGCTTTTCCGAAGGCTATGTCACCGAACTTCATGCACCTGCTAATGCATGGATGCGCCAAGTTACGAAGCAACTAGATACCGGTTTATTTTTAACTTTCGATTATGGCTTTCCAGAAAGTGAGTATTACCATCCGCAGAGGCTAGAAGGCACACTGATGGCACATCATCGCCATCATGCAATTCAAGATCCATTCTATCTACCCGGTCTTTGTGACCTAACGACACATGTTGAGTGGTCACAAATTGCTCGTAGTACGCTTACAGAAAATGCTGATTATGTTTTTCTGACGAATCAAGCTGCATATTTATTAGATGCTGGCATTGGCGATATTGCGCTCGAGATTGGGGATCCAAGTGATCCCGAAACTTTTTTGCCAATCTCTAACTCATTGCAAAAATTACTCTCTGAAGCAGAGATGGGTGAGCTCTTTAAAGCATTTGCCTTCTCGAAAAATTTAGATACTTTATTACCTGGCTCTTCTCTAGAGGACCTGCCTGGACTGCGCGGCAGAAACAGACTCTAAGGCCTAAGATTGCAGTGCAACGGTAATTGCAGCAAGTCTGGCAGCTTCAAATGCACTGCCAATACGTTCGCCATTAGACCGGTCTTGCGCCTCAACACCAGCAATAATCTCTCCGGTATTTAATGCTTGAGCATTGCGCATAGCTGCTACCAATACAGAAACATTGAACCCAATTTTCCCAGCAAGATTAAGTAATGCTTGGCCGCGATCTGGCTTGCGCCAAATATCAGCGCGATTAAACCAAGCCAAGACATCGACAGGTTGATAAGCGGCTGCAGAGTGCTTATCAACCAGCGCCTTTAATTCGCTAAAAATTTCGCTAAAGTCACGTACTTCAATAGGCATGCGCACACATTCAGCCCATGAACGAATTTCAGAGGCAGATAAATCCATCAGAGTGATGGCACAACGCTCTTCCAAGCTATTTCCACTAGCGTCGTAATACTCAATTAACGTCTCACGAAATGGCTCTTCTGCAAGCTTGGCAGTGAGTGTGTTTGGTAATAAAGGTTTGGCCGCGCCAGTATTTAGTAAAGCCTGGAACATATGCATAGGCTTTGAAGCAACTAGGCCTCTAGCTAGCTCCTGCCAAATCCGCTCTGCTGAAAGCACATTTAGCTCGCCCGCCTGAACAATTGTTTTTAATGCCAACATTGTGTCATTGGCAATTCTAAATTCAGGAAAGCGTGCAGCAAATCGTGCAATGCGCAAGAGACGTAGTGGATCTTCGGCAAAGGCATTAGATACATGACGAAATACTTTGGCAGCTAAATCTTCTTGACCGTTATAGGGGTCGATGATCGGTCCAAACTGTTTTCCATCGGGACCCACTTCTTGCGCCATGGCATTCATCGTTAAATCACGACGCTCTAGGTCTTGCTCCAAGGTAACTGAAGGATCCGCATAAAAATGAAAGCCTTTGTATCCCTGGCCTGCCTTACGTTCAGTGCGAGCTAGCGCATACTCAGCTTGAGTTTCTGGATGTAGAAAAACCGGAAAATCCTTACCCACAGGACGAAAGCCTTTAGCAATCATTTCATCCGCACTAGAGCCAACGACCACATAGTCGATATCGTGCACAGGCAAACGCATTAAGGTGTCCCGTATTGCACCACCGACTGCATAGATCTTCATTACTTCATGCCCTCAAGACTTCGCCGGCTTATTTTAAATACTTCACTTAGTGCGTCCTTACCGCTTACAGGTAACACATTGGGCAATTGCATTGAAGCAATGTTGTCACGTGACATCAAAGTAGGTACTGGTAAGAATTCAAATGCTAAGGCTTGTAGATAACCTACAAAAGCGGGCATCGGAATAATGACACAGGATGTTTTGGCCTTACGCGCAGCAAACTCCACAATCTCCTTCATGGTGTAGACCATGGGCCCTACCAAATCATACGATTCATGAATGGTCTGAGGCATCTTTAATGCCATCACGAAAGCGCTTGCTACATCATCCACGCTGACCGGTTGAAACTTTGCCTGATGATTTGCTAAGGGCATTACTGGAAATAATTTAGCTAGCTTTGAAAATAAATTAATGAACTGATCTTGGGCGCCAAAAATGACTGATGGCCTAAAAATAGTCCAATCTAAACTACTGGCCTTCACTGCCGCCTCACCATCGCCCTTGCTACGCTGATACATAGATGGTCCATTGGAGTCTGCACCCAAAGCACTCATATGAAGATAGCGCTTGAGGCCATGCATTTGCATCGTGGTAATAATATTTTTCGGCAAATCTACATGTGCAGCTTTAAATACTTTTCCATAAGGCGTTGCCGGCTTATCGTGCAAAACACCCACTAAATTAATCACGGCGCCATTGTCATGAATACGTGCACATAAAGATTGCAGCTCATCAAAATCATGAACATCAGCATCCTCTAAATGCACTTTAGGCAACATCCGTAAATCACGGCCTGCGGCCAAGTGGCTTGTTGGTAATAGAACTGAATAACCCGCTACTTGTAATTGCGCAGCGAGCACTCGTCCAACGAATCCATTACCACCAATCAAAAGAATGTCGTATTTCATAGGCTCTCGTTTCAATGAATATTTATTAAGGTAGCTCAGATTGAGTAGCCGCCTTAGGCGAAATAACACCCAGGCGCTGCTTCAAAGATGGGGTTTGACCATTCATGACCGACGAATAGTAATTAGCATTTGAGAGCACATTCTTGACATAAGTACGCGTCTCATTAAACGGAATAGTCTCCGCAAAGATTGCGCCTTCAGTAGGACTTGTTAATTTTTCACGCCATGCTTTTGAGCGAGAGGGGCCAGCGTTATAGGCAGCCGATGCCAGCACCCAAGAACCATCTAAGTCAACTAGGACCATATTGAGGTAATTACTGCCCAAGGTTAAATTCGTATTGGTATCACTTAGCTTGTCATTGGTGTAGTTGAGCATGCCAATCTTTTTAGCAACGTACTTTGCCGTATTAGGCATCACCTGCATTAGGCCCGAGGCGCCTACCGATGATGATGCATTCATGATGAAGCGCGATTCTTGACGAATGAGTCCATAGGCCCATGCAAGATTTAAGTCAATTTGTCTTGCAATTGGAGATAACTCATCCCTAAATGGGGTTGGGTAACGCAAACTAAAGTCATGCTCTTGCTTTGTACGATCAGCAGTATTTACAACACGGTCATACAACTGAATACGCTTAGCGTACTCAGCAGCAGCTAACAACTGCTTGTCTGTCATATTGCGCAACTCCCAGTTCCACTCGCGATTACCTTCAAAGCGAAGGTTCATGGCATACAAACGCTCGCCCCTCACAAACCCTTTACGACTAGACATTGCATCAATCTCTTGCTCGGTCACCTTGGTACGAGCTGGCGCATGATTTGACTTACCCAACTCTTCGCGTGCGAGTTGCCCATAAAAATTATATTGCTCATCAATAAACTCAAAACTCTCCTTTGCCTTTGCATCCTGACCTTCAGCTTTTAAGGCGCGACCGTACCAATAAGTCCAAGCCGGATCTTTGCTGCGCACTATGGGATTCATTCCCTCTATTGCATTTTTTACCAAGCTCCAGTCCTTAGCACGTAAGCCTGCACGTACCTTCCACTCCTGTGACTCAACTGAGAGCAGCTCGTTGTAACCAAGCCCTTGCTGCAAGCGATAAGCATCGTCAGCATTAGGATCTAATTTCTTTGCCAGGAATTGACCAATCACACCCCAAGCCACTGCTTGATTTTCTTTGCTATAACGCGATGATGTCTGCAAAAAGTCTCGATAGGCTTTCGCTGGCTCAGCCTTTGCAGCTTTTACAATTTCTGCAATAGGATCTTCGCCACCCAAGCGCCGTGCCATTGTGTCAAAGCCTCTCTCACTAGCTGCACGTCCAATCGCCCTGGCCTCACTTGGTGTCATTCCACCAGCAGCAAGCAAGGCAGGAACTAACTCTTGGCAAGCTTGCCCAAAGTAGCTAGGATCTAGTAGCACCGATCTCGAGTCAATTGCCAATTTCGTTGGATTCTCGCCTTGTGATAATTTTGATAGCAAGGAGTAGCACTTCACCTGAGTGTCATCATCCAATACAAACTTCGCATATTCAATATCAAAGCGCGCCCAGTCTTTTCGCTTACCTAATACCAATAACCAATCGTTACGCATCCGATCGGCCAAGGCCGTTCCTTGATACTGATTTAAAAATGCAATGACTTGGGCATCAGCACTGTAATCGCTACGCGGCCCACCGCCGCTATCAAATAATTGCGGCTTAATACTAAAGTAAGTCACATAATCATCAAATGGATAGGCAACTAGATTAGATGAAAGCTGTTGCGCGCGGAAGACATCATTCTTTCTGGCTGCTTCTCGTAAATCAATAAACATCCGATCTGCATCAGTAATCTGGACAGGGGCTGCCTTGCTTTCATAGGATTTAGGAAGGCTTAATTTTTTGGTCTTTTCAGCAAATGCACTAGGCATAGCCAAGGCTAGGCCCAAGATCAAAATCTTGATCCAGCGGAACTGATTGCCTTTGAGAATTTCAGACTTCTTTTTCACTATCTAGCCCTGTACATATTTACCAGTATTCACCTGGCAGCAAGTTGTTTACTATATCTTCTAATTTTCGCCTGATAATGGACGATATGCACGGTAATTCGCCAAAAACTCTTCGTCAAGATTTGTTAAAGCAACGCAAAGAATTTGCTGTTGGGCAAAGTTATGCTCAAGCTAAAGAGAGGCTAATTACTGGTCTTAATCAGTTTTTAACGAAAGATGGTAATTCCCTGCGGTCTATAGCGCTTTATTGGCCCATACAAGATGAACTTGATTTGCGTGCGGCATTAATCGCTTGGGCAAACCAAAATCCTGAATGTCGTTTGGCGCTTCCCTATGCGCGGCCTGACAAACACCTCGACTTCTATGAATGGCAAGATGGGGATACTTTGTCCCCAAGCGTACATGGAGTTCCTGAGCCAAATCCAAATAACCCTTCAAGAGTAGCGATTACTCCTGACTGCATCCTCATTCCCTGCGTCGGGTGGTCTAGCTCTATTGAGAGCGGCACAACTCATTATTGGCGCCTAGGTTATGGCGGTGGATATTTTGATCGAACCCTAGCCGCACTCAGAAATAACAACCCCAAGTTCATCTGTATCGGGATTGGATTTGATTGGCAAAAACTCAATGCTGCGCAATGGGCGCCCCAAGCGCATGATGAGCCCTTAGATATGCTGCTTACGGAGTCTGGCTTACTCCGCTGACTTACTTTGTTAAATCCAAGTTGTCAGCGATAGCCAAAACAGCATCTGCTTGATTTAAAGAGTAGAAATGCAATCCAGGTGCACCTGCTGTCAATAACTGATCGCATAGATCTGTCACAACTTCTTCACCAAATGCGCGAATAGAAGCAATGTCGTCACCATAAGACTGAAGACGCAAACGAATCCAACGAGGAATCTCAGCTCCACAGGCATCAGAGAAGCGCAATAGTTGACTACTATTTGTAATTGGCATGATGCCAGCAATGATTGGCTCTGTTACACCCAAATTATAAGCTTCATCAACAAAACGAAAGTAGGCATCAGTGTTATAAAAATACTGAGTAACTGCAGAGTTCGCGCCCGCTTTCATTTTCTGCACAAAGAAATGGACATCACTAGCAGGAGACTTCGCCTGAGGATGACACTCTGGATAAGCAGCTACATCAATATGAAACCAATCATCGGTTTCAGCACGAATAAACTCTACTAACTCATTGGCATGATGAAATTCGCCATACTGCCCCATACCTGACGGCAAGTCACCCCGCAAAGCCACAATGCGTTTAATACCTAAAGCTTGATATTGCTTAAGCATGACATGCACGCTTTCACGCGAACTACCAACACAGGATAAGTGAGGAGCAACCGCTGCACCAGCAGCATGAATATCACTCACCACTTTCAAGGTACCAGACTGAGTAGACCCACCGGCACCAAAGGTCACAGAATAAAATGCGGGCTTCAGAGTTTGACTAAGTCGCTCGCGCACAAGATGCAGCTTCTTCTCGCCTTCAGGTGTTTTTGGAGGAAAGAATTCGACGCTTAATTCCATGATTTTGGGCCTAGGGTTTCTATTAAATAATTGGATTAATAACGATAGTGGTCAGTCTTATATGGGCCTTCCTTCGTTACACCAATGTAAGAAGCTTGCTGATCAGATAGTACTGTCAACTCGGCATTGAGAGTCTTAAGTTGTAAACGTGCAACCTTCTCATCTAAATGTTTAGGCAATGTATAAACACCGATTGGGTATTTATCGGTACCAACCGCATTCCACAATTCAATCTGCGCAATCACTTGGTTCGCAAATGAAGAGCTCATCACATAAGACGGGTGGCCTGTACCGCAACCCAAATTAACCAGACGGCCCTTAGCCAAGATGATGATGCGCTTTTCAGTCTTGCCATTATTTGCTGGGAAAATCACGTGATCGACTTGTGGCTTGATCTCTTCCCATTTGTACTTCTCAATACCCGCAACATCAATCTCATTATCGAAGTGGCCAATATTACAAACGATGGCTTGATTCTTCATCTTCGCCATGTGGTCATGTGTAATCACATGGTAGTTGCCAGTTGCAGAGACAAAGA
>Ga0209400_1002635_pt1 | contig 13462 bp, 12 predicted proteins | sample M_130807_EF_Meta_FD_187313 | JGI IMG/M metagenome (GOLD analysis project Ga0209400, IMG submission 187313) | Freshwater microbial communities from Lake Montjoie, Canada to study carbon cycling - M_130807_EF_MetaG (SPAdes) (version 2) | ecosystem: Environmental > Aquatic > Freshwater > Lake... | reverse complement strand
CGACACATGGAGGCGTTTTCCCGAAATGTGCACAAGGTTCTAAGTTCACATACAAGGTTGCTTTAGACAATAACGATTGATCAGCAACTGCATTGATTGCATTTACTTCTGCATGCGCTCCACCAAAATTTTGATGGTAGCCTTCTGCAATAATTTTATTGTCAACAACTAAAACTGCACCTACAAGTGGGTTTGGAGCAACTTTCCCATTTCCTAGGGCTGCCAATTCCAGACAACGCTGCATAAATATTTTTTGAACCATGCTGTTTACGAAAGTAGTAATTTGCCGAACCAAACACCTAAAAAATGGAGATTCAAGCGTTCATCCCATTTCTTCAACAACAATTATCCTTTTTGTATGAGCCAGAAGAAGCCAAACAAATTGGATTTATCCTTTTAGAAGAAGTGATGCTCATCAAAAGAAGTCATTTGCCTTTGATTCAAAAAGAAATTGGTTTGGTGGAAGAAGAAAAACTGACCCAGTACATTGTTGAACTACAACAAGGCAAACCCCTGCAATATGTTTTAGGCTATACTTGGTTCAAAGACCAGGTCTTTAAAGTGAATGAAAACGTGTTGATTCCAAGACCAGAAACGGAAGAATTGGTGGATTGGGTTTTGAATGAGCAGGGCCAAGAAAAATTAAAAGTATTAGATATAGGAACGGGTTCAGGCTGTATTGCCATCTCTTTCGCCATGCAAAGACCCAATTGGGAAATTTGGGGATTGGATATTTCTGAAAAAGCCATTGAAATTGCCACTGAAAATGCAAAATACAACAAAACCAATACGCAGTTTAAATGCGCCAGTATCCTTGACAATGCTACATGGGAATGGATAGAAGCCCAAAAATTTGATGTCATCGTAAGCAATCCACCCTATATTCCAGAGCTTGATAAAACGGATATGCATACAAACGTATTGGATTTTGAACCGCATAGTGCCTTGTTTGTGAGCAATGAACAACCCTTACTTTTTTATCAAAAAATGGCGGATAATGCCAAAACTACTTGTTATGTTGAATTTGCATACAACCAAGAGCAAGCCATGATAGACTTATTAAGAAGCAAAAATTTGAAATTTGAAATCAAAAAAGACATGAGTGGAAACCCCCGAATGTGCAAATGGGAATACATCAAGTAAACTAGCGCTTAAATGATTATGTTTGCAATAATTTAGACAGAACTTAAATACAATGAAAAAAATACAACTGATTTTGGCATTTTTAGCCCTCACGATTTGGGTAAATGCACAAGAAAAATTTGAATTAGAATCACATCAATCAGCAGATGGTAAATACACTTATACCACTGTTAAAAACGACCCTTTAAAAGTGCGTACGTATCAGTTAAAAAATGGCTTAACTGTAATGATGAGCGTGAACAGCAAACAACCACGTATTCAAACTTTTATTGCCACAAAAGCTGGAAGTAAAAATGACCCTGCTGACAATACGGGCTTGGCACATTACCTAGAACACATGCTATTCAAAGGGACAGACCAATATGGTTCTTTGAATTGGACCAAAGAAAAAGAACAACTTGATAAAATTGATGCACTTTACGAAGTGTACAACAAAACTGTAGATGAAAACAAAAGAAAAGTCATTTACCACCAAATTGACAGCGTTTCTGGAGTAGCATCTACTTTTGCCATTGCCAACGAATACGACAAAATGATGCAAGTAATTGGCGCGCAAGGAACCAATGCTTTTACGTCTTTAGAACAAACTGTTTATGTAAATGATATTCCTGAAAACAACTTGAACAAATGGATTGAAATTGAAGCGGAGAGATTCAGAAACCCAATTTTGCGTTTGTTCCATACCGAATTGGAAGCTGTTTACGAAGAGAAAAATATTTCATTAGACAACGATTCTAGAAAAACATTCGAACAGGTTTTAACAGGCTTATTCAAAAAACATCCTTATGGTACACAAACTACCATTGGAACAGTTGAGCACCTGAAAAATCCATCCTTGGTAAAAATCAGAAATTACTACAATACGTATTATGTGCCTAATAACATGGCCATCATCATTGCTGGTGATTTCAACCCTGATAAAGCCATTGAAGCCATAGATGCAAAGTTCTCATACATGCAAGCAAAACCAGTTCCTGCATTTACTTTTACTCCTGAAAATATTGGCAACCCTGCTGAAACTTATTCAGTCTACGGACCGGATGCAGAAAATACCATGATTGGTTTCAGGTTGCCAGGAGCTGGCACAAAAGAAGCTTTGATGTTGCAATTGGTTGATATGTTATTGGCGAACTCTAAAGCCGGTTTGATTGACTTGAACTTGATCAAAAAACAAGCCTTGTTAAGTGCTGAATCTTCAACTTGGATCAACAAAGATTATTCATTGTTGTTCTTAAGTGGTAAACCTAAAAAGAACCAAACATTAGAAGAAGTAAAACAACTTTTAATGAACCAACTTGAAGAAATTAAAAAAGGGAATTTTAACGAAGACATGTTAAAGGCCATCATTGCCAATATCAAAGTATACAAAATTCAAGAAAGAGAAAGCAACAGTGGCCGTGCTTATGCCATGTTAGACGCCTTTACATTGGATAGAAAATGGCAGGATGTATGCAAAGAAATTGCTGACTTAAGCAGCATTAAAAAAGAAGAATTGGTTGCATTTGCAAATCAGTGGTTGAGCAACGATTATGTGATTGTTTACAAAAGAATTGGTGAAGACAAAGGCATCCAAAAAATTGAAAAGCCTACCATCACGCCAGTTGAAGTGAACAGAAACGATGAGTCTAAATTCTTACAAGAAATCAACAACAAACCTTCGCCAAGCATTCAACCTCGTTTTGTAAATTTTGACAAAGATTTAAGCATTAAAGGCAATACTTACTATGTACAAAACAAAGACAATGATTTGTTTCAATTGTACTATGTGATTGACATGGGTAAATACCATAATCTAAAATTGCCTTTGGCCATGAATTTGTTGCAGTTTTTAGGTACAGACAAATACAGTGCTGAAGAAATTAGCAAAGCATTTTTCAGGTTGGCATGTAGCTTCAAAGTAAATGTAAGCAACGACCAAGCTTATGTTACTTTAGAAGGTTTGAACGAAAATTTTGATGAAGCTGTAAAATTGTTTGAACACTTATTGGCCAATGCAAAACCAGACCAACAAGCCTTGACACAATTGGTGGAAAGAATCTTAAAATCAAAAGAAGATGCAAAGAAAAACAAGAGCACCATTTTCAGGGCAGCACTTCAAAGTTATGCCGTTTATGGAAGTAAAAACCCTTTCAAACATGAGCTTTCTGCTGCGGAATTAAAAAGTTTAAACGCAACAGAATTGGTAACGCTGATCCATCAATTAACTTCTTATCCTCATAAGATATGGTATTTTGGACCCGTTAGCTTAACTGATTTCAATGCCAAAATGAAACAATTGCATCCAGTTGCTAAAAAACAATTGAGCATTCCAGAGCCTGTTACTTTCACCAGAAATCAAACCACTCAAAACCAAGTTTTATTTGTGAATTATGACATGGTTCAGGCTGAAATTTTATGGTTCAACAATTCAAATATCAAATACGATTCTAGCAGAACACCAATTGTAACTTTGTTCAATGAATATTTTGGTGGCGGCATGTCTTCAGTGGTTTTCCAAACCATTCGTGAGAGCAAAGCTTTGGCCTATTCAACTTATTCAAGATACACGCAACCTACTAAAAAGAACGACCCTTATACCACAACTGCTTATGTTGGAACCCAAGCCGATAAATTGCACGAATCAGTTGCAGCCATGAACGAGTTGTTGCAAAACTTACCACCCAACGAAAACATGTTAGATGCTGCGAAAGCTGCTATCACCAATTCTATTGAAACAGATAGAACCAACGATGCGGACATTATTTTCGCTTATGCAGCCAACCAAAAATTGGGATTAACCTCAGACATCAACCAATTGGTTTATGCTGAAATGCCAAAACTAAAATTAAAAGATGTAGAAAATTTCCATGCTGCTCATTTTAAAGACAAAGCATATACCTATTGCATCATGGGCTCTGCCAACAAAATCAAGAAAGAAGAATTAGAGAAATATGGCAAAGTAACTGAGTTAAGTTTAGAAGAAATATTTGGTTATTAAGCATGGATATCAAAAATAAAATTGCAGTCGTAACCGGTGTTAGCAAAGGCATTGGTTTTGCAACATGTCAATTATTATTAGCCGCTGGCACAAAAGTTTACGGCTTAGGAAGATCTCAAAACCCGGAATTACAAGTCCCGGGTTTTGAGTTTATCAAAACTGATGTTCAAGATTACAATTCGGTACAAGCTGCATTTCAGCAGATTCTTTCAAAAGAAACAGCCATCGATATTTTAGTGAACAATGCAGGTTTGGGTTATTTTGGAAACCTAGAAGACATGAGCCTTGAACATTGGAACGAAATGATGCAAACCAATGTCAATGGTATTTTTTATTGTTGCAAAGAAGCCATTCCGGTAATGAAACAAAATGGCATTGGGCATATCATCAATATTGCTTCAACAGCCGCGCTTGAGGGCATGCCAATGGTAAGTGCATATTGCGCAAGCAAATGGGCCGTAAAAGGTTTGAGCGAAAGTTTATTCAGGGAACTGAGAGATTTCAAAATCAAAGTCACTTGTATTTATCCTGGCTCTACCAAAACTGATTTTTTCAGAAACAGCCCAGGCATACAAGCACATGATTACATGCTCATGCCTGAAGATATTGCATTGAGTATTGTTCAAGCCTTACAAATGCCCGATAATTTCCATACTGTAAACCTAGAAATAAGACCATTACAACCTAAAGGACCTAAAAAATAAAGCAATCAGACAAGTTTTGACAGGATTTCAGCAGAATTACTTTGATATCCTGTTGGAGAATGTATTTTTGCATTTCTATTTAAGATTATGAGATCAATACAATTCCGTGAAGCATTAAGGGAAGCGCTATCAGAAGAAATGCGCAGAGATGAAAATATTTTCCTTATGGGAGAAGAGGTTGCTGATTACAACGGTGCTTACAAAGTGAGCCAAGGCATGTTAGATGAATTTGGTGCCAAACGTGTCATTGATACCCCTATTGCCGAATTGGGTTTTGCTGGAATAGGCGTAGGAGCTGCCATGAATGGTTTAAGACCTGTTATTGAATTTATGACTTTCAACTTCTCATTGGTTGCCATTGACCAAGTTATCAATGCTGCGGCAAAAATGTATTCAATGAGCGGTGGTCAATTCAATATTCCAATGGTTTTTCGTGGACCAACAGGAAGTGCGGGTCAACTAGGAGCGCAACACTCTCAAGCTTTTGAAAATTGGTACGCCAATTGCCCAGGCTTAAAAGTAGTGGTTCCTTCTAATCCTTATGATGCAAAAGGTTTACTTAAAACGGCTATCCGTGACAATGACCCAGTTATTTTCATGGAAAGTGAGCAAATGTATGGCGATAAAGGTGAAGTGCCTGAAGAAGAATATTTGATTCCAATTGGTGTTGCTGATATCAAAAGAACTGGAAGCCAAGTCACTTTGGTTTCATTCGGAAAAATCATGAAAGTGGTTTTGGCAGCTGCAGAAGAATTAGCCAAAGAAGGCATCGACTGTGAGGTGATTGATTTAAGAACTGTAAGACCTATCGACTACAATACCGTGATTGAATCCGTTAAAAAAACAAACAGATTGGTGATCATTGAGGAAGCTTGGCCTTTGGCAAGTATCTCTTCTGAAATTACCTATATGGTTCAAAAAAACGCATTTGATTATTTAGATGCACCTATCAGAAGAATCACTACCCAAGATGTTCCCTTAGGCTATGCTCCAACATTGGTTCAAGCTTTTTTACCAAGTATTCAAAAGACTGTTCAAACCGTAAAAGAAGTACTCTATAAATAAGTAAATTATACAAACTATAAAAAACTGCAAGCGCTCAAAAGTACTTGCAGTTTTTTTTGTATCTTGTTGAATAAAATCCTATGAAATATTTTTTACTATTCACTACCCTTTTTTATTTGGGTGCTTGTTCAAATGAATCAAAAAAATATACGCCTCATGCTATTGAAATAGCAGCAGATTCTATCTATGATGACTATACAAGTGCTGATAGCAGCAAAAGCTTGTTATTAGACTTACACTTTCTGAAATTTAAAAGTAACAATCAATCAATAGCTGACTCCCTGAACAATTTTGTGATGATGCAATTGATGAGTGACAGTGTTCCCGTAAATACAAGTCCTGCTATTTTTTACAAAAAATATGCGAAAGCTTTTAAACAAGAATTCATGGAATTGATTCAAGATACCACCCAATTATTTGTGGGCTATGAAAACACCCTTGATATACAAATAGCTTACCAAACAGAGAAGAGAATCGGCTTGGTTTCTAATGCTTATTTGTTTACGGCAGGTGCGCATGGCATTGGCAGTACTTATTTTGCCAATATCAATCTAGAAACGGGCCAAAAACTAAGCATCGCTGATTGCTTTCAGCATCCAGAAGCTATGAGAAGAAAAGCTGAAATAGCATTCAGAAACAACATAGGAATTGCAGCGAATGCAAGTATAAATGAAGCTGGTTATTGGTTTGACAATGACCAATTTAAACTGACTGAAAATTTCTTAATCAAAGACAGCATTGTAACATTCTTTTACAATGTTTATGAAATAGCTCCCTATTCAAACGGTCCAACAAGTATTGAGCTTAGCATCAGCCCAAATGATTTGAAATAAGCGCTGTATTTTCTCACATAAATTTAGATTGGCAACACTAATTGTTTGGCGCTGTTCTCTGAAATACTAAATGCAATAACATCTCCTAAAAATGTTTGCCTGCTGTTTCAGCTTCAATACAATTCGTTCCGTAATGCTGGAATCCACCAAATAATAAATCCCCCAATTCAAGCAAACGAATGTCTTTACAGATACAGACCGAATAAGTTCCATCTTCCAATACAGCAGAAAATAATTTATTTTCTTGATGAATATGTTGAACGATTCCAATCACTCCAATTGCCAGTTTATCAAGAATAATAAATGGCAAATGTCCCAAATAAACACAAAAAACACTACTAATGCAGTATTTTTTTGATTTCTAAATTGAGTTCGTAATTAGTGAACAAGTAACTTTTTAATTCTTTTGATTGGCCCACTGCAAAAGCTTTGGTGGCAATTGATACATTTACCAATTGCGGCATTGTAGGCTGTCACTTGTAATGCTTTTGTTTCAAAAATTTGCTGATAGGCCGCCTGAAAAAGCCTTGCATTTTCATAGAACTGAGGTTCCAAAACATTGGGATCAGTTGGCTCTACCAAATAAAATCTGAGGAATGGAAAATCTTTTGCTTGCACGCGTTCCCCATTTTCTAATTTAGACTTCATCTTATCCATATTCACAACCATTTGCCTCATCATTAAAGCCATGGGCTTGGTATTGTTGGGGTCAACAGTCAAAATAGGCTTGGCACATGAACTGCTTGAATCTTCTGAGGAAACCGTTTCAGTAATTGTTGCTGTTTTGCTCGATTTTTGCTCTTCGGAACAAGCGCTCCAAACCATTGCAAAGCAAGCGAAAAATGAGAGAATGAATATTTTTTTCATATCAATAAAAAAACTGCATAAGGACAACTTATGCAGTTTTAAAAAAAGGTTTTTAATTATTTTAAGATAACACCACTTGCTTCAAAGGCCAATTCTTGCTTTGGCTCTTTTATCGCAGCAATTTCTTCTTTGCTTTTGCCAGCATCTTTGGCATATTCTTGTAAATCGGCAATACTTGTTTCTTCAACTTTTGCAATTCCACTGATGATGGCTGTTCTTCCTGCAGCATCTTTAGGCATAAAAAAAGCATAGTCTTTAAAAGTGACACGCAATGGCTCTGCACCTTCATTGGTCAATTCCATCCAACAGCCTTTCTTTTGACAAACGCCTTCAATGGTTCCAACCAATTTAACATTCATTTCTTTTTGGTTACCCATTAAGGTTTTCAATTCATTGATAGCAATTGCACTGTCTTCAGTGATTTGTTCACCAAAATACAAAACAGTTGCAGCAGAATCAGCAGCAGGTGCTACTTGTAAAGAATCGGCAGCAGGTGCCTGAGAACCTGAACCACCACAAGCTGCAAATAATACCGCAGCAAAACCAATTACATAGAATTTTTTCATGATTTTTAATTTGATACAAACATATTGAAATGTCTGTAAACTAACCCATTTCAACTACTAATAAATTCTTAATTTGAAAAATAAGGTCTGTTTAAAAACAAAGAAGCCGTAAAAAATTTGTGTATCGTCCATTTTTTGCTTTTCTTTGCCTTCCATTTTGGTACCGTGGCCGAGAGGCTAGGCAAGGCTCTGCAAAAGCTTCTACAGCAGTTCGAATCTGCTCGGTACCTCAAAAGCCCTGCATTTGTAGGGCTTTTTTTATTTTTGCAGATTAGCAATTATTTTGCAAACATGAATCAAGAAATCATGCCTTGGATGGGCAGAACCGAGCTTTTATTAGGACCAGAAAAACTTCAAAAATTAGTGGATGCAAATATATTGGTGGTGGGTTTAGGGGGTGTTGGTGGAATTGCCGCAGAAATGATAGCCAGAACAGGGGTTGGCAGAATGACCATTGTTGATGCAGACACGGTTGACCCTACCAATAGAAACAGACAAATTCCAGCTACCAAAAGTACCGAAGGCCTGGTTAAGGCCGATGTGTTGGCAAAAAGATTATTGGACATCAACCCAGAATTAAAACTAAGGGTTATTCCAGAATACTTCAAAGACCAACTCACAGAGCAAGTATTAGACAGTGAAAAATATGACTATGCCCTTGATTGTATTGATACGCTTTCCCCAAAAGTGTTTTTCATCAAAGCTTGTTTAGACAGAAAAATCCCAATTGTAAGCAGCATGGGCGCAGGTTCAAAAGTTGACCCAACACAAATTCAGGTGGCAGATATCAGCCAAACCTACAATTGTAAATTGGCCAAATATGTTCGCAAATACTTGCACCGATTAGGCGTTTACAAAGGTGTAAAGGCCGTATTTTCTGCAGAAGAAAAATTTGACGGAGCCCAAGTAGTAGAAAACCAAGGACGAAACAAACGCTCTTTTGTAGGAACCATTAGTTATATGCCAGCCGTATTTGGCTGTACAGTTGCTTCTGTAGCCATCAGAGATTTGTACAACCGTTAATTTTTCTTAGGATACAAGGCTTTTGCTCCTTCCATAATTTGCTCAACAACTGTTGGGTCTATTAAGGTAGAGGTATCTCCAAAGGAATGCGTTTCAGCTTCAGCAATTTTCCTCAAAATTCTTCTCATGATTTTTCCTGAACGTGTTTTAGGAAGTGCTTTTACTACTTGTATGATATCTGGCTTTGCAAAAGCCCCAATCCTTTCCGCAATATGCTGGCGCAATTCTTGGCAGAGTGAATCGTATTGAACAGCTTCTCCAGAACAAATAACAAATGCCCAAATCCCCTGCCCTTTGATCTCATGCGGGAAAGCCACCACAGCACTTTCTACCACATAGCCTTTTTCATTGAGTGCATCTTCTACTTCTCCAGTTCCAATTCTATGTCCTGAAACATTGATTACATCATCAACCCTACCCGTAATTCGAATATAACCTTCTTCATCTCGCTTACAGCCGTCACCAGTAAAATACAGACCCTTATACGTGCTAAAATAGGTTTGCACAAAGCGTTCATGGTCTCCATATATAGATCTTGCCATTCCGGGCCATGGAAATCGAATGCATAAATTACCTTCCACCCCATTCCCAATCAACTCATTTCCTTTTTCATCAACTATAAGCAATTGTACTCCTGGCAGCGGCAAAGTTGCATAAGCAGGCTTTAAAGGCGTAATTCCAGCCAAAGGAGATATCATGATGCCACCTGTTTCGGTTTGCCACCAAGTATCTACAATTGGACAATTCCTTTTTCCAACATTTTCAAAATACCATTGCCAAGCCTCTTCATTGATGGGCTCCCCCACTGAACCCAGTACCCTTAAGGAACTCAAATCTTTTCCTTCGAATGGGGCTTTGCCATACAATTCTAATGAACGAATTGCTGTTGGTGCCGTGTAAAAAATGGATACTTTATGTTTGTCAATTAAATCCCAAAACCTTCCTGCATCTGGATAATTGGGTACACCCTCAAACAACAAGGTAGTTGCCCCATTCAATAAGGGACCATATAATACATAAGAATGCCCGGTAACCCATCCTATGTCTGCGGTACAGCAAAATACCTCATTGGCTTTGTATTGAAATACATTGAAGAATGTATAGGCTGCATAAACCATATACCCGCCAGTGGTATGCAAAATACCTTTGGGTTTTCCTGTTGAACCAGAAGTGTACAACACAAACAAGGGGTCTTCACTGTTCATGGTTTCTGCCTTACAAAGTTTTTCCGACTTGCTTGTTTCAATATTCCAATCCAAGTCTCTTCCAGGCATCATTTCAATTTCAAAATTACTGTGCTTGTACACCAAACATTTTTCTACAGTGTTGCATTGCATCAAGGCTTCATCAACAATCTTTTTGAGTTCTATTTTTTTCTCTGCCCTGAACATGCCATCTGCTGTCAACACGGCTTTACAAGAAGCATCATTGATTCTGTCTGCCAATGATTGAGCAGAAAACCCAGCAAACACAACGGAGTGAACCACGCCAATTCTTGCACAAGCTAACATGGCAAATGCGGCTTCTGGAATCATGGGCATGTAAATACAAACCCTATCGCCTTTTTGCAAACCAAAACTGAGCAATACATTCGCCAATTTCCCAACTTCATCTGCAAGCTGCTGGTAAGTAATTTTACGACTCGAATCCTTTGGATTGTTAGGCTCCCAAATCATGGCCAGTTCATTGGCTTTTTCTGGTAAATGTCTATCTATACAGTTTTCTGTAATGTTCAGTTGAGCCCCTTCAAACCAAGAAATATTGGCCTTTTCAAAATCCCAACTCAAAACCTGATTCCAAGTTCTTTTCCAATTAAAACTTGAAGCAATATCAGCCCAAAACGCTTCAGGATTTTGAATACTTTCTACATATGTTTGGGTATAATTATCAATAGAATTGATTTGAGGCAGTGTGTAATTTTTCATTTTACGAATTGTGTTGATGGTACATAAAGCGCTGATACAATCTAAATAAGGAAATCAACAAAGAATAAGAAATGTATTGAAAAAAACTACCCAATTGAGTTCGTTTATGCAAAAATCTTTCTTTGTCAATGGGTTCACATTTTGGAATGACCGCTGTATTTAAAATTGATTGTAGCTGAAGATAGGCTTCATAATTTGTGCTCACTAAATTTGTTTCTACAGAAGAAAACTGGCTCAGATGATTGAGGTTGTATGAGCCTACTGTAAAACTTTTCGCATCAAACAAAGCCAATTTAGCATGCAATACCGACTGTTTCCATTCATACAATTCAATTCCTGATTCTAAGAATTCTTGGTACATGAATTTCATGGCATTTTGCATCAAAGGCACATCCGATTTCCCACTCAATACGATGCTAATTTTAACCCCTCTTTGTGCCGCTTTGATCAACATTTTTCTATACCTAAATGAGGGCAAGAAATAACTGTTAACGATGACAATTTCAGATTTTGCATTTCTGAGTGACGTATAGTAATAAGATGCGATATACTTTTTTCTACTGAACCAATTGTTTTGTAAAACGCCTACTTGTTGACTCAACTCTTGCCATTTATTTTTGGTATGAAATGGAGCTTTCACTTTACTTTTTGCGCGCCAATATTTCTCACAAACGCGGAGTAAATCTAAAACAACCTCACCTTCTACAGCTATTGCAAAATCAAGCCATGGATTGTTTTTATGAGCACCTATACCAGCATAAGCATCCGATATATTGATGCCGCCACAAACAGCCCATTTTCGGTCTATTACCAACAATTTATGGTGCAATCTTTTCCCTAATCCAAATGGGAATTTAACAGGGGCAAACCATTTCAATTCTATACCCAATTGCTGACATGCTGAAAGAATTTTCTTGGGGAATAATTTACTTCCAAAATCATCCATCAATAGGTAGATTTTAACACCCCTTTGAGCCGCTCTTTTCAGGGCATTTAATATGTTAAGACCTGTTTCATCTAAACTGAAAATATAAAATTGTGCATGAATTTCAAATTCTGCAATTTCAATTTGATGAAGGATGGCTTCAAAAAATTCAGGACCACTTTTGAGAATGTCAATGCGATTGTGCAAGCTCAAAAATTGCTTATACCCTTTGTTTGGCATGCAAATTTTTATGAACCAGCCTTTTTAACCTTGTAGTTTTCTTTGGTTAAAAACAACAGCAATTTATCTCTAAAATCTCCTTGAATTAAAATTTCTCCGTCTTTCACTGCTCCCCCAACTCCACAATGTTTTTTGAGCTGAGAACCCAATTGCGTCAAATCGGCATCAGTGCCAACAAAACCAGTAATTCTACTGACCATTTTACCGCCTGCTTTTCTGTCTAAAAAAATCTTTAGCTGCTGTTGTTGATTGGGCAATGTAGAGGATTCAAAAGCATCAGCTATTTGGTATTCAAAAGCATGATCTGTAGAGTAAACTACGCCTTCTCTGTTTTTGTTTTTGTTACTCATTTTTTATTTTGATTGCGTTTGATGGCAGCTTGTTTAGCACTGTATAAAAAATAAACCACCAAGCCAATGACCAACCAAATACTTGCACTCAAAAGTGTTGGCATAGGCAAACCAATAATCATAGCAAAACAAACAACCATGCCTAAAATAGGTACCAACGGAACCAATGGTGTTTTGAAATTGCGTTTTAATTGAGGCTCTTTCACTCTTAAAATCCAAACTGCTGCACATACTAAAATAAAGGCAAACAAAGTTCCAATACTGGTTAAATCTCCAGCTACCGAACCAGGAACAAATGCAGCGAACAAACCAACAAATAAAAATAAAATCATATTTGACTTGTAAGGAGTTCTGTATTTAGGATGCACTTCTGCAAAAACCTTAGGCAACAAGCCATCATTTGCCATGGCATAAAACACCCTCGATTGTCCCATCAACATCACCAAAATAACTGAAGAGAAACCTGCTAAAATAGCAATGGTGATAGAAAATGCCAACCAAGAATACCCCGGCATATATTTCGAAATTGCGTAAGCAACTGAAGCTTCTTTTCCTTCTTTGATAAAATCAGTGAAAGGTGCAATCCCTGTTAATACATGAGAAAACAATACATATAACAAAGTGCAAATTAACAATGAACCTAAAATACCAATGGGCATATCCCTTTCAGGATTCTTCGCTTCTTGTGCGGCGGTTGAAACTGCATCAAAACCTATAAAGGCAAAAAACACAATTCCAGCACCAGTGATTACCCCTCCCCATCCATGGTTCCAGAAATTTGAATAATCGTACCAATTTCCGTTTGGCAACAAGGCTTTTGGTGCATCTTCAGGAATAAAATAAG
>Ga0209400_1002634_pt1 | contig 13464 bp, 19 predicted proteins | sample M_130807_EF_Meta_FD_187313 | JGI IMG/M metagenome (GOLD analysis project Ga0209400, IMG submission 187313) | Freshwater microbial communities from Lake Montjoie, Canada to study carbon cycling - M_130807_EF_MetaG (SPAdes) (version 2) | ecosystem: Environmental > Aquatic > Freshwater > Lake... | reverse complement strand
CATCGCCCAGTTCCTGGGCGCGCTGACGCGCCGCCTGCATGGCCGCGATAAAGGCCGGTTTGATGCCCCCTTGTTCCATCGCGCTGAGGGCTGCAAACGTGGTGCCGCCTTTGGAGGTGACGCGCTCGCGCAGCACCTCGGGCGCATCGCTGGAGGCGGCGGCCAGCGCGCTGGCGCCGCTGAACGTGGCGATGGCCAGTTGGTAGGACTGCGCGGGCGTCAGGCCCATGGCGCTGCCAGCCTCGCGCATGGCCTCCAAAAAGTAAAAAACATACGCCGGGCCCGAGCCCGAGAGCGCGGTGACGGCGTCGATTTGCGCCTCGGTCTGGAGCCACATAAAACTGCCTGTGCAGCCCATGACTTGTTCGATTCGGGCTTTGTCAGCGTCATTCACGCCTGCGCGGGCGTACAGCCCGCTGATGCCTTGGCCAATGAGCGCGGGCGTGTTGGGCATGGCGCGCACGATGCGTTCGCTGTGCAGCCACTGCGCCAGCGTGTCGCTGCGAATGCCAGCGGCCACACTCAAATGCAGTGCGCCGCGGGTGTAAGCCTGCGCCGATTGGGCGGCTTGCGCAAAAGTTTGCGGCTTGATGGCCCAGACCACCAGCGCGGCCTCCTGCAAAAAGGCACCCGCGGCACTGTGTGCCTGCACGCCGTGGCGGGAAAGCAAGTCGGCACGCGCGCCCTCAAAGGGTTCGACCACGGCGATCTGGCTGGCGGCATTACCGCGTTGGATCAGGCCGCCAATCAGGGCGCTGGCCATCTGGCCGCCACCAATAAATGCGATGAGATGTGTCATGGCGGGCAGTCTAACTGGCGCTCTGTTGGAGCCCGGCAGCTAGGGCGCACAGGCTTGGCGCACCGCATGTTCCCACTGCTGCATTTGCGCCTGCGCCTGCGCCGGGCTAATGCGTGGCTCAAAGCGCCGCTCGGCTTGCCACAAGTCGGAGAGCGCTGCCGTGTTGGGGTACAGGCCCGATGACAAGCCAGCCAAATAGGCCGCACCCAGGGCGGTGGTCTCAGTCACCGCCGGGCGCACCACACTGATGCCCAGCAGATCGGCTTGCAGTTGCATGAGCAAGTCGTTGACGCAGGCGCCGCCGTCCACGCGCAGCTCGGTCAGCGCAGCGGCGCCGGCTTGGGCGGCATCGCGCGCCATGGCCTGGAGCAAGGCGGCGCTCTGAAAGGCAATACTTTCCAGCGCCGCGCGGGCGATATGGGCCAGCGTGCTGCCCCGGGTCAGGCCGGTCATGGTGCCGCGGGCCTGCGGGTTCCAGTAGGGCGCGCCCAGGCCGGTAAAGGCCGGCACGAGCATGACGCCGCCGCTGTCGGGCACGGTGTCGGCCAGGGCCTGCACCTCGGCGCTGCTGCGAATGGCGCCCAGGCCGTCGCGCAGCCATTGCACCACCGCGCCGCCGACAAACACGCTGCCTTCGAGCGCGAAGGCGGGCTGCGCGTCGGTTTGGGCGGCGCTGGTGGTGAGCAGACCGTTGCGCGAGGTCTGAAACTGCGCGCCGGTGTGCATGAGCATGAAGCAGCCCGTGCCATAGGTGTTTTTGGCCATGCCGGCGCTAAAACAGGCCTGGCCGAACAGGGCGCTTTGCTGGTCGCCGGCCATAGCGCCGATGGTGATGCTGCCGCCCAGCAGCGCCGGCTCCGTCTGGCCAAAATGCGCCGCCGAGGGCAGCACCTGGGGCAGCAAGTTGGCCGCAATGTCCATGGCCTGCAGCAACTGGGGGTCCCACTGGTTGGTGTGGACGTTAAAGAGCATGGTGCGCGCAGCGTTGCTGACGTCGGTGGCGTGCACCCGCCCGCCGGTCAGTTGCCACAGCAACCAGCTGTCAACGGTGCCAAAGGCGAGCTCACCCTGGGCCGCCATGGCGCGCGCGTCGGGCACCTGGTCCAGGATCCATTGCAGCTTGGTGCCTGAAAAATAGGCGTCCACGAGCAAACCGGTTTTTTCTTGAATGGTCTGGGCCAGCCCACGTTCGCGCAGGGCCTGGCAGGCCGGTTCGGCACGGCGGTCCTGCCAGACGATGGCCTTATGAATCGGCTGGCCGGTTGTGCGGTTCCAAACGACCGTGGTTTCCCGCTGGTTGGTAATGCCGATGGCGCGCACCTGGGACGCGCCAATGCCCGCTTTGGCCAGCGCCTCGCGCGCCGTGGCCAGTTGGGTGCGCCAGATTTCCAGCGGATCGTGCTCGACCCAGCCGGGTTGGGGGTAGTACTGGGTAAGTTCTTGCTGCGCCATCGCAACCATGCGGCCCCGCACATCAAAAACGATGCTGCGCGAGCTGGATGTGCCTTGGTCAAGTGCGAGCAGGTATGTCATGGTGTGAGCTGAGAAGTTATGGGCCATGCGCGACCCCGACCGTTGAATATGCGCACTTTAAGGGCAAAGCGCGGCGGCGGGCACCCGAAGTGCGTCGCCAGCGCCGGACAATGGCGGCTATGTCAGTTGCACCCCCACCGCTGCCTACGCGGCGCTTAGAAATTCTTGCGCGCTTAGGGCGGGCGCAGGCGTTTGATATCGCGGTGGTGGGCGGGGGGGCCACAGGTTTGGGTATTGCCTTGGATGCAACGCAGCGTGGACTGCGCGTGGTGTTGGTCGAATCCCATGACTTTGCCAAGGGCACGTCCTCGCGCTCCACCAAATTGGTGCATGGTGGCGTGCGCTACATGGCCCAGGGGAATGTGGCGCTGGTGCGCGAGGCCTTGCACGAGCGGCGCGCTTTGCTGCACAACGCGCCGCACATTGCGCAGCCCTTGGATTTTGTCGTGCCGGCCTACCGGTGGTGGGAAAAGCCTTTTTATGGCCTAGGGCTCAAGGCCTACGACCAACTGGCCGGGGCGGCAGGATTGGGAAACACTGAATTCCTGACCAGCGCGCAGGCGCTGAATCTGGTTCCCGCAGCGCGGACTCAGGGGCTGCGCGGTGCTGTGCGGTATTGGGACGGTCAATTCAACGACGCGCGCCTGGCCATTGCGATTGCCCGCACGGCGGCACAAGAGGGCGCCTTACTGGTTAATTACTGCCGCGCCGAGCGCCTGCTGTACGAGGGTACAAAGGTAGCGGGATTGCTCTGCCTGGACGCGCGGACTGGCCAGTCTTACCCGATACGCAGTCGGTGCGTCGTCAATGCCACCGGCGTGTGGGTGGACGCGTTGCGCGAAAGCGACTCCGAGCACGAGGCTGCAACTGCATTTGAGCCATTGGTCTCACCCAGCCAAGGGGTGCATTTGGTCGTGGACCCGGCGTTTTTGGGCGGGAACACCGCCCTGATGGTGCCCAAAACCTCGGATGGACGGGTTTTATTTGCCGTGCCCTGGCTGGGCAAAGTGATCTTAGGAACCACCGATACACCCAGGCAAGATCTGCCGCGCGAACCCCGTGCCTTGAAAGCGGAGGTGGATTTCATATTGCGAGAGGCTGGCAACTATTTGCGTCGTGCGCCGACGCGGGCGGATGTGCGCAGCCTGTGGGTGGGGCTGCGGCCTTTGGTGAAGCACCATGAAGCGCAGGACACCAAAACCTTGAGCCGTGAGCACACCGTGGCCGTTAGCCGCTCAGGCCTGGTGTCCGTGACGGGGGGCAAGTGGACCACCTACCGCGTGATGGCGCAGGACGTGCTGTCAGCCTGTCAGCATACCCAATTACTGGCGCCCCTGGCGAAATGCCAGACGCAAGACATGCGCCTTGTGGGTGCGCAAAAGGCCCAAAGCGGGGTGATAAGTCTGAGCGCCCCTGAGGGCATGCACTCTTATGGTGACGAACAGGCGGCAGTGGCAGCCATGCCCGGTGCCCAGCGCTGGATCAGCCCGGGATTGTCGGAGGCGATGGTGCGCTTTGCGGTGCGCTACGAGTACGCGCTGACGGTGGAGGATGTGCTGGCGCGCCGTTCGCGCCTCCTCTTTCTAGACGCCCATGAGGCCGCCAAAGCGGCTTCTGAAGTTGCAGAGGTGATGCGCCAGGAGCATGACCAGGACCCTAAAGTGGATGAATTTGCCCAATTGGTCACACAATTTTTAGCCGTCCCATGAGTTTTGCCCATTGAATTTCGAAAGATGGGGTGAAAAATAGTGCATAATCGCGGGCTTCGCTTGTAAAAGCTGAAGATTCTGCCCACATGAAATCAGTCCGAACGGTTCGGACTGAGGACAGCGGGCCCAAGACTGACTGGTCGGGTGCTACTGGTGCCCATCCGGTGCAAGTTGGGAAGAAAACTGAAATGATCCAAACTGAATCACGACTGGAAGTCGCCGATAACACCGGCGCGAAATCGGTCCTTTGCATTAAGGTGCTCGGCGGCTCACGTCGTCGCTACGCCAGCGTAGGGGACATCATCAAAGTGAGCATCAAAGAAGCTGCTCCGCGCTCCCGCGTCAAAAAAGGCGAGGTCTACAGCGCGGTGGTGGTTCGCACCGCTAAGGGTATTCGTCGCAGTGACGGCTCTTTGGTGAAGTTTGATGGCAATGCAGCAGTTTTGCTCAACGCCAAGCTCGAGCCCATTGGAACCCGCATCTTTGGACCGGTGACACGCGAATTGCGTACCGAAAAGTTCATGAAGATCGTGTCCTTGGCGCCAGAAGTTTTGTAAGGACAGGTTATGAACAAGATTCGCAAGGGCGATCAGGTGATCGTCATCGCAGGACGGGATAAAGGCAAGCGTGGTGTGGTAACGCTGCGCGCCGATGACTCGCATGTCGTCGTCGAAGGTGTCAACCAAGTTAAAAAGCACACCAAGCCCAACCCCATGAAGGGCACAACCGGCGGCATCGTGGAAAAGACAATGCCTATTCACCAAAGCAATGTGGCAATCTTCAATGCCACATCAGGCAAGGCGGACCGTGTTGGTATCAAGTTACAGGCCGATGGAAAACGCGTTCGCGTTTACAAGTCCAGCGGTGAAGAAATCAAGGCGGCATAAACATGGCACGTTTACAGCAACACTATCGCGAGAAAGTCGCTCCCGAATTGATGACCAAATTTGGTTTCAAATCGACCATGCAAGTTCCCCGCATCACCAAAATCACCCTCAATATGGGTGTGAGTGAAGCGGTGGCGGACAAGAAAGTTATGGACAGCGCGGTGGCAGATCTGACCAAGATCGCCGGCCAAAAGCCTGTGGTAACCAAGTCCAAAAAAGCCATTGCCGGTTTCAAAATTCGCGAAGGCCAAGCGATTGGCTGCATGGTCACGCTGCGTGGCGTGCAAATGTACGAATTCCTGGACCGCTTTGTCACCGTGGCGCTGCCCCGAGTGCGCGACTTCCGTGGTATTTCCGGGCGCGCCTTTGATGGCCGTGGAAACTACAACATCGGCGTGAAAGAGCAAATTATTTTTCCTGAGATTGAGTATGACAAGGTTGACGCTTTGCGCGGCCTCAATATCAGTATCACCACGACCGCAAAGTCCGACGAAGAGTGCAAGGCACTGTTGTCGGGCTTTCGTTTCCCGTTCAAGAATTGAGGTGACCAGTGGCAAAAATGGCTTTAATCGAGCGTGAGCTCAAGCGCGACAAACTGGTCGCCAAATACGCAAAAAAGCACGCAGCACTCAAGGCGATTGCAGGCGACGCCAAGCGCAGTGATGACGAGCGTGCGCAAGCCCGTTCGGAGTTGCAAAAGCTTCCCCGCAATGCAAACCCCACGCGCCAGCGTAATCGCTGCGCCATCACGGGTCGTCCCCGTGGCACGTTCCAGCAATTTGGTCTGGCCAGAGCAAAAATTCGCGAAATGGCGTTTGCCGGAGAAATCCCCGGCATCGTCAAGGCGAGCTGGTAAACGGCAGGAGAACTGATATGAGTATGAGTGATCCCATTGCCGACCTGTTGACGCGTATTCGTAACGCACAAATGGTCGCCAAGCCCACCGTTTTGGTGCCCTCTTCCAAAGTGAAGATTGCTATTGCCCAGGTCCTGAAAGACGAAGGCTATATCGACGGGTTCAAAGTTTCGAGCGCTGGCGGCAAGTCGGAATTGGAAATTGCCCTGAAATATTACGCAGGCCGTCCTGTGATCGAGCGCATTGAGCGTGTCAGTCGCCCCGGTCTTCGCGTGTACCGCGGAAGCGGCGCCATTCCCCAGGTTCAAAACGGACTGGGCGTTGCCATCGTGACGACGCCCCAGGGCGTCATGACTGACCGTAAAGCCCGCGCCACTGGTGTGGGCGGCGAAGTCTTGTGCTACGTCGCATAACCTGCATTCTGGAGAAATAACATGTCCCGTGTAGGTAAACGTCCCGTAAGCATTCCCGCTGGCGTTGATGTGCAAATCAAAGAAGATCAGATTAGCGTCAAAGCGTCTGGTGGTACTTTGCAGCTGGCGCAAAACGCTTTGGTGAAGATCTCCAACGAGTCCGGTTCGCTGATTTTTCAGCCGGCCAATGACTCTCGTGCTGCTGATGCCATGTCTGGCACCATGCGTCAACTCGTCAGCAACATGGTGGTTGGCGTGACCCAGGGGTTTGAGAAAAAGCTCAGCTTGGTGGGTGTGGGCTTTAAAGCCCAGGCGACCGGTAGCAAGCTTAATTTGGCCATTGGCTTTTCGCACCCCGTAAACATCGATATGCCTGCTGGCATTACCGTGGCAACGCCGACTCCCACCGAGATTTCGATCAAAGGTGCGGATCGCCAGCGCGTGGGCCAGATTGCTGCTGAAATTCGTGGTGTTCGTCCTCCTGAGCCCTACAAAGGCAAAGGCATCCGTTATTCGGATGAGAAGATCACCATCAAAGAAACCAAGAAGAAATAAGGAGCTGCACTATGTTGACGAAAAAAGAGCAACGTCTTCGCAGATCGCGGCAAACCCGGATCCGTATCGCTACACAAGGCGTTGCGCGTTTGACGGTCAATCGCACCAATTTGCATATCTACGCAACGGTGATCGCTGGAACGGGCGATCGTATTGTTGCGACTGCCTCCACAGTTCAAGCGGATGTCCGTGCAGCATTGGGCGGCTCGGGCAAGGGCGGCAACGTGGCCGCGGCGCAAATGGTAGGCAAGTTGGTGGCCGAGAAGGCCAAGGCTGCCGGTATTGAGAAAGTCGCCTTTGACCGTGCTGGCTTTGCCTACCATGGTCGTGTCAAGGCCCTGGCTGACGCGGCGCGCGAAGCAGGCTTGCAGTTTTAAGCAGATCGGAACGAACCATGGCTAAAGTACAAGCAAAAATGCAGGGTAAGGTCGAAGGACCCGAAGACGGTCTGCGGGAAAAAATGATCGCCATCAACCGCGTGACCAAGGTGGTCAAGGGGGGGCGTATCTTGGGCTTCGCTGCCTTGACGGTGGTCGGTGATGGCGATGGCCGCATCGGCATGGGTAAGGGTAAGTCCAAGGAAGTGCCAGCAGCAGTTCAAAAGGCGATGGAAGAAGCTCGTCGCAATATGATCAAAGTCAGCCTCAAGAACGGAACGATTCATCACCAAGTGATGGGTCACCATGGCGCTGCTAATGTGATGATGGCTCCCGCCCCTAAGGGTACGGGCATCATTGCCGGCGGTCCTATGCGCGCTGTATTTGAAGTTGTCGGTATTACCGATATCGTGGCCAAGAGCCATGGTTCGACCAATCCTTACAACATGGTGCGCGCAACTTTGGATGCATTGTCCATTTCCACTACGCCCTCACAAGTTGCGGCTAAGCGTGGGAAAACTATTGAAGAGATCTTCGCTTAATCGGAGAGCTGCTATGACTACACCTCAAATCGTAAAAATCCAATTGGTGCGTAGCCCCATTGGTTGCAAGGAATCACACCGCGCCACCGTGCGTGGTCTGGGGCTTCGTAAATTGGGAAGTACCAGCGAGTTGCAGGACACGCCGGCGGTTCGCGGAATGATCAACAAGATCAGCTATCTGGTCAAAGTGCTTTAAGGGGTTGATGATGGAACTCAATGGCATCAAGCCCGCATCGGGTGCTAAACACGCCAAGCGCCGCGTTGGACGTGGTATCGGCTCTGGCTTAGGAAAAACTGCAGGGCGTGGCCACAAAGGCCAAAAGTCGCGTGCAGGTGGCTACCACAAGGTTGGCTTTGAAGGTGGGCAGATGCCTATGCATCGCCGCTTGCCCAAGCGTGGGTTCAAGTCACATTTGCTGAAATACAACGCTGAAATTACTTTGACTAACCTTGAAGTCCTCGGGTTGGCTGAGGTCGATGTGCTGACACTGAAGCAAGCTGGCATGGTCGCTCCAATGGCCAAGGTTGTAAAAGTAATTGCAACAGGCGCATTGACGAAATCAGTTAAGTTGACGGGTATCGGCGCTAGCGCTGGTGCCAAGACGGCGATTGAAGCTGCTGGTGGCAGCGTCGCTTAAACCGCTTTTCTGAAAAGAATATCCCGTGGCAACTGTGTCAGCGCAAAATAATAAGAGCGATAAGTACGGTGACTTGCGTCGCCGTCTTATGTTTTTGTTGCTCGCCTTGGTCGTGTACCGGGTGGGAGCGCATATACCGGTGCCTGGAATCGATCCTAATCAGTTGCAACAGCTATTCCAAGGTCAGCAAGGCGGCATATTGAGTTTATTCAATATGTTCTCTGGGGGGGCATTGTCGCGCTTCACCGTATTTGCTTTGGGGATCATGCCCTATATATCGGCATCGATCATCATGCAGTTGCTCGGTTATGTGGTGCCTGTTTTTGAACAGTTGAAAAAAGAAGGCGAAGCAGGCCGCAGGAAGATCACCCAGTACACACGCTACGGTACCCTTGGCTTGGCATTGTTCCAATCGATGGGTATTGCCTTGGCTTTGGAGTCATCTGCAGGACTGGTTTTGGCGCCTGGCATGGGATTTCGTGTAACGGCCATGGTCACATTGACGGCTGGAACCATGTTTTTAATGTGGCTCGGTGAGCAAATTACCGAACGCGGCTTGGGTAATGGCATATCAATACTGATTTTTGGTGGAATTGCTGCGGGATTGCCCAATGCGATCGGCGGACTTTTGGAATTAGTGCGTACAGGCGCAATGGGTATTCCGGTGGCCTTGCTGATTGTGGTGTTGGTGGGCCTAGTCACCTACTGCGTGGTTTTTGTTGAGCGTGGTCAGCGCAAGATACTCGTGAACTATGCGCGCAGGCAGGTGGGGAATAAAGTTTATGGCGGACAGTCGTCCCATTTGCCATTGAAGTTAAATATGGCAGGTGTTATTCCGCCAATTTTTGCGTCGTCCATTATTTTGCTTCCAGCCACAATTGCAAATTGGTTTAGTGCTGGCGACTCAATGCATTGGCTTAAAGATATCGCATCGTCTTTGAGCCCCGGACAACCTGTCTACGTGATGTTGTACGCCAGCGCCATCGTCTTTTTCTGCTTTTTCTACACGGCATTGGTTTTTAACAGCCGTGAAACGGCAGACAACTTGAAGAAAAGCGGCGCGTTCATTCCTGGCATCCGCCCTGGAGACAATACAGCCAAATATATTGACAAGATTTTGTTGCGGCTAACGCTGGCTGGCGCGGTGTATATCACCCTGGTTTGCTTGTTGCCCGAATTTTTGATTTTGAAATATAACGTGCCGTTTTATTTTGGCGGCACGTCCCTGTTAATTATTGTTGTGGTGACTATGGATTTCATGGCGCAGGTGCAGAATTACCTGATGTCGCAGCAATATGATTCATTGCTGAAAAAGGCCAGCTTTAAGTCGGCTTGAGTAGTAAAAGTGTTTGATGTGGCAGTTGGTGGTTTATCCAGGTAAATCGCCTTGATAGTTTTAGGAGAATAGAAATGAAAGTCTCGGCTTCGGTCAAGAAAATTTGCCGCAATTGCAAGATTATTCGTCGCAAGGGTGTGGTTCGTGTTATCTGCACGGATCCCCGCCACAAGCAACGTCAAGGTTGATTGCTAGAGTTCTAGAGGAAAAAAATGGCACGTATCGCTGGTATCAATATTCCGCCGAATAAGCATTCCGAAATCGGTTTGACTTCCATTTTCGGCATCGGTCGCCCACGCGCACGCAAAATTTGCGAAGCCTGTGGTATCGCGTATTCCAAAAAGATCAAAGATCTCACTGACGGTGATCTGGAAAAAATCCGCGATGCGATTGCTCAATTCACAATCGAAGGGGACCTGCGCCGTGAGACAACCATGAACATCAAACGTTTGATGGACATTGGTTGCTATCGTGGTTTCCGCCACCGCCGAGGACTGCCTATGCGTGGACAACGTACGCGCACCAATGCCCGTACCCGTAAAGGTCCGCGCAAAGCAGCTGCGTCCCTGAAAAAATAAGACGTTTTAAGAGATCACTATGGCAAAAGCTCCTTCAAATAGCGCTGCGCAACGCGTTCGTAAAAAAGTTCGCAAAAATGTTGCCGACGGAATTGCGCATGTGCATGCGTCGTTCAACAACACCATCATCACGATCACCGATCGCCAAGGAAATGCCTTGTCGTGGGCGTCATCGGGTGGTCAAGGTTTCAAAGGTTCGCGTAAATCAACTCCTTTTGCGGCGCAAGTTGCATCAGAGGTTGCTGGTCGTGCAGCCTTGGAGCAAGGTATTAAAAACCTTGATGTCGAAATCAAAGGTCCCGGCCCTGGCCGTGAATCTTCGGTTCGTGCGTTGGCTGCGTTGGGTATCCGCATCAATATGATCGCGGACGTAACGCCAGTTCCGCACAACGGCTGCCGCCCTCAAAAGCGCCGTCGTATTTAATTTCAACAAGCCCACCGCTGGTTGCCCCAGGCCGCCAGCTCCCGTACTTTTTTGTGCGGCAGATGACAAACAAAGGAAGTTCAAGTGGCACGTTACCTAGGCCCCAAGGCCAAACTATCACGCCGTGAAGGCACAGACCTTTTCCTCAAGAGCGCACGTCGCGCCATTGGTGATAAGGCGAAATTTGATTCCAAACCAGGCCAGCATGGACGTACCTCAGGGGCACGCACTTCTGATTACGGCCTGCAACTGCGTGAAAAGCAGAAGGTCAAGCGCATGTACGGCGTTTTGGAGCGCCAGTTCCGCCGCTATTTTGAAGAGGCTGATCGCCGCAAAGGAAATACTGGCGCCAACCTGCTGTCTCTGCTCGAGTCGCGCCTGGACAATGTGGTTTATCGCATGGGTTTTGGCTCGACACGCGCTGAAGCACGTCAGTTGGTGTCCCATAAGGCAATTACGGTGAACGGGCAGTCGGTCAATATTCCGTCATACATGGTTAAAGCTGGTGATGTCTTGGCGATACGCGAAAAGTCCAAAAAGCAAAACCGTGTAGTGGAAGCTTTGCAGTTGGCGCAGCAAGTCGGTATGCCGGCTTGGGTGGACGTTAATGCCGATAAGGCAGAGGGCATATTCAAGTCAGTGCCCGACCGTGATGCCTTTGCTGCCGATGTCAATGAATCGTTGATTGTCGAGTTGTACTCGCGTTAATTCCGTTTGATTTTAGAAATTCGTCCCTGCCTTGCAGTTTTCTGCAACGCAGGTGCTTCACCAGCCTTACTGATGTAACGAGTCAGGGGTATTGAGAGGAAGTGGAAATGCAAAATAGTTTATTGAAGCCCAAGTCGATTACTGTCGAACAAATTAGTGCCAACCGGGCCAAAGTTGCTTTAGAGCCCTTTGAGCGTGGTTATGGCCATACGCTGGGCAATGCTTTGCGGCGCGTCTTGTTGTCCTCCATGCCTGGTTACGCAGCTACGGAAGTGACCATCGCTGGCGTGCTGCATGAGTACTCGTCGATTGATGGTGTCCAAGAAGATGTTGTGAACATTTTGCTGAACCTTAAAGGTGTGGTTTTTAAATTGCACAACCGCGACGAGGTGACTTTAAGCCTTCGCAAGGATGTGGAGGGCGTCGTTATGGCGTCCGATATTCAAACCCCGCATGATGTCGAAATCATTAATCCGGACCACGTCATTGCCCACTTGTCCAGTGGTGGAAAACTCGACATGCAGATCAAGGTGGAAAAAGGCCGGGGCTACGTGCCTGGCTCGATGCGCCGCCATGGCGATGAGCCGACGAAGTCTATTGGCCGCATGGTTTTGGACGCGTCTTTCTCTCCCGTCAAGCGCGTGAGCTACGTCGTTGAAAGCGCACGCGTAGAGCAACGTACCGATCTGGACAAGTTGGTGGTGGATATCGAAACCAATGGTGCAGTCAGCGCCGAGGATGCTGTTCGCTCTTCTGCCCGTATTTTGGTGGAACAGCTGGCGGTATTTGCGCAACTTGAAGGCAACGATCTGCCCGGCTTTGGCGCACCGAGCACTGGACGCGAGGCGAAGTTCGATCCGATTCTGCTGCGCCCGGTGGACGAGCTGGAACTTACGGTGCGTTCGGCAAACTGCTTGAAAGCCGAAAATATCTATTACATCGGTGATTTGATTCAACGTACCGAAAATGAGTTGCTTAAGACTCCGAATTTGGGTCGTAAGTCACTCAACGAAATCAAAGAAGTGCTGGCATCGCGCGGACTGACTTTGGGCATGAAGCTTGAAGCCTGGCCCCCAGCGGCTTTGGAAAAGCGTTAATTCGCTTATTTTGCAGGCTCATGGGAGCCTAGCGCTACGGGCAGTACCTGATACGGCTGCTTGCGAATCATAAAAAGGAAATTGACTATGCGCCACGGACACGGACTACGCAAACTAAACCGGACAAGCTCACACCGCTTGGCCATGCTTCGCAACATGATGAACTCATTGATTGCGCACGAAGCCATTAAGACAACGGTTCCCAAGGCCAAAGAACTGCGCCGCGTGGTAGAACCCATGATCACTTTGGCCAAGGAAGCGACGCTGGCGAACCGCCGCTTGGCTTTTGACCGCCTGCGTGACCGCGACAGCGTTACCAAGCTGTTTGACGTGCTCGGCCCGCGCTTTAAAGCCCGCCCGGGCGGTTACACCCGCATTCTGAAAATGGGTTTCCGTGTGGGTGACAACGCGCCCATGGCTTTGGTCGAACTGGTTGAACGCACAGAATCTCCTGCTGCCGATACCCCTGAAGTCTGATAAGCAGGGTATACTGCACCTCTTACCGCGCGATGGAGCAGCCTGGTAGCTCGTTGGGCTCATAACCCAAAGGTCGAAGGTTCAAATCCTTCTCGCGCAACCAAATAGACAGCCTTTACGCTGTAGTAAAAACGCCAACTTTCGAGTTGGCGTTTTGCTTGGTACGTATGCGCATACAGGGCGTTGAAACGCTGCTTTCCCGGATTGTCTGGCTAGAAATTTTCAGCCCGTTCTACCTGCACTGCGCAATCGTAAAAAGTCGGCGCGCGGCCTAAATCGGTGAGTTTCTGGTTGGTGAGCTCATTGACATTGGTCCCACGAGCGCCCATTTTACGCCACCACACCCCCAGGCCATTGACCACACCAGGCCTTGCGCGATTTGAAATCTTCGCAACGCAATGGTATTGGCCACGATCGTTGAAAACCCGCACCAATGTGCCGTCGGTAATCTCGCGCGCTTGGGCGTCTTGCGGATGGATTTCTAACGAGGGTTTTTCTTCCATATCGCGCAGGCTTTGGACGTTTACAAATGTTG
>Ga0209400_1002630_pt1 | contig 13472 bp, 21 predicted proteins | sample M_130807_EF_Meta_FD_187313 | JGI IMG/M metagenome (GOLD analysis project Ga0209400, IMG submission 187313) | Freshwater microbial communities from Lake Montjoie, Canada to study carbon cycling - M_130807_EF_MetaG (SPAdes) (version 2) | ecosystem: Environmental > Aquatic > Freshwater > Lake... | reverse complement strand
AAGGATGTCACCAGGTCTAGTATCACCTGATATACCAATGAGATACTTACCAACCTCAACAATCTTTGGCGTGGTAGTGGCTAACGTTACTAGGTTATCCTCGGTAATCTGTGAGTCAGCTACTAGAACAGCGTAATCAATACCTTCAAGTGCTGCGATTGTTGTCATACTAGAGAGCATACCAGTCCTCGGCGTGTCGTCGCGTAGCGACACCTACTAGTCACTACAATATGAGCCGTGAGGCGAATTAAACAGACGGGCGCCCTCAATGGGCGCAGCAGTACCAACCGTACAGTAACCCTGCGGTTCCGTCTACCAACCCTGCCATCGTTTAGATGGCGCAGGAATGCCCTTCCTGAGCCTTTCGGGACCGATCTGCGGGGTTTAGGACCACTCCACGTGTGTCCGTGTGGCTCTCAAGTCCTTAGCGTTATGGCAGCCTTTGAAGACTACGAGCTGGTCTGGTACTTCCTTGATGCAACCTGTGTTAACTGTGGCAATCTGATAGTTGTGCCTTGTCCAGCCGACAAAATGGCATAAAAAAAGAAGCCCACCCCTTTCGGGGTGAGCCTCTTAGTTTGCCTCGCGCTATCGGTTACTTAGAACCGCGACCAAATTCTGTAGCATTTGGGTCAATTGCCTTTAGCAATGGACCTGCAACTGCTGCGACTCCTGCCATAAGCAGAGCCTTTGGATCTGTCACACCTGCAAGGAACAGGGCCAGCACTGATGCCACTCCTGCACGCAAGTATGTAAGTGCGATTGCTTTCATTGTTTCTGTGTTCATAGTTTCCTCCTATGGGGATTAGGCTTTTGCACCGTGCACTTTGCAACAGGTACAAACTTCTTCCTTAGCCAACTTCTTAGTAGGCACAGGGATTGTTCTGGCTTTAATCTGATTGATGATCTTTGGTTGATTCATCCACCAGAACCAAGGGCTTGTATCATTGCCCATACCATCATTGATTGAAATATGTAAATGTTTGTTGTGCTTGTTGCTACCGGTATAAATTCTATTACCTTGCTTAGCCTTTTCCTTAGACCAGATCTTGCCCTGGAATATCAGGTACTTAACTCTTTTGTCTTCTTTTAGCTTCTCAAAGATATCAACGCAGTCAATTCCATTAACAGGATCGTGTGTTAGGTCTACTGCGTAGCCTGTGTTGTGGTCGCTATTAGGATTCTGATTGATGTGAGCTGCTGATGGTAGTAAACCATCCGAGGCTTTCTTGCGGGAAGGCTTGATCGCTGTGGCTTGACGAAGGACAGCAATAGCGGCAGGCGTGGCTTTCTTGGCAACAGGTTTCATCGTTACTCATTTCTCTGCAATCAATCGGTACAGGTCATCTATGCGTTCTTCTAATCTTGATATTGAATCTTTAATTGATGAACCACCATTGGGCTTGAGTTCATTGAGGTAGTGTTTAACTAACCACTTAACAGCGCCAATAAAGCCACCGATGATTGTCAGTACTGCAACAGCTACTGTTGCGTAGTCTTGTGCTTGCATTAGACCGTCCTAATGGTTACTAAGAGCGTTCCACCATAGCCGGAGAATCGCTTATCTGATGGTGTGTTGTTTCTAAAATCCATTTCTTCAATGATGCCAAGGTATGACTCACCAGTTCTAAAGTCCTGAATTTGAATAGTGTCACCATTGTTTTCTATTAACTCTAGTTGTGACATACGATCATAGGCTGCACCTTCAAAGCCAACCTCGACTCCGAAGTGGTCTGTCTCGTGGTCAAAGCAAGACAATGGATACTGGATGAGTCTCTGACGTGGTGTTGCAGGCAATGAGCGAATCTGGTAACCAGTAAACAATGGTCCCTTGCTGACATCAGTACTAGAACGAGTCAGTGTAAATTGGAATCCAAGATACTCTTGGGCAGTTTGTGGATAGTTAATATTGATCTGAGGTACTGCAGACTCTTGACCAAAGACACCGATAGTGTAGAAGTTATCGGCAGCATCTATTGATTGGATAGTAACGCCACCATTGGTGGTATCTACACGAGCTTGCATCAACTTAAAGATCTTTGTCTCTAATGTGTTATAGCGAATATAACCAGTACGTAAGTACCCACTTGGTACAAGGTTAGTTGTAGATTCCGCCCAGGTATTATTGCCATTGGTAAATGCAATCCTGTCTGAGTTACCAAAGAAAGCAATCTGGCTGGCAGTGGTAGTAGTTCCAGTTGCAACCAAGTCCCAAGCCCAAGGGAAAATCAAAGCATTAGCAAGGACTACTGTAGATAGATCTACTCGTACAAGTCCTGCTGCACCATCTACTAAAGTTGTAAGGTAGGCAAAGCGGTCCTTGAAAGCAATAGCATTACACGGTGCATCATCAAAGAGCACTGGTCCATACTGGATATCTCCATTGTTATCTGCCACACCTACGCGAAATCCTGCACTTGTTGCAAGGACTGCATACAGTCCAAGGTATACATCAAAGTCATTGATGCGCTCACCATTAGGCATATCAATAATAACTGTAGGAGTATTAAGCGTTGGGAAACCAAGAGAGTTAGGAACTGCAGCATCTAAAGTAATCTTAAAGACTGCAGATGATGAACCGTTAGGTGCATAGCCTGAGACATAGATAGCCTGTGGACCTTCTGCAATAGATGACCATACCCAGTTAGCGTTAGGATGTGTGTACAAAGCTGTAGGAAGGGCTGCAGAACCAGTAGCATTAGCGTTGAGTTCATATAAGACATTCCCAATTGCAAGGATCAAGCGCTGCTTGACGAAGCGAATGGTTGCTCTGGTTACTCCTGGAGTATTGTAAATCTCAGCATCTGCTGGGCTTGCACCAACTGAACCCTTATGTACCTTGGTTCCATTGATGAAGTAATAGTTAGAGCCATCAGTTGTAAGACTGTAGATGGTTGATGCTGTACCAGCCTGGGTAATAGTTGTTTCTGTACCACCAGTTGTAATCTTCTTTAGCGCAGTGCCATCTGTTACAAAAATACAGTCATTGGTGCCATCATTGACACCTATGAGTTGTGCAGCAGCAGATCCAGCATAGAAACTAGCTGTGTCATAGAGCAGGGTAGCCTGCCCTCTAGTCCAAACATCTACACCCTTAGACTCTGTGTACTGGAAGCGTAGCGATTCTTCTTGCTGTGGCTCAAAGAACTTAATACCAGCGCCAAGGTGAAATGATGATTGGCTGCGTAGCCACCAACCAGTCAAGGTCTGCTCGCCAGCCTCACGTGTCTGGTCAATTTGTTGCTTACGATACTGAGCTGTGACACGACGATAAGGTGAATCGTCACTGTTCATCAAGAAGAACGGTAGACCAGCAATGGCTACATCGTATGCCTCACGGGTTGCTGAATAAGTAGTTGCATTTGCAGGATTGGAGAGTACGTAGGGTATTCCCTCGGTAATGTCGTCGCCATAGGCCATTAACTACTCCTTGATTGTCGGTATTGTTTGTTGTGCTTAGCGCACATTCCTTTAATAACAGTTTATGCAATGCAACTTATATTAGAAAGTAATACTTCCGCTTGCAGTAAACTTGTAAGTTTTGTAGCCACCTGAATTTGTAAATGTAGGTGAACCAGTTGTAGATGCAGCGTTTGCATAAATATCTGCATAGCGAATAATTACAACGCCTGAACCACCGCTGCTGTCTGCAGAGTTTCCACCGTTACCAGTATTAGCAGCACCATTGGAACCTGGATTACCTGTGTTTCCACCATTTCCACCTGCAGCATAAGTTGATCCAAAGTATGTACGCCCTGAACCACCTGTACTTCCAACTGCAGCAGAGCCTGCACCGCCACCGCCACCGCCAATGTATGGAGGACCACCACTACCAGGAGCACCTGCATTACCATAACCAGTTCCGCCGCCTGAATTGCCTTGTGTTGCAGCACCTGCGACACTACTATCGTTATACCAACTACCGCCGCCAGAACCACCATTGTTACCAACAGTTCCGCCGCCGCCATATCCTCCGCCAATAGCGGTCATAGAGAATGCGGTTGAGTTACTGCCATTGTTATTGCCACTACTGCCACCAGCGCCAATTACAAAGTTGTAAGTTACTCCAATGGTTATAGGTTGTGCAGCATAGTAAACAAGTCCACCTGCACCACCACCACCTGAGTTACCTGGACCACTACCACCACCACCAGCAACTACAAGTGCTTCAACGGATGATAAAACACTTTTACTTCCGCTTATTGAACTTGCCATAATTCCTAAAATGGGAGTCATTAGGAGAGATCGCCTACAATTGTAAATGTGTTAGTTGCTGTACATATGACAGTACAAGCAGAGTATTGTGCTCGCAGTTTAGGAGCTGCAGAGGTAGCACCAGTTGAGGTAATCGTTACGCCAACTCCTGCTGCAAAAGTTACCTGTCCAGCACCAATTTGTTGTAGGTTTATTTGTTCACCTGCTGTAAAAATTGAGGGTGGAACTGTAATGGTAATTGCTGCAGCATTTGATGCCGTGACCAACTTACTTGAGTCAGAAGCAACTAAAGTATAACTTGTGCCAGTCTGTGCGTTAAAGGAAAGGTTTACCTTTGGCGCTGTTAAGGTCTTGTTAGTTAAAGTTTCTGTTCCAGTTAATGTTGCAACTCCTGTAAGGGTATTGTTGGCAACGTTAATTGTCTTGTTGGTTAAAGTTTGTGTTGCAGCTAGACCTACCAAGGTATCACTCGTTGTGGCTGGCAGTGTTAAGGTATTAGTACCTGCAATGGCGTTAGCCTGAACAGTTGTAGTACCAGAGGTGGAACCACCAAAACCTAAACTAGCAACTGGTGTTACTGCGCCTTGAAAGTTTGTTAAATCATAGGATGAAAGTACGTGCTTGACGCTTGCACCTGCGCTATGTGTTACTGCAGATGTGCCAGCGCGACCACGTACAATGGTCATCGTATCTGATGACTGGTTAGTAATAAAAACAATTTCTTCGTTGATTGTGTCAACATCAATAGCAACGGTAAAGACATCCACGTTGCCAGCAGTAAGTGTTACTCCACCCATTAAGGCTGAGCCAGTGCCACTGGATACAACCATAGATGTTGCACCACTACTTGTTATAGCATTTTGCAGTGTTGTCTCAACGCTAGTAGATGAATATTTACTGGTCATTGGTTTTCCTTAACGTGTATAGTGAATACGGATGGGGTACTTGTCTGCCAACTTCAACGCTTCTTCATTGAGTCGCTGTTGATAGAGAGCAAATATGTAACGAGATGCGGCAACACCAGCAGATGATGGTAGTTTGGTGTCGTTTAGATCGGCCTCAGCTGAAGAAAGATTGATTCGTCCAGCGTCAAGATAAGACAGTAATTTGTATGCTGCTCCAAGAGTAACAACATCTTTACAAGAATCTGGTAGACCAGTAACGTCAGCAAAATCATCTGTGTTGGCGTCAAGAGTATTTGGCGTGGATGTATACCATACTTGAACTGTACGACCAGGCTGTATTCCTTCATAAATGTTAATTGTTTTCTGTGTATTAAAAGTAGCTGTATTTGCCATAGTATCTAATCGCCAGCGATTTACTGGTAGCCATTCTTTACTAGAGCCTGTGGTTTGCCAAGAAATAAACAAAACATCTTGAACATCATCTGGCAAGGCGTATGTAGTCTGAGATGCGTTAAAGGTAAATGTATAAGCAGAGGCAATCCAGAGCTTAGGATAGAAGCTATTGATTGTGTCGTTGATAGCCTTCTTGATGTTATTACGTGGGAAGGTAGGAGATAGAGTTACCTGTGCATATTGTGCGTGTGGTGATGCTGTAGTCCCTTGGTATCCACGACCAAAGCCTGGGATAACATTGAGTGTGTTATTTGCTGGTGTGAAACTGTCAACCCACATAAGTTCATCATCAATTTCGATGATGCCTTTAGCAAGGTTACCTCCAGAACCAACGGTAATTGATGTGCTGGTAGTAGTTAAACCAGCAGGGTTTGCAACGTAAGTGATGCGATCTTGGCGCAGGGCGTAGCCTTGCAGGTTAGCCTTGACCTCATCTACTAGGTCGTTTAGTGTTGGCATTATTTCCTCTCATACCAGCCATCTCCCCACAACGTAAGGAGTCTTGCAAAATATTGTTCATACTGTGGTGCTATAGCATCCAAGGAATACAAGGACACTGCTCTCTTATGTATTGCTACTGGGTCTAGGCTCTTGACCCACTCTGTAGCTACTGCAAACTCCATTGCATTTCTGCAACGATATCCAGTAACACCTTGTGGATTAGTTTCTGTAAACGCTCCCCAGTCTGTGGTAATCGTTGGAGTTCCACAGGCTTGTGCTTCGATAACGACGTTACCAAAAGGTTCTATGTATAGCGTTGGAGCAAATAGGGCAATAGCACCACCCATTAACTTTGCTCGTTCTTCAGGGCCTACTGGTCCTACCCATTCGCCATACTCAATCTTGGGATCTTTACCAGGTCCTGCCATAATCAGCTTCAAACCCATCTCTTTACATACGTGCTGGGCAATCCCAATACCTTTACGATCTATCATACGTCCAACGTAGAGGTAGTAATCTTCTTTCTTCTCTTGCAGCGGAAACATCTCTGGTTCTAAGTAACCAGGTATAACCGCATCATAGAAGTTGCCATCTACTAGCGTTGGATTATTAAACATTGCATAGATGCTGTGCATCCAAGCGTATGATTCAAAGACCTTATACTTACTAAATACTCCACCGTAGCCGACACCAAACTCTACGCTGATATGATTAGGGTAAGCCCTAGCAATTGGTTCTTGTGATGCTCCACCAATAAGACAGATAAAATCTTTCTTCTCTAAGCGCTTGCCTAGTTCTTCAATAGCCTTGCCATTAAAGATCTGCCAGTGTGGTAGTTGATTATTAAACTCAGCCTCTGTAAAGTGCTTACCTGCTAGAGCTTCTTGCTGTTGCTCTTTAGTAATGCAGGTAATCAACTCATCTACTGGTGCTTCGTTGTCCTCGCTTGCATACAGATAGACTGTATGACCAAGGCTTTTCATCATCATACAAAAGCGTCTAACCTTTTCGGTATAAGCGCAGTTGACATAATCTTTAGTTGTCTGTGTATGGGGCAGACTGATAACGTGGAATCTCATAGATAAAGCCTATATCATAACTGCAGAGTATACTGTTACGAAAGCAAGAGTTTTGCTTCATCTTCAGTAATACCCAACTTTGTCAAAATTACCGTTTTATCGGTTGCTTTTTGTGTTTCGGCAGCAATTTTGGCTTCTGTTTCTGCGCTTAGTGCTGACAATTCTGCAATTTCTTCGGCGGTTAATTCAATTTCTGTAACTTCGCCAGTCTCAAGATTGTGTTCGATTCTAAATTGATTAGTCATTAGCTCACTCCATATGTTAACATAGTACCGCCCGAAAATGATTGACCTCCTGCAATAGCCGTGATACTTGAAATTGCACTTGTGCTGTAATAATTGCCGTGATAGGCAACATAACCGCGTGTTCCGCCTGAATCTACAAAATAAGCACTAAAATCAAAACCTTTGCCAGTAGTTGCTGTGTAATTGTAAATATTAAAAGTTGCAAACATATTATTATTATCATCAGCCGCGTTTTGTGTTTTAACCAAGGCTTCAAAATTTACTGCTTTGTTACTTATTGAACTAACGCTACCGCTATAAGCTCGCAAGCCAGTTGAAGAATAATTTGAACTTGTATCAGAATTAAACCTAAATTGAATTGGATAATCATTGCTGTTGTAATAAACTTTTTGAAATACAACCATTAGGTGCTTGTATGTGGCTGGAATTGAACTGACCGTTACTGAAGTACCTGACAAATTAGTTGTTGCAATTAGTGTCATTCCACCAGCAGAGATAGTTCCCCAAGAAGGAACTGTGCCGTCACTTGTGAGGTAAGTGCCAGCTGCACCGATACCCAACCGCGCAGGTGTTGTTGCCGCTGATGCGTAGTAGGTATCACCTGTTGTTGTCAGGATTCCATCAATGTTTGCAACATCTCTTGCTCTTGTCATTTAGTTTGCTCCTAGTAGTAGTGCGGCTTCTTCGGTGGTAAGGCCAAGACGATCAAGGATTGCTTGGCGTTGTGCGGCTTTTTTAGAAATTTCTGCGTTTAATTTAGTTAAATAAATTTTTGCTTTTTCTGCGTCTAATGCTTGTTGCGCTAATTCATCATTACTCATTGGTCGTTGTATTATTTCACCAGTTTTGACATTAAATTCATCTATTGTTGTCATTATGCAACTCCATATAATCTTAATTCATTTGTATTGCAAGTTAAAGAACCGCCGGACATTGTCATATTTATACTTGAAATATTTGATGTTGAGTTATAGTACCCATTTCCAGCAATACCAATTTGTGTAGAAGCATCTTGTAAACCAGTAGCAAAAGCCGTGTATGGTTTTAACCCGCCACCATTACATCCTTCAATTATTACGCCCATACTCATTCTATCAAAACCACTTACTGTAGATGTAAACCAATTGTTAAATACTTCTGTTCCATTTGTAGAATTTCTTTTACCAGCACTAGAAGTATATTGAATTTTAATTGCAGAACCTGTAATATAATTAGTACCGCTATCTGCATTGAAACGCAAATACATCGCGTCACCAGCATTAGCACCCCAAAAACTGTTACACATTAAAAATAATTTTTTGTAACCTGTTAAGCCAGTAAAACTAAAACCTGATGATGAAGATAAAGTTTGTTGAGACACTAAAACCCAATTATCTCCACCGCTTGCGGCTGTTGCCCAAGCCAAACCTGTAGCCGCACCTGATGATGCCGTCAAAACCTGTCCATCTGTTCCAACACCTTGACGAACGACTGTTCCAGCACCTGTTGCAACAATTAAGTCACCCTTAGTTGTTACAGTTGACAACGGAATTGCATCTGCAATTGAAAATGAGCTGATAGATACAACGGTTGCAACATCTGAAGCGAGCAGGGCTGTAAGTCCAGTAATCGTTGATCCTGTTGTTGCTGTGTAATCCACACCGCGCTCTAGCAATACACCGTTGATAAATACTTGTTCAGCACCTACTGTGTAAGCAAGAGTTGTTGAGAAATCATCTGTACCGCTAAGTGATGTTTCACCACCTGCAACAATCTTGCGCCACATTTGCATTGTTCCAGCGCCAATTGGACCTGTGGCACCTGTTGCACCTGTTGCACCAAGACCGAGTGTGTAATAAATAATATCAACGATGTCATTAAGTATTGCAGCTGATGCAAGGACAACTGATGTTCCGTTTGTCGCAGTAAAGTCTGCGCTATTGAGGCGAACTCCATTGAGAAACACATCAACATAACCGACAACATAAGTGACGGCAAATGTTGTTTGACCTGCCGTTGCTGTAAATGAAGTGACAGTACGACCAGGGCTTCCTGTAACTGTTCCTGCTGGGCCTGTCGCTCCAGTTGCACCTATTGGACCAGTTGCTCCAGTTGGTCCTGTAGGACCTGTTGCACCGTTTGTTCCTGCAGGTCCTGTTGGACCTGTTGGTCCAGTCGCACCAATAGGCCCTGTAGGGCCTGTAGCGCCCGTAGCGCCTGCATTGCCTGTTACTCCTTGCGGTCCTGTAGCACCCGTTGCTCCTGCCGCTCCTGCTGTACCAGAAGGACCTGTTGGACCTGTAGTACCTGCTGGCCCTGTTGGTCCTGTTGGTCCAACTGGGCTTGTGGAATCCAGAGAACCGTCACCTTTTACAAATTGAGATGATGTTCCACCTTGAGTAATGAACTTGTTGGCGTTGATGTACTGAAAGTAATCAATAGAGTTAGTAGTTCCGCCAGTACCAGACGACGCTGCCAATGTTGAACCAGGCTTATCGTATACGCAGTTAAGGATAGAATAAAAACCATTTAGTACAACTGGAGCAACGTTAGTTAGTGCTGAAGTTAACAATTGAGAGTTTACTAAGGTAATAGTGCTTGAGGCAGCAGAAGTAACAGCGTTAGTTACAGCGGCAACTACTACGGAATCTACAAGGCTTAAAGTTCCAGCAGTTAGAACTGGTGCAACAGTAACTGCGCTTTTAATAATTACATTTGCACTAGCATTATTAACTGTTGTGAAGTTTGGATTACCCCCAAAGATTGCGACTAGACCCGCACCAGTAATGCTTGCAACACCATAGTCACATAAGCGAATAACAACGTAGTCAGCATTGCTGCTTTTTGTAATAGTTCCTGAAATCTCACAGTTAAGGATATTTACATTTCCTGTGCCACTTGGTGTAGTAATAGTCAGGTTTGTCATCTTTATGCCCGAAACGGTGCAACCAGTGCTTGTGCTTAAAGTTCCAGAGATTACGATGTTTCCACCAATGAGTCCAGGACCAGTTATGGTTGTGTACTGAGTTGTTATTGATGGGCTTTCAGAATATGTGCCTGGGTGAACAATAATTGTTTTGCGCTGTGCGGTTATTAAAGTTAGTGCTTTGGTAATAGAAGCAACTGGAGTAAGTAAGTCACCATTGCCAGTTGTATCGTCACCATCTACTTGGCTAACGTGGATTTCATAGTCGTAACCAGTAAAATTAGCACCCGTTGCACCCGTTGCACCTGTTACGCCTGTGGCACCTTGCGGGCCAGTCGCTCCCGCAGGCCCTGTCGCACCTGTGACTCCTGTTGTTCCAGTTGCGCCAACTGGTCCCGTAGGTCCAGTAGCTCCCGTGACTCCTGTAGCACCAACAGGTCCTGTTGCACCTGTTGCTCCCGCAGGACCCGTTGGGCCTGTAAGTCCCGTGGTTCCCGTGGCTCCAATAGGACCAGTGGCACCCGTCGGGCCAGTCTGTCCAGTATTACCTGTAGCACCTGTTGCTCCTGTCGTGCCTGTTGGCCCAGTTGGGCCAGTTAATCCTGTAGGTCCTGTCGCACCTGTTGCTCCAGTAGAACCAGTAGGTCCTGTTGGGCCAGTTGAACCAGTTACGCCTTGACCACCTTGTGGTCCTTGATCTTGTGAAAACTCTACTGCAACTTGTGGCGTAATGTTTTCGATAACAATAATAGTGGTCACTGTGTTACCGCTCCTGTCACAATAAACTTACCTTCAAGGTATCTGGTAACTGTTACACCAGATGTAAGCACTAGGTCATATGAATAACGTCCTGCTGCAATTGCACCAGTGGTGGTAGCACTTATTGTTACAGTAACTCTTCCATTAGCTGAATCAAAAACCATCAAACCATTGGCAGTAGATGCCACTACAGTTGTAGTAGATGCACCAACAAATGGGCGCACAGTCATTGTTCCTGTGTAACCAGTCAGATTCAAAGGAGTCTGGTCATTAAGTATCTGAAACTGAAAATTAAATGTGGTTGCTTGGTCACAGACCAAGTTGTATTTAGCACTCAAGATGACACCGCTCTAAGAGCCTGCGCTGCAGGTAGTTGAGTAGTGCCAGCGAGAGCGTTGCATACGCCATTAAAATCAAGGCGATTAGTGCTAGTCGTGCCTTGAATCGCATTGAGTACTCCCACTGTATCTGTTAAATTTGTTGTTACTGAACGCTGTACTGCCCATTGACGAGCAGCAAGTGCTCGCCCTACCATCGCACCTGGTACTCGATAGGTGCCACCATTAGCTAAACGATTAAGTTCATCTAATAGCGTTGTTCCTGCTACTCCTAGTGCCACCTATATCTCCTTTACTTCTTCTTGGTTTTCTTTGCTGCAGCGTTATCTACTAGATTTGGGTATGGTCGTCCTGCTGCTTTTGCTCTTGCCTTAGCTGCAGATTTCTGCGCTGGCGTTAGAGGTGTTGATTTTTTGTTAGGATTCTTTGTATCCCAAAATGCTACTTTCTTTTTCACTTTTTTCCCCTTGCGTTCTTGCAGGTAGCACAGGTGCATTTACAACCCTTTTGAGGATTGCCTGTTTTGCATTTACATTTACATTTAGCACACATTATTTTTTACCTTTATTCCTTTTAGAAATGGCTGCAGCCTTAGATTTGGCATCAGCTTTAGATGATGCACCCCAGGCTTGTAAAGATAATAGTAATCTGGTTGGCTCTCCATTAGGCTTGCGTTCAGGTCCTGGGTTACCAGCAGCGCGAGCAAGGTAACTTGCTCTACGTGGGTTATCGCCAGATTTAACAGGTGCTTTAATATCTTGACCTGCAGCCTTTAATGAGGCGCGGCCTTTTGCATTAAGTCCACCTTTAGGGTTTTGTCCTTCTTTGCGTTGCCACGCTGGAGTCTTTGCCATTTACTTCTTCTTACCCATTTTCTTATTAGACATCTTTGCTTGAGATAGTGCAATAGCAATTGCTTGCTTCTTGCCTGTTACTATTGGTCCTTTACTAGATCCAGAGTTCAAAGTTCCAGCCTTAAATTCTTTCATTACCTTTGAAATCTTGGCTTTCTGTGCTGCCTTCTTCATTAGCACTTACACGCTTTGTCTGACTTACCGCACTTGCGACACTTACCAGGCTTCTTAACTGCCATTTACTTTGCCGCCTTTCCCATTGCGCCTGTCTGAATTGACTCATAAGATGAATACTTTGCTGCGTTTGGATATTGCTTGTCCATTGATGGGTAAGGCATTAGATCTTCTTCTAATCCCATATCATCCATCTTGCCGTTTTCTGAGTTATACATCACTTCTTCTTTCCCATCTTCTTCATAGCAGAGTTCTTCATCATTTTACCATCAGGCATTTTGTGCATACCTGTCTTGGCAGTAGCCTTCTTCTTTTTGCCACCCATAGTCTTCTTACCACCATACATATCCATCATTGTATTCTCCCTAGTCTTTGAAGGTCATTGAGATCCCATCGAAAGCCTTACCAGCCTCGTTGGAAAGTTTAACTGCTGCATCTATATCTTTACTCTTTGTTGAACGTGGTTCTATACCTTGCCTTGTAGCATCATAATAGGACTGTAGTTCCTTATCGTGCTGCTTAGCGGTAGGTATTCCTCTGTGGTTTGCCACACCTACGCTCAACTCTAGTTCTCCTACCTTGCAACCAAAGCAACCTTCAACATACTCAAGGTGCGTGGTGCGTCTATGTAAACTCATACTGGAGTTAACCAAGTTCCATATCCGGCAGCAGTAAGGACTCCTGCTTGGTAATCGCTGATCTCGTACTCGTGACCACCGAGGAAGTAATAACTAGCTGCTGCTAGATCATCTTGGCTTGGAGTTAGAGTTAAAGTTACTGTAGTTCCATTAACAATTAAAGTTTGTCCTCGTGGGATATCTGTCAGACTGGGAGCAATAGATCCACTACTAGTGCCACCATTAAGACGACGACCTGCAAGGCGTGAGTATGGAGTGAACTCATCTGCGCCTGCGCCATAGGTTTGCCACACGTACGGTGTCATTAGTGTATATGCCATATCCAACCTTTCCTAAGTAGCAGAGGTGGGTTTGACCCCACCCCTGCCGTTGCACTAGCGGAATTATCCGTTTGTTGCGGCTGACTCAATGCGATAGAGCGCAGCTTCACGAAGGCGTGCAAAGCCTCCGAAGTAGTACCAACCGA
>Ga0209400_1002629_pt1 | contig 13480 bp, 13 predicted proteins | sample M_130807_EF_Meta_FD_187313 | JGI IMG/M metagenome (GOLD analysis project Ga0209400, IMG submission 187313) | Freshwater microbial communities from Lake Montjoie, Canada to study carbon cycling - M_130807_EF_MetaG (SPAdes) (version 2) | ecosystem: Environmental > Aquatic > Freshwater > Lake... | reverse complement strand
CTCTGCCTCTAACAACAATTCTAATTCGTGTACCACATGTTGCGCTTGCGCTACCGCCAAACCATAGCCAGGAACAATGATTACTTTTTTGGCATATTTCATTAAAATTGCAGCATCACTTGCATTTAACTCTTTGATATTTCCTTGCACTCCAACAGTGCTTCCTCCTGAAGCAGCAGCATTGCCTCCAAAATTTCCAATCAGTACATTTAACAACGAACGGTTCATGGCATTGCACATGACTATGGTTAGTAATGTTCCAGCAGAACCCACCAAAATACCACCTACCAACATCACTTTGTTGTCATACAAAAATCCACCGCATGCAGCAGCAACACCAGTAAATGAATTCAAAAGAGATATGACCACTGGCATATCTGCACCCCCAATAGGAAAGACAAACAACACCCCATATAACAATGAAAGAACCAATAAAATATAAAAAGATGGTGCTAAACTATCAGGGTTTAACAAACAAACGTCATAGGCAAAATAGACAATGACCAACAAGAGTATAATACTGATGTATTGTTGGAATTTTAAATTGAAGTCTTTTAGATTCCCGCTCAATTTCCCCCAAGCAACAATACTTCCCGAAAAGGAGATAGAACCAATAATTAAACCCGCTAAAATAATGATTGGGGATTTTTCATTGATGTGTTGAAATTCAATCAAAGAAATAAGCATGGCACAAGCACCACCCATGCCATTGAACAAGCTGACCATTTCTGGCATTGCGGTCATTTGAACTTTTTTGGCTGCTAAAAAACCAAACAAAGTTCCAACAGCCAAAGCTGTAAAAATTAAAGGTAAATTTTTCAGGGATTGCCCTTGTTCTGTTTGGTATAAAAAGATGGTACCAAAAATAGCCAAGACCATGCCAAACGCCGCTAATAAATTTCCTCTTCTTGCAGTTGAGGGATGACCTAAAAATTTCAAACCTCCAATAAAGGTTACTGAGGCAATTAAATAGATAATTTCAAGAATATACTTTTGCATAATTTTAAGGCTTAGGATTTTTTCTTTTTGAACATTTCAAGCATGCGGTCTGTGACAACAAAACCACCTACTACATTGAGTGTACCTAAAATAACTGCAAAAAAACCAATGGTTTGATACAAGATACTCTCCGACTCTCCCATTACAATGATTGAACCTATGATGACCACACCGTGAATTGCGTTGGCACCGCTCATCAAAGGGGTATGCAATACACTGGGTACGTGTCCAATGATTTCAATCCCTACAAATACCATTAAAATAATAAGGTATATAAGTTCTATATGTTGATTAATAAATTCCATGATTAAGCTTTTAATTGCGTTCCGTTGTGTGTAATTAAAGTACCCTTTGTTATTTCATCGTTTAGGTCGAAATGAAACAGATTGACATCGGCTAAATACATCAGTAAGTTTTGAATATTCTTTGCATACAACTCACTTGCATTTTGGGGCAATAAAGAGGGCAAATTGCTTTTCCCAACAATGCTCACCCCATTTTCAACCACTACTTTGTCGAGTTGACTCAATTCGCAATTACCACCTTGCTCTACGGCCATATCCACTACAACAGCGCCTAACTTCATTTGTTTAATCTGTTCAGCTGTAATTAGCACAGGTGCTTTCTTACCCATGACCAAGGCTGTTGTAATGACCAAATCTGCTTGAAATAAACTCTTGTTTACTGCCTCTTTTTGTTTTTGTAAATAGTCTGCAGAAACCTCTTTGGCATAACCTCCTTCTACTTTTGCAGCATCTGCACCTTTTACTTCTATAAACTTTCCACCTAAAGATTCAATTTGCTCTTTTGTTTCAGGTCTTACGTCAGTACATTCTACTATTGCACCCAATCTTTTTGCTGTAGCTATGGCCTGTAATCCTGCAACACCCGCACCATAAATCAGCACCTTGGCTGGAGTAACAGTTCCTGCAGCGGTCATTAACAATGGGAAAATTTTACCCAAATAATCTGCCCCTGTTATCACTGCCTTATAGCCGGCCAAATTCGCTTGAGAACTCAAGGCATCCATATTTTGTGCTTTTGAAATTCTTGGAATTGCATCCATGCTAAACGCTGAAATTTTCTTTTGGGTTAAAGCTTCCATCAATTCAGCATTGTTGTTTGCATACAAAAATGAAATCAAAACAGCCTGTTCAGGCATTTGTTGAACTAATTCTATGGTTGGGGGATTTACCATCAACAATACTTCAGCACTTTTTAGTATTTCTGTTTGATTGCTCACATTACACCCTGCGGACAAGTACATTTCGTCGCTAAAATTTGAAGCATAACCTGCTCCTGATTCTAGTTGTACCTGATGACCATACTTGATGAGTTGGGCGCAAACATTTGGCGTAAGCGCTACTCTGTTTTCACCAGGTCTAATTTCTTTGATGATGGATAAGTTCACAATAGTATTTTTAGTGTTAGAAAATTAAACTTGTACTCAAGTTTAGTCATTTTTTTTGAAATTGGCATTATATAATTTTACTGATACATCCGCTAAAAATATGTTAAAAATTGCTTGGTCTGCTTGTTACAACCACCCTTTAGCTGAAGGCCATCGCTTTCCCATGATCAAATATGATTTGATCAAAGAACAGTTGCTATATGAAGGCATTGTTACAGCAGAAAACCTGTTTGAACCAAAGGAATTACAGATAGAAAATTTAGCCACTTGTCATGATGCAGATTATATCAAAAATGTAATCAATATTGCACTCCATCCAGCTGAAATTAGACGTCTGGGTTTCCCGCTTACAAAGGCTTTGGTTCAAAGAGAATTGTGTATCATGCAAGGCACATTAAAGGCTTGTGAGTTTGCTTTTGAATATGGTGCAGCTATGAATATAGCAGGAGGTACACATCATGCTTTTGCAAACAAAGCAGAAGGATTCTGTTTGTTCAATGATTTTGCAATTGCAAGTTCGGTATTGTTAAAAAAGAAAAAAGCATCAAAAATTATCATCATTGATTTAGATGTTCACCAAGGAAATGGAACGGCTTCGATCTTTAAAAACAATCCCAATGTGGTTACTTTTAGCATGCACGGAAAAAACAATTTCCCCTTTAAAAAAGAAGAATCAAACCTAGACATTGAACTTGAAGATGGAATTTCAGATGAAAACTATTTACAAAAACTAGCCCAAGGACTTGATTTGATGCTATCTGAACATGTGTTCGATTTTGCATTTTACCAATCAGGAGTTGACATTTTAATAACGGACAAACTGGGCAAACTCAAAGTTAGCCAAGCCGCATGTTTAGAAAGGGACCGACTAGTTTTCAAATACTTAAAAAATAAAAAAATACCTGTTGTAACTGCTATGGGAGGAGGCTATTCCACTAAAATTGCTGACATAGTAAACGCCCATTGCAATACATTCAAAACAGCGATTGATATTTTTTTTTAATTTTTTTAAGAAAATGCTTGATTTTGTATTGAATCAAATTTTATTTCACGAAAATATTTGATCAAGCTAAAATTTGAATAAAAATTACTTTTAAATTGCACTAGTAACTACATTTGACACATGACTAAAGCTAACAAACCGTCAGCAAAAACAACAGCTAAAAAAACTGCTTCACCATCAACTAAAGCAGCAGCCAAAAAGACACCTTTGAAGAACACTTTCATTGAAGAAGATGAAGATGTAGAAGAGGATGATGATTTGGAAATTGATGAATTAGAAATTGATGAGCCAAAATCGTTTGACGATTTTGATGATGACGATGACGACGACGACGACTTTTAGTTGTTAGTTATCTGTTCCAAATTATTGCAGGGCTTTTCACAAGATTACTTTTGTGCAAAGCCCTGTCGTATATATAGACCTCATACATTGTGGTATCTTGTGCAGTTGGGTATGCATTGGGACTAATTTTCACTTCAATATCACCTCTGATTGATTTATGCCTTCCCTCAGGTGTTAAACTTTCAAATCTAAAAGCGTATGCAAGTGTATCTGAAACGTTGAATGGATTTGTGACTACAGAAAATATGCCTTCATACTTTTCAAAATAATTGATGTGAAGATTTTGGTAGTATGGATTCAATGATTTACCAAGGCTATCAGTTACAGGATTGAATGGTGCAAATGTATCTGTTTGATTCAATCCAAGGTCTCCGTCTCCATCTTTGTATGTAATTGTAATTACCAACATTGAATCTTTGCCATCCAAACTTTTTAAAAAACCGGCTGACTTGAATTCTATCTGAGGTATTTCTGAACTAATTTCTGTTTTTTTGCACTGACCTAAGCTAAATATGATACCTAGGTACAAAACAAAATGTCGGAATTTATTGATAGTTGGCCACATAAGATATTCAATTCAAATCTAAACAATTTTGAGGAATTGTGTTTGATGGCATTTCAGTACCAATACAAAAACAACCGTATTTATCGTGAATATGCTCAATATTGGAATATTCTCAATGCAACTTCTATCAACTCAGTTGATGAAATTCCTTTTTTACCTATAGCGTTTTTCAAAACACATGAAGTAAAAACAGGCAATTTACCCATTCTAAAAACTTTTGAAAGCAGCGGCACTGGACAGTCAGGCAATAGCAAGCATTTCATCGCTGATTTGCAGGTTTATGAGCAAAGTATTTTTACAAATTTTGAATCGGTATTTGGTTCAATAGAAAATTGTTGCATTTTAGGTTTGCTTCCCTCCTATTTAGAAAAAGAAAATTCATCGTTGGTATACATGGTGCAAGCTTTGATGAAAAAAAGTAAACATCCTTTGAACGGATTTTATTTATACGAGCACCAAGAACTAGCAAACAAATTAGCGCTGTTAGAGTCTAAGAACGAACCTTATATTTTGTTTGGTGTGAGTTTTGCCCTACTTGATTTTGCAAATAAATTTTCTATACCAATTAATTCTGGTAAAATAATTGAAACTGGAGGAATGAAGGGCAGGAAAAAGGAAATGACAAAAATGGAATTATACGGAATTCTGAAAGCTAGTTTTCAAACCAATGCAATCTATTCTGAATATGGGATGTGTGAATTACAAAGTCAGTTTTATACAACCCAAAACACTTTCTACACTTGTGCTCCATGGACCCATGTGCTTACTGTTGACATGAATGACCCTAAAAGTTTCTCAAAAAAAGGAAAAACTGGTACTATTCAAGTGATTGATTTAGCAAATATTCATTCTTGTTGTTTTATTCAAACAGCCGATTTAGGAATTATTCATGACAATGGGGAATTTGAAATTCTTGGAAGAAGAGACGACAGCGAATTGAGAGGCTGCAGTTTGCTGGTAGAGTAAGTACATTTTAAAACTGAGTTTTTATTGATTTTTAGTTAAGTTTGGTTTTTAAACCTTTCCATGAAAACAGGAACAAGAAAAGAACATGATTTTTTGGGTGAATTAGACATTCCAGATGAATTGTTTTACGGCATTCAAACTTTCAGAGCAAAAGAGAACTTCAATATAACTGGTATACCCATTGCAAAAGAACCCTATTTTATCAAGGCCATGGCCTATGTTAAAAAAGCTGCAGCCATTGCAAATTTTGAATGTGGTGTTCTTAGTTTGGAAATAAAAGATGCCATTTGTTTTGCTTGCGATGAAATTATCAGTGGTAAATATGACAAGCAATTTGTATCTGACTTGATTCAAGGGGGAGCAGGTACTTCATGTAACATGAATGCAAATGAAGTGATTGCAAACATTGGACTCATATACATGGGACATCCAAAAGGAGCCTATGAATATTTACATCCCAACAACCATGTGAACTGTTCTCAATCTACCAACGATGCCTATCCTTCTGCTTTTAGAATTGCATTGCACCTGAAATTAACAGATTATATTGCCATTTTAGCAAAACTTGAAAATTCATTTACGCTGAAATCACAAGAATTCAATGAGGTTTTAAAAATGGGAAGAACACAATTACAAGATGCCGTTCCCATGACCCTTGGTCAAGAATTCAAAGCCTTTGCAACAACCATTGGAGAAGATATCAGCCGCCTAAATGAGGCAAAGTCATTGCTCTTGGAAATAAATATGGGTGCTACAGCCATAGGAACAAGAGTAAATGCGCCTGAAGCCTACGCAGATATTTGCGTAAATGAATTGGCCAAAATTACAGGAATTCCTGTTTGTTTGGCACCAGATTTAATTGAAGCAACTGGAGATACAGGTGCTTATGTTCAAATTATGGGAACCTTGAAAAGGAATGCCATCAAGATTTCAAAAATCTGTAATGACTTGCGCTTGTTGAGTTCGGGCCCCAGAACTGGTTTGAATGAAATCAATTTACCGCCTAGTCAGCCAGGATCTTCTATCATGCCTGGTAAAGTAAATCCAGTCATTCCAGAAGTTGTCAATCAAACTTGCTATTATGTTATTGGCCAAGACTTAACCGTTACCATGGCTGCAGAAGCAGGTCAATTACAGCTCAATGTAATGGAACCAGTGATCGCATTTGCCATGTTTACTTCTATTGAATATTTGGGGAATGCCATACAATCATTGGTTGACAAATGCATTTTAGGCATCACAGCCAATGCGGATAGAACAAAAGAAATGGTGATGAATAGTATTGGCATTATAACTCAACTGAACCCTATTTTGGGCTACGAGATGTGCTCAGAAATTGCTGGAGAAGCCTTGAAAAAAGGCAAAAACATATATGAAATTGTTGTTTTAGAAAGAAAAATCATCAGCAATGAAAAATGGGATGAGATTTTCTCAATTGAAAACCTTATTCATCCGAAATTCATCAACAAATAGCAATTTCTTTCAACTATATATGCATTCAAAATGACTCATATTCAAACAGTAATTTTTAAATTAAAAAAATTTAAGTGTTTGCAATTTTGCCAAATTTTATGAACCTTGCATACTAACAAATCACACAAATAATTAACTTAAATATAAAATGAAAAAAACACTACTTAGTATGGTTGCTTTAATAGCAATCGCAGGAAGTGCAATGGCCCAAGGCTATTATTCCATCACTTCTACTGGAACACCTAGCGATTACACTTCTGGTTCAGTTCAGGGTTCTGCAATTATTCCAAACAATTCAAATGATATTCTGTCTGCAACACAAACTATTCCATTTGCATGGAATTTTTACGGACAAGCTGTAACCAGTTACAAAGCAAGTGACAATGGTTACATTACCTTTGACAATGCTGAAACAACAAGCCAAAGTAACAATATTTCTATTCCTGATGCCAGTGCACCAAAAAATGCAATTTTTGGATTCTGGGATAACCTTGCATTAAAAACAACCATCACCAATGTAAACAATGTAGCTGACGTTGTAAACGCTACTACGCTAGGAACAGCTCCTAACAGAAGACATGTGATTCAGTGGTTCTCGGTATCATCTTCAATCTCTGATACCAGTTATTTGTATTTTGCCATTGTGTTGAAAGAAGCTGGTGGATTTGACGTTATCTATAACGATGCAAATTTCAGCAGACCATTTACTGCTACCATAGGTTGTCAAAATGCTGATGGAACTATTGCGACGATGGTTGGAGGAAATTCTTTGAGCGATTTCCCTAACAAATTGGGTTCAAGAGACAATGCCACTGATAAAGTATACTCATTTATCTATGGTACTCAACCTGCCAATAACGTAAAACTATCTAGTGTTAACTTAGAAACTTTTGCAGTTATCAATTCAGACATCACTTTATCTGGAACTGTAACAAACTTGGGTGCTGATGCATTGAATGCTTTCAAAGTTAATTATTCAGTGAATGGTGGTGAAACTTTCACCATGTCAATCAAAAACATTACTCCAATTGTTGGCAACGGAAATGGAACTTACAGTTTTGTTCACAATATTCCTTACAACACGCCAACAGGTGGTGTTGCCAATTTTAGAGTTTGGATTACTGAACCTAATGCAGGTGTAGATGGAGATGAATCAGACAATGAAAAAACAAACAGCATTTTAGTTGCAGATAGAGCTATTCCAAGACGTACTTTAGGTGAGGTTTTCACTTCTTCTACTTGCCCTCCATGTAATCCAGGTAATGCAAAAATCAACACCGTATTGAAAGACAGAGCTGGAAAATTTGCTTTGTTAAAATACCAATATTATTTCCCTGGAACTGGAGATCCTTATTTTACATTTGAATGTTTAAATAGAGGTAATTACTATGGTGGTGTATCAGGCGTTCCTCAAATGCAAATTGATGGAGGATGGTCTGACAATCCTAATTACTTAACAGCTGAAATTTTTGATAAATTCCAAAATAAAATTACTGCTGTAGACATGACTAGCTCATTAACTATGACGGGTCAGAAAGCAGATATTGCTATTTCTGTTACTCCTACTTTAGACATACCTGCTGGTAATTACAGATTAAGAGTTGCTTTGGTAGAAAAAGAAACTACTAAAAACATCAAATCTAACGGCGAAACCAAATTTCAATTTGTAATGAAGAAAATGTTACCAGATTCAGGTATTGTGTTCAATTTCGGAGCAAAAGATGTAAAGCAAACCATAAACGTAATGTATACATTCCCTGGTGCTTATAAATTGCCAACGAGTGCTGTTGTTAGCACAGCAAACGGAACTGCTTATAATGGTGTTAACTTAGCAACTGAACATTCAGTAGAAGAATTTTATGATATGGCTGTAGTTGCTTTCATTCAAAATGATGACACCAAAGAAGTTTATCAATCTACATGGACCATGCAAGATTGGGCTTTAGGAATGGAAGATGTGAAAAAAGCTTCAACTACTTTTGAAGTTTATCCTAACCCTACCAGTTCTTCTTTCAACATCAGTTGGAATGGCAACCATTCAGCTACATTCAGCGTATTGGATATCAATGGAAAAGTTGTAATGAACAGCAGTGCTATCAATAACGAAAGCATCAACTGTGAGCAATTGTCAACTGGTATCTACTTTGTAGAATTAAACGATGCTGGTAAAATTCAAACCAAGAAATTGACTATTATCAAATAAGTTGAGTTTCTATCACATAAAAAAGGCGCCGAATCTTCGATTCGGCGCCTTTTTTATTGCCTATTACTTAAAAATATTATGCCAATATCCAGTTGAATTTGAATTCAGTATCAGGTAATTTCATGCGCTCTGAGATCTTAGTTAAACGCTCAGGCAATCTCATTAAATAATCACGGGCTTTTTCTCCGTCTTCTTTCAAACCTCTGATGCCTTCAATTTGCCATTCATCCAATAAGCTTTTCAAAATGTCAACATAATCTGTGGCAGTATAGACACCTATTCTTTGCGCACAGTCAGAAAAACTTTCAAACGAATTTACCTTCTCTCCCAATTCTCTTAAATATTGGGCTGGCATAACGATTTTCTTTTTCATCATGTCTTCAAAAGCCAACATCATTTCATTTGGATCTAATTCAAAAATCTTAGACACAAATGTTTTGTATGCTTTGGCATGTCTGGCTTCATCAGCTGCAACCAAACCACACATTTTTGACAAAATCGTATTGCCTTGTTGTTTGGCTAAACTAGCTACCCTTCTATGCGAAATATTGGTTGCCAATTCCTGAAAAGAAGTATATACAAAGTTTCTGTAGGGGTCATTGGCAGCACCATTATTAAATCCATCTCTGATTAAATATTGAGTAGATGCTTCAAACTCTCTCATGTTGATTCTACCACATAAGTACAAATAACGATTTAGCGCATCTCCATGTCTGTTTTCTTCGGCAGTCCATCCACGAATCCATTTCATCCAAGCATTGTTTTCAACTTGATCAATACCCGTTAAACCAGCCAACCAAGTTTCATAAGTTGGAAGCGCTTCTTCCGTAATGGTATCAACTACCAAAACAGCCAATAAGTCGTATGATAAATTTGCTGCTTGTTCTTGAATGGTTTTGAGATCTTGAATAAAAGAGACATCTGATGTCAATGGCAATAATTCTGAGGCTTGCCAATTGGTTTCAATGGGTTTTAAATATTCAGCTGAAAATAAATCAACCTGTGTTCCCAAATGCAACATGACTTCGTTTCTTCCAGGAGTCATTAATTTGTTCATTGTAATTTTAAAAGACAAACATATTCCTTTTCAAAGAGCTTAACAAACCTTCTACTTTTATGTGACATAAATAAGCATATTTTAAGTATCTTCACAGCTTGAAATGGATTGATATTCATACCCACAAAGCTTATCCAGACAATTCTGAAGTGATTTTTATCAGAAATGCCTATTTGCTGGAAATAGAGAACCAAAAGAAGAATTATTTCCTTTCGAATGGCATACATCCTTGGAAAGTGAATCAAGACAATCAACTGCACTTGCTTCCTAACTTATTGAACAAAAAAAAGGTACTTGCTTTGGGCGAAATTGGCTTGGATTGTTTCAAACCAAACTTTGCATTACAAATTGAAGTGTTTAAAAAACAACTTGAAATAGGGAATCAATACAGAAAACCAATCATTTTACACTGTGTCAAAGCCTATCCTGAAATTATTTCAATGATCAAAGACTATCCATTTCCAATTGTATTTCATCAATACGAGGGAAAACTTTTACAGACTCAAGATCTCTTAGAAAGGCCCTTTGTTTATTTTTCGTTCGGCAAACAACTTTTCAGGAAACATGCTCCAATTGATTTATTGAACAAGATTCCTATCAATAGAATCTTTTTAGAATCAGATACCATGAAGCTGCCTATACAATCTTGTTATTCAAAATACTGTCAGCTGATGAATTTTGACCCTAAATTTGTACAAAATGAACTCGCTAAAAACTTTGAAGAGGTATTTGGGTTTGATTGTATGTAGTTCAAGTATATTTGAAATTATTTCACACTCAAATCAGTAAACATGAATATCGCCGATATCAGAAAAGACTATACTTTGCATGAATTGTCCGAATCCAACTTGTTGTCAGATCCAATTGCACAATTTCAATTGTGGTTTCAGCAGGCGATTGATGCCCAAGTAAACGAGCCCAATGCCATGACTTTGGCCACTGTAAATGCAGCAGGAATACCGAGTGCAAGAATTGTTTTACTGAAAGGTATTGAACAACATTCATTTGTTTTTTTTACCAATTACAAGAGTCAAAAAGGAAACGAACTGGCACATAATAAACATGCTGCATTGGTGTTTTTTTGGCCTGAACTTCAAAGACAAATAAGGATTGAAGGAACGGTTGAAAAAATAAGTGAAGAAGCTTCAGTTGCCTATTTTAAAAGTAGACCTTTTGAAAGTCAGATTGGGGCTGTAGTTTCTGCTCAAAGCAGTAAAATTGAAAACAGAGAAGTACTTGAAAAAGCCTATGAGAAAATGAAAAATGAATGCCAAGAAACAGCGATTCAAAAACCTGAAAACTGGGGTGGCTTTTCAATCAAACCAACAAAAATTGAATTTTGGCAAGGAAGAGCAAGCCGTTTACACGATAGACTTTGCTTTGTATATGAAAATGAAAATTGGACACTGAATAGACTCGCACCTTAGCCTCAGGTCATTTCAAATAAAAATGTTTTCATTTTCTCAAATGCTTTTGCTCTGTGCGATATTTTGTTTTTTTCCTCTAGGCTCAATTCCGCCAATGTTTGATGATAGCCTTTTGGAATAAATATTGGGTCGTATCCAAAGCCATTGCTCCCCCTTCTTTCCCTTGTAATTTCCCCCTCTAATTTTCCTTCAAAATAATGTGTTTGCCCGTTGATGATTAAACATATCCAAGTAACAAACTGTGCTTGCATGTTATTTGCACCTTGTAAGTTTTTAAGCAACAATTGAATATTGTTTTCAGAATTGCTCGGCTCGCCAGCATATCGGGCGCTTCTAACTCCTGGTTCATTGTTTAGACTGAGTACTTCTAAGCCTGTATCATCAGCAAAAACTGGCATCTCAAATTTAGAGGCAATACATGCTGCCTTGATGAGCGCATTGTCTTTTAAATTGAGGCCATTTTCTTCTATTTCTTCATCAAATTCAATTTGTTTTAAAGTGAGCACATTGAACTTGTTTTCCAATAAAGCTTGAATTTCTAAAGCTTTATTTTGATTGTGAGTGGCAAAAATTAAGTCCATTAGCTAAAAAACATTTTCTTTAATGAAAGCCATAATTTACCTTTTGCTTGCGCATCTGTTAAATATTCATTCAAAGGAGCTGCCTTTAATACTGAAATACCATGAAGCAAAGCTTGTTGATGCATGCCTAAATTGATATTCGATTTTGACAAGTAAGCATCGCAACCCCAAACAATTAAATGTTGCGGTTTCAAATATTGTAAAATTTGCTCCAAACTAGCCGTTTCTGTGGCTGTATTGATTAACCAAAAATCGTCTTGATTTTTTTTCAAACCTTTATCAATGATGCCATTTAGCAGCTCAAACTCAGGTTCTGAGAGATAAGAATGTGTTTTACAATCACTCAACATCAGTAATTTATGATTCCCTTTTCCAAAAGGGTTGATTTGTATAGAAAAATCTGTTTCTTTGACCCCATAAAGTTCATCAAAAAGAGGGAGGATAAAACCGTCTTCTATTTTAAAATTATCATTCATAAGATGGCAATTTCGTTAAAAATAAACAAAGTTACACAATCAAGAATTGAGCAGTTTGACTTTGAACACATTGAATTTGGAAAGCACTTTTCTGATCACATGTTCAGGGTTGATTACAAAGATGGCCAATGGCAGGCGCCTGAAATCTTGCCTTATGGTCCAATTGAAGTTGCTCCCTCTATTTCTGCAATACATTATGGTCAAGCCATTTTTGAAGGGATGAAAGCATTTAAAAATGCAAATACTGGAAAGCCACAATTGTTCAGGCCCTTAGAAAACCACAAGCGATTAAACAAAAGTGCGCTTAGAATGGGCATGCCAGAAATACCAGAAGAACTCTTCATGCTAGGCCTTCAAACATTGATAGACATCGACCAACAATGGATTCCAACCAAGGAAGGCAGTTCATTGTATGTGCGTCCTTTTATGTTTGCAACTGATGATTTTGTTGGCGTAAGACCAAGCAGTAATTATTCTTTCATGATTTTTTGTTGCCCAGTAAATAGTTATTACCCATTGCCAATTAAGGTATTGGTTGAAGAGCACTTTGTGAGGGCTTCTGAAGGAATGGCTGGTTATGCGAAAGCGGCAGGTAACTATGGAATTTCAATGCTTCCCACGGCTTTGGCGAAACAAAAAGGGTATGACCAAATTATTTGGACAGATGGCAAACAGCATGAATACGTTGAAGAATCTGGAACCACTAATTTATTCTTTGTTATTGATGACAAAACAGTATTGACGCCTCAATTGGATGGAAATATCTTAAATGGAATTACACGTGACACTTGTATTCAATTGTTAAAACAAAAAGGATTTGAAGTACAAGAAAGAAAAATATCAATCAAGGAAGTTATTGAAGCAGCAAAGGAAGGCAAATTAACAGACTGTTTTGGAACAGGAACAGCAGCAATTATTGCCAAAATAGCGGCTATTGGATACAAGGGCCAAGATTATGTCTTGCCAAATGCTGAACA
>Ga0209400_1002628_pt1 | contig 13482 bp, 16 predicted proteins | sample M_130807_EF_Meta_FD_187313 | JGI IMG/M metagenome (GOLD analysis project Ga0209400, IMG submission 187313) | Freshwater microbial communities from Lake Montjoie, Canada to study carbon cycling - M_130807_EF_MetaG (SPAdes) (version 2) | ecosystem: Environmental > Aquatic > Freshwater > Lake... | reverse complement strand
TGGGTCGAGGCAATCACCAGGAAGGATTTGGACCTTCTGCATCCACACCTCCTGATACGACTCCTTACTATTCATCACCACCTCCTGTAACGAGTCCTTACTATTCATCACCACCTCCTGTAACGACTCCTTATTATTCGTCACCACCTCCTGTAACGACTCCTTATTATTCGTCACCACCTCCTGTAACGACTCCTTACTATTCGTCACCACCTCCTGTAACGACTCCTTATTATTCGATACCACCTCCTGTAACGACTCCTTATTATTCGATACCTCTCTCTAATTCTCCTTCCATGTCCTATTATAGTTCTCCTTCATACAGCCCCTCTGCAAATTATGTAGCACCAGTGACGCAACCCTTTATGATGACGACGGCTCCTTTTGTAAATCAGACTCAGCAACAGAATCAGCAATCGACTACACAACCGAATCAGCAACAACAACCTTTTGTAATACAAGTCCAGCAACAGCAGCAACAGCAGCAGCAACAAGTCCAGCAACAACAGCAACAACAGCAACAATTATTCCCACAACAGCAACAACAACAACAAGTCCAGCAACAGCAAAAGCAGCAGCAATACAATCAATATGCGCAACAACAGATAGGTTCTCAAATTCAACCTACTATGAATTTGATGACAGTACCTCTTCTACGTCAAAATGGGATGTCAGGACAACAAATAGTGACGAATCCGTATGTGACCACCCCATACATGACGAATCCATATATGACGACACCCTATGGAACGACTTATCCAATGTACCGAGGTCCGAGCGCACCTAGTGTGACAACAACACCTTATTATTCGACTTCACCTTATTATGCTACGACAACGCCTTACTCGTCGGTTCCAGAGACAACCTACAACTCCTCTGTAACGACAATGCCTTATGGTTCTCAACAGGGGTATGGGGCAGGGGCGATGATTTCGATAGAAAACAAATCAGCTTCAGGTACACCCAGTTCTACAGTTTCCATTCCTGTGTCGACATTGAATATTTATCCATCCCTGTTGGTGGATTTGTTAAAAATCTTTCAACCCACGGGTTAAAACGAGAGATTACGATTACAGAGGGTTTAAAAAATTGATTTTTTGTTGCGAATGATTTACATTTGCAACAAAATGGTGAAAAATACAACAGGTGGTTCCTCACACAAGCGTTTTGCGAGAAAAAACCAATCTTCTGGAAAGGCCACTACGTGGGACAAATCTGACCCGCTTCTTTTGGAGGTATCCGTCATGAAGCCATTGGGCGATTGTCGTTTCCAGGTGCAAACGAAAGAACGAAAAACCTTGTTGTGTCATGTAAGTAGTCGGTTTTCTGGAAGGTTCAAACACAGCAATTTGGTGATTGTTTCATCCGTATTGTTGGTATCTTTGCGGGATTACGAATGTCCTCCCAAACATTGCGATTTCTTGCAAAAAATATCTGATACGACACCTGTCGATTTCTTTACAGTCCATTTGGACGGTTACAATGCAGCTGCCGAAATGGAATTGGATATCTTTCAACGCCATGCCGATGTACCTTCTGTCATTGGTGAAAAGATTGCCCTTCCTCTTACAAAAAGGGTCGAAGAAGATGAAGAACAAGTGGATTTCGACGCCATTTAATAAACATTTCTTTACATGGTTTGAAAAGGGCCTTACAGGGTGGATTATGTGTTTTTTTTACAAGGATTGGAAAAGGGCCTTACAGGGTGGATTATGTGTTTTTTTCACACGGATTGGAAAAGGGCCTTACAGAAGGGTTTGTGGGGTTGTGTTAGATGTAAAAAAAACATGTTGGGTATGTATATTGAGCATGGAATTGGTAATTCCGGTTGCCGCTTTAGCCGGCATGTATTTTTTAAACAAATCGAAAACGTCGGAGCCGAAGCCGTTTGAAAACTTTACGAGCAACAACGACATTCTGAATGTGAATTTTCCAACGCAGGATGGCGACATTCGTGACGCGGATTCCCCGGAAGAGGTGACATCGGCACTTTCGACTGGAAATCGTTATGAAGGTGTGGGTGTCTATACTGACAAATACTTTACTCCGAATTCCGACATGGGTATGTTGAAGACAAAAGGTCCTGCCATGGCTTCTCAGCCGGGAAAATTTGATTCTATGATTGGTACCAACGTCGACAGCAGCTATTTTAAGCACAACAATATGGTACCTTTTTTTGGCGCCAAGATGCGTACTACTCATCGCGAAAGTAATGGTAACGAAAGTATTCTAGACAACTACACTGGCTCGGGTAGTCAAGTCATCAACAAAAAGGAAGTCAGCTCTCTGTTTTCCCCCCATGAAAGTTTAAGTTACGCGTACGGTGCCCCCAACCAAAACGACTTTTACGCCTCTCGAGTCAATCCCTCTCTGAAAATGTCCAATGTCAAACCCTTTGGTGAAGTCAAAGTCGCGCCTGGTTTGGGTCTTGGATACACGGCAGAAGGCGCCGGCGGTTACAACTCCGGTATGGCCATGCGTGAAAAATGGGTGGACCGTGGCGTCGACGAACTCCGCGTAAAAACCAACCCCAAAGCCTCTGGATACGGCCTTTTTGGTCACGAAGGACCCGCCCTTTCTTTTGTTCAAGAACGTGGCAGTCTAGGACGACAAGAAAAAAACCGCGTCGACACCACCTATGAAATCGGCGCTGACCGACTCATGACAACCACAGGTGTCGTACAGGGTAACCTTCAGATACCTACAATTATTGAGCGTGATGTAGCGCGTCCGGAGACGTCGCAGGAGTATGCGGGTGTGGCGAAAATGTCGCAGCAATCAGGTTCGAATCATTATGTGGATGGTGAGTACCAGGTACCGCGCAATATAGAGTTAGGTTCGTATCCGTTGCGTCCTGCGGTGGCCAAAGGCAAGTATTTGGCGACGGACGGGGATTATTCGATACAATCGAACCGTGCTTATTTGAACAATCGTACGTTGTCAACGAATACCGGAACGGATTATTTTGGAGCAGTGCGAGGTGCATTGACAGAGGCAGTGGCGCCTTTGATGGACATTTTGCGTCCGTCGCGCAAAGAAAACTCGGTGGGTACATTGCGGCCTTATGAAAACCCGAAAGCATCCGTGCCTTTGACCTATGTATACAACCCGAATGACCGTACCAAGACGACATTGCGCGAGGCCACGGAAACATCACCGATGCACTGGAATATTTCGGCGAACCAGCGAGGAGGTGCTTATGAGACGACGCCACACCAACCGATTGAAAATGCACGATACAAGACAAGTGACCATTATTATGCGGGCAATGCGAGTGCAGGAGAAGGAACAAAACAGATGCGACCGGTGGATGCCGAATTCAATCAAAGAAACAACAATAAAAAGGCGAGTACCAATGTAGGATATACGACGAGTGGTAATATTGATTCATTCAATCCTCAAATGAATGTAGAGGTCTCGACACAAAGGGCCAACCTGTTGAGGAACAAGAGGGATGTAGTACCTACATTGGCAGTAGGATTGCCAGATGTATCGACGATGGGTCAGCAAACGACACGACAAATGTCGCAATTGTATTCGGCACAACATTTGGACCGTAACGATGGTTCGGTGCTTTCGTCGTTGAAAACGAATGAGTATGCAATTCCAATGGTTCGTTCTTTGTAAGCATTTTCTAAGAAGTAATATAACGAGATATCCAATCAAAAAAGATGGCTCAATTGGAACAATTTCATTGGATAGCGATTGTTGTCATGGTCCTTATTTTGCTGATTTGTTTGATAGGCATCGGCGTTTTGATGTCCGGAATGACCAATTCTTCCATCATTTACCCCACTATAAAAAATGCCTGTCCCGATTACTGGATGTCAGACCCCACCGGCCTACTGTGTTTGATTCCTTCCATCAATAGCAAAAATACCATCGTCAATCCTTCCAGTCTTAGTACTACCAACACACCTGGTATTCAATTGAATTCTTCCAGTGCTCCTTATGCCATTAATTTCAACGATATAGGTTGGGCTACAGGAGGCAAGACCGCCATCTGTCGACAAAAACTATGGTGCATCAACAACAAAATCTCTTGGGATGGTGTAGACAATTACAATAGCTGCTAAAAACAATATATTCGAAGGAAATATTTTGTTTTTATTCGACAGGGAAAAAAACATGGCTCCGCTTTGTAGAAATGCCTTACAGGGGTTTGTTTGGCTCCGCTTTGTAAAAATGCCTTACAGGGGTTTGTTTGGCTCCGCTTTGTAAAAATGCCTTACAGGGGTTTGTTTGGCTCCGCTTTGTAGAAATGCCTTACAGGGGTTTGTTTGGCTCCGCTTTGTAGAAATGCCTTACAGGGGTTTGTTTGGCTCCGCTTTGTAGAAATGCCTTACAGGGATAATGTTTTGTTTCCATACCGTGTCTGGTACAACAAGAATGGTACAATGTACAAAACAACGACCAACAGAGGTAACAAGGAGCTGTATTTCCAGGAAGCAAACCATGACGACAAAAGCACGGAAGATACCATCATACAAGAATCTGCCACGATGGCCCATGCATTTACTTCTTGAATATATTCTTTAAATACATCCACTATCTGGTTATGATTTGCTGGCAACAACAACATGGCCACTCCAAACAGAGTGTCGTGAATCACTTGCACGGCGAGGGCCAGTCCTAGAAAACCCAAGAGGGAAAAGGTGGAAAAAAAAGAGGGATACAAAAAACGAGCAATCAGTATGCCGATAAAGAGTATAAAAATATCGGCCATAACGGCACCGATACCGAAGAGGTGATACCATTTGGCGAGTTTGGATGAATAAAAGACGCCTGCAATCATCATGGAAAGAAAGAGCATATCGGTAACGAGGACGGCGATGAAAATGGAAAGATAATCGGATGTTTTATCAAAACGAGAAATATCAGCAAAAGGAAAACTCATTCTTTGTCATAGTATAAGAAAATACATGTCGTCTGTCAAAGTCTATGCTGATATTTACGGTGTATCTACTACTTTTGTGGATGTGAGTAATGTTTGTATTCAGCGTCGAAGACGTGCTTTGTTTGTGCCTCCACCCACTCGTTTGGAATTGCAAGAGAGTCCATATTTATCGAATACAGAATACCAATTAAACATGCGTCGCAAGGCGGAAATTTTCAAGTATGCAAATCCTACGACTGGCAAGACGAGAAAACAAGCCTTTTCACAATTGGCCAATACGTCGATTTCGAATCGAAACTATACGCAAGAACAATTGCAAAACATCCTAGAGGGTAATATATCATGTATACCGACCCACAATTTGGTACCCACCCCATCAACTTCTTGTGACGTACCAGGACCCGTGTTTGATTTGTATCTAGACACTGCCATTCCTTTGTACAATTATTCCGTTTCGCCAGACGCCGCATCGCAATTGTTTACTGTTGATAAAACCGACTATTTGACATACATTACGAATGATTTTCCTGTCAGCACAACAACTTCACTGTCGGAATTGTTTGTCTTGTATATCAACAACAATATCAAGAATCCATTGACCAATTTCAGTTTCAAATTGCCCTTTACTGTGACGAGCAACCAAAATCTAACAGACGGATTTATTGCGAATCCCTATGTCTATTGTTATTACAATTCAAAACTTATTTCAACAAATGATACCAATGGCTCCTATGCCACCAAGGCCTTTCTAACAGGTTCCTATCCCACTGTCCAAATTTCGTATTATCCTACCAATGTTGCTACTGTTTGGAGACTGGAATTGTTGGTAAACAACTTTTTGATGACCACGACACCAGGATTTATACTGGATATCAAAACCATTCTTGTACCTATGAAAGGCACCTCTTGCACTATTGTCGGAAACCCTACAGGAGGAAGTGGATTGGTTTTGACAGCAGTATAGGTTTACGTACAAGTTGTCAATTTGTTACCATGGCGTCCATGTTTGTACAGGGTTTGTGGACGTCCGAGATTGCATGACATTGTACATGGAAGGAGAAAGAAAAGTGGGTTGCGAAGACGAAAGAAAAGTGGGTTGCGAAGACGAAAAGACAGTTTGTTTGTATGAGTTTTTTGAAAACAGAGGTGGAAAAGTGGTGGGTTTGGGTGTGGGGGATGGTGTAAATATGTCCATTTTTTGTTGTAATGCTTTTTTGAGGTCGAATCCCAAAAGTGACAAGAGAACCAGGGCAACAGCAAAGCAAATAATTATGACTTTTCGTTCAGGTAGTTTCATGTCGTGACACTCTCTTATAGTACGTGGTGATATTCGTTTGATACAAAATAAAATAATATAGGCAAAGTGTAAATTATTATGTCTTTATTCAGTATTGATACGTTTTATTTCCTTAGTTTAGGCATCATTGGTCTTTTGATTGTGTTGTTGATTTTCCATTTCCGGAACAAGATTGTCTTTTTGGAAAAGCAGGTTCAGGGGTTGCATGGTATCGCAACTGAATTGGTAAACGATGTGAAACGTGCCAATGCTTTTTCTACGAGGGTATCGACGAGGGGGTCGGATTCTTTAGAGAATATGGTTTTGAAGAAAGGGGGTCTGGCTTCAGGATATGATATTTTCGATTTTTCCAAACAACCCATTTTGGAAGAAGGGGACGAGGACGATGAAGATTATGAAGATGATGAAGATGATGAAGAGCTAGAATATGACCCTCATGCACCTCCTATCGTCATTGGTTCCGTTATCGAATCGAGTGATTTGAATGTCCAAGAAGTTGTGTCTCCTCCTGAAGAAACAAATATACCCCTGTCTGAAGAAGGCCCTACAGGGGGTGTCATGGAAGAAGTAGAAATAGTAGAAGAAATAGAAATAGTAGAAGAAGTAGAAATAGTAGAAAATGTGGAAGAAGTGAATACTAAGGAGGATGAAAAAGTGGTGGAAGAAAACTGTGTCATTCATGTGGTGGAGGAGGACGACAATATGACGGTGGCGACGACTGATTCGATATCCAAGTGGCCGGTGGCCAAGTTAAGGCATTTTGCGCATTCTGAGCGTGGTATCGAGGGAGTTGCCAAGATGAAAAAGGCTGAGTTGTTGGTATTGTTGAAGGAGTAAAGAATTTGTGTTTTTTGTATAATTATTTTGTCGTATTATATCAACTCTCTTGATACAATACAATGGATAAGCAGGTTGGTACTTCTCTACAGAATGCGTATCCCGTCATCAAAGAAACGATTCCTGCCAGTCGTCTTGGTTATGATTCCAACAATGTGTATGCAGGATTTCCGCCTTTAATGTCCGATGGTCGGGTTGTGTTGGCTGCACATCAGCCCGATGCTGTGGTGAACCAGCAATTGATTGTTGACCATGGAATTCAATCCAATTGGGAGTACCGACGATTTTTGCAGGAAAATGCGCAAATGGTCATGGAAACCAATATGAGAGAGGCATCGAATGACTGTGGATATTACAATCGATGGATTGATTACAAAATGCAATTGAAGGAGCCAATTATGTATAATTCGTTGTTGGACAACCGGCAGCCGGAATTTTATGAAAACAGTGACTTGAAGCAGATATATTTAAGTCGTGAACAATTGGATGCCATGAAAATGGCGCCCACATTGAAATGAATATCATTTTTTGCGGTATACACTTGCTTCTTCTGTCAGAAAGCAAGTATATAGAAAATGACATTGTCTTCCGGGTGCCTTCTTAGTTTCGATGTCGGTATCAAGCATCTTGCTTTTTGTCTTTTGGATGTATCAGGTGGTCCTGTTGCATGGGACTGTCTCAATCTTGTTACTGAAGCTCCTCCTCTTTTGTGTCATGTTTCTTGTCGTCGAAAGGCGGTCTATGTTTCGCCAGAGGGTGCAGGGTTTTGCAAGAAGCATGCTGAAAAATCGTCCGCGTATTTTTTGCCTGTGGGTTCTTTGTCCAAGATGTCCAAGGAAGATTTGGTGACCAGGTTGGAGGGGAAGGGTTTGTCGACGACGGGTTCCAAAGAGGTAATGAAGAAGGAAGTACAGAGGAGGACCCTAGCGATGGTGAAAAAGGCACCCAAGGCGTCGGAGTTGTCGTTGATAGAGGTGGCGAGGACGGTGACAAAGAGGTTGGATGTTTGTTTGCCGGTGGCTAGCTTGACGGGGTTGAAAGCGGTATTGATTGAGAATCAAATCTCGCCGATTGCGACGCGTATGAAAACCTTACAGGGGGTGTTGACGGAATATTTCGTGATTCGATTTCCCGAGGTGGCCATCCATTATGTTTCTTCAGGAAACAAGTTGCGCAAGGCTGGAGAAGAAGATAAGGAAAGAACATACAAGGAAAACAAGACGCTGGCTGTGGACAGGTGTAGAGAGGCCTTACAGGAGGGTAGTGAATGGCGGTGTTTTTTTGATGAATGGAAGGGGAAACGAGATGATTTGGCGGATTGTTTTTTGCAGGGGAAGTGGTGGCTACATAAAGATTCAGGTAAAGGTACCATTCACGAGAAAAGATAAATCAAGAAAAAAAAAGAGTTGAGCGAAAAAAAGAGGATGAAAGTAAAAAAAGAGGATGAGAAAAGTGCGGCAACAAAACGCCTTTTTTCTTGTTGGGCTATCATAAATCGAGCATCGCACTATGAACGACATTATCGATATTGGTTTGGAAAATTTCGATGTTCCGAAACCGACGTCGGAAGGTTCGTCGGGGGGAGGTTTAGAATTCTTGTTAAACATGGGTGGAGGAGGGTCCCGAGGCGGACCTCCAGTGAACAACGACACCATGAAATTGGGCGACTTGAAACAGTTGGAAAGCGAACTAAATAATTTGACGGATACGAAATCTGTATCGGGAGGTTATGGTTTGGAAGAGTCGAAAATTGGGTTGGCATCCGCCGAAGGTTTGCAACAATCGACTGCGAGGACATGGGATGGGTTTTCCAAGATGGGTTCGGAAGTGCCCTTGTCTTCGGCTTCGGCGTCTTTGTTGACGGACCGTGAAAAGAACAAGAAAAAGCGCATCATGTTGAAGCGGTTGGAAGAGTGGCAGCGCAAGGGTTTGTTGGGTTCCAACAGTGGAGGATTCAGTATGGATTCTTCGTATGAGGATGTGGAGGACGAGTATGAGACGGTGATGGAGGACAAGAGGAAGCAGGAGAGTGTCAAATTACAGAAGCATTGGTTTTTGACGGGTATCAATACGATTGAATTTTTTAATTCGATGGTGAATCCGTTTGATTTGGATTTGACGGGGTGGGGTGAGAAGATGTCGGAGGACATTGACGACGACGACGAGATTTTTGCTGAACTGTATGAAAAATACAAGGGGGGTAAATTGGCGCCAGAAGTATCCTTGATTTTGCGTGTGGCCACGTCGGCCATTTTGATAAACATGACCAACAAGATGGTATCGGCGGCGACGCCTGGGTTGTCGGATGTGTTTCGTCAGTCGCCGGATTTGATGAATGCTTTTATGAAGGCGACGGTGGATTCTTTGAATACGGCTGGACCCGCAGGTGGTGGGGCGCCTGGGCCTACAGTGAATCCAATCTTCAAGGACATGTTCAGTCAGGAGTTCAAACCGAAGCAGCAGGGACCGCCTCCGGCGCCAGTAGAAACCAAGAAAATGGCTGCGCCACCTCGTCCGGGTACATCGATGCAATTCAATATGTCCCGACCTGACTTGCGAAGTGCCGTAGGTGGTTTGGACATCAATGAAGGATTTGGTTCAGTACAAGAAAAATCGTCGTTGCGACCCACTGAACCGACATCGAATTTTGCACCACCGCCGACACAGTCTTTTAAGTCGACAGAGTCTTTCAAGTCGACAGAGGGGTCTTTGAGGCCGGACATGAGGGGTCCATCTCCTACGGATTTGGACACGATATTGGCTGGATTAAAGAGAAAGGAGGTGGTGAATGATGTGGAGAATCAGTCGGTAACAAACAAGGTATCATTTGCGTCGATGGACGATGAGATAAGTGTTATTTCGATGCGTGATTTAGAAAACGGTGGTGGTTACAAGAAAAAGACGGGTAAAAAGGGTCGACCGAGAACGTCGGAACGTTCGATTAGCATCGATTTGTAATGATTGGAAAAAGGTTTTCGACAAGGAATGTATACGTATTGTTCCTTGTCGAGATGGATACGACACAGACAATGTTTGAAATGTACAAAAAAGACCCCTCTGTGAACACGGTTATGTACTTGTATCAAGACGCCCTACAGGGAGGTGTATTGTGTGATGGGAAACCACAAAAAAAAATGGATTCAGACGGGTACACCAAGATATTGTTTCCACAAGATTCGAAGCATTCTGATTTGCGTATGCAACTCTTTGGTAATCAATATCGTCTTCATGCGTTGTATGTTTTTTCTGAATCTATTCATGAATCCCTGTTTTCCGATTCTGTTGTGGGAGAGTTATTGTTGGAATACAAACCGGTAACACGAGGACAATCACGTATCATGATATGTATTTGTCTTGTAGCGGGTGTTCAGGGTAACGGTGTTCAAGAGACGGATGATACCATGGTATTATCGGGTCATTCGGGGGATATGAAAACTTTGTTGACTTCTTATTTTGCGAATGGTATCGGTGGTGTGGAAGAAGCATGGTTGTATCATCATGATACAATTGTGGTGATGAAACGTCCTATGGATTCTGGAAGTTGGGTTCGAAACGTAACAACAGGGGTGAATGTGGATGGTTTGGACCGTGATTTTGACTTTCCTTTTTTGACGGATACGTTGGTAGACATACATGTGCAACATCATGGTATTTCCCAGAAAGAAAAGGTGGGGGCTACATCGTCGCCTTCTTTTGTGGGGTCTATGTTTTCCTGGTGGGGGGGTGATGACAAGGAGGGGTTTCGCGAAGGGCTTGATTTCGAAAAGGATTTGAATCAAGCGGATATGGGGGCAGGTTTTGGTTCTTTTAGTAGTACGATTCAGCAATCGGCGCAACAATTCAACCAGGCGGGTGAGGATTATGTCTTTGATTTCAATAAAAAGAAGTCGACAGGCGATGCGCCTACCGAGGCAACCTCGTCACAATTTGTGGATTGTGTCCCTATTTATGACAATGCTGACCAAGTCTCGACATTTGTAATTCCGTATGGAACGACCTTGTCGGACGAAGCCACCAAAATGTTCATGACGGGGACGTTTCAAATGTTTTACACATTGTTGGTGGCCTTTGTTATTTTGTTTTTAACGCCCATTTTGTACAAAGGTTATTTTGCTGTGGCGATGCGGCGCGGGTCCTCGGACGACCCCGAATATGGAAACAAAATCACGTATTCGACCAATTTCCATTTCATGTTGTATTCGATATTGATGATTCTGGGTGTTTTGATAGACGCAGTAGTGTATACACAGAACACGACAGAACTTGGTTTTTCCATCATGTTGATGGTGTTTGTGGTGTGTACCTATATGTTTACTTTGTTGTTGCGAAGTGCTGGTTTCGATGAAAAAGTGTATGGCAACATGCATACAAGATATTCCATGTCAGAATTGACAATGTTGTATTATCGATTCATGGGGGAAAATTATGATGGATTGTATTCCTTTTGGATACCTGCTGTGTTGGTGGCGGTTGGGTTCGGTATTTCGATAGGAATTTACCAAAGCAAGTCGGGGACAAAGGATATGCCGTTTGGTGCCATGATTTCATTGTTTTTCATTGGTTTGTTTTTGGTATTGTCGACGATGGGTACTTTTATGAAAAAAGCGCAACGAATGCGTGCTGCCGAGGTGATTCACTGAGTTGGAAACTCTGCTATGAAAATAAGAGAATAAAAAAAGGAAATCTTATTTAGAAACATGGATGCGGCTGTTATTGTACAAAACATACCAAATTCAGAAGTGATACAGATTTCTTATCAACGTCAGTTACCTGCCAATTTCGTTGTTTTGATAAGAGATGTCATTGTCGAGAAAATAAACATGTACAATTCGTTTACGATTCATTTAGACTTGCAGGGTTTGAATATTACAACTCTGATGAATAGCAAAGGATGGATAGACCATTTTATGCATCATTTTGATGCCGTAAATTACGAGTCTTTTTTGCGTAATGTCTATATTTACAATGCGCCTTTTATTGCGAAACCGTTGTATTCCATCATTTCTCGCTATGTGCGCAATATCAAAGAACGAATCGTCTTTGTTCCCAAAAGCAAAAAAGGGGAAAAAAAAAATGAGTCTTGATAATGTACAACTTCTTGTTGTCATAATACATCTGGAAATGTGGGACCTTCTTTTCCAAATGTATTTTGTCTTGGTGGGGCTCTTTCTTGTCATCATGACTTTTGTGTTGTATTTTCGACAAGAATGGAATGTGCATCAAGAAGGTTTATCCACGGCCAATATAACTCGTCTTGCCGCCATCACGTATGCATTGGAACAAATTCCCAAGACCATCCCCGTCGATGATTATGCTGCCATTCGCGACAATGTCCAGGCAATGATTGGATTAACGAATCAATTGGAAGTAACAAATCCATTGAATGAAAAAGCATTTCAAAAATACCGAGCAGAGATGCAAAACAATGTCGACATGTGTTTGAAAACCTTACAGGAGAAAAATGCATCCAAGGTATTGAAGGAACAAATTTTTGATTTGATAATGGATTCATTGAACAACAATTTTACGCTGCCTTATTAGTATTGTTCAATTTTAAATTCAGCAAATATTGTTGAATCGTATTGACAATGATGGCGTTGGTCATGTTGGTTGAATGAATAAGACCATTGATAAAGGGGTCTGAAAAACTGGCCAATTGCAAAGAGGCTACTTTTTGGTCGTACGAGGTTTGGTTGTCAAACACAATGGCACCGACAGTGGCTACCAAAATCGGGTCAGATGTGCTACTGGGGTCAATAAATTGAGACAAAACGGTATAGGACGAATTGGCGAGACCTTCTTGAAACCATTGTTCCAACAATTGGCGTTTGCGGTTCGAACAACAGCGAACAAATGTAGCAACGGAAATGACAAACAACAGAAACACACCCAAGAACAATGTTTTCATGGATTGTCGCATGGACTATACAAAGGGGTCAGAAAAAGGGATTAAAGAATTGATGATTATGGTTTCTATCGATATCTATGTCGTCGTCGTCTACCCGCGTGTCCAACCGTTCTATTGGTTATGTCAAATGGTTCAACAAAAAGCAGGGCTTTGGTTTTATCCATGTCCTCGACGGTCTACAAAAAGACCAGGACATTTTTGTCCACTTTTCGTCACTGCGTGTCCCTATCGCGGCCGTGGGTCAGAAACTGGACCCCTCTGCCTATGGGCAACAGACAGGTTACAAGTACTTGATTCAGGGTGAGTATGTCGAGTTTTTGATTGAAAACGCAGTCAAGGAGAATCACAAATTCCATGCGGTCGACGTGACTGGTATTTACGAGAACAACATTTTGTGTCATACACGACAGGAGAATTCGGTCCAGCGTTATCCGACAGGTTCTTCTCGTCCTGCGCGTGCACATTCTTCTAGTTTTGCTTCCGAATAAAAGAAACGATGGATAAAAATATTATTTTTATCGACCGTTTATTATTTCTTTCTTT
>Ga0209400_1002627_pt1 | contig 13482 bp, 10 predicted proteins | sample M_130807_EF_Meta_FD_187313 | JGI IMG/M metagenome (GOLD analysis project Ga0209400, IMG submission 187313) | Freshwater microbial communities from Lake Montjoie, Canada to study carbon cycling - M_130807_EF_MetaG (SPAdes) (version 2) | ecosystem: Environmental > Aquatic > Freshwater > Lake... | reverse complement strand
AGTCTGAATAGATTGAGAATACAACTGATGATCCTGGCATTGCCTGTTGCACTGGCTTGACGTCAGCGAGAGAACGCATAACCGGAATGGAGCGAAGCGCCATTCTTACATATTGGTCGTATGCGGCCTGTACTAGGGCGCTGATCGTCGAGCTAGATGTGGGGGTACCTGTTGGGATAGCCATTTGGGTCTAGCCTTTCGTTTAGGATTGGATGTTAGAGTCCAGACAACCTGATGACTTCATCCAACTCTTCACGGCTGTTTGTATTAAGAAGTTTTTGCATAATATCTGCGTTGTGTTCTGGCGCTGAGCCGGAGTCTGCAGTATTAGTCATTCTCTTATACGCTGCTGCTTGTGCTGGATCTACATTAGGTGATGCCTGGGTTTGGCTAGACTCAAAGCCGAATACATCGGCGTAGTCGTCTAACCATTTAGACAAAGACTCTTCAGTTGGGTCAATGTCCTGCGGAATAAATGAAGCAATTTTGCTATTTACCCCGCGAGTTGCGAGGACATCCTTAATTGCTCGTTCGCGTTGGCCCTTGCTGAGGTTTTCAAACTGGGAGCGAAGCTCTTGCAGTTCTTTATCCTTTTGCTTTGAAGCCTTGCGTAGTTGCTTTACAAGGTCATTAGACGAATCATTTGTGAAATCGTCGTCGTCATCCTCGTACTCGTAATTGGACATATGTCCTTCTCCCTATCATTAGTTGATTTCGCTAGCCTCATACTCGAATGGGGATTCGGTATGGCTCTAACTCCTGGTATTATTATCGCTCCACTAGGCCAGTAGTTCTAGTGGCAGGTTTATTTAGTACGCGCCTGCGCGGTCCCTTGCTAGCGCTCCGCTAGTAATTCCGGTCTGACCACCAAAAGTAGCCTTCTCAAGTCCGGTAATCTTTTGACGCGCTTTACGTGCTTCTTCTGCGCCAGGAATATTAAAGATTTCTTGCTCTGCTGTTGTCTGTGTATAAGGACTCTCTTGGTAGATTGAAGCAAGTTGTGAACCACGCTCTAATCCAGCACCAATGGTTGAGTAACCCTTTTCAGCCATAGCCTTGTCAACGCCATACTTTTGTAGGTACTCAGCATCTGTCATACTTGTTGTAAGGCCAGACCTAAGAGCAGCTCCACCAATTTCGGCAGAAGTTATCTTACGTTTAATATCTTCAAGTCCCTTTGTTGGATCAAGTGTATAAGCCAAGATATCACCATTAGTAATATCGGGATAGAAGTTCTTAAGTGCATAAGAAACCTCTGGATTAGCATTAAGAACACGCTTCTGTGCTGTGGCAATACGGTCTTCCAACTCTACCGCAGAGACATCGTTTGCAATAAACTTCTCAAACCCTGGCTGTGTACCCATAGCATCCTTTGTATAATAAGATGCTGGTAGTCCATAGTTACGCATAAGTTTTTGATACTGGTCTTCTAATCCAATATATGTTGCTTCGTCAATAGCCCTAAGACCCTTTGCTACACGTTGTTTATTTGCAGCAAAACGCTTTTGGTAGGCATCAGATTCACGTAGTTTAATAGTAAATTCTGCAGGGGAAGCACCAGATATAATAAGGCCTTTAAGCGGATCTACTAAAGATGCTAAACCATATTGAGCAAACTGAGAGTAAAGTAAATCATAGGCAGATTGACGCTCTGCTTGACGTCCTGCAGCTGCAGCTTCTGCTGCAATCTGTGCTTCTGATTTTGGGGCTAAAACATTTCCATTGCCGCCGCCTCCACCGCCACCGCTACCGCCAGCTGCTTGATTCTTTGCAGCAGTAGCAGTGTTGATAGCTGCACCAATCGCAGCACCAGTTTTACCTGCAATAGCAGCCTTGTATTCAGCGTCAGTTAAATCCCTATTAGGATCATATGAATCACCAAACTTACCTGTTACTGGGTTTACACCGCCACGTGAAGCAAGATATGCTTCAGCAGTTAAGCCTTGTGATGCTGCATTAGAAGCAATAACACGTTGTGTGCTAGATGAAAGTCCTGATAAGTTGGTTACAAAATTGTCAGCCATTATTACCCCTGGAATCCAAAGTCACGCAACACACTAAGTGCTGCAGTTGAAACATCTTTCTTAGCCTGCTCTGTGTACTGCCAACGACTGTCTGATTTAAGTGCTTTCTTAAAGTCATAAAGGTTCATATCGCCCTTATCTGTAATAGCGCTACGAAGCAAAGGGTCATTAAGATCAATTTGGTCTGGGTCACCAATCTCAAGTACGTTTGCCATTGCTGTTCTGTATGGTTGAAATACTTGTTTTAAGTTATAACCCTGTGCTAATAAGTCACGTACATATTGCGGTTGACCTTGTGACGCAAGTTTTCTTGCATCTGCAACAACACGATTAACGTCAATCTTGCCTGATGCAATACCTTGAAGAACTTGGTCTACGTTAGAACCACCAGGAATAATGTCAGATACCTTGAATCCATTATCACGAGCAGCATTTACCAAAGCATAATAGTTTTGAAGTGCAGCTCCTGAATAACCTTCGGTTGTTTTACCACCGATAGTTCCTGCTACTGCACGAATAGACGATGCTAGAAAGTCATCAATAAAAGTTGTGTCATCTTCTTTGTTAGTAAGGTAGATATTTTCTGCTGCCTTACGTAGCGCTATAGGATCTGAAGCTGCAGCTGAACCAATTTTAGTTGCACGATTTTCAAGAGAACGTACAATGCCTTCAATATCTTGTTCGTACTGAGTTGTTCCTTCTGCTTGACCAGACTCCTGCAAATCTCTGTAATTATAGTATTGGACAAAGCGTTCTTTAATTGCTTTAGAGTTCTGCTTATACCAAACATCGCCACGTATACGACGAACAAACTCTTCGTCTGTCATTTTTTTCTTTGGATCTACATACTCTTCAAAGATTAACTTTAGGCTTGGGATGTTCTTAAACAGAGCCTCAGATAGTCCATATTTTTCTGCAATGTCTGAAACAGCAGCGGTTTTATCAACAGGAGGTAGAGCAGTAGGTCCTACGAATCCTGTTTCGCCTGGCTTTACTGGAGTCATTCCTGCAAATGCTGGAGTAGTCGGAATGCCTTTTGGTGGGTTAGGTAACTGTGCTGCTTCTACACCCTTATTACCACTAACCGCTTGCTTAACAGGAGTTACTTTAGGATTAACAGCAAGAGTTTGAGACGCTATTTTACCCTCTGCAGCAGGTGCTCCAAAAGAAGGAACTTCTTTACCTAAAAGATTTATGCGTGCAACATTTTCAGATACACGAGTACCAACAACTTTAGAGTAAGCATTTTGAAATGGCTTAACAAGTTCTTCAATTTTTGCATCAATGTCTGCTGCTAATGGATCATTGGGATCTATAAGTAGACTTTTTTGTTCAACAAGGTCTTTGTAATCTTCTTGAATTTTGGTAAGATTTTTACCACCTTCAAGTTTATCAACACTATCTTGAAGATCTTCTAGTTTCTTACGGCTAGCATCAACAACCTTTTTAAGTTTATTGTATTCAACAAGAGCCTTAGCGCGTACTTCTGTCGGTTCATTTGGGTTCTGCGCTCTAGTCTTGAATAGGTCTAATCGGCTTAGGTTAGTCTGATATTTTGCATTTTCATTTACATAAAGACCAACAAGTTTTAGTTTATTGTTTGGAAGAGTTCCTAGTACTGTCATTACTGGAGACCTCCAAGCTCTCTAAGCATTAGTTCATTAGCAACTTCAGCGCGTGTCTTTTCTGCCGCACCTGTTTGTGAAACTTTTTCAGTAATAAATTGTTCTTCGTTGATACCACCCGTTTGTACTAGATTTCCAGATGCGTCATACTTCTGTATAGTAGGGTTTAATTTTTCTTCACGGCGAATTTCTTGTTTTATCTCAGAAAGTTCTTTTGCTGTAGGACCGTAACCTGTGGCCTTTTGGTAAATTTTAATAGCAAGTGCTTCAATATCTGTATCGTTGGCAATATAAGTTTGACTTATAGTTCTTGCTTTTCCGTCTCCACCAGCAAGGCCAGATGGTTCTTTAAGAAACTCATCTCTGCTTATTGGTCGGATTGCTGAAATAGAAAGGCGTGCTTCTTCAGCTTTATCTAAGGCTTTTTGGAATGCAGGTGTGTACTTAGTTGTAATAGCACCTTTATAATAACCTGCAGACTTGAGTAACTTAGAATATCCGCTTATTAAAACAGGATTTGCAGCAATAGCCTTTTTGAATTCTGTATATTCTGTTAAAGAAGTTACTGTTGGGTTACCGTCTGCTGTGGTTTCTACTGCAGACTTTACCTTGGCTATGCCTTTGCTTGTTCCTACGCCAGCCATTTAGTCTCCTAGTAATCTACCAAAGAGTACGTCGTATGCACTCTGTGTATTTTGATTGTATGTTGCAAGTTCACGCATCTTTATAATTGTTTCTTCTTTGTTCATATTTGAAAGGAATTGACTGCCACCAAAGTTATCTAGTTGATCCTTTGTTGTCTTGTAATCATTATAAAGTTTTAGCATATCGCGTAATTTTCCTGCAACCTTTGGAGAAGCTGCAAATGCTGACTTCTCGCTAAGCATCTTTTCAAGGTCATTAAGTGATTTCATACGCTCAATAGCCTTCTTGCCACCTTGTGCAAGTTCTTCTTGAACTAATGGACGTCCTGCCTTAAAGATAGTTGCCCAGTCTGTAAACTCTTTACGAAGTTGTGAGCGCTCAAAATCTGTGCCTACAGCCTCAAGGTTTGTTTCGTATTCAGCTTTCTTTCCGTAGTAAGCCTGCATATCGGATGCAGTCTGTACCTCACGCAAGAAGTCTTCGACGCGCTTGTTCTGGCGTAGACCCATATCTGTCATAGTCTTATAAGCATCCCAAGAATATCCACCCTTGTGAGGTATAAGGAATGCTGCACCCTGTGGATAATCCTTGAATAACTTCTCGTTTGTATCTACGAAGTCACCGGATTCTTTTGCATAACGGAAGTATGCAACAGTTGAACGGTCTGACTCTGAAATAGTAAATGGCATTTGATCTGGATAACGCTTAACCCACTCAGCCATAGCCTTGTCATAATCACCGGCTTTGTCTAGTATTCCATACCAAGTTTGCTTAAATGATGCTTCACCATTGTCACGTACCCAGTCAGCCATTTCAGACTTTAGCAATACCTGTGCTGTAGCAGGTGCTGTAAATCCATACACAACACGCATTCCTAAAATGCTCATTGTTGTATTCTTAAGTTGCAATCTATATTTTTCTAATTCAGATGCGCTAAATGGTACTGGGACTTTCTCACCATTAACCATTTCATATTTCTGTTGGAGTCCGTGACCAGATGCCTCAAGATAAGTCATAGCCTTACGCATTGCTGATGCGTACTGACCGTCACGCTCATCTTTATTCATTGCTGAATAGATACGGTTAACGTGTGCTGGCAAGAATGCTGAAACCATTGGTTGATCTTCTGCATACTTACCAAGAAGCGTGGTAGTAATGCGGTCTGCTGCACCTGGATTAAAGATATTAACTAGGTTTGCTGCAATTTTTACTGAGAATCCAGATAATGGACCGGCAAGTGTAGGAATGGCAGACTCAGGATTAAGAGAAGGTGTAATCATCTTCAACTTAGCGCCAAATTCTACAGGGAATGGAACCTTAAACTCTGCTGGTACGCCAAGTGCCTGCATAGTTGCCTGAACTGCCCTGTAAACATACTGTGTTCCTGGGTATAGGAAGTATGGCTCACCTTGATCATCGTACTGAACCCAACCTGAGTGAGTAATACCTTCATAAGTAAGGCTTGCTTTAACTATTGACTCTGGGTTGTAGCGTACAACACGGTAAACACGGCGATAGAAGTCTTCAGTAGCACGATAGAAACGTGCAAAGTTGCGAATACCAAATGCTAACTGGCTTTGCACTGCAGGGTTATCAACATAAGCAAGTGTTTGCAAGCGTGCTCTGTCTTCTGCAATCTCTGCCAACTTATAGCGAGCATTTTCTGTAGCACGTTCTAGAGCTTTAGGTGCAGTAATACCTTTTGTATGTGCTGCAATGAAAGCATCTTCAAATCCAGTGCTCTTAAAATCTTTGCGAATCTTAATCATTTCAGATAAAACCATAGGCTCGCGTGAGAAACGTGCGTTAGCATTACCTAGCCAGTCCCAACCCCACTCCATAAAGGATGAGGCATAATTTCCAGTATCGGTGATAGGTACTAACTGTGGTCCAACAATGTATGTTGGCACATCTAATTCTGATTTAGGCAAATCATCTAAGCCAAGTTTACCGGTGATGCGATATTCACCAGCAACATCGTCAAAGGCACGAACCTTGCCAAGAAGTTCTTGGTTAATCTTGCCATCTTTTTTAACGAACAGTTGCTTTGCTGCATCATAGATGCGCTTAGCGTGTTCATCTGTAGAGATGCCGCGTTCTTCCATACGGAAAGCTGATACCAACTTGGCATTCTTAGGATCATTAAGCCACGTTGAAATCTTTGTAATAGCTTGAGTTTCACCAAGTGCATCATCTGCAAGATTAGCAACTGCAATGCGTCCAAGTTTATCGTTTGAGTAATAACCAATACGCATAATCCAGGCAACTTGAGATGCTTCATCTGCAAGAGGTGCCATTTGCTTGTAGCCACCCTTGCCTCTGCCAAGTGCCACTCTACCTTTTTCAAGGTCATATGATAATTCTGCAGTACGTACTTTGTTCTTACGTGTAAAGTTAACAGTACGTGTATATGAATCAAGTCCAGTGAAAGCATTCTTTCCACCTTCGACAACATCCATAAGGGCATTGTCTAAATCGCCATATTTAATCTGGTCGGCAAGTGCAAGACGATCAGCATCTGTGAATTTACCAAGACCTGTCTTCTCATAGAAACGAGTCAACTTGCCTTCGTTCAAAGCACGTGCAGTAATCTCACGAATTAGTTTAATGTCACCATTTGCTGCTTCAATCTCAGCACCATAGCGCTTAGATTCTTTTCTATTAACAAAGCGCATAACTCCACCTAGTGGGTTAGCTGATATCTTATCAAAATCTGTTAAACCCTTTTCCATCTGACGTGCTGTACGTAAACGTGTTGAAAGAGCACGAGCCTTTACCAAACCAAATGGTGACTCACCAATAGCAAGGTGAACCATTAAATCTTCTGTTGCATTACGTATCGCATAACGAGGACCTGCAAGTGTAAGGAATGACCAACCTGTAGTCATCTTCTCTACCCAGTTAGAGTGCGCTAGTCCAAATACACGTTGGATAATTCCAGATCGTGCTGCTGCTCTATCAATGTCACGTACACTGAGTGTGGTCACATAGTCTGAAAGGTCAGATAGAATAAGACCAACCTGCTCACCATCTGGTAGCGCAGCTGGATTATATCCATCAACTGTTGAAGCAAAGACTTTATTAGGACCCATACGCAAAGGGTCAGCAATAGCTTTGCCTTCTTTAGTAACATTAAGTCCGCGAATATCTGCAATAGTAGATTGCAGTCCGTAGAAAATTTCCTTCTTACGTCCTACTTCAGCATTATCAAATGCTTGGGCAATAAGTTTAGAATCACTTTGTGGCAATACTAGGCGTGCGTAGCGATAAACCTTTTCAGCTCCATCTGCTGATGTAACATCAAATAGGCTATCTTCAAAGAAAGGAACCAAGCTACCCTTAGCCTTAAATCGGTCAATTCGATATTGAACTTGAGCCATTGAAAAACGTGCTGTTTTTCTAGCATTGGCTTGAGCCTTAACATTAGTAACAATAGTTTCTTTGCCATCAATAATTGCTTTAGCAATACCGTCATCAGTTGCAGCACCTGCAAAGTAAAGGTCATCAACAAAACGTGGGCCGATTCTATCCATATCAAAGATACGATTTGCTGTAGTTACTGTATTGACACGGGCCTGACGCAACACATCCATACGTGGAATCATTACGCGCTTGCGACCAATTTGGCCTTTCATCATTTCTGTTACTTGGTCAGCATTCTTAAAGAAAGCCTTAGCAGTAGCAGCATTTGTAATAGGCATTTCAATGTCAATAAATGATTTGATTACTGGATCACCAAACTCTGGCGCTAATACACGAAGACGGTTTTTAGCATCAACTGCTGATTTAGTAGCGCCTTCTTCAATGGCTTTTTTATAAGTAGCAAGTTCTGCTCCATACTGATTCCAAAAGTTTTGCACCTGTGGTTTTGCAAATACGTCATCAACTTTGCCACCACCAATAACTACATCTAGTGAATAGCGAGAAACATCAACTGCACGCTTTACTTTACCAGCAATAAGTAATGGATCTGCAAGTACTCTATATGCTGCATCAAATGCACCTGATACTGAACGATAGAAAAAGCCTGAACCTTCTACTGATTCTGGTGTAATAAGATTTGCAATTTGACGACCAGGTGAGTACTTAGCTGCCTGCGTTGCATCTAGTGCATCTTGAAATAAATCATCTTTATTCTGTGCAGCAAGTGCTGCAACTGCGCGTTCTGTATCAGTTCCAGATGAAGCGATAGCACTGAGTTTTTCTCCAGCTGCAACACGCATTGCTACATTTATACGGTCTTGACCAAACCTAGATACAGCCTTTTCAATACGACCTGGATTAAATACTTTGTCGCCCTTATCGTTTGCACGAGTCCAAGCATCTGAAAGATTCTTACTTTCTAAAAGAGAGATAGCACCAGTACGATAAGCACGAGTTGTAAAATCTGAAACTTCTGTAAGACCCTGTAAAAGTGCTCCACCTGTATAGTGCCACGCAGATCCAAAGAATCCACGTTGTGGTTTAGCAGCAGGATTTTCTGTACCTGCTACACGCTTAAGAGCTTCCTGCTGTTGAGGTGTCTTAGAAGCATATGCTTGTTCTGCAGTTTTTTGTGGGAGGTTTGAAAGTTCTCTATGAACTGCAAGCGTTTGAGATAACGCTTCCATTTCTTTTCTTTCTTGAGCACTTAAACCCGCAGCAGCGGCTGCTGCCTTTAGATTATCAGGCACTAATCACCTCGCGCAACGGCCTCAGAATACAAGATAGCAATAGAGCCGTCTGTATCAAAAGGTAACATCTTTGCTAAAGTATCTGAAGTCTTTGTAACTGATTTCTGCATCATCAAAGCTGCAGATCCAACTCCTGGTCCAATATCAATACCTGCTGAAATATCTTCATTAGGACGTTGTGTTTCTGCAAATAGTGGAGTAACTTGTTCTTGTGCTGCTGCACGTACTTCGGATGCTGGCATACCCTTTACGTCACCAGTCTTACCAAGTGGAGCGCCTGATTTAATAGCAGCTGTTTCTTTACCTTCGCCATATGCGATTGAACCCATATCAAGGTTATCTGTACGTGTGGAATACATTCCAGGACCTGCAGGGCCAGCCAATGGATTCATTGGGGCTGTTGTCATCGGTCCTCCTCTAAAGTTTCTAAGTCTTGCGCCATCCGCTCCCACGCCTGATTAGTTTCAGTTTTGTGGTTAGCGTTGTAAACGCTTAATTCATATAATGATTCAAAAAATCCTGATGCAACCTGCGATAAGTTATATGCAGTTTCTGCAAGTACTACTACAAAATCAGAAGAACGTACAGGACGACGAACTTTATTATTGTCCATTGTCCTATACGCCTCCCACTAAATCTATTAACCTTTTTTAGTCTTCTTGCCTGGACGGCCCTTAGCCATCATTCCGAAGAACACCTTACCGCCTGCTGGCTTAGAGGTATCCATCTTGCCTTCCTTTGGCTTTGCCATTGGTGCGGCTGCGCGTGATCCTTTGTTCATATTTACACCTCCCTCGCTTAAGCTGCGCCGGAAATACCGGCTAGTAGTTGAGCTATATCTGGACGTTGACCAGCAGCAGGGGCCTGACCACCTTGTTCTTGTGGAGGTTGCGCTGAGGCTGGGGCGGGGGCCACACCTGCTGCTGGAATCTGTTGCTCCATACCTGGTGCCATAGGTGGCGCTTGTGGGGTTGGTGCTGGTTCTGGTGCAAATGCTTTTTCAATAATGTTTTCTAACGCTTGTCCCTTTTGGCGACCTTGGATAACAGTTGCGATACGGCTGATAATCTCTGAAGGGTCTTGGCCCTGCGCCGCGAGAGCCGGTATTGCCTGTGCATACTGAGCAACAGCAACGCGCAAAGAATCGCGCATTTCTTCAATGTCAACACGTTGTTCCTCTTGTGTAACGTTAAGGTCCATTGGAATCTCACGACGTACGTAGTCACGTGAGACGAGCTTATCTGAACGCATCTGTAGTAAAGCAATGATGGCACGGTTAGGATCCATACCAGACATAATGCCGTAACGGACATCTACGCCATACTCGCCCTTAATGTCGCGTGATGGGATGTACTTGAGTACGTAAGGTGTTCCGTCGTCGCTTCCCTTAATAGTCTTAGGGATTCCGCCAAAGATTTTCTCATCTGCTTCAAAACAAATTGCAGAAAGTTCTTGGAACATACGAGCAAACTGCGCCTGTGCTGCCTTGATTTGTGTATCAAAACCAGCCTGAAGTGCTTGCACACCACGACCTGTAACAACAGATGCGTCAATGTTACCTGAACGAGACTCTGGGTAACGAGCACCCATACGAAGTTCACGCTCTAGAACGCCGGACTCTGTAAAGACTCCAGCAGGTAGTTCTAGCGGTACACGACGGATACCTTGCGGATTAGCAGAACGCATAATTGCATCAGGACCGAGAGCAAGTTCTTGTACATCTTGTGGAATAGCAATAGGTGCTTGGATAGACTTCTCAGCGGCTTGGATTTGCAAGATAGCAAAGCGAGCACGAGCGAGTTGTACAGATAGCACATCATCAAACTGACCGCGTGCTTCTCCGTCAAGAGAGGAACGCATAATGACAGATGCCATTGCTTTACCTAATACGTTAGGTGTTTGAGATAGAACTAGGTTCTTACGCTCTGGTAGGTAGAGCAGATCCTGATCCTTATCGTGGTACTTAACCATAGAAATATACGGTGAAGACAACTGATATTGATTGCGACCTAGGATCTGATCGTAGAACTCTGGGTATTGTGATGCTAGCGTCTCAGCATCTGTAACAATAACCTGTGTGATAGATAGTACTCGACCATAACGATCTAGCTCCGGGTATGTACCAAATGGGTTAAGCATACGGATACGAGGATTGTTGTCATCGTAATCCATCTCAACCATACCTACACCTAGACCGTAGGTGTTATACCAATCGGCTGCTGTGTACATCTGAAGCTGTAGGTCAGAGTTTGAAACATAGAAGTTTGCAATACGAGTACGAGTATCTGCGGCTTTGCGGGCAGTATCTGAAACCATATTAGTTGCTGAGCAGTTAAAGGATGGCAGTGGTGCCATTGCTTCTGCTAGGTCACGTGCTGCTACGTCAATAAAGTTGGCAACGAGAGGTTTTGGATAGTCCTCTGAGAACATAGATGGAAATACTTTAGAGATATCTCCTTGACGTACCGAAAGCACGTCGCGCATACGCTGATCACGCGCTGATGAGCGTGTGCGTAGCCGCGATAGTTTCGCGTCAACTTCTTTGACTGATAACAATGTTATCTCCCTAAATTACTCTGATTTTGTTTTGCTCAGCGAAGGCTTCTTCTAAGTTAATCACTGTTCTTTTGCCTAGCTCGTGGCGAGATAGGAAAGGGTTTTTCATATGGTGAGTTGCATACTGTCCGTAGTTGAGCATCTCACGTGCTCTAATCTCACAGAACCACAGAGCCATCACCATATCGGTCTTACCCTTAGTTGTTGGAGTCCAGGTAATTAACTGCTCAATCAGAGCCTTGATGTTCTCGGTCTGATCTGATGGCAGATGTATTAAGTTATCTCGATGGTGCTTACCATCAAATTGCTTAGTACCAAAGAGGGTAGCCATAGATGCCACACCGAAACCGGCATCCCATTTATTAGAGCCGGTATGGTGTTCCTTGAATGCAACACCTCGTGAGGCTAGGTGCATACGGATGCCTTCGTCCTGCGTTAAGAAGGACTGGAAGGCGTTCTTTTCGATGATCCACTCTGAGGGTGAGTAGAGCGCTGTCCAATCAAAAATAAGATTACGGATATCGGCTGGAGACGGACGGCTAATCTTGATAGCATCTACTATGTACCTCTTGCTCGTTGACCTATCAATGGCGTAGCAGATAGCTGCAGTATCACCAATCATCGCAGGGTCAAGGCCGCAGATGTAGGTAAAGCCGTTTAAGTCTCTAGGATGTCCTGGGTGGCCTGCAGTTAAGTTGCCAGCCTTACGCATTCCATCAATAGAGCCTTTTACACATACAGGGTCAAAGGCAGCGTTTTCAGATACGTCCTGTTGCTGGTAGACCAAAGCCCACGTACTAGCATCCATCGCTTGACGTTCGTTGTACAAGTTACGACCAGACCAACGAGGGTATAGGCCGTCCTCGTTCTTATCAGATTCTTCTTGTCCATCAAAGGGCGCATCAGAGGCGGGCCATAAAGTAACCCACTTGTCTGGGTCTTCATCTACCTCAAGAAGGGCTGGCATAGCCAAATACTTCCAAGGGACAAGACCGCCTGGGTATCTATCTTCTGAGCGTAGCTCGCGGTATAGATCAACAGAGGCTACTCGTGTACCAATAATAATCAGTTTGCCGGTAGGGTTAAGACGGGAGCGCACGTCTTGGGTCAGCCAACGGATCTGCTTCTCAAACTCATTAGCGTTCTTTAAGGTAACAGCGTCATCAACAATAATCATATCGGCACGCTTGCCGTAAATCTGACCGCCGATACCGACGGCCTCAATGTTCGGATCCTTTTCAGATGACTCACGGAGTTCATCACCAAAGGTAACGCGGGTGGCCTGCCACGAAGCAGACTTAGAATTGAAGCCGACACCGGCGGCATAGGCCGTTTGCAGCTCTTGGTACATTGGATGGGTCAGACGCTGTTTGATAGCGTAGAGGAAGTCTGCTGCTAACTGCTGTGTCTGTGAGACTATCAGTACTCGAAAGTTAGGATTCCTACATACCTGCCAGGTTACGTAGTCAACGGTAATCGTAATTGACTTGGCGTGGTTTGGCGGAATATTTATCAGGACGCGGTTTGCGGCTAACCCTGGCTCAAATTTCATACTGGGGTGTAGCCACCCAGGATCTCTGCCTTCAATGACATCTACTAAGTTCTGCTGATGTGGGAAGGTCTTAGAGTGTAGGAACTTCTGGCGAAAGTCTGCAAAGGATATGTCGTGGACGTCGCCATCCTGGAAGTTCTTATCCTTGAGACCAAGGCGGGTACGATCTACCTTATCTGCAAATATCTTATCTGTACGGCGGTAGTACTCATAGGTCTTAATGGACTTACCAGCGCTGCCACAGGCGGCGTCAATAGTCATACCTTCTGCTACACAGCCAAGGATAATACGCTTGGCAATATCTGCTGAATTATCAGCCACGTAATCTCCTAAAAGTTTTGGGTTGACGAGATATCGTCTACTAGATGAACTTGTAGTTCATCCGCCGGAATGCCTCTTCATTTTAC
>Ga0209400_1002623_pt1 | contig 13486 bp, 8 predicted proteins | sample M_130807_EF_Meta_FD_187313 | JGI IMG/M metagenome (GOLD analysis project Ga0209400, IMG submission 187313) | Freshwater microbial communities from Lake Montjoie, Canada to study carbon cycling - M_130807_EF_MetaG (SPAdes) (version 2) | ecosystem: Environmental > Aquatic > Freshwater > Lake... | reverse complement strand
CCTCGCCGCCTCCGCGCTCTGCGCTTCCGCGCCTGCAATGGCTGCGGACTTCGTCTTCACCGGGCAATGGACCGGTGGAGGCCAAGGACAATTCACCGCAGTCAACGGCACCGGCCAGCCAATCGACGGCTGGAAGCTCGAGTTCGACTGGGATGCAGACATCACCAGCATCTGGAACTCCTCCATCCAGAGCAAGGTGGGCAATCACTACGTCGTGGTGAACGCCGCGTGGAACGGCGCCGTGGCCGCAGGCGCGTCCATCGATGTCGGATGCGTCGCCAACATGGCGGTGCCGGGCACGATGCCCACGTCCATCGTCTTCAGCGCTGCGGGGAGTGGTGGCGGTTCGGGTGGCGGCTCCGGTGGTGGGACAGGCGGTGGTTCGGGCGGCGCCACGGTGCCGGCCATCACCAGCTCGGCCTCTGCCGTCGCGAGCCTCGGTCGCCCCTTCAGCTACCAGATCACCGCGTCCGGCAGCCCTTCGTCGTTCGCGGCAACAGGGCTGCCGGCCGGTGTAGGAATTGCGGCGAGCTCCGGGCTGATCTCCGGAACCCCCACCGCCTCCGGCACCTTCATCGTCACGCTGCGTGCCACCAACTCGGCGGGCACCGGAAGCGGCAACCTTTCGATCTCCGTCTCCTCGTGCGCCGCCGACGGCAACCGCGATGGCAAGGTGGATGGCAGCGACCTGGCCGGCATGCTGGCGGTGTGGGGCCAGGCATCGAGCTATGACCTGGATGCCGACGGCACCACCGGCGGTTCGGACGTGGCCCTGCTGCTCGGCGCGTGGGGCGCGTGCCCCGATGCCGGCACCTCGGGCGGCTACGAGAAGATGCCCTCGGTCGAGCAGCGCAAGATCGTCGGCTACTACCCCAACTGGGGCATCTACCAGAAGAACTTCCCCGTCACCTCCATCCGCGGTGACCGCGTCAACCTCATCAACTACGCGTTCCTCATCCCGCTCGACCGCACCATGCCGTCTTCGTGGGACCGGATCGTCTCCTCGTACCGCGGCTGGAAGTACGCCAACTACGCGGCGTACCTGCAGCAGCCTGCGGGCACGACGCTGAGCGCGGGCGTCGGTCTGTTCGACGAGTGGGCCGACGCCAAGGCCGACACCGCCGCGGAGGCCCTCACCATGAGCCCGGCCTACCGCGCGGGCAGCAACTTCGCGCAGCTGCGTGACCTGAAGGCGGCGAACCCCAAGCTCCGCACCATGATCTCGATCGGCGGATGGACGCTTTCCACCCCGTTCTTCTCGATCGCCCGCAGCGCGCAGAAGCGCGCTGACTTCGCCAAGAGCGCCGTATACGTGACCGCGCGCTACGGCTTCGACGGCATCGACATCGACTGGGAGTACCCGGGCGGCGGCGGGCTGGAGCAGGCCGGCATCGGCGATCCGTCCACCGACGGCGCCAACTACCTGCTGCTTCTCCAGGCGCTGCGCGATGAGCTGAACCGCCAGTCCGCCATCGACGGCCGCACGTACTACCTCTCCATCGCGGCGCCGGCAGGCAACGAGAAGATCGCCGACATCAATCCCACCGCGATCGCGGGCATCGTCGACTGGATCAACCTGATGGCCTACGACTTCCACGGCGGCTGGGAGACCAAGACCGGCGTCAACGCCCCGATGGTGAACATCGACCCGAGCCCCACCATGTCCGCGTGGTCGGTGAGTGCGTCCACCGATGCCTATCTCAACGCCCCGGGCGGCGGCGTGCCGGCTGCCAAGCTGGTGGTGGGCGTGCCGTTCTACGGTCGCGGCTGGGACGGCGTCTCGCCCGGCCCCAACGGCGACGGGCTCGGTCAGGCCGGGTACGAGGCCTCCGCACCCGTCATCGGCGGCTCCGAGTTCCCCTACTCGAGCATCATCGGCAACGGCTACCTGGCGCTTTCCAACGGCGCGCTGGTGGGTTCCGGCGGCTACACGCGCTACTGGAACGATGTTGCCCAGGTGCCGTACCTCTACTCGCCCACCGCGCGCCGCTTCATCAGCTACGACGACCCGCAGTCGATGCGCGTGAAGATGGACTTCGCCAACCAGCGCGGCCTCGGCGGCGCCATGTTCTGGGAGCTCAGCGAGGACACCGTCGTGCCCGCCACCTCGCTCATGGACAGCATCTACCAGTCGCTCAAGCTGCCGTGAGCAGCGCATCGTTCACCCTGCAGTGTTCACCCTGCAACGTTCACCCTGCATCGTTCGTCACGCATCGATCACCGATACATGAAAGGAAGCTGCACATGAAGCGCATCGCCACCTGCATCGCCTCGCTCCTGCTTGCTGCCGTCCCCGCGTTCGGACACGGTTCCATGGCCGATCCCATCAGTCGCACCTACAAGATCTTCCTCGACAACCCGCAGACGCCGCAGGGCCCGGCCGCGGCCGCCGCCATCGGCGTGGCCGGCACGCAGGCGTTCTATGACTGGAACGAGGTCAGCCGACTTGCCCCGGGGTACGACTATCCGTCGCTCATCCCCGATGGACAGCTGCCCGGTGCGGGCCGCGAGAAGTACGCGGGCCTCAACCTGGCGCGCACCGACTGGTACGCGACGCCCGTGGTGGCCGGCCCGCGCGAGTGCCGCTTCTATGCCACCACGCCGCACGACCCCAGCTTCTTCAAGGCGTACATCACGCGCAACGGCTACGACCCGCGGCAGCCGCTGCGCTGGTCCGACCTGGAGCCCGTGGCGGGTACCGAGACGGCCCTCCTGCGCGGCTCGTGCGGCGCTGGCAACACCGACTGCCACTGCGGGACCTCGGGCGCGGGCCTCAGCTACTACATGACGCTGCAGCTTCCGCAGCGCGTCGGCCGGCACGTGCTCTACGTCATCTGGCAGCGGGTTGACCCGAACAGCGAGGTCTTCTTCTCCACCAGCGACCTGGATTACGGTGGCGTCGACTACGGCAACGAGGGCGCGCCGCCGGTGATCCCCGCGGCGGCCACCTTCAGCTTCAGCAGCCAGTGGACCGGCGGCGGGCAGGGCGCGTTCACCATCACCAACGCCTCGACGCAGACCATCCGTGGATGGAAGCTCGAGTTCGACTGGGTGGCCAACGTCAACAGCCTGTGGAACGGCGTCCAGCAGTCGCACGTGGGCAACCACTACGTGGTGACCAACACCGACTACAACGAGGTGCTCCTGCCCGGGGCATCCGTGGTGATCGGCTGCACCGCGTCGTATGCGATCCCCGGGCTCCTGCCCACCAGCATCGCCGCCGTCGGCAGCGTGCCCGGAGCGCCGCCGGCGTGCGACGGCGACTGCAACGGCGATCGCAAGGTCGATTCCGCGGACATCGGGATCATGCTCGGGAGCTGGGGCCAGGCGTCCGACTTCGACTTCAACGGCGACGGCACCACCAACGGCGCGGACCTGGCGATCGCGCTCGCCGCGTGGGGCCCGTGTCAGTGAGCAGCCGATTCGAGCGTTGCTGAGCCGGACTCCGAGACGGCGGTGCCTTCGGGCGCCGCCGCCTCGGGCGGCATCGGCGGAGCCAGCTTCCCCACCAGCCAGATCGATCGCTCGAAGAGTGCCATGGCGAACTGGAGCCCGGTGCCGCCTCCGGCAGCGGACGAGCTCACGATCTCGGCACGCAGCTGCTCGACCAGGTCGCCGCGGTCCCCGGCAATCATCGAGAGCATCGCGATGTCATCGGGCGCCTGCTCGCGGGTGGCCTGCGCCAGCTGCGTCAGCACCAGGTGAAGGCCCTCGGTCATGCCGAACAGGAGTCCGGTGCCGTGGGCAACCCCGGCGGCCTCTTCCTGGCGTCGTTCGGCGGCAACGGCGGCCGTGAAGCGGACCAGCTCGTCGATCAGCTGGTCGATGGTGCGCTGCCGGATATCGAGCGCGAGGAGCTCCTCGGAGTCCTCGCGATCGAGGCGCGACTCCGAGAGCTCGTGCAGCGCGTCCCGGATCTCGTCGCCGAGCGCATGGCACGACTCCGCGTCCCGCGTGCATTCCGCGGCTTCGCGCTCGCCGTCGGCGCGCACTGAATCGAGCAGCCCCGGGATGGCATCGACGATCCGCTGCTGCTCGTGCTTGGCAAGGTCGAGGAAGCTCGTCGCATCCATTCCCGCGCCTTGGCCGATGAACTGCGGCGTGGCCAGGCTCTGCGCGGAGGTCGGCGGGCTGAGCCAGGCGAGCCATTGCTCCCAGCGGTTGGTGCAGGCGTACGCCACCACCACGGTGATCGCCTGCTGCACCGTGAACACCACCGCGAGCGTTCGGTTGGGCTCCATTCCCAGCGAGGCGCGCAGAAGGTCCAGGATGTTGGGAAGGCCGCCGTACTTGGCGATGGCGGCGCCGATGGCAAGCAGCGCGCCCGCCGCCGTGTTGATGATCGCCTGGAAGTAGGCAAGTTGCCTGGGCAATCCGCGCGCGGAACTGCCCAGGAAGAGCACGGACAGGCCCACACCCACGCCCGCACCGTGCACGATCATCGCGGCGTGCCAGGTGTCCAGGATGCCGTTCGTGGACAGCGTGACCGCGATGATCACGATGGCTGACGTCGACTGGATGACCATCCGCGCCAGCAGCCCGAGCAGGAACCCGAACGCAAGCGACTGGTCGACCTGCGCCGCGGCCTCGCGGAACCACGGCATCTGCGGGATCGGGCCGGTGGCCTCCTTGAGGAACTCGAGGCCGAGCATCAGGAGGCCCAGCATGAACGCGCCGCGCCATGCGGGCAGCAGCGCCCGGCCCGGCCGGGACACCGCAAGCAGGCCGCCCATCCCGAGCACCAGCGTGATGGCGGTGCGGATGTTGAAGGACGCAACGAAGGGCAGCAGCACCGTGCCCAGGTTCGCCCACGCCACCATGGTCAGTCCGCGTCGCAGGGGCAGCAGCCGGCTCGACACGAACCCGGACACGATGAACGACGCCGCGGAGGCGCTCTGCGCCACGGCGCCCAGGATGAAACCCCAGAACGCGGCCAACGCTGCCGAAGCGGTCAGCCGTGAGACCCGCTTGCGGAACTGCCTCCCGGCCATCGACTTCAGCGAATCCCGGACACCGTCGAGCCCATGGAAGAAGAACGCGAGTCCTGCCAGGAACAGGGCAGCGGAGGAGATGGTGGAGAAGCCGCCCATGATCGCGGGCTCAGCCTGCGGAGGCGGTCGGCGTTGGCGCGGGGGCTTCGGCGGGCACGTAGGCCGTGATCACGGCGCCGAGGCCCGCGATCCGCAGGAGCTGCAGGATGGCCGGGCTGGCCGCGTGGTGGTGGGCGCTGCCGCCGCGTGCCTTGGCCTGGCGCGCGGCCTGCACCATGACCCCCAGGCCGGCCGAGGAGACGAAACTCACGGCGGAGCAGTCGAAGACCACGCGCCTGGTATCGGGCCCCCATGCGGCGGTGATCACGGCGAGGGTCTCAGCCGAATTGGCAGAGTCGAGGCGCCCGGAAAGGGCCACCACGATGCCGTCGGGGATGGTGTCGATGCTTCCTGCCACGATCGAGGTCCGGGGTCCCGCAGGCTAGCGGTGGGCGGGCCCGGAAAGGCCGCGCCGGATTGTCTGCTTTCGGTTAAGTCAGCTCGCTGCTTTCCCCGCCCACGATGGCCCGCAGGCCGCCGATCGACTCGCGGAGGTTCGCTGCCGCCTGCGAGAACTCGCCCGTGGCCTCGCGGGCGCGGGAGGCGTTCTGCGCCAGCGCGTCCATGGCCTGGCGGATCTGCTCGGCGCCCTGCACCTGGCTCTGCATGCCCTCGGTGACTTCCGAGAACCGGCCTTCCACGCTGCCCACCTGGTCGATGACCTGGGTGAGGCGGTTGCCAACCTCGCCGACGTTGGTCACGCCGCGGCGCACCTGCTCGCTGAAGCGGTCCATCTCCATCACGCCGCCGGAGACGGCGCCCTGCATCTGGCGCACCATGTTCTCGATGTCGAGCGTGGCGGACGCGGTCTGGTCCGCCAGTCGGCGGATCTCGCGCGCCACCACCAGGAAGCCGCGGCCGCTCTCGCCGGCCTTCTCGGCCTCGATGGCGGCGTTGACGCTCAGCAGGTTGGTCTGGTCGGCCACCTTCGTGATGGTGTCCACGATCGCGTTGATGCTGCTGGCCTTCTCGCTGATCGCCGAGAGGCGCTCCGCCACATTCGTGGTGGCGGCGGCCAGGCCGTCCATGGTGCTTCCCATGGCCTGCACGCCCACGCGTCCCTGGGTGGCGTTCTGTGCGGACTCGCCGGCGGCGGCCGCCAGCTCCTCCATCTTGCGCAGGAGCTCGCTGCCGGTGGCGGTGATCTCGCGGACGGCAGCGGCAATCTCCACGCTGCTGCTTCCGAAGGTCTGTGCCACCTCTTCCTGCTGGCGGCTGGAGCTTGCCATCTGCGTGGCGGTGCTGCTGATGGCGATCGTGGAGCCGCGCACTTCCGCCACCACCTTGCGGGCGGTGTGGACGATCAGCGCGGACATGATGAAGATGCCCACGGCGCCTACGATGAGGCCGGGCCACATCGACTGCCAGACCTGGTGCATCAGCTTGGTCCGCGGGACCTCGACCACCATCTTCCAGCCGCTCGTTCCCACGCGCGCCACGGCATGGATGTCCTCGACGTTGGTGATCGGGTTGAGCGCGCGGCCGCTCGAGGCCTCGCCCGGTTGCGAGACGATGCCGCGGAGCGTCGTGGCCCACGGGGTCTTGTCGAGTGCCTTGCCGGCAGCGCCATCGAACTCGCTTCGCAGCTTCTCGTCGCCGCTGGCATCGCCCGCGTAGGCCGCGACGAAGTTGTCGTTGTCCGTCAGCAGCATGAAGTTGAGCCCGGTGCGTTCTGCCGACTCGCGCAGGTGCTGGCGGCCCAGGGCCAGCGTGCGCGACACGCCCGCCACGCCGGCGAACTTGCCGTCGATCACCATCGGAACCACGAACTCCGACGCAAAGTCCCCTTCCTGCGGATGGGGCTCGGTGATCACCAATCGGCGGCTGGCGCCGGTGGAGACCTGCTGCTTCGCCTCGCGCCAGAACTCCATGCTGTCCACGTTGCCCGCCGCGCGGAGCACCAGGCCGGAGGGGCCGCGGCTGAAGTGCGGCACGAATCGGCCCTTGGAGGTCATCGACTGCGCGGGGAGGATCTCGGGGCCGCCCGGCTCCGCGCTCCTGGCGTCGGAGTCATGGCCATCTGCGTTGACCTCGTATGCCACGAAGACGCCGAAGTCCTGGTTGGCTTCCGCCATGGACTGCAGGAACTTGAGCGCGCGCGCGCGGTCGGCAAAGAGTCCGTTCTCGAACGCCACCCCGATGGCGCTTGCGGTGGCGCCCGCGCGGAGGTTGCGTCCATCCACCTCGTTGGCCAGGCGGGCTGCCTCGGCCGTCGCGAGTTCCGCCGCGTTCGACTGCGCGTCCCTCGCCGCCAGGTACGTCCCGCCGCCGATGATGCACAGCACCACGAGGATGCTGGGCACGACGCCGAAGATCACGAACTGTCCGAGGAGGCCCTTGCGGAATTTCTTGAGTGGCATCCCGGGAGGATACTGGCCGCCGGGAAGGGCCGCGTGTCCTGCGGCAATCAGCGTCCGGCCGTCTGCTGCAGCCGCGCGCACCGGAAACCCACGTGCGACATCCCCGTGTCCGGCGCGCAGGACATGCGCGCCGCCACGCGGTAACTCGCGCAGTACGAGTCATTGCAGAGGAACGACCCGCCGCGATGCACGCGGCTGTCCGGTGCATACGGGTTGCGCGGATCCATGCTCTCTGCCGGTCCCTGTGGATCGATCGTCACGCCCTCGGCGCCGGCAGCGGCGAGCGCCAACGCATACGCATCGGGCCGGTAGCGATCGCTGCACCACTCCCAGACGTTGCCCGCCATGTCGTAGAGCCCGTAGCCGTTGGGCGGGAAGCTCCGCACCGGGGCCGCGCCCGCGAAGCCGTCCGTCTCGGTGTTCACGTCGGGGAAGTGGCCTTGCCAGGTGTTGGCGCGTGATGGATCGATCGGCTCGTTCCCCCACGTGTTCACCGCACCATCGAGGCCCCCGCGCGCCGCGAACTCCCACTCCGCCTCCGTGGGGAGGCGCTTGCCCGCCCAGGCGCAGTACGCAACGGCGTCCTCGTGCGCCACCTGCACCACCGGCACATCGTCCTTTCCTTCGATCGAGCTGCCCGGCCCCGTCGGGTGCTGCCAGTCTGCGCCGGTGGTCCATGACCACCACTGCGCAACGTCGTCGAGCGCCACCGCGCGCGCCGGCGGCGCGAACACCAGCGACCCGGGAAGGAGCTTCTCCGGCGGCGGCTTCGGCGTTCCCTCGGGCACCTGCTTGCGGAGTTCCTCCCAGTCGATCGGTCGCTCCGCGACGGTGCGGTAGCCGGTGGCCTGCACGAACGCACGGAACTGGGCGTTGGTGACCTCCGTCGCGTCCATCCAGAAGCCGTGCACGCGCACGCGGTGCACCGGCTGTTCGTCGGCGCGCGCGAGCGGGTCGGTGCTGCCCATCGCGAACTCGCCGCCCGGGATCCACACCATGCCGGCATCCGCATCGGCATCGCGTGGAGCATGGCCGTCGCACGAGCATGCGACGAGACATGCGATCGCGATGGCGGCGAGCGCGGTGCCGTTCATCATCGTTGCGGATCGGCGGGAGTCCATGTCGAAAAATCCTAGCCGCCTCGATTGCGCTGAAAATCCCCACGCTTTCCGCGTGTCAAGGCGATCTGCGGTTCGCGGTCCGGCATCGCGCACGCGCGCGTGATCGCGATGCACCGGCGAGCGGTGTGCTGCGCGTGGTCGCGGCAGGGCCACGCGGCGGTCCAGGGCGCAGTGCCACGCGCGGATCACCGAGGAGATTTCCGCACGCAGGAATCGCGTTCGCCGCATTGCATGCGAATGTAGTGCGAACGCGCGACACCACGCGCCATTCCTGCGCGATCATCACGGATATATCGCGCAGCGAATCGGAGAGTGCCGATGACTGCATCGCTCGATTCCGGCGGGCCCACAGCATGATCAGCAAGCTTGATCTTTCCACTCCCGACGTCGTCGAGCTCGTCTCCGACTTCGATGCGCTCGTCGTGCTTGAGGCGCTCCGGCGCGCGCACGCCATCGCATCGGCACGGCAGCTCGAGGGAAGCACCGGCCTGTCCGCACCCGCCATCGAGGCGCAGCTGGCGCGGCTGGCGTCCCTCGGTCTCGTGCAGCGCACTCGCGCGGTGCGCGGTCGCGTGGCCACCGGCTACTCCGCGCACCAGGAGCCGCTGGTGCTGACGTTCGACCCTGCCGATCCGCAGTCGGCGCTCCGGGCGGCCACTGTCCGGCTGGCGCTCCTGAGCCATGCCGCGCGCATCGCCGCCGCGCGCAGCGTGGCGCGCAGCACGGTGGGCGTGGTGCCGATGGATGCGAAGCACTACGCCAGCCTGATGCGTTCCCACGACCGTGTCGACGAGGCGCTGGCGGATGCGGGACGGAGTGGTGGCTCGCCTGCGGGCAACGGGAACGGCCGCACCCCGCGCTATCGCGTGCAGATGAGCGTCGAGACGGTGGCGCCGGGACCGCTGGCGCTCCCCACCGTGATGCTGATGCAGCGCGCGGAGTCCGGGCGGATGAGCGAACGCCAGGCCAGGCCCGCGCTCCGTGACCTTTCCACGCGCGAGCGCGAGGTGGCCGAAGCGCTCGGCGGCGGCAGCACCAAGCGCGAGATCGCCGAGAAGCTCGGGATCAAGTTCTCCACCGTGAACACGCTGGTGACGCGCATCTACCGCAAGCTCGGCGTCACCCGTCGTGCGCAGTTGGTGAACGTGATCCGCAACGGCGGTTGAGCGGCAGCAGTTGCCCGCGCCGCGCGCGCCGTTACTTGGGCTCGGTTGCGGCCAGTGCCCGGATCTTCCGCTCCAGTTCGCTCACCGCACGCTTGCGCGCGTCGATCGCCGAGAGCGTTCCGTATGCCGTCTCTCGCACCGGGACCGCCTGCAGCTGTGCATCCAGTGCATCGAGGTCGAGCCCGGCGATCGCCTCCACGCGCTGCGCGGGCTTGACGATCCGTGCCTGCATCTCCAGCGCGTCCACCGCGGCGTCCACCGTCTTCAGCATCGCGGCGCGGTCGGTGGTGCAGAATTCGCGGAGCATGGCGCGCGCTTCCTCGCGTCGATCTTCCGGAAGTTCGGCGATGGCAGTCACGATCGGATCGATGCGGACCGCCGGCGAGTCCTTCCGGCCGGACGCAAGCAGGGATGCGTAGATGGACCATGTGCCTTCCGGGCTCAACACGCCCGCCACCTGTTGCGCGGTCCGCCGCTGGAATGCCGCCATGCGTGCGCCCGCATCGACGAGCGTCGCGTTGATCAACGGTTCGGCAATCTGCATCGCGCCCGGCATGCGCACCATGTCGGCGGACGCACCGGCGCGATTCCGGTACCACTCGGCCGCCATCGCCAGCACCTGCCGACGGCGCATCTCGGCCTCCAGCACCGCTTCGCAGATCTCGCGAAGGAGCCGCGCGCGCTCGGTCTCGTATCCGGCCAGCATGCCGCGCACCTGGTCCGGAGAGACCGGCGCATCGGCGGTTGCGCGGAGCGACAGCTCCAGCAGGTCCGCCTGCCAGAAGTCCACGAGCGGCCCGTACGCAAGCGTCGATCGCAGCGCCTGCGCCTGCCCGGCGGAGAGCGCCGCGCGCGCCAGGCTGCCGGCGGCATCGCCTTCGGGAATCGCAGAGGCGATCAGCGCGGCGAATGCATCGCGTTCGAACGCAGCGGCCTCATCCCATGCGGCAATGATCTGCGCCTTGCATCGACGCGGGAATCCGAGGCCCGGGTCAGCGTCCACGGCGACGCGGATGGATTCCTCGAGCGCAGGCTCGGCGGTGACGCGCCATGCCTCGTAGCCGGTCGTTGCGGTGGCCGCAGCGGCAGCGAGTGACTCCTTGGGAAATCGTTCTGCAAGGCCGGCGATCGCCAGCGCGCGTTCCATCCGTGCCACGTGCGGTGCGGGCATCACGGAGCGCTTGAGGATCGCCGCCACCTGCGGATTGGGCGCGCGGCGCGTGGCCGATGGATCCGATGCGTTGGATGCCGCGGGTTGTGTGGGCGGCGCCGCCGTTGCGGGGGTCGCCGGCGGCGGGGTGGATCCCGGCGTCGACTGCTGGGCGGCGGCAAGCGGGAGGACGGTGGCGAGCAGCATGTGCAGCATGGGGCCAGGACCTTTGGATGCGGTGCGCGGTCCGTGAGGGTACCCGGGCGCGCCCACCTACCGGCCCCCGTTGCCTCACTCCTGCGGACGCGGCGCGTGGTTGCGGAAACCGAGGTCGCGGTTCACCTTCACCTTGCGGCCGCGGAGCGTGGCGCCGCGCAGTGCGCGGATGACGTGGTCCACGTCGCGCTCGGGGAGCTCGACGATGGAGAACGTCTCGGCGATCTCGATGTCGCCGATGCCGCGCGGGTTGACGTTGGCCTCGTTGGCGATGGCGCCCACGAGGTCGGCGGGGCGCATGCCCATCTTGGTGCCGGCCGCGATGTAGATGCGCACCATGTCTTGCGCGTTGCGGTCGTTGCCGCCGCGCGGGCCACCTTCGCCAGCGGGACCCTTCTTCCAGCCGCCGGGCTTGCGTGCCGGCGCGCCGGATTCGTTCGGACCGTCCGCGCGTGGGCCGAAGTTCCGCGGCGCAGCACCGCGGGGCGCGAAGCCCTGCTGGCCGCCGCCGAAGTTCCCGCCGCCACCGTAGTTGCCGCCGCCGTATCCGGGACGCGGCCCGGCGTTCGGGCGTGCAAAGCTCTCGATCACCGGGATGTGGACGTCGTCTTCCTGTGCCGCTTCGCCGGCGGTGAGTTCGTGCGCCATGCGCACGGCGGCCGCGGCCACGTCCATCAGGTCGAATTCGGCGGCCAGCGTCTCCACCACCACGCGGTAGCCCTCGAGCTCGCCGGCAAGGAGGACGTCGCGCACTGCGCCCTTGGTGAGGTCCAGCCGACGTGCCTTCACGTCGAGCGGCGTGGGCACCGTGGAGATGGCGATCTTCTGGCGCGTGGTCTGCTCGATGTTGCGGAGCAGTCGGTGTTCGCGCGGCTCCGCGATGGTGATTGCCACGCCCTCGCGCCCCGCGCGGCCGGTGCGGCCGATGCGGTGCACGTAGCTCTCGGGCGACGCCGGCACGTTGAAGTTCACCACGTGCGTCAGGTGATCGATGTCGATGCCGCGTGCCGCGACGTCGGTGGCCACCAGGAGGTCCACCGTGCCGGCGCGCGCCTTCTTCATCACGCGGTCGCGCTCGGTCTGCGACATGCCGCCGTGGAGTGCCTCGACGCGGTAGCCACGACCCACCAGCCGGTCGGCCAGCTCATCCACTTCCAGTCGCGTGCGGCAGAACACCAGCGCCAGCGTCGGCGACTCGAGGTCGAGCACGCGGCCGAGCGCCGCGATCTTGTGGCCGCGCGGGACGATGTACGCGGTCTGCCGCACCTTGGGCACGGAGCCCTTGGTGCCGGTGTCGCGCGGGATGAGGATGCGTGCCGGATCCTTGAGGTGGCGCTCCGCGATGGACGCGATGCGCGGCGGCAGCGTGGCGGAGAAGAGCGCAGTCTGCCGCGTCTCGGGGGCAGCCTCCAGGATCAGCTCGAGGTCCTCGGCGAAGCCCATGTCGAGCATCTCGTCCGCCTCGTCGAGCACCACGAGCTGCAGCGCGCTCAGGTCGAGCGTCTCGCGGCGCAGGTGGTCGAGCGCGCGGCCCGGGGTGGCAACCACCACGTGCGCGCCGCGCTTCAGGCCCACGATCTGGCGGTGGAATTCCTGGCCGCCGTAGATGGGCACCACGGACGCGTGCAGCCCCTTGCCGTACTTGTGGAACGCCTCGGAGACCTGCACGGCGAGCTCGCGCGTGGGCACCAGCACCAGGGCCAGCGGCTTGAGCGCCTCCGGCTTCATCTTCCCGATCTTCTGCAGGATGGGCAGGGCGAAGGCGGCGGTCTTGCCGGTGCCGGTGGCGGCCTGTCCCAGGAGATCCTTGCCTTCGAGCACGGGCGGGATGGCGGCCTTCTGGATCGGCGTCGGTTCTTCGTATCCCAGCACCGCCAGTTCAGCAAGCAGCTCCGGTCCCAGTCCCAGTTCCTCGAAAGTATCCTTCATCGTCGCAGGGTACGCGAAATCACATCAGGCATGCACGCAAAAGTGTCCGCCTGCGCGGGGCGGTAATCATCGGTCGCGGGACGCGTCACCGCGCCTTGAGCGCACGCGGGCCACGCTTCGTCCGTGGAATCATGCAAACGTCGGCAGCTCGAATCCCTTGCGGTATTCGCGTCGCACGATCGTCCTGGTGGCTTCCTCGTTGTTGGTGAAGGTGAGCGTTGCCTTGTCCCAGCGCAGTTCCTTGCCCGGGAAGCGCGCGGCCTTGCTGCAGAGGAGGCCCGCCTCCGCCATGCGCACGCCGGCGGAGAAGGGCGTCTGCACGAACGCGTCCGGCTTGCCGACGATGCGGTCCACCCACGAATGCCAGTGGTTGCGTTCCTTCACCTCGCCTTGACCGGGGATGGTCTTCCAGTCGACGGGCTTGCCGTCGCGCCAGACCTGGATGTTGCCCTCG
>Ga0209400_1002621_pt1 | contig 13495 bp, 6 predicted proteins | sample M_130807_EF_Meta_FD_187313 | JGI IMG/M metagenome (GOLD analysis project Ga0209400, IMG submission 187313) | Freshwater microbial communities from Lake Montjoie, Canada to study carbon cycling - M_130807_EF_MetaG (SPAdes) (version 2) | ecosystem: Environmental > Aquatic > Freshwater > Lake... | reverse complement strand
TATCATATGGTATATATGATGCACTTTGTTTAGTAAATGATTCAGGTACAGCTAAAGCTGTAACAGGAATTAAACTAATTGCAGTCCCAACACCCTGAACATAGTATTCATTATTACTATAATTAGCGGGAGTTATATTTCCACTAAAACTTACTTTTAATCCATTAGTAAATACTACACCATTGGGAGAGGTGTATGTTTTTTTACCTATAATAGTATCAACATCCAATATATCAGTGTAGTTACTTTCAATAAGCTTGATCACACCTACCTGCAGGGGATTAGTTCCGTCTTGATAATATAGCGTATCTAGTAGGGAACTTAGATAAGGTATTATAGTGATCAACCCTGCAGGGCTTCGATAAAAGTTTCTTCCTATATATGTAGTGCCTGATGTTGCAGTTATCTTTTCATTAACAGGGATACCAACCGTTGGTACTAGTGTAATAATAGGATCTGATGGAGTAGGACCCGTAGTATATGTAATTTGATAAAAGTAAGTACTTGCACTTACGTCACCATAAAACATAACGGTTTTATCTTCTAGTGAAGTTAATCCATCTATATTACCAATTTCACTTAATAACTTACCATTGATCTGGTCATATAGCTTATCGGATACCACATCAACTAAATTATTTCCCGAGAAGATATACTGATCTTGCGCGTCTTTATAAGGTACTTCAAAAGTTACCAATCCAACATTAGCCCCATTATTTGTTACACCAAATACATCTCGTGTTTGCATATTGGGTTGGGCGGGGTCATAACCGGTAACTCCTGGTTGACCTTGAATCCAAAATTCTGTAGCTTGACTGACTTGAAAAGTATAAGTGCCGCCCCGCAGTAAAGTAATACTTGGGTTAATAGATCCAACTGGATTGGTGTCACTAGTTATTTCATACCCATTTGGTAAATTAGTAACTACATATGCGCCGCTATTATATACTGTGTTAGTTGAAACATTAACTGTAGGGAATGAAGTATCGCTTATCCAATAGTATTGGGTATAGTTAATAAGCGGGTCTAGGTTAGTAAATGAATCAAAAGAATAAAATTCACTGTTAAACAATCTGTCATTGTTGTTTGTAACCCCACCTGCTAGTTTTAGTGCATCTATAATACCTGGATAGCTAATAAAGTCTTGTGCGGTTGAAGTATCTTTTTTAGTAAAAACTACGCCAGGCTCTAACTGATAGTCTGTTCTTGTCTTAGTAGGTTCGACAACATAATAATCTTTAGCATTAATTCCATACCCAAATTTACTACCAACATACCCCTCTATCTTCATCGTATTGGGCTGATCAACTATTTGATCTAGTGTAGCTCCCAAAAATTGTGAATTGGTAGGAGTTCTAAATATGTCTGGTAAAAAATTCAGTGTGCGGATTCTAGTTGCCATCTTAACTCTCTAAAAAATATTATCTATTAGTACTTATCTGTAGCTGAGCCGGGGTCAATGCAGCAATAACGATTACATCGTTAGCATTTGCACCATTAACGAAAATTTCATATGGAGCTGATTTTATCTCATATAAGTCTCCAAACGACATTGTAGGATCATTTGGCACCAATACTACTGAGCTAACTAGTTCACCGCAGGTAGTATGTAAGTACCCACTTAGTTCAGAGAAATAAAATGTGTCCCCAAAATTCCAATTATTAATTGAGAAATAGTCATTCATAGCAGATAATATCGCACTACGAATTTCACTATCGCTTGCACTGGTGTTTAGAGCCTTAATAACTTTAACTGTTCCTTGCAATTGAGCCTCAGCCTTTGTTCCAAATAGTGGCTGAAAGTATACACTATTTAATATAAGACTATCAGTCAACATTTTATAATCGTCTAGCTGACCATATGCTTGCTGTAGTTCATTGATAGTTGGTCTTGATGGCTCAGGTACAGTACCTGTAGTATCTTGTAACCAATTTGTATAACTAGTATAATATGCTTGTGTTACCAAATACAAATCAATAATGTTGGTAGTAGCAGGGTCAATTCTAGTAGTATTATTACTATTATGACGATATTGAAATTGTAACCCTTGACGACCAGGTCTCATTAAATATTGAGGCTGCGCTATTAATATATAATATGGGGTTGTTACTGTAGGATCTTGTACGGTAACATAGAATACATTATATAGCCCATTCGAATCAGTCTCACCGTAAGCATAAAACAGTTGTCCCAATGGGTAGTCATATTTAACTACTTCAATCGCTGATTGTGTTGGATACTGATAAGCTACATCATCTGTGGGTATTAATTGATATCTAGATAAATTTACTGGGTCCTGTATCAATTCAAAGAAAGTGTAGATTCCAATATTACTAGATCCTGTAACATACCCTGTTACCGTGGTAAAGAAATCAGGATCAGTAACTACTGTTCTATCATTAACATCAATACTTGCTACTTGAACTTCAAAATCATTTACATATCCATCGCTTTCTACTGTTTGTCCAATTACGGTTACTGGGACAGGAGTTGTTAGAGGATAATTAGAACTAGGCTGAGTATTTGTTTCTAGTACTTTTACATAGTCTGCTAACACTTTACCAGTAAAAGGATCATAAATTACTTGTCCATTTTCAAATGTAAATCTAGTATCCGCTACGCTACCAAAGTAATATCTAATTGAGCGATATGAGATTTGATATCTGCCGGCTCCTTGACTCAAGAAATTCACGAACCATCCAGGTGTATTATAAGTGTCTATACTCCATCGAATTTGATTAATTGTTAGTGAGTTATTAAAAAGTAGCGAGAAACTTTGATTCAATTCCATTTTAGTTATCGCTTCTGCGATAACAACATCTGGTAATACGTTGGTAAATACTGGTATTACAACTGTAATGACAGCGCCTCCTGGTACAAATCCATTTAATGTTACAGGGCCTGTACCATTTGCAAAGTTACCTTCACCATAGTTATAACCATTACCGTCTACAATAAGAACAGTAGTCCAATAATATGTTATATCGGATGTTGTTGGTATTCCAGAAATCAATCTATGATTTTGATCAAAATAGTAACCTAATGGAGCGGTTACTTTGATTAGTGCGCCCTTAGTAATATACTTTGCATTATAACTTGAGAATGTACCTATAGGGATAGGCACTTGACCAGTCCCAAACACCTGATTATAAAAATAACCAGTAATACTATTGGTATCTACAGTGCTAGTATTCCAATATACTATACCATCGCCCGAAGCCTGATTCAAATTATATCTTGGGTAATTTTGAAGATAATACTGTTTAGCTCGGTTATCTGATAGTGCGAGTAAAATTTTGTCTGTTAAAACAGCAATAATTTCATTTACATTATTAACAGTAGCTATGATACCACCGTTTGAACCATCTTGATAAAGCGCGCCATCATTTGCAAATGAATTTGTGCTGCTGTATTTGCCAGTTGGGTCTAATAAGTCTAAGTTTTTTGAAACTCCTACTGAACTACGATTTATTGCTTTACTTTTTATAATTGAACTGTATAGAGTATATGGAAAATTATTATAATCTTCACCATTGACCATACGGTTCTGTGTATAGTAACGAGCAGGTGCTCGCAGCTTGATTTCAGCTAATGATTCTCTAGCTAATGCTGTGGTTACGGGAAGTTGTAGTTCTAGTCCAATCGTCAGAGATTCTGTTCTACCTGTTCTGCTAATATAACTAATTGTTACCGAAATACCCTGCATTTCTGTTGGATCGATTGTATAAGTAAGCGCATTTCCCGCACGAACATAAGCACGATAAGGACCAACTGGGATTTCTGAGAATACACCGTCACCAAATGCATAAGCAACTTGGTCGTTAAATCTTGAAATAACAGAAAATATTTTCTTATAACTAGATTCTGTTTGTAGTTGAGCATTTGCATATACACTAGCTACTTCTTTCCAAAATAGTTGAGTGCCATTATTAGCACTTAATTGATATAACCAAGTATCGGTGTTATTAATACCTTGAATGTTTCCAATCTCTACTACTTGATTTGATATCTGTTGGGGTAAATTAAAATCATAATTAGTTAGTGTGCCCTGCTTAAAGTAAAAGAAGAATCCTGTATTGGGGCTACCATAACCCAACTTATCATTACGATATACCATGTTAAATCTTCCTGATGGGGCAGGTGGTATTTCATATACATAATCTTCATCGACACTGGTTACACTTACAAGTTCAAAATTCATATTAATACCGTCTACTTGTGATGTAAATGGTATAACGGGCAAGTTACCTGGAGGTATACTAAGTGTATATTCGTCTGTTTTAATGCCTAGAATAGTCTGACTATTTCCTGGACGACCAACTCGTTGCACATTAATCAGTGCTGCATTAATGATAGTATTAAATTGTTCTAACCAGTTAACATTAACTGGATCATTCCAAAGCACAGGTAAGTTACTCAAATTAAACCCATTCAAATCAGTAAGATTTTCTGTTGTTTGGATAGTACTAACTTTTATATATCCCTGTCCTGCTATGTTTCTTTTTGGGTTGTAGCTAACTAAATTTGCTAGTTTGATAACGCTATCTCTACGTTCAGCAGTATCAATAAAGTTTTCGCGGGCGTTAAGATCGTTACGAAACGCAAGACCTTGTCCCATGAACGCCATAACATCTAGCAGCGCAATGAATTCGCTACTCTCAATATAGTCATTGAATGTTTCAGGGTAGTAGGTGCGTAGATAATCTATGAAACTTTTTCTAAGAGTTTCATAGTCATAGCTTTTAAAATCAGCTTGACGAAAGGTCTGATATATTGCCTTCCAATCGTTTACACCAAATAATGATGATTGTCGTGATGAGGTTGCCATGTGTATTCTCTTTTATGTATTTATCATACCTAAAAGCACTACTTTTATTGTAATGTTGCGGTATTTGTAGCGTTATCAAAGAACACTGCTAGCAATTGTGGATCATTAAATGGAGCTATGGCTAACTCCATTTCAATCAATATACCATTTTCCTGAGTATAAGCGTTTACCGAATTTACAATTAATCTAGGATCTTGAGCGGCTACCCGTTGGATTTCATCTTGAAGTGCGAATTGGGTGTCAGTGGTATTGGGTTCAAATATAAATGACCAAAGAGTAGTACCATATGCAGGATTTCCTACTTTTTGACCTTGTGTTATATTAAGTGCGTTAACAAAATCTTGTATTACTAAAGGTTGGTCTAGCAATCGGTATTTTTTACCAATATTGATTGATTTTACTGTTCCGCCTGTGCCTCCATCTACTCCTGCAGCAAGATTGGTAGAACGGGGTTGATTAGCGTTAATAGTTGAGAATCCGATATATGTGGCCATGATTATATTTATGCTAAGTTGTTTATGTGATTAGGCGATTGGGTCTGTTGAGCCAGAGGCTAATTTGGCTAAATTATTTATAATGTCTTTTGATTCTGGTGCCGTAAGCGATCTAGCATAATTTGGTGGAGGTATTACTGGGTTATCTAATTGTCCTTTAATTTGTTCGTCTAATGCTGTGCGAGTACCATCCGTATTAGTAGCAACAGTTGCCATTATAACTGAGGATGCACCTCCTGAACTAAACGAACTAAGTAATGCGTCAACTTTCGCTATTGCACTTGCAGGTAATCCTGCCTGCACTAAACTAGATAACCCTTTACCTATAGTTAGATTTTCAAAAGCAGAGCCCACATTTTTTGCTGCTATTGTAACTTGATTTGCAGCATTATTTACTCCTTTAAATACTGAATCTACTGCTGATAATGTAGTTGTTGCCCCGCTAACCTTAGAATCAATTAATGCTTTAATAGTTTGAGTACCTGGTAATACATTTACTGTATTAATCAAACTATCTTTAAGATTAGTTACGATTGCCGTAGCTTGTTGACCTCCTGGTAGTGAATTTAATCCACCTGCTGAAGCCGAATCCGTAGTGCTAGTTGAAGTAATATTATTTGCAAATTTGGTAAGATTTGGCCCTATCCCTTGTAGTGTAGTAATAGCAGGAGATATTTGAGCCTGTATACTATTTAAGAATGTATTACCTGCAGTTTGAAGCGCGGCAAATGGGTTGTATGCTGAACTAGCTGTACCGGTTGCTACTCCACTAGCGTTTTGTGAACCAGCTTGTTGATTTGATACTGTAGCAGCAGTGTCGGCTCCCTCATTATTTGCTTTAGCAGTTGCACCTTCTGCGATCTTTCTCAAGTTTTGTGGTACACCAGCTTCAAGTTTAGGCAATGCGCTTGCTATTGCATCAAATGCGCCGGCTGCTGCTCCCCTAAGTGCGCTTAATTTACCTGTTACATCACCAGCCATACCTGCCAATGACGCTCCCAATGAACTTAGCCCACCGGTGACTCCGTTACTTAAAGCCGCGGCGAATTTACCAGCTGATAGATTGTCCGCTACGCTTCCTAATACATTATTAATGGGTGCCGCAGCCGCCGCCAAACTAGCCTGTGCTCCAGCTAGAGTTTGATTGGCTGCATTTTGTATAAATCCTATAGTCTGTGGTAATCCAACTGTTGCTGCCGACATTACCAACCCAGCCAATTGAGTCCCTGCTTCTTTTCCTGTAATCAGTCCACTATTAATTAAATTGCTTTGTGCTATTTTAAATCCTTTAACCTGAGCATCAATTTGAGCAACTAAATTATTTGCATATGCGCCTAATGATTCGGAACCAACTTTACCTGTAAATAAGTTTGGGGTCATTGCTTGTTCTAGCGTTTTTCCACTCTGTATCAATGACTTTATTAGGGCGGCTGAACCTGGTTTAAGTATGCCGGCGGTTTCCATTTGTTCTGGACTTTGTGCTAATGGACCTACGGCAGCGACTTTACCTTGGGGAGTATCCACTACTCCTTGACCTGCGGCCACGGCTTCTTTTGCAGGACCATTAGCCGCTAACGCTGCTGTTTGACTTACCATTGCTGTTGCTGCACCAGTACCAATCGCTTTACTAACTGGGGGTACAGGAGGTGCTGTAGAGGATAATGCGGGGGATGTTGGATTAGTTGGTTGTGCAGGTACCGCTGCATTAGTACTAGCAATAGTAGTAGAAGGAGCGGTTGGTAGTGACGCACCTGCAGTATTATCTATTTTAACATCTACTCCTTGATTAGCATTGGCCCAAGGAGCATGTGCTGGGGCGCGACTTACTATACTGGTTAGTTTTCCTGGTGCAGCTAACCATCCCTTAGTAGCATCATTTAGGGTATCAGTGTGTGCTATAACAGGAATAGGTTTAACTTCTTTTGGTGTAGCAGAAGTTTGTCCAGTGTTCAGATTTACTTTGCTTCCCTTAATATAGGCTGCACCACTGCTAGCAAATGACGCATCAGCACCTGCCGCAAAACTTAGTTGTCCATTTACTTTTACTGTATACTGACCCATTACCTGCATACTATAATCCGTACCAACTCTATGCGTAGTACTTTCTTCTGATTCTAATTTAATAGTTTTAGCTTTCATGGTTAAATCTTTAGCTGCATTGATATTGATATTATTATCTGCGTGTAGATTTAAATCACCCTGAGTTCTAATATTAACTGAGTTAGTTGAGTACATATCTATTGTCCCTTCTTTACCTAACTCAATATAACTTTGTCCATTTGCGTGTATGATGAATAGCGTTTGACCATCATCACTCATTAAAATTTGATGCCCTAGAGATGTTCTTAATCTTAGTAGCTGATCCCTACCAGATATATCTCCGTCATCCATAACAATACTATGACCCGCTCTGCGAGAAATTATTTGTGTTTTAGCTGCGCTGTCTGCACTGCCTAAAGTTTCATCTGTGTAGCCACCTGCATAAATTGGTCTACCTGGCGTACTTACGCCAAATCCAACTCGTGAGGGTGTTTCTCGTTGGGCGCTTGATCCTATAGGTCCTCTAATTGGATCTCTTAACAGTCCCTGCTGTGCAAACACTGTTGCAGCATAGCTATGCACTGGTTTTGGTTGATCAAAAAATAGTGCAGCATCATTTATTTTAGTATTATTGGTATTAATATTACTTACTGGCAATCTGGTCGCGCCGCCATAACCTGTTTCACCTGGATTCAATACTACAGTTTCAGTTGCGCCAATTGCAGGTACCATATGTAATTTTTCAGGAGAGGGTACGCATCCTATACAATATCCATAGTTCATATCCCCGTTAATAAACACACATATAACAGTTGTACCAACATCAGGTGGACTAGTCCACATTCCATAAGACACCGAGTTTTCTACATATCCTCCCCATCCGGTGTTGGGGGGACTACCTGCAGTGTGTCCAAAAAAAGGTGACACATATCTAACAGGTGTCCAAGATTTTGAGTCTTGTGGGTCATTTCCGCTCATATCACTAATGTATACATACAACATTCCTGATCGATTTGGGTCTATGTTGCTTTTAACTACTCCGTATACAGGAGCTGTTATTGGATTAGCACCGCCGGCATTATTTTGACTTGCTTGGGTCGGTCCCTTAAATCTAGGGTAATTTATTGGCATATTTATTTACTGCCCCTTAGGGGACATCTCCTAAAATAGTATTTTAAAATTTTTATCTATATCTACCGAGTATTTGGTGGATTTATACGAATTCTGCCCCCGGGAGCATTACCTGGATCTCGTATAGAGGCGGAACCTAGTTGAGGGGGGAGAGCAGCTACTCCTGCAAATGTAGTACCCGAAAATGCACTACTATCATCATTTGCGACGATTCCAAAATTTGCAGGTATAACACCAGGCGGGCTGTTAGCATTTGTTGGAGTAGATCGACTTATTAGTGCGACTTGTGCATCAACTCCAGTAACATTATCTGGCACTTGTTTGAACCCAGTTCCTTGTGCAGTTACGGTGCCGGCTAAAGGAGTAATACCATTATTGACTGGGTTAGTAGTTTGATCTGTAGTTCTTTGATCTGAAAGACTATTAGTATTTAAACGGTCTCGGTCAACAATTGTACAGCGCAATACTTGAAGAAATTGTCCTGCCTTAAAGGTACTAGTCACCTCCAATATATTGTATACTACTCCTTGAATGTTATTCTGTTGGTTAAACTTAATATAATCTTGATAATTTAAAACAAGGCCACTTGTTCCAAGTGCGTCACCATTAGTGTCCGTAGTTGTTGCACTAGTATTAAGTTTAGAAATCGAATTTGCCTGTTGCTTACCAAACATTATTCGAGAATTTACCACGAATAACCCATCTGACTTATCATAATCTACACCCTCTTTGAAATCTATTTCAATCAAAACTTCACCGCCATTGGGGTTTATGCTTCCATTTGGATTATAGTATTGGTTATATAGGTCTTCTAATGGGTTAGCCGCTTCATTCATGATAAGATCAGGGTCTCCTAAAATAGTGATATAAGCTTGAGCCCATGCATTAGGATCGTATAAACTAGTTATCCAAGTATTTTTTTTCTCTGTACCTTTATCTATTGAGTCAGTTCTATTTTCGTTATTTCTCTTACCACGAACTTGTGTCGTACCCTGAGGCTGACGTTCAACTAACCCTTCCCCATCGAGAACTATATTATAATATAAATTATCTATTTGTTGGGAATAATTAGTTATTTCTGTATTTTTTCCTGTAAACCAATATTGATATCTTTTACTTGGCCCATGATATGGGCTTGGACGAGTATATCCTGAAAATGTAGCCGGAATATCAAAAGTGCCTATATAGTAAGTGATGGTAAAATCCCAATTATTAGTTGTTTCATTGAATTTTAAATTAGTAATATTTTGACTTATATTATACCACTTAGTTGATTCTTTGTTATTTTTTTTATTGACTACATTATTTGTTTTGGTTTTATCATTAGGAGTTAATGATGATGTATCTAATACGGTAAATGCATCAGACATGAAAGTACTTTGTTTTATGATAGTTTCAATTGCTTGCGGTATAGGAATATCATTAACAAATTCTATATTTCTAGATGAGGGATTAGGTGTAGTACGGGCGGCAGTAGCTTCATTAACATCACTTGATTTAGTAGCGGAACCTGATGCACCTCTTTTAGTTACATTCAAATCTCCCGGATTTATTAATGAAGCATTTTGAAGGGCAACTGTATCTTTTCTAAATTGTATTTTGTATACCATGCCATTAGAATTTTTATTCAATTCAGTTTCTAATTGTGCGATAGCTTCAGCTACTGTAGTTACTGAGGTAAGAGATGTTTTATTATTTACCATACCATATGCTGTTCCCTGTGCTTTAGCACTAGTAAAAGTTGCAGCAATGTTATATGTAGTAGATGCCCCATTAAGCTTAAAATTAATTTTTGAAATAAAGATGTCATAAAAACTTTCTATGAATCCTGCTGGGCCATTAATTGGTACTCCTTTAGAATTGTATCCTTGAAATCTAATACCAAGTATAAAAAACTGCTTACTAAAATCAGCTAACATTCCTTCTGCTGGTAACGAAATTCTTAATGATTCATAAGCAAAAGCTAAGTGTGTGATAAAAGAAAATCCATATGGTTCTATTATATCAAATGTTAAGTCAGTGTGATTTGTAGAACTACCGGTGCCATTTTTTGTATAAGTTTTAAATTTAACATTGTCTATGTAGTAATCTAAATTTTCGCCGTATTTATTTTTTCCAGTTGGGTTTGGAATTGTTCTGTCTTTTGTCCTATTGATGCCACCACTTTGGGCAACTAAAAACGCACCTGTAACAGGTTGGGTAGAAGTTAGATTGCCGGTATTATTATAGTTAGAAAGTGCATTAATTTTAGTTCTTCCAGATAACACGAATGCTTGATAAGCGTCAGGCGTTACCATATATAACGAAAGCTGATATGTGTAACTTGAAAATACAGACAATGGATTATTTAGACGGCGACCCGGTAAATTACCAGTAGTAACTATATTACTCTCACCAGTGGCAGTAGATTGATTACTTTGATCATCATTGGGTGGAAGAGTCATTGATGCTGCTGACCCAGTAATTGCAGACATATTAGACTCCCAATGCTTGTATTAGCGTGTTAGATGTGGGCAAGTAGATGCCAACACCAGTAACAAAATCAAACATTGGATCTTTTAGTGTGTTTGGATTTCGTTGTGCGAATACCCACCATAATTTTGGATCACCATATGTGTCAAAAGCTAACATATCAGGTCTTAAATTATAAGTCTGTGTTATTATCCAATATATATCAGTTGGGTTTCTAGGTATTAACCTATCGGTCATTACATCTAGAAAATTATTATTTACTGTATTAGTATTATAATATGGACTTGAAGTGGGATAGATAAGCATTACCATAGACCTCCTTTAATTAGTGCGCCTGTAGCATACGCCCTAAGGCTAAATTTAGTACTAATATCATTTCTAGTTACTATAGGTATACAGGTTATAAGCATTTTCATTTTAGTTGGTACATAAGTAGGGGGAGAGTTTATCAGACTATTAGCTGGTTTTGTCCAAACTGGAGCTGAACCAACTCCTCCCGGGGGCACCCTATTAGTTTGTTTTCGATTAGATGATGCATTAGATGGACCTTTAGGTCCTTGCTCTGCACTTTTAGAAACACCTGCTAGAGTAGTTGAGCTACTAGCCCTTATGTAATCAACATCAGTTGGTAAATCATATGTAAACGCAGAAACCACTAGCGGGTGGTTATTAAATTGAAATTCCCCTAATCCGCTTAAAAAGCACATTGGTGGAGGTGTCCCGGGGTTAGGATTACTATCTTGTCCATAAAACATTTTTGTTAACGATCTAAAAAAATGAATTACTGCAAGCATATAATCAGCCTCCGATGTATCTTGTGCAGTGAAATCACAGGATATAGTAACTTGATCTACACTGCTACCTTGATACTGAAATATTTTGTAGTTAGTATGTATTAATCGTTGATCAGGATAGGAAGCTGCATACTGTACTTGAATGGCAGGAGTGTATGGAAAGATTACTCCACTGGTAGTTTTCAGTGGAGCTAATATTCCAGCAGAAGCACCAGTATTTGGATCCTGTGGCGCATTATACAAATATTCAGCGCCTTTAGCTAATGACAGTCTAACTCTCCAATCAGCTTGTAGCATAGCTTGGTTTATCTGCACCGCTTTGGTCATATCTACTCTAGCTTTAGCTAATAAACCCTGTGTGCTATACTTGGGTTTATTTCCTAAAATTGATGCCACAGATACATTATTTGTTGTAGTAGCTAATAAACCAGCATTTGGTCCTATTGTAGTATCAATTGTTTGGGGGACTGAGATGGTTACCGGTTCGAATGGGGGTGTTGTAGTTTCGTTAACATAAGCGTTTGTTGCTGCCGGTTCTGCTATAGTGGCAGTTGTAGTATTATTGTTGGATGTAGCGGTGGGTTTATCAGTTGGAACAGGCCCTGTTTGCCCTTCCGAAGATTTTTCTTTATTAATTTCATTTTGGGTAGCAGTTATTGATTTCTGTATTTCACTAAGTTGAGTATTATTTTGAGCAATAAATTCCTCAAATGAGCTTATACTCCTATTTAATGATGTTATCTTAGATCGATCTATTGCAGCAATCGATTGATCAATTGCTGCTCGCTGCACAGGGTCGGTTAATTTTGCTTTATATGCAAGCAAACTTTGTGTAGCTTGATCTACTTTTAAAGTTTCCGCTGCTAGTTCTGCTTTGGCAGACGCAAGCAGTTGTTTATTCGTAGCCAATTGTGATTGTTCACTGGCGCGACTAGCCAATAAATTTTTTAACACTTGCGCTAACTGATCGGCGGCTGCTTGACTCATAATGCTTTTATCCTATGTATAAATACTAACTCTACACTATATTTATCGTTTCAAAAATGTGCCCTTTTTAACTGTAATAGGTTGATTTGCGGTTCACTATGCTGTATAATAGTAAAAAACTATATAAGGAAGCTATGTCTATACCATACAAAAAACCAATCAATTATCTCAACAACAAAGATATACTCAAAGAGATCCATACAAGTAAAAATACTTACTGCTTTTACGAACAACCTGAATATCATCGTTATGATTTTATCGTTGATATGCCCCAAGATCCCATTAATACCAGTTTAGAATATGCTTTTAAACCAGAAATCATACAACAAGCGCAAGAAAATCGTGCTGTTAGGTTAGGACAAGAACTGGGAACAAAAATAGACCCCGCTACTATCCCCGTAACTGATTTAGTATTTCGTGTAATGTGTTGGGATCATGTTCCAGTTGCACCCAAACAACCTAGAAAAACTGTTAAAAAGAAAACAGCCAAAGACATTTTTGAACTTGAAATCATTGAATCTGACTCACTGTTTGAGGATTTAGAGGGAGTAGTTACTGCTAGAGAGATTGACGATATGGTTCATGTTAAGGTCAATTTCCCACCCTTTCAACATTTTAAGATTGATGATAACAATAGCTTTTACTGTGTAGGTAAAAGCCATTGGCAGGGTGATTTGGTGTCTGGATCGTTTAGCAAAGATCATGGTCAGCTTACCAATACACTAGCCCGAATGTATATCATGATGTG
>Ga0209400_1002620_pt1 | contig 13498 bp, 14 predicted proteins | sample M_130807_EF_Meta_FD_187313 | JGI IMG/M metagenome (GOLD analysis project Ga0209400, IMG submission 187313) | Freshwater microbial communities from Lake Montjoie, Canada to study carbon cycling - M_130807_EF_MetaG (SPAdes) (version 2) | ecosystem: Environmental > Aquatic > Freshwater > Lake... | reverse complement strand
AGAAGGGCTATCAGACTTATAAAGAGTACGCCAATATCATCAATGATCAGACTAAGCGTCAAATGACTTTGCGTGGTTTGTTTGAATTTAAGATCGATCCAGCAAAAGCGATTCCATTGGATGAAGTTGAGTCTGCAAAAGAGATCGTGAAGCGTTTTGCAACGGGCGCGATGTCTTTGGGTTCTATCTCTACTGAAGCCCACGCAACTTTAGCGGTGGCAATGAACCGCATCGGCGGTAAATCGAATACTGGTGAGGGTGGCGAAGATCCAAACCGTTATGTGAATGAGCTCAAAGGTATTCCGATTAAGAAGGGCGAGACTTTAGCAAGCATCTTAGGTAGCGATGTCGTGGAAGCCAATATTCCATTACTGGACGGTGACTCATTGCGTTCTAAGATCAAGCAGGTTGCCTCTGGTCGTTTTGGAGTGACTACAGAATATTTGCGTTCTGCTGATCAGATTCAGATCAAGATGGCGCAAGGTGCTAAGCCTGGTGAAGGCGGTCAATTGCCTGGAGGAAAAGTCTCTGACTATATCGGTAAGTTACGTTTCTCAGTCCCTGGCGTAGGCTTGATTTCCCCACCTCCGCACCACGATATTTATTCAATTGAAGATATCGCGCAGTTAATTCATGACTTGAAGAATGTGAATCCAAAGGCCGATGTTTCAGTCAAGTTGGTATCTGAAGTGGGTGTTGGTACTGTAGCTGCCGGTGTTGCTAAGGCTAAAGCAGACCACGTTGTGATCGCCGGTCATGATGGTGGTACAGGCGCATCTCCACTATCTTCTATTAAGCATGCTGGCTCTCCGTGGGAATTGGGCTTGGCTGAAACACAGCAAACATTGGTCCTCAATGGTTTGCGTAGTCGTATTCGTGTTCAGGCTGACGGCCAAATGAAGACAGGCCGTGACGTAGTAATCGGCGCCTTGTTGGGGGCGGATGAGTTTGGCTTCGCGACTGCTCCATTGGTGGTTGAGGGTTGCATCATGATGCGTAAATGTCATTTAAATACCTGCCCAGTAGGTGTTGCCACCCAAGATCCAGAACTGCGTAAGAAATTCTCTGGCAAGCCAGAGCATGTTGTGAACTTCTTCTTCTTTATTGCAGAAGAAGCTCGCGAAATCATGGCGCAATTAGGTATCCGTAAGTTTGATGACTTGATTGGCCGCGTTGATTTGTTGGATACCCGTAAAGGTATTGAGAACTGGAAGGTTCATGGTTTAGATTTCAGTAAGATTTTTGCCGAGCCACAAGTAGCAGCTGATGTGCCGCGCTATCAAGTGCTCACCCAAGACCACGGGTTGTCTAGTGCTTTGGATAATATTTTGATTGAGAAGAGCGAGCCCGCTTTAGAGCGTGGCGAGAAGGTATCTTTCATTGTTCCAGTGAAGAACGTAAACCGTACTGTTGGCGCAATGCTTTCTGGTGAAGTAGCTCAGCGCTATGGTCACGCAGGCTTGCCAGACGATACTATTCACATTCAATTGAATGGCACAGCTGGTCAAAGCTTTGCTGCCTTCTTGGCTCGTGGCATCACCTTGGATTTGGTTGGTGATGGTAATGACTATGTTGGTAAGGGTCTTTCTGGTGGTCGCGTGATTGTGCGCGCTCCTCATGAGTTCCGTGGTGACACTGCTAAGAACATTATTGTTGGCAACACTGTGCTCTACGGCGCTATTGCTGGTGAGGCATTCTTCAATGGTGTGGCCGGAGAGCGCTTCGCTGTTCGTAATTCAGGCGCTACTACTGTAGTAGAGGGTACTGGCGACCATGGTTGCGAGTATATGACTGGTGGAACAGTGGTCGTGTTGGGTGCAACAGGCCGTAACTTTGCTGCGGGTATGAGCGGTGGTATTGCTTACGTTTATGACGAAGATGGTTTGTTCGACAAGCGCTGCAATACTAGTATGGCAACTTTGGAAAAAGTGTTGCCATCGGCTGAGCAAATCGCTAAGGTTCCTCAGGCGCAGTGGCATGCTCCTGTTGATGTAAAAGATGGCGGCGAGCGTTTAACAGATGAGCAAATCTTGAAGGGCCTGGTTGAGCGTCACTTCCGCCACACTGGATCAGAGCGTGCAAAAGCAATTCTGGCTGATTGGGAAAATGCCCGTAGTCGTTTTGTGAAAGTTCTCCCAACCGAGTACAAGCGTGCTTTGGGCGAGCTTTGGGAAAAGGCTCAGAACAAAACAGTTGCGGCTTAAGTTACTTAATTTACGCAGACATTAAGAAAAGATACTAAGGATTAGATATGGGTAAGGTCACTGGATTTATGGAGTTTGAGCGTGTCGATGAAAAATACGAAGCTCCCGTTAAACGTCTCCACCACTACAAAGAGTTCGTTGCTGCATTAACCGATGAAGAGGCAAAAGTTCAAGGCGCGCGTTGCATGGACTGCGGTATCCCTTTCTGTAATAACGGTTGTCCAGTAAACAACATCATTCCTGATTTCAACGACTTGGTATTTCATAGTGACTGGAAGAATGCATTGGACGTATTGCAGTCCACTAATAACTTCCCAGAGTTCACGGGTCGTATTTGTCCAGCGCCTTGTGAAGCCGCTTGTACATTGGGGATTAATAGTGATGCGGTTGGCATTAAGTCTATCGAACACGCCATTATTGATAAGGGCTGGGAAAATGACTGGGTTAAACCACAACCTTCTAAAACTAAGACCGGTAAAAAAGTTGCCGTTGTTGGCGGCGGGCCCGCTGGTATGGCGACTGCGCAGCAATTAGCGCGCGTTGGTCACGACGTTACCGTATTTGAAAAGAATGATCGTGTTGGCGGATTATTACGCTACGGCATTCCTGATTTCAAAATGGAGAAGTGGTTAATTGACCGTCGTGTTGAGCAGATGCAAGCTGAAGGTGTGAAATTTGAAACGGGTGTTTTTGTTGGCAAAGAAGCAGTCGGTGCTGAAGTTAAAAACTATTCCACTAAAACAGTGTCACCTGACCAGTTGATGAAAGATTTTGATGCCGTAGTAATTAGCGGCGGATCTGAGCAGCCACGTGACTTACCAGTCCCTGGTCGTGAGTTGAAGGGCGTTCACTATGCTTTGGAATTCTTAATTCCACAGAACAAAGAAAACGCAGGCGATTTCAAAAACGAAATTTCTGCAGCTGGCAAGCATGTTGTTGTAATCGGTGGCGGCGATACTGGATCTGATTGTGTAGGAACCTCTAATCGTCATGGCGCTGCCAAGATTACTCAGTTTGAATTATTGCCACAGCCACCAGAGACTGAAAATAAGCCTTTGGTATGGCCATATTGGCCAACCAAGTTGCGCACCTCCTCTTCGCATGAAGAAGGTTGTGAACGCGACTGGTCTGTTGCTACTAAGCGCTTTGAAGGTAAAGATGGCAAGCTTGAGAAGTTGATTTGTGTTCGCCTGGAGTGGAAAGACGGCAAGATGACAGAAATGCCAAATTCTGAATTCGAAATCAAGGCAGATTTAGTCTTTTTGGCGATGGGCTTTGTATCCCCTGCAGCCCAAGTTCTCAACGCATTCGGTGTTGAAAAAGATGCAAGAGGCAATGCTAAGGCAACTGTAGACGGTCAAAATGCCTATCAAACCAATGTTCCTAAGGTATTTGCAGCAGGGGATATGCGTCGCGGTCAGTCTTTAGTGGTTTGGGCGATTCGTGAGGGCCGTCAAGCCGCCCAGGCAGTAGACCAGTATTTAATGGGGTCTTCTGTTTTACCCCGATAATATCGGGGATATGAACAGTGACCAATCAAGCCCATTGGATGTAGGCAAGCAAGCTGCAGGTGAAGTTGTCGTTTCCATAAAGGACGTCAACTTTTCCTACGCTCCTGGCGAGCGACAAATTCTATCTGGCTTGAATATGGAGTTTCGTCGCGGGCAAGTCGTTGCAGTGATGGGCGGCTCTGGTTGCGGCAAGACTACTATTCTGCGATTAATCGGCGGCCAATTTGCCGCGCAATCTGGACAAGTTTTATTTGAAGGTCAAGATGTTGGCAAGATGACTGGCGATCAGTTAATGTCTGCTCGTCGTCGCATGGGAATGCTCTTCCAGTTTGGAGCCCTATTTACAGATTTGAGTGTTTTTGAAAATGTGGCATTTCCCTTGCGCGAACACACTGATTTGAGTGAAGAGTTATTACGCTCATTGGTATTAATGAAACTGAATGCGGTTGGTTTGCGTGGCGCACGTGATTTAATGCCTTCACAAATTTCTGGTGGTATGGCAAGACGAGTTGCGCTTGCTAGGGCGATTGCTTTAGATCCCCCTTTAATTATGTATGACGAGCCCTTTGCAGGCCTTGATCCAATATCCCTTGGAATTACAGCGCGTTTAATCCGTGATCTGAATAATGCCCTGGGAGCCACGAGTTTATTGGTTACTCACGATGTTGAAGAGACTTTTGAAATTGCGGATTACGTTTATTTCATAGCGAATGGACAGATTGGTGCACAAGGAACTCCAGAGGAGTTGAGTCGTTCGACCGATCCTTTTGTAAGACAGTTTTTAGATGCTGCACCTGATGGCCCTGTGCCTTTCCATTATCCCGGCCAAAGCTTGGAAGAAGATTTTGGAGTGAGAGCCTGATGACTGCGATTCATAAAATACTCAGTCTATTTGGTGATCTTGGATTTTTTGTTCGCCGTAATTTAAGTAGCCTTGGTCTTGCTGCCAGAATGTTTGCAGCAGTGATGGCGCGATCAGGATTTTTATTAAAACGACCGCGTCTAGTGATTGACCAAATTTTATTTGTGGGCAATCACTCATTTGTAATCATTGCAGTTTCTGGTTTGTTTGTTGGTTTCGTATTGGGTCTTCAGGGTTACTACACCTTGAATCGATATGGATCTGAACAGGCGCTTGGCTTATTAGTTGCTTTGTCGCTCACTCGTGAATTAGGTCCGGTCATTACGGCCCTATTGTTTGCCGGCAGGGCAGGCACTTCATTGACCGCTGAAATTGGCCTCATGAAGGCTGGTGAGCAGTTAAGCGCCATGGAAATGATGGCAGTTGATCCTTTAGGACGCGTTATTGCGCCTCGTTTGTGGGCTGGGATTATCTCAATGCCAATTTTGGCAACTATTTTTACAGCTGTAGGTGTCATGGGCGGTTATTTTGTGGGCGTGCCATTGATTGGCGTGGATTCTGGGGCTTTCTGGTCACAGATGCAGGGTGGTGTTGACCTTTTTTCTGACATTGGTAACGGCCTAATCAAAAGCTTAGTCTTTGGTGTTGCTGTGACATTCATAGCTCTTTATCAGGGTTATGAGGCTAAGCCAACGCCTGAGGGCGTTTCACAAGCCACCACACGTACAGTGGTGATTTCTTCCTTATCGGTTTTAGCATTGGATTTCTTGCTGACCGCCATGATGTTCTCGAATTAGAAAGAATAAACTGAGGCTCTTATGAGAAAAAGTGCAATTGATATTTGGGTAGGAATTTTTGTTGCCATAGGCTTATTGGCAGCGCTCTTTTTGGCCCTCAAAGTCGGCAATATGAATGCAGTATCTTTTGCGCCAACATACAAAATTTCTGCGAGATTCGACAATATCGGCGGTTTAAAGCCTCGCGCCCCTGTAAAGAGTGCAGGCGTAGTTGTTGGCCGTATTGCCAATATTTCTTTTGACGATAAAACTTATCAAGCTACGGTAGTCATGACTATTGAGAATGCTTATAAATTTCCAACAGATTCAGCTGCCAAAATTTTGACTTCAGGTTTGCTGGGTGAGCAATATATTGGCCTAGAGGCAGGCGGTTCTGATGATATGTTGGCTGAGAATGGAAAAATTACACAGACACAATCAGCAGTTGTATTAGAGAATTTGATTAGCCAATTTCTTTACAACAAGGCGGCGGATAGCGGTCAAGATAAGGGCGCAGCAAAATGATCTTGTGGACCCACAATTTCGGGCGCAAGCTAAGTCGGTTGATTATGCTTGGACTTGCTGTTTTGATGGTCGGCTGCGCTTCCATTCCAGCAGGTGTTGAGCCATCTCCCCATGACCCGTGGGAGCCATTCAATCGCTCTGTGTTCGAGTTTAATGAAGGTTTAGATACTTATTTACTAAAACCCGTGGTGTCTGTATATCGCTTTATCTTGCCAGAATTTATTCGCGATGGAATTTATAACTTTTTTAGTAACTATAGTGATTTATATACGGCCTTATATAACTTGCTGCAAGGCAAGCCGGGAGATGCATTTAATGACTTAATGCGGGTGGCTGTAAATACGACAATGGGTCTAGGCGGTCTTTTGGATTTAGCCACTCCAGGCGGTCTAGAAAAGCACAAAGAAGATTGGGGTCAGACGCTAGGTGTTTGGGGTGTTCCTGCTGGCCCATATGTAGTCTTGCCATTTTTTGGGCCAAGCAACGTACGCGACACTTTTGGAACTGTGGCGGACTTAGAGTCTGACTATCTATTTAGATTATTACCGAATGTAGGTTTGCGTAACAGTCTGACCGGCTTACGCGTGGTGAATGCTCGCAATACCTATTACGAGGCAGGTGATTTATTGGATGGCGCGGCAATTGATAAGTACAGCTTTGTGCGTGATGCTTACATTCAACGCCGTCAATATCAAATTAATGAGGGTCGCGAGGACGAGGGGTCTGAGATACCTGTTTATGAGAATCCATATCAATAATTAGCTTGCTATAAACAGACTAAAATGAGTCTGAAGCCCGTTTAGATAAAGATGTTTATTAAAGAAACTATGAAAACATATAAAAGAATTTTTCAATCCTTAGTTGCAGGCTTATTCCTCATTACTAGCGCGCTTTTTGCGCAAACTCCTGATCAGTCAACGCCTCCAGATGCCCTGATTAAGATGGTGGTCACCGAAGTGATGGCGACAGTGAAGTCTGATCCGGATATTCAGAAGGGCAATATTCCAAAGATCGTAGATTTAGTCGAAAAGAAAATTGTTCCGTACACCGATATGCGTCGCACTACTGAAATGGCAATGGGCCCAAACTGGAAGAAAGCCACGCCTGAGCAGCAAGCCCAACTCTCATTAGAGTTTAAGAATTTGTTGATTCGCACATACTCTGGTGCCTTGAGCCAGTTGCGTGATCAAACTGTTCAATTTAAGCCATTGCGTGCGGCGCCTGACGACAAAGAGGTGATTGTGAAGACGGTGGTTCTTGGTCGTGGCGATCCAGTTCCATTAGATTACCGCCTTGAGAAGACTCCTAATGGCTGGAAAGTGTATGACATGAATATCATGGGTGTTTGGTTGGTTGAGGCCTATCGCAATCAGTTTTCCAATCAAATTAGTCAAAACGGCATTGATGGTCTGGTGAAATTCTTACAAGATCGCAATAAGCAGCTTGCTGCTGCTAAACCTGCAAATTAATAATAGATCGATCTGATAATGACTTTCTTTTTGCCAAAAATTGTTACGCAAGAAAATGCGATGCAATTGCAGAAAGAGGGTTTACTCAATTTACCTGCCTTACGATCGGTAGATTGCTCATCGCTGAAAGATTTTGATTCAACAGTATTGACTGTTTTGTTGGCATGGAAAAATAGACTGGAAGCGGATGGTCAGTCCATCACAGTGGAGCATGCTCCTGAAAAGTTAAAAGTATTGGCTGGTGTTTATGGCGTCTCTGCATTGCTAGGTTTGTAATAGCATGCACCCAGCCATTTCAATTAAAAATATTTCTAAACATTACGGCGCACTCCAGGCCTTAAATAATGTTTCTTTAACCATCGAGCAAGGCGAGTTTTTTGGTCTACTAGGTCCAAATGGCGCAGGTAAAACAACCCTTATCTCCATTCTGGCTGGCTTGGTAACTCCCGATAAGGGGCATGCCGCTATTTTGGGGGCGGATGTTCAAAAAGCCTTTCGTGATGCGCGCCGGATGTTGGGTGTAGTACCGCAAGAATTGGTCTTTGACCCCTTTTTCACCGTTCGCGAAACGCTGCGCTTTCAATCCGGATATTTTGGTATTCGAAATAACGACGCTTGGATTGATGAAATTCTTTCCAGCCTAGATCTCACTGCAAAAGCCGATAGCAATATGCGCTCATTATCTGGTGGTATGAAAAGGCGTGTATTGGTAGCGCAAGCTCTTGTCCATAGGCCGCCAGTCATTATTTTGGATGAACCAACTGCTGGTGTAGATGTTGAGCTGCGTCAATCGCTGTGGCAATTTATTAGTAGATTGAATCAAGATGGACACACGATTGTCTTGACTACGCACTACCTAGAAGAAGCGGAAGCTTTATGTCAACGCATTGCCATGCTCAAGCAGGGTGAGATTGTGGCATTAGATACCACAGCAAATTTATTGACACGCTATGGCTCGGTCAAAAAAGATGGTGAAGGCAAGACGGATCTTGAAGAGGTATTTGTGAATATCATGTCAGGGAGTGCTTTATGAAGCACAGACTGAATAGACCTCCTCTTGAATACGGTAGTGGCTTTCCAACCCTTTTACATAAAGAGGTAAAGCGTTTTTATAAGGTGGCGTTTCAAACAGTTGCCGCCCCAGTTTTGACAGCAGTCTTGTATCTCATGATCTTCGGCCACGTGCTCGAGGGTAGGGAAGTGTATGGGCGTCTGAGCTATACAGCCTTTTTAATACCCGGCTTAGTGATGATGAGTGTGCTACAAAATGCTTTTGCAAATACTTCCTCATCGTTGATTCAGTCGAAGGTTACTGGCAACCTTGTCTTTGTTTTGCTCTCTCCCTTAAGTCACTTTGAGTTTTATGCCGCTTACATTTTGGCGGCAGTGTTCAGAGGTGTGGTGGTGGGTCTAGGCGTTTTCTTAATTACCGTTTGGTATGGGCTGCCCTCTTTGGAATATCCCTTATGGATTCTGGTATTTGCCTTCTTGGGCGCCGCAATACTGGGTAGTCTGGGTTTGATCGCCGGAATTTGGGCTGATAAATATGATCAGCTGGCTGCCTTTCAGAACTTCATCATTATGCCGGCCACTATGTTGTCCGGAGTGTTTTATTCAATTCATTCTTTGCCGCCAGCATGGCAAGTTGTTTCGCATTTCAATCCATTTTTCTACATGATTGATGGATTTCGCTATGGCTTCTTTGGAGTTTCAGATATGTCTCCTTGGAACAGTTTGGCGATTGTTGCTTGCTTCTTTGTAGTGGTTTCTGCAATTGCATTAAGACTGCTGCAAAAAGGCTATAAGCTTAGACATTAAGCAGTTTTTAGGAGAGAACATGTTACCGACCCCAGAGCAAATTGAAGGCTATATCAAACAAGGCATTCAATGTGTCCACATTCAGGTGGAGGGCGATGGTCAGCATTTCTTCGCAACCATTGTGAGCCCGGAGTTTGAGGGAAAGCGTTTAGTTCAACGTCATCAATTGGTATATAGCGCCATGGGCGATCGCATGAAGGCTGAAGTCCATGCTTTATCGATTAAGGCGTTCACACCCGAAGAGTTTGCTAACAACTCTGCTTCATAAGAAGTATTGGTCATTAATTACCTGTTTTTACTGGAAGTGTTTCATGGATAAATTAAGAATGGTTGGTGGAACGCCCCTCAAGGGAGAGGTCCTGATTGCTGGTGCAAAAAATGCAGCACTACCAATTCTTTGTGCCTGCCTCTTGACCGATCAACCAGTCGTACTGCGCAATTTGCCTGATTTGCAGGACGTGCGGACCATGCTGAAAATTTTGCAAGAAATTGGTGTAACCGTTAGCTTTCCAGATACTGGTGATCGTAGCCACGTAGTATTAAATGCAGCTGTAATCAAGAGTGCGGAAGCAACCTACGAGATGGTCAAGACTATGCGCGCCTCTATCTTGGTGCTCGGGCCACTTCTGACTAGAATGCATGCCGCTAAAGTTTCTTTGCCAGGCGGCTGCGCTATTGGTGCGCGTCCGGTTGATCAGCACATCAAGGGCCTGAAGGCCATGGGTGCCGTGATCAAAATCAAGAGTGGCTATATTCAAGCTGAAACCAAGCCACAGTCTGATCGACTTCAAGGCGCATCCATTTTGACTGACATGATTACGGTGACCGGTACAGAAAACCTGTTGATGGCAGCCACCTTAGCTTCAGGAAAAACTATTTTAGAAAATGCTGCGCGCGAACCCGAGGTTGGCGATTTGGCTGAGCTGTTAGTAAAGATGGGTGCAAAAATTTCTGGGATCGGAAGTGATCGCTTGGTGATTGAAGGCGTTGAAAAGCTTCATGGCGCAGAACACTCAGTGATTCCTGACCGCATTGAAGCAGGCACATTTTTATGCGCTGTTGCGGCCGCTGGTGGCGAGGTGCTGGTGAAACATTGTCGTCCGGATACATTGGATGCTGTGATTGTGAAACTCAAAGAAGCTGGTTTGGAAATGGAAGTTGGTCCAGACTGGATTAAAGCCTCTATGCGAGGGCGACCAAAAGCAGTGAATTTCCGTACATCGGAATATCCGGCTTTCCCAACCGATATGCAGGCTCAATTAATGACAGTCAATGCCGTTGCGATTGGAAGCTCAACGATTACAGAGACAATCTTTGAGAACCGTTTTATGCACGTTCAAGAGTTAAATCGTCTAGGTGCTGATATTGCGATTGAAGGCAATACTGCAATCGCTCAGGGAGTTGAAAGGCTTTCTGGGGCAATAGTGATGGCCACTGATCTGCGTGCTTCTGCTAGTTTGGTCATTGCGGGGCTTGCAGCTCAAGGGGAGACGCAGGTAGACCGAATTTACCATTTGGATCGTGGATACGACCGCATGGAGCAGAAATTAACCCTCTTGGGCGCCAACATTGAGCGCGTGAAGTAAGCCTGAGAGATAATTGGGCCATGAAATTGACTTTAGCCCTCTCTAAAGGGCGCATCTTCGAAGAAACTGCAGGCATCCTTTCTAAGGTTGGCATTGTGCCGTTGGAAGATCCCGAAAAGTCACGCAAGCTCATTATTGAGACTACCAATCCTGATGTTCGCCTGATTATTGTGCGTGCCTCGGATGTGCCCACATATGTGCAATTTGGGGGTGCTGATTTTGGGGTCGCCGGTCTGGATGTGCTGATGGAAAAAGGCGCTGATGGCCTGTATGTGCCTTATGACTTGAATATTGCGAAATGCCGTATGTCAGTTGCAGTTCGTGAAGGATTTGATTACGCCGCTGCTGTAAAGCAAGGCTCTCGCCTTAAGGTAGCCACCAAGTATGTCAATTGTGCTCGTGAGCACTTTGCTAATAAAGGTGTGCATATCGATACGATTCATTTATACGGCTCTATGGAGCTAGCGCCTTTAGTTGGCTTGGCTGATGCGATTGTCGATTTAGTTTCCACAGGCAATACTCTGAAGGCAAATGGTTTGATTGAGGTTGAACCGATAGCTGATATCAGTGCTCGCTTGGTGGTAAATCAGGCTTCATACAAGCGTAAGCGTGCCCAGCTACAACCCATATTCGAGTTGTTGAAGTAATTACTGAATTCATTCTTAATGTCCTCATCAGTCAAAATTAAGCGTCTCACCAGCAAAGATTCCGGATTTAAAGAAACCTTGCTGTCGAGCCTTTCTTTGCCCATGGCTGATGACGAAGCCATTGATGCTGCCGTTGTCAAAATCTTGACAGCAGTAAAAGAAAAGGGTGATGAGGCAGTATTGGGTTTTACAAAGCAATTTGATCGCCTAGAAGTTGCCAGCATTTCTGAATTAGAGATACCCCGTAAAGATTTAGAGCAGGCATATCACTCGCTATCTACCGAACAAAAGAGTGCGCTTGATATCGCTGCGCAAAGAGTGCGCGCTTATCACGAGAAACAAAAAATTGAAGCAGGTTGCCACTCTTGGGAATATGAAGAGGCAGATGGCACTCGTTTGGGCCAAAAAGTAACGCCGCTAGATCGGGTTGGCATTTATGTTCCTGGCGGTAAGGCTGCTTATCCGTCCTCTGTATTGATGAATGCAATTCCTGCAAAAGTAGCCGGTGTAGCTGAAGTCATCATGGTCGTACCCACTCCAGATGGTGCACGTAATCCACTCGTATTGGCTGCAGCCTATATTGCAGGTGTAGATCGTGTCTTTACGATCGGAGGCGCTCAGGCAGTTGGTGCTTTGGCATATGGCACCAAAACCATTCCATCAGTCGACAAAATTGTCGGGCCTGGTAATGCCTATGTAGCGGCAGCTAAGCGCAGAGTATTTGGCGTTGTGGGCATCGATATGATTGCCGGCCCTTCAGAAATCTTAGTGCTTTGTGATGGCTCTAGTAATCCAGATTGGATTGCAATGGATCTGTTTTCTCAGGCGGAACATGATGAGCAAGCCCAATCTATATTGCTTTGCCCAGATGCTGACTATATTGAGCAAGTCCAAGCTAGTATTAACAAGTTACTCCCAGAAATGCCTAGGGCAAAAGTGATTGAAGCTTCATTAGCAAATCGTGCCTTATTAATTCAGGTAGAAGATATGCAGGAAGCTTGTGAAATTGCCAATGCGATTGCAGCAGAACACTTGGAGATTTGTGCGGAAGATCCAAGAAGGTGGGCTGAACAGATTCGCCATGCTGGCGCTATTTTTATGGGCAACTACACCAGTGAATCATTAGGCGATTATTGCGCAGGACCAAATCACGTTCTACCTACAGCAAGGACTGCGCGTTTCTCCTCGCCATTGGGTGTTTATGATTTCATTAAGCGCTCTAGCATGATTGAAGTCAGCGAAGCAGGCGCGCAAACCTTGGGTGCCGTAGCGAGTACCTTAGCCCATGGTGAAGGATTGCAAGCTCATGCACGCGCAGCTGAGATGCGCTTGAAAAAATAATCGCCGTTAACCGTTAACTTAAGCGAGAATTTCTTTTAAAGCGGAGACCAGCTCTCCGCTTTGTTCATCTGTCCCAATCGTGATGCGTAAGAATTCATCAATGCGCGCAGACTTAAAGTGGCGCACTATGATCCCGCGATCACGTAATGCCTGATATAACTTAATGCCAGCATGCTTTGGATGGCGAGTGAAAATAAAGTTTGCAGTAGACGGTAGGGTCTCAAACCCCAGGTTGTCTAATTCTTTCACCAGTATTGCGCGAGTCTGAATAACCTTCTTTGAGGTTTGTTCAAGATGCGTCTGATCTTCGATGGCAGCAATTGCACCCGCCTGAGCCAAGCGCCCCAATGGATAAGAGTTAAAGCTGTTTTTTACACGCTCCAAGCCTTCAATCAAAGCTTTTAGGTAAAGTCCGGATCCACCCGTGGCAATCACAATATCATGTTGTTCAAATAGTGAATTTAATCGCGACAATGCTTCGCGTTCAAAATCACCTGGTGAAAAATAATCGTGGATGGAATGGGAATCAATGAAATGATGAGTAACTCCACCTTGATCCGCCAAGCTAGGCTTAGCGGTGCCAATCGATAATTCGCTATAAAATTGACGTGAGTCGGCACTAATGATTTCAGTGTTCAATTCATGGGCTAATTGGACGCAAAGATCTGTTTTGCCTACCGCAGTAGGACCTACTATGACCAAAAGCGTTTTATTCCCCCACTCCATTGAAATTAATAATTATTGCTCTTACCGTACCAC